>WNGL01005675.1_pt1 | contig 19101 bp, 14 predicted proteins | sample 5400591 | NCBI WGS metagenome assembly WNGL01 (sample SAMN13153377, study PRJNA577476) | soil metagenome | isolation source: 80 cm soil or saprolite under Garry oak tree replicate 1 | place: USA:California | collected 2016-06-15 | reverse complement strand
GCATAGCGATACGCAATCTGACATTCATTTTCTGCTGTGCGCTTGGTCTGCAAGCCACGGGCTACACTGTGCGCGCTCAGGGCCTGACGGGTAGCGTCAAGGGCACAGTCAGCGCAACCGCGGGAGATGCGGCCGCCCGCCCGGAATTGCTGCCGGGCGCAAGCCTCACTCTGGTCAACCGCGATCTATCAACCGCCACCTTTAAAACGGTTTCAGATGAAACCGGCAATTTCGCCTTTCTCGAACTCCCGGCCGGCTCCTACACTCTAACCGCCGATGCCAACGGACTTCCACGTGTCACGCGCGAAGTTCATCTCACGACCGGTGCTACGCTCGTCGTTGAAATCATCCTGACTGCTACGCTTTCTGAGTCGGTCACCATCCACGACGAAGAGGGACTGCTCAGCGCGGGAGAAAGCACTACCTCGAACACAATTCGCGCCGAGAAGTTGGAACAGCTTCCCTTGCGCGCAGACAACTACCTGGGTGGGCTGCCGCTCACCCCGAGCGTTATTCGAGATCCAAGTGGGGCGGATCACATCAAGGGAACTCGATCGGGTGAGAACTCCTACACAGTCAATGGTGCGGATGTCACCGACCCGGTCAGCGGCAAACTAGCTTTTGATATTCCGCTGGAAGCGGCCGCCAGCGTTCACGTGGAGGACAACCCTTATTCGGCAGAGTTAGGTAAAGCAACCGGTGGCGCCAGCAATCTGCAGACTAAGTCAGGCGGCGATAAATTTAAGTTCGGTGCAGCGCGCGTTTTTCCGGTCTTTCACAACATCATTGGCGGCAAATTAGATTCGTTCCGGCCGCGTCTGACTTTCGAAGGGCCGGTGATCCGGAAGCGGCTCAACTTTCTTCAATCGTTTGAGTACCGCTTCTCCCGGATTTATGTGCCCAGCCTCGCGGCGCCGCGCGACAACTCGACCTCCGAGGCTTTCAACTCTTTCACGCAATTTGATCTCACCGTGAACGCCGGCAATCGGCTAAAGGTCGTCGCGGCCCTCTTCCCTGAAAAGAAGCGATATGTCGGGCTGAACACTTTCAATCCTCAGGAGACAACTGCGAACACGAAGCAACGCGGAACTTTGTTTTCAGTTTCGGAACAATCCATCTTTCATGATCAGTGGCCACTGATCCTTATTCCCGACGGAAACCAGGGAAGTTATTTTGCCGATACGCGCCGTTCAGCCAAACGCTGGCAATGGCAAGAACAGTATTTCGCGCGTACGGTCACGCTCTTCGGCCAGCATTCGTTCAAGTTTGGCGGCGAATTAGATTATACAAACCTGTCCGGACAATTTAACTTTCGGTCGATCGAGATTCAGCGCACCGACCAGACTCTCAGCCAGCGAATTGATTTCATCGGGCCGACTAATATCGATCGATCGCTGACGGAGTTGGGCAGCTTTATCCAGGATCGTTGGGAAATCAACCAAACCCTAACATTGGATGGCGGCGTACGTTTGGACCGCAACTCTATATCGCATCAAAACGACATCTCGCCGCGGGTCTCGATGCTTTATCGTCCTTTCACGAATGATCGCACGATTGTTCGCGGCGGCATCGGTCTTTTTTACGATCGTACTGCGCTCTCGACGCGATACTTCGATCCGGAAAATCTTAATGACGACGACGAACCGCTGGACAACCCGCGATTGGGATTCAATTCCCCGGCCAACTTCCCAGCGCGAGTCGTCACCACCTACGCGGGCGACGGCCAAACGATCCTCGACGGGCCGCATGAGTTTCTAAACATAATCAGGAACCCATTACGAGACGCACGCAGTCTGCGCTGGAGCCTTCAGATTGATCGTCGCCTCGCGAAACATTTGACGCTGCGGACCGGCTATGTTCATCGTTTCACGAAGAACGAACCGATAATTACTCCGAAGCTTTCGACCAATGGCGGAGGATCTCTCGTCCTCAAGAGTCGAGGTGTTTCGCGATACAATGAGTTCCAGCTACTCGCGCTTTATGACGATCGGCGCTTTCATAATTGGAACATTTCCTATGTATGGTCCAAAGCACAGGGCAGCCTAAACACGGCGGACAATTTCCTTGGCGATTTTCCGGCATTCGTCGTGCGAGCGAATCAGTACAGCACTCTTCCTTTCGATATCCCGCACCGCTTTCTCACTTATGGCGAAGTAGAAGCGCCGCATGGCTTCACGGTCATGCCGGCGCTGGAAATTCGTTCAGGCTTCCCGTTTTCGTTCGTGAACGATCGGCTGGATTTCGTCGGCGCTCGCAACCGCGCGCGTTTTCCGACGTTCATGTCGCTGGACGCAACGATCCTGAAAAGCTTCACCATGCCGTTCCTGGACAAGAAGGCGCGCGCGGGCGTCATCGTTTTCAACATCACGAATCACTTCAATCCGCGTGACGTGCAAAATAATCTTGGCAGTTCGCACTCCGGCCAATTCTTCAACAGCCTCGGTCCCTCAGTGCGCGGAAAATTCGAGATCGATTTCTAGATCCATGTTCGAGGATTGGGAAAGCGCCCGATCAGATGTGAGCGACTCCGGGAAAATCGCGATCATTCTCGCTACGGCCCAGCATAACTCGCTCGTCAACGACGCGCCGAAGCTTTCTTCCGCCGGCTCGTAAACTGCCGGCACCACATGTGACCACCAGAAGATCATAGAGTCTCATTTCGCGATTCTTCCAGAAGTCCGCGAAACGTTCCCGCAGATTCGTTTGCACCATTTGCTCGACTGCGCTCGGCGGCGAACCATCGCTGAGTTCTACATGCACCCAGGTTGCCCATGCCGCAAACAACCATTTCATCGCAGCGGCCGCGTATCTTCCCGAGGCGGCCCGCGAAAATCCCGCATTCACATTTGTCATCGATCAATCTCGACACGTCTGTCGAACGATAACGTATCAACGGCATTACATCGCGAGCCAGCGTGGTATAAACAACTTCCCCGTAACCATCTTGGTCTGTGTCGGCAAGTTCAAAAAAGAAATAGAGATCGTTTCGGTGATAGCCATCTCTCATCTTGCATTCGGCGCCAAGCGCACCGAACGATTCGGTCTGACCGTAGTTCAGATAAAGCGGAGCATTCCACGTATGCTCGGTTAGTTTGCGGGCCGCTTCGGTAATGTTTTCACCTCCGGCAAACAGGAACTTCACGGGCCAGACGTCGCGATGCTCGGCGATTTCCGACAAGCGCACAATCCACGAAGGCTCGCCAAAGATCACCGTGGGCTTGTAAGCCCGTGCGCGCTCGTAAAACTCTTCCGGATCTATCTTGCCGGCTTCCACATGAAAGCACTTCAGATAGTCGAGCCCGGAACGCAGTACCCATGGAGACACCCAGAAGGAACAGTCAAACGCACTCAGAACCCGGTCATTTCGACGCAGGCCCAACAGATAAAGCCACAGGGCGTTGATTCGCCCCATGGTTGCGACCTCGCTGCGCGAAAAGAAGACGCGCTTGGGCACCGGTGAGGTAGTTCCAGTGGTCTCGAATGCGGTATCGGCGCGGCCCGTTAGAAACTGCTCTGCGCCGAACGTCCTCAGGTCTTCGCCGGTGGTGTAAAAATCTCCGAGCTGCGTGGGGTGCTCGATACGCCGCACGTCGATTCCGCGCTTGCGAAACTGTTCGCGATAGAACGGTGAACGCTCGGCGGCGAGTCTGAGCGTGCGGAACAATCGAATCGCACGCTCAGGATTCGTGCGCAACGCGACGCCTTCAAATAATTCTATGAGCTCTGAGACCATCTTTGGGATTCACACGCGATCTGGCGCGCAGCGCCGGATGAGTTGTTCCAGCAGTTCAACCGCGAGATCGATCTCTGCTGCGGTGATGTCGAAGCAGGGAGCAATGGTAAACACATTTTTATAATAGCCTCCTACATCAAGCACCAGTCCCATACGCTTTCCGTACCCGACAAGATCGCCCTTCATTCCTTCCGCGAAAATCTTGTCGGTCAATTCGCGATCCGGTTCGTGACCATCTTCACCGCATATCTCTACGCGCAAAGCCATTCCCATCCCATCCGTGTCGCCAATTACTTTTGGATATCGCCGCTGCAATTCTTTAAGCTGCGCCAAAAAATAAGCGCCCTTACGATTGGTGATCTCCGCGTAGTCATTTTCCTGCATCATGCGGATTGCTTCGAGAGCAACAGCAGTGCCCAACGGGTTCGATGAAAAGGTGGAGTGCGTGGAACCCGGCGGAAATACTTCGGGTGAAATCAAATCCTCGCGCGCCCATACGCCGCTCAACGGATTCAAGCCATTGGTCATGGCTTTTCCGAAGACTACGATATCCGGCGCGACGCCGAAGTTTTCAATGGCCCAGAATTTTCCGGCCCGATAAAATCCCATCTGGATTTCATCGTCCACCATCAGAATCTTGCGTTCTTCAAGAATCTTTTTCAGTGCCGGAAAATATTCGGGCGGCGGAATGATGTAGCCTCCGGTTCCTTGGATGGGTTCGATATAGAAGGCTGAGAATTCGGACTCGCCGGCCTTCGCGTCCCAGAACGAGTTGTATTCGGTCTCAAAGTTTTTCTCGAACTGCTTGACGCAATAGAGCCCGCAATCCTCTTTCTTCTTGTCGTAAGGACAGCGAAAGCAATACGGAAACGGAACGAAGTGCGCGCGGTCAGAAAAATGACCGAAACGGCGGCGATATCGATAGCTCGACGTGATCGCGCTGGCCGCCAGCGTCCGCCCGTGATAACCGCCCATGAAAGCAAAAACCAGATTCTTGCCCGAGGCGTTGCGTACGATTTTCAGAGAGTCTTCGATCGCTTGTGAGCCCCCGACATTGAAATGGACGCGACCCTCGAGGCCAAACTTCGACTCGTTAAGGCGAGCGATCGAAGCCGACAATTCCACCTTTTCCGCATGCAGATATTGAGACGCCAGTTGCGGCAGGGTATCGAGTTGGCGCGTGAGTGCTTTGTTCAATCTTTGATTGCCATAGCCGAAGCTGGCTGCGGAATACCACATTTGCAAATCAAGATAAGGCGTACCCTCGGAGTCGTAGAGATAGTTGCCTTCCGCGCGCGTAAAGAATTTCGGCGGCTCGAGGTAATGAACGGTGTCACCCCAGGAACAATATTTCCGCTCAAGCTCGCGCAATTGGTTCTCGGTGGAGGCGTTTGTCCGCTCAATAAACTTGTCTGTGTTCGTGCTCATTAGGTCCCGGTTTGCTCGTTGATTATCGGACTGAATACGTAAAAGCAAGAAGCGACTAAATCATCGTACTACTAAGCGCCGGCTCTTGCTCGCTCGACCACGTTCTGCGCGAGGGCAACATTTGCGGACAGCAATCGATCGACCTGGTCGGCGACTTCGCCCAGGTTTTTGTACGGCCGATAGTTGATCTCCTCTGCGCGACAAAAATCGGCGAGCTTGTCCCTGGCGAAAACCAGATCAGCACTCGCGGCGGCGTATTTGTCCGACAACCCATCGCCGATAAAGATCGCCGGTCCACCGTTCGGGTTCAGCAAGCTCATCATCGCCGGCTTACAAGTTGCGCACCCGTGCGCGCAAGATTGCTGAAACGACGGGAAATCAGCTTTCCACTGGTTCTTGTCGACCTCGATGTGACTCGACAGAATCCGGGCGCTGCCGAGCCGCTCCTGCAAATTCAACGAAGGACGACCGAGAATTCGATTGATGCAATAGTCAAAGCCGTCGCTGAGGATATGTACTTCAACTCCGTGGGCAGAGCAGGTATCGAGCAACCGGACAAAAGCTTCATCCACTTCGATCGAGTCGAGCAGATCATCAATCTGATCCTTTGTGGCACGTACGAGCTGCATCTGTTTCGAAAGACATTCACGCGATCCGATTCGTCCCGACTTCCAGTCTTCTTCAATCGTTAGCCAGCGCGGATCGGCAAACCTTTCGAGAATCACGTCAACCACGTCCCGCTTGGTAATCGTCCCGTCGAAGTCCAAAAACACAATCGGCTTTTTTTCAGGTCGAGACTTACGTCGCGCGCTTCGTTTGCTAATACCTCGAGCGCTTTCCGGCTCGAGCAACTGCGAAAGTGGTACGACGTTCAGCCCGCGAACTTGCAGGCCTTCGATAATCATCGGCAGCGCAGCAACGGTCGCGCCGCGATCACGTTTACCGGCGCTGTCACCATCGTGCAACAGGATGACCGAGCCTGACTCGACGTCGCGTAATACTCGCTCGGCAATTTCGGCCGCAGTAATTTTCTTCCAATCAAAACCCGCAACGCTCCACTGCACAGTACGCAGCCCCAGTCGTTTGGCGGCGGCAAAATATGCCGGGGTGCGCACCCCACACGGAGGTCGAGCGAAGCGGGGCCGCGCGCCGGTGACTTTGGTAATCGTTTCTTGTGCGCGTTCGAGCTGCTCACGCGTCTCGCCGGATCCTCGAAACAGGTAGATTGGATGGGAATACGAATGGTTCCCGACTTCGTGTCCTTCTGCGATCACTCGCCGGGCAATTTGCGGAAAAAGTTCAACCTGACGGCCCAACATGAAAAATGTCGCACTCAACTTATTAGCAGCCAGTACCTCAAGTATTCGCTCGGTATCCTGGGATGGCCCGTCATCAAACGTCAGGGCCACGGCTGAAGTGTCGGTTCGGCCGCGCCAATCACTGGGGCCAAGCCACTGCGAGCGTACAGCGTACGTTGCATAGTAAACGCCGGCGCCGGTTAGCAAAGAACCAGTGCCGAGAATAATTGGAAACGCAAGTAGCATTGCGATCTACCTTTTACGTGCTAAAAATGTCAGAGCGTGGTATTACGCATTCACAACCGCTGCAGATACCTCCGAGAGTTCCGGTTGTCTCGCAGAGACCCAACAGCTTGATTTGATCCAGTCCGCGATGCGCTCGCCAGCTCCGATCAGCCGCCGGGAGCGCGCTTGCTGGCGCATCGCTTCCAGTTCATCCGGATTCTGCAGAAGTCTGGCTATTGTATCAGCCATTTGATCAACCGTGCCCACTGCGCATCCGACTTCCCATTCATCCAAAAGCCTGTATTGGACTCGCTCCGATCCCGGCGGCGGTTCCAGCGCCACGATGGGAAGCTCGGCGACGATTGCTTCGTCGAATGTATTGCCCAGTTTAGAGATCATTACATCGGACGCCCGCATCAATTCGGCAATTCGGTTCGTCCAGCTCAATACACGGATTCCAGGGACGGCTTTGTCGTCCAGTAGATCTTCAATCGAACGTTGCAAGCCCTTGTTATTTCCGGTTACGACGATGAGCTGAGGCGTTGATTCAAGGTGCATCAATCGCCTGGTGACTTCTTCGATCGGTCCGATTCCTTCGCCGCCTCCAGAGACGAGAATTAATTTCTCATCGGGATTGAAGCCAAGCCAATCACAAACATCCGCGCGTGCACGCTCACGTCCCAGCGTCGAAAAATCAGCAGACATGGGCACGCCCCACACCGCGATTTTCTCGCGAGGCGCGCCCGAGTCGATCAACTCTGCGCCTACCTGTTCCGTCACGACACCGTACAGATCAACCTCGGGTTGGACCCATGCGTGGTCGGCATCATAGTTGACGTTGACGGCCGCTAACGGTACATGAAGTTGCAGATCTTTCTTGATTAACGCGGCAATCTCGCAACAGCCAACCTCCGTTGCCACCATCGCGATTGGTCGTAGCTCTCGAACCAATTGAAACAAACGCACGCAGCCGCGACGGTAATACCAAGCGGGACTGGTGCGCGTCTGTCTCTTTTGATATCGGTCAATACGATCCCAGATTCGCGGAGCATGCTTGACCAACCAAAGATATGCTGTGACATGAGTGAATCGCGCAATTCCGGTCATGTAGTCCGCGACGTCAACCACCAGGGCCGCCCCGCCATCAGCACGGACCGCCTCGGCAATGGCATCGGCCGCGCGGAGGTGTCCCGCGCCATTCGAGATCGCCAGAATCAGAGTAGGCCCCGGCCCTTGCGCACTCGTCTCTGCGGCTGTTGTTCTGCTTATCAAGCTATCCTCGTGCGCGCGACTTGGGTTGGAAGATATCCGTTATCCAAAATAATTCGGGCGATATTAACTGCGGCATAGGGACTTGCAAGCTGTCTCGCCTTCAGTGACATGTCGCGTCTGGCTTGTTTATCCCTAAGCAACGAGATGGCCGCTTCTACAGTCTCTTCAACTCCTCGAGTAATCAATGCAGCGCCGCTGCTCGCCAGGCGCGCGGCATTTCTTTCTTCGGGTCCGGGAAGTGAATCAAAGAGAACCGCGGGCAGGCCACAAAGGGCTGCCTCGGAAATTGTAACTCCACCCGGTTTTGTGATTAGCAAGTCGGCGGCTTGCATAAGACTCGCGACATCGTCGGCCCAGCCGTCCACTCGCAACGAGACCGGCGCCTGGGCTCGAACTCTACTCAGTCTCCTTTGCACCCTCCGGTCATGCCCGGTTACGGCGACGATCCGCATTGGCTCTCCACTCTTACAAAGCCCTTCAGCCACGCGGTCCATCCGTGTCGGCCCCATCCCGCCGCCCATCAAGAGCACCAGTGGCTTCGAACTAATACTTGACGGCGAATCCTCCCGTGTCTCCTTAATTGCAAACGAGCCGTCGACCGCAATACCAGTTACTTCAATCTTGTTCCCTGCCGCTCCCCAAAGAATCAACTGCTCGCGCACCCCCTCGTCTGCGACTGCGTAAGCGTCCACTTCATCCTTTACCCAGACTGGCTCAGCTTCATGATCGGTGATCACGCTGATAAGTCGCGCGGCAGTGAAACCTTCGCGCTTGGCGATCGCGGCCATCTCGCAGGCTGCGACCTCGACCGCGACAATCGCGTCCGGACTGACTTGTCTAATCGCCTCGAACACTTGCGCGCAGCCAAGCCGAAAAGCCCACTCGGGCGCGGTCCGCGCGTGCCGGTTCGTAACCCGCGTCTCAAACAGTCGCCGCCACGCTCGTGGAAAATAACGCACCATCAGCCAGTAGGGCGTGGCATAAAACGCATAGAACCACCAACGACAACGCTCGAGGGCATCAATAACCACAACCTGCGCGCCGGGCGCCAGATGTTTTAACTCTTTCGCGATTGTTTGGGAGGCCCGGAGATGACCGGACCCAAAGGAAAGAGTCAAGACTAGAATGCGAGGCTCTACATTCATGCTTGAATCTCTGAATTGTACGATCTGATAGATTAATTTTCCCTAAACTGCATCAATTTGAAACCAAGTGAAAGAGTAACCAGAGCCATCGCGCCCAGAATCATCTGATCGCCGAGCGCATACCTTCCCGCGAGGGCTGCCTGCACGGCGCGTGCCCCGAGGGCCGTCGGCAGCCACTCCGAAGCGACCCGCAAAAAACTGGGAATGACCTCAGGAGAGTAATATACCGGCGCAAGAAAAACCAGACCCGCGCCCAGCGAATCCGTCAGTAACGATCCTTCGCTGAAACTGCGCGCCCGCGTTGCGATTATTACACTCAGGCCACTCAGGCAAAGCATCGTCAGCAATACGCTGACGAGAAGCGGCCACACACTCATCTGAGTTCTCACGCCAAGCAGCCGCGCGACCATCAGCAAGGCGCTACAGCCCAGGGCCGCTTGCACAATCCCAAAGACCAGAATACCGAATACATACGAAGACGGAGCCAACGGAAGAGTCGCAAAAAGTTTCAATCGCCCCGTGAAGCGATTTTCCAAAAGTAGATAGCCTAACCAACTGATTGCAGTCAGAGAAAGCGAAAAGACAATCGAGCCGGCAAGAAACTTGGAACGATTCTGCTGATCGGCGCCGCTGCCGCTGATGGCATTCGCAAACAGATACATCGCGCTCGGGAAGATTAACGCCGCCAGCAAAAACGGGCCGGCCTCCGCGCGCAGTCGCGCGAGATGAATGCGAAAGATACAAATGATTGCTCTTAGGCTGGGCAAAGCGCGATCTCCTCCGCCGGTTCTTCCGCTTCAAAGCGATGACCAGTAAGTTCGAAGTAAACATCTTCCAGCGAAGCTCGTGCGAGCGAGTATTCCGCCATGCCTCTTTGCACGGCGTACTGCTGCGCGGCGTCGAACGTCGCGAAGTATTGCACTCTAGGTTGCTCGAGAGATGCTCGATAGCTGAGCCGGTAACTCTTCGATAGCCTTGAAAGCAACTCGTCAAGCGGTCCCAGCGCGATCATCTTCCCTTCACTGATAATGCCTATGCGATCGCTGAGATGTTCAGCTTCCTCGATGTAATGCGTGGACAAGACGACCGTGGTCCCGCGGGCCACCGCCTTTCGAATAACGGCCCATGTCGTGCGTCGCGACCCCGGATCGAGACCGGTAGTTGGTTCATCGAGCACGAGCAGCGGCGGCTGGCCCAACAAGGCGAGCCCAATCAGAATTCGTCTGCGTTGGCCCCCGGAGAGTTCGCCCACGCGTCTGCTGGTTTCCCGATCCAGGTCCAATTCGTGGATGATCTCGGATGTCGACTTGTGCGCTTCATCCTTGGCAAGTCCCTTGAGACGCGCGAACAGTTCCAGGTGCTCGCGCACGGTGAGCGTCTCGAAGACCCCGGCTTCTTGCGGCGTGATTCCCATCTTTCGCTTCACTTGTCGGGGCAGCGCAATTGCATCCACCCCGAAGATTTCGATGCTCCCTGAGGTGGGCCGCAGCTCACTGGTTATCTGGCGTAGAAACGTCGTTTTGCCGGCGCCGTTCGGACCAAGAATTGAAAGAATCTCTCCGCTTCGCACATCCAGATCGATCCCGCGGTTGGCCTCAGTGCCATCGCGATAACGTTTGACCAGCCCGCGCACATGAACAGCCGTAACTTCATCGTCAAGCGGCATGAATTTCTTTGTCGCCTCGGTTTCGCCGACAACAGGTTGTTGCTTTTCGATGGTTGGGGCGGCGCTCGACATGTGACATCAACTCAATCGCATAAAATCCATAGCGGACCTGATCGCCGTCAGCGGGCTATTGCGATAGGCCGACACTTCATAAGGGCAACCAATCTTACAGCCCTTGCAAAAATCCCACATGTCAGGCGACTGCCGGATTATTTCTCTCACTTCCGGCGATTCATAGATTTCGCGCAAACTCATGTTGGGCGCGCCCCGATGCAAACTGACAAAGGCGCAGGGAAACTGTATCGACCCATCGGGGCGCATGTTAACCAGGTGCGATGCCGAGCGGCAGGGAAAGCTTTTATTGAATCCATCGTTGCGATAAAACTTGAAGTAGTCGGTGTAGAACCGTACGCACTTGAATTCTTTCCTCAAATTCTTGACGTAGGTCGCGACGCGATCGAGCGCTTCCTGCTCCATCTCGACGTCCTCAGTCTTCCAGGTAGTTCGTACGACATTATGAACAGCCTCAGTGTGAAGCAGGAACCCGTGTTCGCTACAAAACTTCGCCAGCGCCGGCAGGTCTTCCAGGTTGTCGAGATCTACAGCCGCATTAATTTGAATCGCCTTGTGATCAAGTTTGTCGAGAATGTGATCGAGGGCGTCGAGAATCACCGGCAGACCGTCGATCCCTCTGCGCTGAGCAAACTTCTCACGGTCAAGCGTGTCGATAGAAACTTCTAGCTGATCCAGTTTGACGCAGGCTTCAGCGTATTTCTTAAGCGCCAGACCGTTTGTTGGCATCGAGGTAAAGAAGCCCTTGCGCGCGGCGTATTCGATGTAGTCAGGCATGTTCGGATTCATGAGCGGCTCGCCGCCTGAGAAACTCCAGGCAAACACGCCGAAATCCGCTGCTTCGTCCATGCGCGCAAAGACGCGCTCGCGAGCTGCGCGATCTTCTGGCTGTTGGTTTTGCCAGATCGCACAATAGCCGCACTTCATGTTGCAGTGCAGCGTCGATTCGAACATGACCATGAACGGGCGATTGAACCCGTGGCGCAATTGGCGCAACCCATTCCTGAACATCAAACTCTTCTTCATGTTGCTAACTGGCAGCCAGAATGTTGCTCACTCACCGACTGTGGGTCGGGATTTGACGGTCCAAGGTAAGAAAGTTTCCCAGCCAATTGCCCTCTGTATGAAACTGAATATAGCACATAACAGTTGAAGAAAGTGGTCCTCCGTCGCGATGGTTAGCGGCGGATTTTCACTTTGAAGTAGCCAAAGTACAGCGCGAGCGTCAACGCTATCGCCGCTGAAGCCAGACTGATAATTTCGCCCGCAAGTTCGACTCCGCTTCGCTCCAACCGCAATTGAACGTCATGATTTCCCGCAGGCACACTAAGCGTTATCAATCCATCAGGTGTCGAGGGGCGCAAAATCATTGGAGTAGTTTCCTCAAGCATCCGTGCGGTCCAATATGGATAGAAGAATTGCGGCGCCTCGAGTGATACTCCGGTAGGCGTTTCGACATGCAAGTCAATCTCTCCCGGCTTCCGAAGAGTTGCAGTTGCGCGCCCGGTTCCCTGGATGATTCTTATATCCGGCGCAGATCCGCCGGCCGGAGTGACCCGCTCAATTAGAGAATCGAACTCGTCTTCCAGCCGCTGGTCCCAATTATCTATATCGACTGACGCGTCCCAGTTCAATTCGCCAATTGATTGATTCCATCTGGGCCGGTACTCCGGAGCATCCCTGCTTTCCCCGATCTGTTTTTTCTTGGCGTTGCTGGTTATCGGATCAGGATTTGTTTGAGGGAACATCCTCCAGGCTTCGAACGTCATCGCCGGGATCCAGACTATGATTAGCATCAGCGCGATCGTCGGCAACACCTTTCCATAGACGGGCCGTCCTCTCAATGAAAAAACCGCGAGGGCCAGGAGCGCTGATACTGAGATTGAAAGCGGCATATTGAATCGCCAGGGAAACTGAATCTTTTGCAAAGAAGAGATGAGCCACCATGAAGGCTTACTTAATTCAGTCATCATGAAGATCGAGACTCCCGCAGCCGCAAACCAGAATCGACTCATCGTTTTCTGGCGATCGCTCAAACGAATTCGGGAAATAAAAAATGCGCAGCCGGCAATGCCGATCATATCGACTGCCAACAAGAGTAAGGTCAGCTTGTCTTCTTTCCAGGCTGACCACTTTGAAAATAGAAACCAGTTCTGATACGAAAAGTAGCCCGTCGTCATCCGATTGATCGAAACGTTTTCCTGAGTCAGCAGGGCGGGCAGAAGATATACGGCGGACAACCCGACGCCTATGAGCAGGAAGGCCAAAGTGATAGCTGTTGCCTTGATTCTCGTTTTCTTATTCGCGGTAAACAAAGAATAAGTGACCGGCACAATCGAAAAGATAAGTGTCGTGGGCAAGTGGGTCATGACGAGCAGAGCGTAACTTAGCGCCAGGCCCACGCCCGCGAGCCGGCGACCGTTAACGATCCTGTTGGTAAAGAAAAGGATTAGAGGCATCCACACAAAAGCCCAGATTTCTGACAGCGAACCGCGCACGTAGACGTCGCCCAGGTGATAAGGCATGGCCATGTAAAGAAGCGCGGCCACCATCGCTGAGAAATGATTGCCGATGTCCTTCAGCCAAAGGTATGCTGCGAAACCTGACGCAATGATCGCGATCGAGCAAGAGACGCCAACCTGATGCCAACCTTGTGAATCGTTTGCAAAGAGCGGTCGTAGCAAGCTGGTGAGAAAAAAGGGGACGGGCGGATAATAGAAAAAGACCGGACTGCCTAATCCGCTATTCATATTCATCAGCCATCTCGGATAAAAGTCGCCGCTCCAGAGCTGCCCTGAGAAATGCGTATACCACATGGCATGGGTCACACCGTCGTCGCTGAAAAAGGGAACACCGAGGATCAGAACCGGTAGAGTGAGTACGATTCCCACTCCGGCGATTGCAACCAGATGTACCACTGGCCTCTTTGAAAGCCTTATTGATTTCATCCCTGTAGGATCCAATCGGCCGCTCTTTCTAATCCCGTTTTCAACTGCTGATCAAACGTGCTTATCGACTGTGCTATAATCTTCCCCCCACCACTAGAATTTCACCGCCGAGTTAGCTAGACTATCCCGGTTTATGACCAGTTCCCCCTTTTCACGCATTTTGCGAGGCTGCCTAATGGCGTTAGTCCTCGCCTGCGCTTTGGCGCCGTCCGGCTATGGGCAGAATGGGCCGTCATTTGCACTCCGCATCATGGTGCAAGATGCTCATCACCAGCCGGTTGTGGGCGCCGATTGTTCACTCACATCAGCGGCCTCTGCAAAAGTCCCGGTCGTCAAAGCGATTTCCGATTCTCAGGGCTTCGCCAGTCTAACCAACCTTCAATCAGGCAGCTACACGCTCACGGTCATGAAAGAAGGCTTCGAGAGTCTCACCAGAACTAACATTTTCGTCGGACAAGCGCCGGAAACGGAAATCGCGATTGTGCTCGCCATCGCCGCGGTAACTGAGCAGGTGACGATCACGACACCCGGAGAAGCGTCCACTAGTGTCGCCGCCGGGTCGAACACGCCGGCGGGTAACCTCAAACGTGACTCGTTGCGCACTTTGCCTTTAGCCCTGGCGCGAGTCGACGAAGCCCTGCCACTGATTCCTGGCGTGGTCCGCTCGGCAAAAGGCGAACTCAGTATCAAAGGAGCAAGTGAACAACAAAGCGCGCTACTTGTTAATGGTGTAAACGCCAACGATCCTTCCACTGGCAATTTCCGCCTAAACCTTCCGATCGATTCGGTGGAAGCCGTGCAGGTCTTTCAGCATCCGTATACCGGCGAGTACGGAAAATTCATTGGCGGACTGACGCGCGTTGAGACCAGACGCGGCGCCGAGAAGTGGCACTTTGAACTCAACGATTTTCTTCCTGACTTTCGCTTTAAGAACGGCAAACTTGTAGGAGTTGCCGAGGACACGCCGCGGCTGAATTTTAATGGTCCTCTGATTAAGGATCATCTTTACCTTTCGCAATCGGCTGCGTATTCGATCGCAAAGCGGCCAGTCAGGGGCCTTCCTTTTCCGGTTAACGAAACTAAAACAGAATCGCAAAGCTATTTTTCCCAACTCGATACGATTCTGAGTGGTCATCATACCCAGACATTTACCTTCGGTTATTTTCCGGAGCGCGACCAGTTTGTGGGTCTCGATTTTTTCACTCCCCAATCCGTTACGCCGAACTATGGCCAGCGAGATTTTTCATTCAGCGGCCGTGACCATTATGAACTTCATAAAGGTTTGCTTGAATCCGCGTTTTCTTTTCGACGGTTTGACGCTCGCGTGTGGGGACAGGGCTCCGAAGACCAGACGTTTACACCAACAATCGAGCAAGGTAATTACTTTGCTACTTCTGATCGGCACTCATCGCGTCTGGAGCTTCTGGAAGTTTACACTGCTCCGCCGTTCGAGGTCCTGGGAGGATCACACGAGGTCAAGGGTGGATTCGATTTCAACGACGTTAGAGACCATCTCCAGTATGACGCCCATCCCGTTCGTATCGTAGGCGCCAATGGCGCTCTAATCGAGACGATTGAGTTCGGCTCGCGACCGTCGCGCCGGCTTCGCGCCAAGAACAATACATACAGCGCCTTCCTACAAGATCGTTGGAGTCTGAAGCCCAACCTCAACATCGATCTGGGATTGAGATATGAAGACCAGCGAATCGCGAACGAAACTAACCTCGTACCTCGGGCCGGTTTTGCGTGGTCGCCGACGCACTCTGATCGAACAGTTGTGCGCGGAGGCATCGGATTGTTTTATGACAAGGTGCCGCTGAACATACGTGGCTTCTCCCGATACCCAAGACGTACCGTCACTCGTTATGCGCCTGACGGAACCATTGTCGAGCAAATCCAATTTACGAATGTGCTGGTGAATTCCAAGCCGGTCGCGCCTCTGGATTTTCGTCACTCCGACAGAGAGGCCGGCTTTGTGCCTCTGAACCTAACCTGGAATATTCAACTGGACCAATCAATTAGTCGGGGAATTTCGTTCCGAGCCAACTTTGTCAACAGCAGCACTCGGCATATTTATATCGTCAATCCGGAATTAGATTTTAACGGAACCAGTGCGATCGTTCTGCGTTCCGCGGGAAATGCAACCTATCGAGCGCTGGAATTGACCGCGCGTTTTACCGTCAAGAAAGACGACGCAATCTATGTCTCCTATGTGAGATCGCGTGCGCGAGGAGATCTGAATGACTTTAACACCTACTTTGGAGATTTAGGGTCACCGATCATCCGGCCGAATCAATATGCGAATCTTCCTTTTGATGTACCGCACCGCATCATTGGCTGGGGCAAGATTTCCTTGCCCTCTCGCTCAACCATTTCGCCGATTTTCGAATGGCGCAGCGGCTTTCCGTTTTCAGTCCGAGACGTAGGGCAGAACTTTGTCGGTGTAAGGAACGCGGACGCGACTCGCTTCCCACAATTTCTCTCAGTAGACGCTGAGCTGGCAAAGGAATTCCGGATTACCAAAAAATACGGAGTGCGACTGTCGATTCTAGGCTTTAACCTTACGAACCATTTCAATCCCCGCGACGTGCGAGCCAACACCGCTGACCCACAATTCAGACAATTCTTCGCTTCATATCGTCGTTATTTCACGGGCGGTTTTGACATACTGTTCTGAGAACGATCAAGCCCTTCTCAACTTATTAATCCGCTATTAAGTTTCTTCGTAGTATGTTTGGCCGCGGCGATCGCTATTGTCCGACGCGCGTTAACAAAGGGGTGGAATACTGGTTTGTATTACCTGGTAATTAGGTGATGCCGTCTCCAAAGGTCCTTAAAATCCGTTGATCGTAGGGTCGTGTGGGTTCGACTCCCCCCTCGGCACCAGAATCCTCTGAACGCTTCATGATTGGCGAACGAAAACCACTCTAGTCAACTCCGAAGTCAAAACAGACTGAGATGTTTCGACTTAAACAATATTCTCCCGGTCGAAGCGGCATGGTTGGTTTCATCCGATATCGCTTTGTAGAGTTTTGTCCAGCGCCGATCTCTTCGAGTCTTGTCGGTATAATGTGGTCCTTCGGTATCGAAAGCTCCGCTAAACCGCCGTGGCCATTAGCAACTCTGATTTCTCTGCTATCAGAGCGCATATCAAGCCGGAACAAATACACCGGGTCGTCAAACGCCGGGTCGGCGTCGAACTGAAACACAGGTGTCACCGCTCTCGTTCGTATGGCGGCCTTCGACCCTCCAAATATGAAATATTGCTTGCTGGCAGTTACACCGCTACGACCCTTCCTGGAGGCGATACTCTCTCTCATCTGAACCGATTGAGTTCCCTCAATGAGAAGCACCGCTTGTATGTCACCGGTCGCATCAACCTGACGTTGAGCTGAAAGAACAGCCGGGAATAGCAACATGAGAATGGCCGGAACTAAGATGCGCATTTATCACGTCTCCTGTTTTCTTTAACTTTGAAAAGACCCCATCGTCGGTAATGCTTCCTGTTCACAACAATCCGTTCGCAGACCCACGATTGCCAGTTTAGCGACTCGGATTCGAAAATCGAATTTCATAATGAATTTCCTTTGGGCTTGAAGTCGGGCATTTTCATTCATTCGGGTGAGTCTTGAGCCACTCGGCGCGCAAGAGAAAACTTCCTTCAATGACGATTCGCTCTGCGGTGCTCAGACCTTCCAGTACCGGATAGAAGCCATTGCTTTCAGGTCCGAGTCGCACTGGACGCAAGACAAACTCATTCGACTTGTCTGTGCTCAAGAAAACGTACTGCTGATTGCCAATGGTTTGGACGGCGTCTTTGGGAATAGCCGGCGTGGTCTTTTCAGCGTTACCCAGCGCACCGAAAGCGACGTTAACGTACATCCCGATCTTTAAGATCTGTGCGGGATTGTTTAGTTCGATTCGGACCTGGGCAGTACGTGTTGCGGGATCAATCTTCGGATCGACGTATGACACGCGACCGCGAAAGACACGACCGGGATAGGCATCGGAAGTGATGTTTGCGCCACTTCCGACGCGAACGGTCGCGAGATCCTTTTCGTAAACTTGCCCCACAACCCACACGGTTGAGAGGTCAGTCACACGCATCAGTTCTTTGTTCGCTTCGATCACTTCACCCGGATTCACTGTGCGGCTGGTCACCGTGCCTGATGAGGGCGACGGCACTAGGAATTCAGAACTGATCTGGGAGGTAGAAATCAGCGAGTCTATGCGCTGCGCGGTCATCTCCAGCAGCAGCAATTTCTGTCGGAGGTTCGCGAGGTTAGATTCGGCTTCGCGGTATTGAGAAGTGGCCATCTCCAAATCCTGACGACTAGCCGCGCCAATTTCGACCAGCTTAATCGTGCGCAGATGATGACGATGATGTTCATCGAGTGTCGCAACGGCGGTAAGGTAGCGCGACTGCGCCTCAGCAAGTTCGTTGCTGAACACGACCGCGACTCGTTGACCTCTCCTCACCTTCTGGCCCAACTCGGCACCGACGCTCCGCACTATTCCGCCCACCAGAGAGACAACCGGAGTTTCCTTATATGTATTTGCCTGGACCACGCCGGTTGCCATTTGTCCTGCTGCTTCGGGAGACAACCGGAGTTTCCTTATATGTATTTGCCTGGACCACGCCGGTTGCCATTTGTCCTGCTGCTTCGGACGACGGTCTCTCGCCCACGGTTTCAATCTTCAACTGCACGGTCCGCATTTGCTCAGGAGTCAGCGTCAGTGTTTCTCCTCTGGCTGTTGCAGGTTGTGGCGACTCGTCAAATGAGACCGAGCGCGGCGCAGCCACGTGCTTGCCGGCTTGTCTCGGCCACAAGAGCCAGACTGCGACAGCGGCGATTATGACAAGCACAATTAGCGAGACGAACATCGGTCTCGCCCAACGTCGTCGTTCTTCGGAAGGCGGAGGCTTGTCGGTTGCGTCAGTTTGATCGTTTGATTGTTCGCTCATGTTGTTTAACTCCGCGGCTTTGCCGCCCGATGTGCGGTGAGGCTTTGCCTCACCGTATTCGTCCTAATACCACGTGGGGCTCCGCCCCAGATTCTCGGGGTATAGCCCCGGAAGTTTGAAATGCACGTGACGGAAGGTCTATGACAGTCGGAGACCTTCCGCACATCAAACGGCAGAGCCGCAAACGCCTGTCCATTTCGTTCATCGTCTCATCAACTCCGGTGAAGCCGTGGCGCGTTCGATCTCGACTCGCGCGTTGTAAACGGCAAGTTGTGCCTCAATGAAATCATTTTCCAATTCAATGAAACGGCGCTGCTCGCCAATGAAATCCACCAAGGTCTTTGAACC
>WNGL01025757.1_pt1 | contig 19105 bp, 15 predicted proteins | sample 5400591 | NCBI WGS metagenome assembly WNGL01 (sample SAMN13153377, study PRJNA577476) | soil metagenome | isolation source: 80 cm soil or saprolite under Garry oak tree replicate 1 | place: USA:California | collected 2016-06-15 | reverse complement strand
CCGAGCATCATTCATTTGGCGAAACCGATGAAAGAGCCGGGGAATATGCCGAAGACCTTGCCGCCAGCATGCTTGCGACCACCTTGGGGATCGAATTTAATCCAGAATTGGACTGGGACGAGCGGGAGGATCTTTTTAAGATGTCAGGGAAGATCGTCCGTACGAGCAACGTCACTCAGTCCGCTGTCGGCAACAAAGATGGGCTCTGGACGACTGTCTTCGCGGCAGCAGTTTTTATCAACGAAGATAACTTGTCTGTTGAGAGCGGAAAGTCTCAAGGGGACGCGGCTTCCGGCAATGAAGATGCGAACCGGGACGAAACATCAAGACCAGTTCCAGAAGCTCGCGAGCCCGCAGCTCGCCAGCCTGAGGAGCCAACCAAACACCACCCCGCCGGCAGCGACGAGAAAGCCGCGCACCCTGCTCCCGCCGGACAGGGACATCACCTCAATGCAACCCGCGATCAGCAGGAAGTAACCAAAGCCGTACTTCGAGCAGCGCAACCAAGAGGTGAGCCTTCACCACGAGGAAAGGACGCCTCCACGACCGCCGAAGACGTTGTCCTCAAAGCCGGACGCCTTAGATTTCCAAAGCCTCTTTAACGTTTTTCTTTCCCGATTTTTTGTCGCCAGTGCGAAAAGGCGACACGACCCTTATTTCTTGCTCAATCCTGCCGGGCGGATCAACGGAATAGGATTACTGCCACTCGTGGATGAGTGCCGACCGGCGCATGTGAATGATGCAGCGAACGCTAGAAATTGCTAGGATAAAAGAAAAATACACCCAAGGTTGGGAGACTAAATGTTTGATCCCGATCTCACTCACTTGCGTTCGCTCCTCGCCGAGTTGGCGCCCCAAGGCCGCCCTGCGCTCCTCCCCGCCCTGCACGCCGCACAGCGATTGTATGGCTGGCTCCCCGAACCGGTTGCAGCAGAAGTGGGCCGCGCCTTGGGTGTGCCGCTCGCCGACGTGCACGGTGTCATCGATTTCTATGCGATGTTTTCTCGGCAGCCGATGGGCCGAAGCGTCGTGCGCGTGTGCAGCGCGCCCATCTGCGCCCTTGCCGGGGGCGACGCGGTGGCGGATGCTCTATGCCGCTATTTAAAGGTCGAGCCGGATGAAGTCAGCGCGGATGGTGAATTCACGATAGAGCATGCCCCGTGCCTGGGCTTGTGCGATCATGCGCCGGCGCTCCTTGTGGGCGAAGTCACTCTTGGACATGCCGAGCCCGACCAAACGGCCGGGATCTGTGCTCGAAGCGGGCAGAGAGCAGTGAGCTTTGTCGGCGGCGATATCCGCAGCCTCACGGCCAATTGCGGTCGAGGTCGTCCCACGTCTCTTGCCGACTACGGGGCTCGGGGCGGTTATTTTGGACTAAAGAAGACTTTGACGATGACGCCGGAAGATGTGATCGCTGAAGTAAATGCTTCGGGATTAGTCGGGCGCGGCGGCGCGGCATTTCCAACCGGCGTCAAGTGGGAAGGAGCAGCCAAAGCGCCAGGTCAACCCAAGTACATCGTCTGCAACGCCGACGAATCCGAGCCCGGGACGTTCAAAGACCGCATTCTCATGGAAGAAGACCCGCACTGCACCATCGAAGGGATGATCATTGCGGCCTATGCTGTCGGCGCGCGCCAGGGTTACATCTACGTTCGCGGCGAGTTTCCTTACGCCTTCAAGGTCATGGGCGAGGCGGTGGAGGAAGCGCGGCAGGCCGGCACCATTGGCAAAAATATCCTCGGCTCCGGATTGGATTTCGATATTGAAATGCGGCTCGGCGCCGGCGCCTATATCTGCGGCGAAGAAACCGCGCTGCTTGAATCCATCGAGGGCAAGCGCGGCTTCCCGCGGATCAAGCCGCCGTTCCCGACTACGAACGGGCTATTCGACAAACCCACGGTGATCAACAACGTGGAGACATTCTGTAACGTTCCCTTGATCCTCGAACGCGGCGCGGCGGAGTATCGGAAAATCGGGACGGATAAGTCGCCTGGTCCCAAGCTGTTTTGCGTGTCGGGCCAGATCGAGAGACCCGGCCTCTACGAGGTGCCATTTGGCGTCACCTTACGCCATCTGTTGTTCGATCTCGCCGGCGGACTGAAGCACGGGCGCAAGCTTCAAGCGGTGCTGTTGGGCGGCGCGGCCGGCGCATTCGCTACTGAGAAAGACCTGGACGTCATCTTGTCGTTCGAGCAGTTAAGCGCCGCAGGTCTGCCGCTCGGCTCCGGTGCAGTCATGGTCTTTGACGATACCGCAGACCTGCGCGATGTGCTGAAGCGGATGGCGCGCTTCTTTGCCGACGAAAGCTGCGGCAAATGCTATCCCTGCCAGCTCGGGACCCGCCGGCAGTATGAAATTCTCGACCGAGTCGTGTCCGGAGATCCCGCTCCCGGCGACCGCGAGCGCTTAACAGATGTCGGTTCGACGATGATCGACGCTTCTCTCTGCGGCCTGGGCCAGACGGCTGCCACGGCGGTCCTAAGCGCAATGAAGATATGGCCGGAGATCTTTGATAGAAGAAAATAGCCGACGCGTAGAGCGAAATGTAGCGTTGGAGTATGGGAGTACTGGAGTGTTGGATTTAAAAGCATCACTCCATTACTCCACCACTCCAGTACTCAGAGGATTCAATCGTTATGGCTAATATCACACTCACTATCGACGGCGATTCTGTCGCCGTGTCTACAGGAACGACGATCCTCAAGGCCGCACAGCAGCTCGGCCGGCATATTCCGACCATTTGCTATCACGACCACTGTACGGCTAATGGCCTCTGCCGCATCTGCGTGGTTGAAGTTAATGGGGTAAAGCCGCTGGTTCCTGCGTGCCTGACTCCGGTGCGTGAAGGAATCAAAGTCTCTACCTCGAGCGTTAGAGCTGAGCGCAGCCGCCGGACCATCCTCGAGATGCTCGCCTCTGCTGTGGATCTCTCTCAGGCGCCGGAGATCGAGAGACTTATGGGCGAATATCATGCCGATCACAGGCGCTTTCCCGAGGCGGAGCGGCGCGAGTATCCGGTCCTCGACGATAACCCGATGTATATCCGCGATTACTCCAAGTGCATCCTGTGCTGGCGCTGTGTTCAGGTGTGCGCTGACGACGCGCAGTTTACCTACGCGATCAACTTCAAAGGCCGCGGTTTTGAAACCAGCATCGGCACATTCTTCGACAAGCCCATGCCTGAAACCAGCTGCGTATTTTGCGGGCAGTGCGTGGGGGTCTGTCCCACCGGCGCGCTCAAGCCCAAGCGCGAGTCGCTCCTTGAGCAGGGACTGAGCTTAGATGAAATTATGCAGGCGACGAAGAGCGAAAAAAAGAAACGCAGGAAATCGCCATGATCAATCCCGATCGCATCGTTCCTACCACCTGCCCGTACTGTGGCGTGGGATGTAACCTCGAGCTGCACATCAAAAACGACACCATCTATAAAGTGACCTCGCCGTTCGACGGGGTGGTCAACCAGGGCAACTTGTGCGTCAAAGGACGGTTTGGATACGACTTTATTTATAGCAAGGATCGGGTGACGGTGCCGCTCATCCGCAAAACAGCGCAAGCGCCCGGCGCGCGCACCCAGGCGTTCGACCGCTCTGAGTGGCGTCAAATCTCGTGGGATGAGGCCCTCGATTACACCGCTGACCGGCTGGTCGAGATTTACAACCGCGACGGCGCGGATGCCATGGCGGTCTACTGCTGCGCGAAGGCAACCAACGAGGACAACTACCTCCTGCAGAAGCTGTTCCGTGCTTTATTCCGCACCAATAACGTGGATCACTGCACCCGCTTGTGCCATGCAGGATCGGTGGTCGCGCTGCAAATGGCGATCGGCTCCTCGGCGATGAGCAACACGGCCGCGGAGGTCATTCACAGCGACGTTTTCCTTGTGACCGGCTCGAACACGGCCGAGACCCATCCGATTATCGCGCTGCAGATGAAGGCGGCGGTCGCCAACCACAGGGCCAAGCTCATTGTGGTGGATCCCCGGCGGGTCGAGATGGTCAACTGGGCTGCGCTCTGGCTGCCCGAGAAGCCGGGCACCGACGTGCCGCTCTTTTCCGCGATGGCGCATGTGATTATCAAAGAGCGACTGTATAATGAAGAGTTTATCCGGCAGCGCACGGAAGGTTTTGAAGAATTCTCCAGATCTATGGAGAAATTCACCCCCGAATACGCCGAGGCTATTTCCGGCGTAGACCGCTATCTGATCGTCCAGGCCGCCCGGATGTACGCGACCGCAAAGAACGCAGCGATTTATTGGGCGCTGGGTATTCCCGAGCACTCGCACGGCACCGATAACGCGATGGCGCTTATCCACCTCGCGCTGCTCACCGGCCACATCGGCCGCAGAGGCACCGGTCTGAATCCGCTCCGGGGGCAAAACAACGTCCAGGGCGCTTCGGATTGCGGCGCCATGCCATGGCACTATCCGGGTTATCAGCGGGTCGATGATGAAGCGGCGGCGCGCAAATTCGAGAAGGCCTGGAATATGGAGGCGGGCGCGCTGAGCCGCAAACCGGGGCTAACCACGACCGAGATCATGAGCGCGGTTGGACCGGGCGGCGTGCGCGCCCTTTACATCATGGGCGAAAACCCCATGATGTCCGAGCCGAATCTGAATCACACGCGCCATATGATGGAGCAGTTGGAATTTCTGGTGGCGCAGGACTTGTTCATCAACGAGTCCGGCGCCTACGCCGACGTCTTTTTGCCGGCAGCTTCTTGGGCGGAAAAGGAGGGCACGTTTACCAATACCGACCGCCGCGTGCAGCGGGTTCGCAAGGCGCTGGAGCCGCGCGGCGAGTCTCGGCCCGATTGGAAGATCATTTGTCGTCTGGCCGAGCGCATTGAAAAGCGACTGGGCCGTCCACAGTCGGCCTTCTGGGCATACCAAGGATCAGCCGAAGTGCTCGAAGAGATGGGGCGTGTTGTCCCTGAATATGCCGGAGTGAAATATCGGCGCATCGAAAACCAGGGCATACAGACGCCGGTGTGGGATGACAGCCATCCCGGCACGCCGTATCTCTTCACTGAGAGCTTTCCTAGCGGCAAGGGCAAGTTCCATCCGCTCGAGTACGTGCCGGCGGTCGAGATGCCGGACGAGGAGTACCCGTTCATCCTCACTACCGGACGTCTGCTCGAACACTGGCACGGTGGCACTCTCACGCGCCATTCGAAACTCGATGACCTCTATCCCGAGGCGCGCATAGAGATGAATCCCGCGGATGCCTCCCGCCTCAAGATCGAAGATGGGCAAGCCGTGCGCGTTTCGTCGCGGCGCGGCTCGATCGTCCTGCGCGCCTGGGTGACACAGCGCACGACAGTGGGCGTGGTCTTCATCCCCATGCATTTTGCCGAAGCTGCTGCGAACCTGCTCACCATCGACGCGTTGGATCCGAGGGCCAAGATTCCCGAGTACAAAGCCTGCGCGGTCAGCATCGTGCCGGCGAACAAGGAAGAACTAGCGAGGCCCGAGGCGACGGTGGAACGAGGCAGGTACTGACGGCAATTAATCAGTACTATCGGAAAAAAATACTTCATTGAGGACGGCTACGCTATCTTAAACCGTCCGTCGTCTGGCACGATTTACCTTGGATCGACCGGGTTCCGTTGCGCGGCTGAGTTTTAGCTCCGCTCGAAAAATCGGAAGTAATTCTATTTCTGTTTAGCCTGCGCCAAAACCTCGTCGACTAGCTTCCGTAAAGGTTTTACGTCCTCGTATTGGGGCAGGCTGGACAGGAGATATTTGCCCCCTTCTTTAGGAACCTGTTCCTCCTTGAAGGCAACCATGTCCTTCGGAATATCGGTGCGAAAGGAGTTTCTGCCGGTTAATCTCTGCCACACCAACTGGCCGTCACGAGACAAAAACCAGTTGAGGTAAACCTTGGTTGCGTTCGGATGCGGAGCATTCTTGAAAACAACGATATGACCCGAGCCCGTACTGATCGTGTCGCCCTCTTTTTCACTGAAAATCTGCATCACTGGCAGCCCCTGCTTGCGCGCGTCTGATGAACTTCGGGCCAAGGTCAGGGCTGTAATAGAGGAATCTCCAGCTCCCGATGTTGCCGGCGGAATCCGCGTCCGTCATGACCATCTTGCCTCTATACTTGGGTGCAAGCAGGTCCCACCAGGACTGGATCTCCCCAGGCTTGATGAAATTCGTGTTGATCGCTGCGATACCCGATCCGGCGTCCCCTTGAGCCATGAAGACGTGCTGCCCTTCGGGATCGGCGTACAGGTGTTTCTTGGACCACCACTTCGTCTGATCAACCACTTCGGGAAGAACCAACAGCGGTGGAATCGGCTGCAAATGGCCGGCCTTATGGTAGACGAGCACCATGGTGCCACCGCCACCGACGCTGAGGTCCACGAGATGCTTGCTCGCCCTTTTCTCCGCCATGATCTTCTTGGCCAGGTCGCTTCCCGATCCGCCGACAAAATTGATCTTGATCTTGGGATAGGCGTCTTTGAAAGCAAGAAGAGCTTTGCCCACTCCCGCGCGCGACTGCCCGTAGATCGTGACCTCGCCTTCCTTTTCAGCGGCGGCTACGCTCTTTTCCCAATCCTGCTTCCAGTCGCCGTAGACGGAAGCGGCAAGAGAGATGTTGAGAAACAGTGTCCCTAACAGACTTGCTTTCAGTGAAGTTCTCACATGACACCTCCTTGAAAGTTTTCTGGCGCCGTGAAACCTACAACTTACGCTAGCGGAGATGCGCCTAATGTTTTTACAAAAAAATAGAGGGAAGCGACTCTCGGTCAGCGTCGTCGTCAAAGGGTCCTTCCGCTGGACCGCCCCTGTTCTTTCCCTTTTCTCTGCCAGTGTCCTGGCTTTTGTGTCACCTTGTTTTAAGGGATGACGCTGCTTCGTTTATAAAGGACCAGTTGGCGAGCTTGTCGAGCGGGAAAGTACTGGGTACTTCCGCCAAATTTGCCGCGGCTCTCAGGCCCTTCTCGGAGGGGATTCCACTGTCGGACCAAATATCTCTCAATCTCTCGTAAGCTTTTTTGGCCATTTCCAAAGTCTCCAGACCGAGAAATTCCTTCAACAGAGGAAGCGCCTCTTCCCTGTGCGTTTTTGTATAACCGATTCCCTTTAGGGCTCCGACCAAAACGTTTTTCACTTCGTTAGGCCGGTCTCGGAGGCGATCGTTGTGTGCGACGATACCGGCGAGAGGAAATTCTGCAACATCCTTAAGATAAACAAGCGGTTTAAAGCCATCCTTCTCTAGATACAGGTCATGCGGGATCAGCAACATCGCCGCGTCAACATTGCCGCCCTTGAGGGCCGTCACACCGTTTGGCGTGCTCGCTAGGCTGACAATTTTTACTTCGTTGGGATCGATCCTGAACTTCTCGAGGATCATGAGCAATTCACGATGAACCGTGCCGCCGGGCTGGCTGATGGCCACCACACGGCCGCGCAACTGAGCCGGCGAAGTAATCTCGTGCTTTGCCACCAGAACGTGGTGCGATCTTTCACAAAACACCAAGATAAGACTGGCAGGCAAGCCGCGTGCGATAGCCGTCATCGGAGAGCCGATTTGCGTTATGAATCCAATCTGCTTTGACGCTAGGGCAGCCAAAGCTGTGCGCGCCTGCATGGTGACCGGCAACAATTCGAGCCCTAGGTCGCGGAATATCCCCTTTTTCCACGTCACATAGAGAGGGAACCAAGTCGCGCTATTGGTTGGAACACCGATATGGATGGTGGCCAGCGTCTCTGCATAGGCGACATGCAAAGAGCCAAATAGGAGGGTCATCGCGACGGATAGACTGATCGTGTGTCTGGCGGGATTCACGTCCTGCCTTTTTCGGCGCGGCGGACGGACTCGTCACCAGCCGCTCTAGGCATGTAATCCCTCAGACGAATAGGCTGCGCGTGATGCTTCTCGCTCGGAGAGATCCAAGACTATACCGTCGGGATCAGACAGCGAATACTGGCCAATTCGACAGCCGTCCATATCTTCCTTTGTGATATGTCCGAAAACTCCACCGGCGATATCTTTCGGAGCAGCGGCCGGGAAAGAAGTCGCAAGCTCGGCAAGGTCCTTCTTCGCATTCTCCAAGCTCTCAACCGCGAAGCCAAAGTGATCGAGGCCCTGCCTCATGCTCATGTAGGAATGGTTGCTTGTCCGCCTTATAACCAGATCTACCGTACCGTCGGTTACGCAGAGGGTATCTTCATCACGAAAATTTTTGCCTTCCTTGAGTTCAAAAACCTCATGATAAAATTCGGCGACCTGCTCGGGCTCCAGAGCTCTGATGGCGATGTGGTTGATTTGCCTTGGTTGCTCCCAGCCGTGTTCCTTGTAACCTTCCTGAACTTTTGGATGTTCTTTCCACGAGATGTCGAACTGCGCTCCAGCCGGGTCATGACTCCTGAATACGGCGAATGCCACTTGCTCCAATCCTTTGGTGACCAAGGTCTTCGGGTATTTCTGCTGCATTTTTTCTAGAATGCTGCCGACGTCGTCCACCTCGAAGCCGAAATGATCGAGCGCCGCCGCAAAGCCCGGACGCCGGTTCAGAACCGCGAGGCCTATGACCCCATCGCTGATATGTCCCCTGTTGGGATCGTTAAAACTGCGTGTGATGCGCTTCATTCGCAGTTAACGGTTGCCTGGAGTTTCAGCGGTTACGGCCTACTTCAAAGAAACTGGCTGCCTCTTACCAAAGTAGAGATACCACGTCAACTGAGCTCTCTCACACTCGGCATAGATCCTCCTTTCGGACCCGGAAAAGAATCCTCGACCCTTCGATGAAAATTGTTCTCCGAACCTAGAGCGCTATCTCCCCACCAATATTAGGATTCCTGCCAGCAGCGCGAGCGCGCTCATCAACTTACTGGGGATTACGAAACGCACGAACGACGGCAGACCACTCAGAATAAGCCAGACGGCCAATAGTATCATTCCGACAGACATTTCGACTCCTCCCCTTTTATATGAGTTCTTGAGTTCTTTTCCGCCCAATCCTTGTAGGTCGAAGGACCGTCGCGAAACGCCAAACTAACAGAGTTGATCCTGTGCGACTCGCTTAACAAAAGATTACGCCAGGATCCTGTCTTAGGGTCGCGATGATTCTTTCCAAGCCTGAAATCAAAAAAGAGAGCGCCGATAAAAGCTGGGGCGAGAAGAGCGTGGCCATCATGACTGGCGCAGGTCTTGGGCGAGTTCGACGAGATGGCCATCGGGGTCGCGTACGTAAGCCGTCCGTTGTCCCCAGAACCGATCCGTCGGCGGCACCGCGGGTAGAGCGCCGCGCGCAACCAATTCGCTAAATGCCGCATCGACGTCAGCCACTTTAAAGCCGATCTCAAACCCCGGCGCGTTCGAAGCCGGCGCGTCTAAAGATATGCCCAAGGTTTTTGCCATGGCACTTCGAGTATAAAGGGCAAGACGCGTGGCGCCTGTGTCAAGCTGCGCGTAATCTCCGGAGCAATGTCCGAGCCGGAGCCCCAAAACTCCAGTGTAGAAGTGCAACGCTCGATCCAAGTCCTCCACGATCAAAATCATATAGTCAGGCGCGGTTAATTCCACAACTCGCTCCCAGTTTCGCTCGTTCGCAGTCTGCAGATCAACGTCCTTCGCAAGGCATCAATCACTTGAGACACTCCAAAATTTCTTCCCGGAGTTTCAACAGTAGCCCTTCAACTTCCTTTGGCTTCCAATCTTTCCCCCGCCTTTCAACCTGTGCGACATACCTGTCCAGAATGGGCTCGATCAACAAGACATTCATGACTCAGACCAGCTCCTTAGGCTATTGTCCCTTCTTTAAGGTCTCCGTCAAACGCGGGTCAGCTCAGGCCGTTATTTCTTAACAACTTGACTCAGCCTGTCTATCGCTTTACGGGAATCGCTAGGGTGCCCAGCCGATGAAACTGATCTGGCGACCTGTTTTTTTCCGTTCGCGTCGATATGAAAAAAAGTCGTTCGCCGCGCAGCAGGTGCACGGGCCGACCGAAAGAATCTGTTGGCTCGGGATGCCGGCTCTTTCGAGAATGGCGCGATTCAAGCTTCTCAAATCCAAAAATGTTTTTGCTTCTCTAAATTCCAAGGCAATCTCGGCGAGCTCACCCCATTTTTCGACCAGTGCCGCGCCAGCCGGCGTGAACCGCCGCCGCAATTCTCTGTTCCGGCGCGATAAACAGGATCGGCACACAATCCGCCGTTAGAACCCCCAGATAGGCATCCTTCTCTCGCGTTACCATGCCATCGGCTTCGCCGGCTTCCTTGATCTTGGTCTCCTTGACCTCGACGATATGATCGCCGTGGACCTGATTCATCGTGATGATGCGGCCGTCGTGGATTCCTACAGCCAGCTTCATATCGCAGACATTCTGGCTGACGATCTTGGCGTCGTCTCCGACGCGATAAGAGACGTTCAGCCCTGCATAAGGTCCGACACTTTTGCCGCCCTGGCGTCCCAAAAATCCGTGAAGTAGATCAGGGTAGCGATTCCACTGCTCGACTCGTAACCAGTTTAGCTTCATAGGAAACTATTATGCGTCGATTGACCCGAAGGTTGCAAGAAATTTAGTTCATTTGACAAATAACTCTCGATCCGGGAACAAACGGCGCCAATCCTTTCGCATCAGGCCTCCATCGATCATGGAAGAAAAACTTGCCTGCCTCCGAGCACGGAACCAAGTTTGCTCACCCCGTCCCCACCGGGTCCGGGCTTGAGAACGCGAATTTTTGCTTGTTTCCGGCAGAGGATTTTCGTATGACGAGAGGTAAGTGCATCGATTGGCCAACATCGAAACAGGCGCTTGGTATTTTCAGAATGAATTGATCGCCGTTCCAAAGAGAGGCCTTTTGGTGCGGACTTGTGACCGAGTCCCGGGACTATAGAAAGATTCTGCGTAGTGTGTAAGATCCCGATGATCAATCACGGCTTCACTACCCATCCTTAATGTGGTTAGGCTCGCCAGAGATCATCAAGCAAGCGATTTTGTCGAGGACGCAACATGCTCGATCCGCGAAGACGAGCCGGTGCTCGAAAATCGCTCTTGAATTGTTCTCGTTTTTCGCTGAAAAATAGGGAAACTCACTAGGCTTAAACGCTTCATGGCTGAAAACCGATACATCGATCTGCTGAAGAACCGAGGCTTCTTCTGCTTCTTCTGTACGCAGTTCCTCGGCGCTTTTAACGACAATTTTTACAAGATCATCGTCACGTTGGTCGCACTCGATCTACCCGCCACGGCCAGCGGTGCAAACCCATACATCCCTCTGATCGGTGGTCTCTTCATTCTGCCGTTCCTGCTCTTTTCCGGCTACGCCGGCTATCTGGCAGACATTCACAGTAAGCGAACGATCCTGGTGGGAGTGAAGATTTTTGAAATCTTTGCCATGAGTTTCGGTCTCGTGGCGTTTTTCCTCGATCGGATGGAGCCAATGCTGGCGGTGGTTTTTCTCATGGGCCTTCACTCGACATTTTTCAGTCCGGCCAAATATGGAATTCTTCCGGAAATGCTGCCTGATAAAGATCTCGCCCGGGGCAACGGATTACTGGAGATGAGCACTTTCCTGGCCATCATCCTGGGCACCTCGTTGGGTGGCGCGATCTACGAAGCGTGGAAAGATCGATTAGGTTGGATCGGTGTTATTTTGATCGCCATCGCGGCGCTGGGAACTCTAACCAGCTTGGGAATCACCAAGGTGCCGCCCTCGGGCGCGTCGAAGAATTTCATCCTCAATCCGTTCAAGGAGTTTTGGAAGGGCGCCAAGATGCTTTACGCCGATCAACCGCTCTGGCTCACCGTGATGGGGATTTCTTATTTTTGGTTTTTGGGCGCGTTCCTCCAAATGGTCTTACCTCTATTTGGGAAAGAAATCCTGCAGCTCGGCGAAACGCGCATCGGACTGCTATGGACTTTTGCCGCCATCGGCATCGGCGTCGGCAGCCTTGCGGCGGGACGTTTGTCGGGCGACAAGATCGAACTGGGGCTGGTTCCTCTCGGCGCCGTGGGCATGGGAATATTCTCAGTGGGACTCTTTGCCGCGCAGCCTTCGTTCAATTTGGCGGCATGGGCACTGGTCTTCTTGGGATTCTCTGGCGGTTTCTTCGCCGTCCCTCTGAATGCATTGTTACAACAACGCAGTGGGCGCGAAGAGAAAGGCCGGTTGATCGCGACGAACAATGTTTTCAACACCTTGGGGGTCCTTGCGGCCTCGGCACTGCTTTGGGGACTTTCATCGCTGCTTTATTTTTCAGCGGATCACATCATCTTGATTCTCGGATTGCTCACGTTTGCCTTGACCGCCTATGCTCTCTATCTTCTGCCTGACTTTTTCGTTCGCTTCATCTTATGGCTCCTTACCCATACGCTCTATAGTATCCGCATCGTCGGCCAGGAAAACATTCCCACTCGCGGACCGGCGCTGTTGATTTCCAATCACGTCTCTTTCATCGATGCGCTGCTCGTCGGCGCGACGATGCCGCGCTTCATTCGCTTCATGCTTCATCGCGACTATTACGACATCCGATGGCTGAACTGGTTTTTCAGTCTAATGAAGTCTATTCCTGTCTCAGCCACGAATCGTCGCGACATCGTTCAATCGTTGAGGCGCGCGCGGGAGGAGCTGGAGAAAGGCCAGGTCGTCTGCATCTTCGCGGAAGGAGCTATCAGCCGCACGGGACACCTTCTGCCGTTCAAGCGCGGCTTCGAGAGAATCGTCGATGGGCTCGATGCGCCGATCGTGCCGGTTCACCTGGACCAGCTCTGGGGCAGCATTTTCAGTTTTAAACATGGCCGCTTTTTCTGGAAATGGCCAAAGCTATTTCCTTACCCGGTAACGGTATCATTCGGCGCGCCGCTGCCGTCAAACAGCGAAACGCAACAGGTTCGCCAGGCGGTATTGGAATTGGAAACCAACGCGGTCTACTACCGCCGCAGCGCCCAGGAGCTGCTGCACGGCAAATTTATCCGCTCCGCGAAGCAACATTGGTCTTCCTTCTGCATGGCCGACACGACGGGCGTCGAATTGTCTTTCGGTAAGGCTCTGATCGGAAGCCTGCTTTTTTCGCGCTGGCTGCGAAAGCACCGCGCCAACGAATCGATGGTCGGGGTTGTGCTTCCGGCTTCGGTCGGCGGCGCGCTCGTCAACGTGGGCATCCTTCTGGCCGGCAAAGTGCCGGTCAACCTGAACTTCACCGCCGGGCCCGAGGCGATGACTGCGGCGATCCAGCAGTGCGGCATCGACACGATTCTGACTTCCCGCGCTTTTTTGTCTAAAGCGCAGATCGAAGAGACGTCGCGTATGGTCTTTGTCGAGGAGATTAGGAAATCGTTTTCGTCAGGCGAAAAAGTTTTGGCCACGCTCACGGCGTTTCTGATTCCGGGCCGGTACTTGGAGCGTCACTACATCAAGAATCAGAAACCCGATAGCCTTGCGACGGTCATCTTTTCCAGTGGCAGCACGGGAACGCCCAAGGGTGTCATGCTTTCCCACCACAATATCATCTCCAACATCGAAAGCGTTTGCCAAGTTATTCCGTTCACTTCCAGCGACCGAATTATGGGCGTCTTGCCTTTTTTTCACTCCTTCGGTTTTAGCATTTCCCTCTGGCTCCCTCTGGTCGCCGGGTTTGGCGCCGTCTACCACCCGAACCCCATGGACGCCAAGACCATTGGCGATACCGTGGAAAAGTATCAAGCCACGCTTTTGATCAGCACGCCGACGTTTTACGCCGGCTACATGAGACGCTGCTCGCGTGAACAGTTTTCCTCGTTGCGCTACGCGATTGCCGGCGCGGAAAAGCTGCGCGAACAAATTGCCAAAGACTTCAAAGACAACTACGGCTTCGATCTGCTCGAGGGTTACGGCTGCACAGAACTCGCCCCCGTGGTTTCCGTGAATCTTCCGGACGTAATCGACGGCGCCGAAAGGCAGGTCGGCAACAAACCCGGGACGGTCGGCCATCCGATTCCCGGCGTCGCAGTAAAGATCATTGATCCCAGCACAGAACGACCGCTGCCCATCGGTCAAGAAGGTTTGCTGCTCGTCAAGGGACCGAATCGCATGCTCGGCTACCTTGGTCAACCGGAACTCACACAGCAGGCGATGCGCGACGGCTGGTACATCACCGGAGATATCGCCTCGATCGATGAAGACGGCTTTGTCCGAATTACGGACCGTCTCTCAAGATTCAGCAAAATCGGCGGTGAAATGGTCCCGCACGTGAAGGTCGAAGAAGCCATCAATGGTATCCTGGGCAACATCGCCTCCGTGGTGACTTCGATTCCCGACCCACAAAGAGGAGAAAAGCTGGTCGCATTTTACACCCAGAACGGCATGCCGACCGACGAACTTTGGGAAAAGCTCAATCAGTCGGACCTCCCGAAGCTTTGGATTCCAAAGCGCGAAAACTTTTACTGGATCGAATCGATTCCCCTTCTCGGATCGGGGAAGGTGGATTTGAAGCGGGTAAAAACAATGGCCGCAGAGAAGGCGAGCCTCTGAGAATTGACTCTCGTCCAGAGAAAAAAGTGTGTGACCTGCCGCCGATTCCTTCCATTCACATCACCGAAGCATCGGCCAAGGAGAGCTAAATGATCACAGCGCAGCAAATCAGAGACGTTTACGAGAAAGCCTCTTCCGAATTTGCCGGCTCCGCGAGCTATCGGCATTTGCTCGGCGGTCAAGCGGATGCCGACGAAGTGCGGGATTTTATTCGGAACGTGTTTCTCACCCATTACCTGTCATCACACATCGTCGCGCTTTGTTTCGCCTCGCTTCCTTCCGACGCGGCGTCACTATTGAAAGAAAACCTTCTGGAGGAAATGGGTCGTTCCGAAGCGGAAAAGCCGCATTCCGCGCTGCTGCTCGAACTGGCGCGCGGCGCCGGCTTTTCCGAGCAAGAGATTCAAGGTTTGATCGCCGACGCCCGGCAACAGGTCGCCATCTTCTGCGCCGTGAGAGTTCCTCTCCCTACTCTGCGGGAGCTTTGTTTGGCCGTGTTGCTTGAAACCGTGTCCTTTGAATTCATGCTCTCTCGGTGCTCGGGACCAATCGCCGCCGCTTTGCTTGGCCACTACGCCCTACCGAAGCGGGCGTTGCAATGGTTCGAGCTCCATTCCGAAGTGGACATCCGCCATGCCGAGGAAGGACTGCAAGTAGTTTTGGATTATCTCAATTTTCATCAAATCACCGACTCCTCTTTCGAACACATTTTGCACGCAACATTTCGCGGCAACGTCTTCAGCCGAAGGTACTTTCCGCCGACGTCAAGAGTCGTCGCACGACGCAGCGCGACGGCCACCGCGCCAAGACACATCGAGTCGATCGCGATCTATCAGCTTCGAATTCCCTTCCGTCAAACGTTTAGCCATGCCCAGCAAAGTCGCGAGGAAAGCGACGCGGTGATAGTGCGCGTCAATGACCCTGAAGGGATCGTCGGTTACGGCGAAGCGCTGCCCAGATCCTACGTCACAGGCGAAACGACAGCATCGATGGTAGCTCATGTAAGTGAACAGTTGGCGCCGCGGATATTCAGCCAAGCATTCACCTCCGGATGGCAAACGTTCGAATATATGCAATCGAGTTTGAGCGATTGGACCCGTAGTCAAGATCAAACCGCCGGCGTTATCGCTTGGAATGCCGCGTTTTGCTCCGTCGAGCTCGCGCTGCTCGATTGGGCTTTAAGACGACAGGACGCCGCCCTGTCGGATTTTCTCCAACCCATTCGTCGTGAGGTGGTGTACAGCGGAGTTGTTTCGGCGGAGACCCCCCGGGAGGCCGCCGCGATCGCCAAGCGTTTCAAGGATTTCGGTATGCGGCAAATCAAAGTGAAAGTGGGAACAGGTGAAGACGTTACTCGCCTACAGGCGGTGCGCAAGGCCGTCGGCGAAGACGTCGAATTGCGAGCCGACGCCAACGGCGCATGGAGCGCGGCGGAAGCGGTGGAGCAATTGAAACTGCTCCGACCTTTTAACCTCAAAGCCATTGAACAACCGGTAGGCGCGAATGATTTCGAAGGGCTGCGACGCGTTCGAAACGAAACAGGCATACCGGTCATGGCTGATGAATCTTTGGTCACCATCGAGCAAGCTCGACGGCTCATCGAGCTTCGCGCCTGTGATTTCTTCAACATCCGTATTTCCAAGTGCGGCGGCGTTACCGGCAGTCTTGCCATGGCTAAACTCGCCAGGGAGGCCGGCATCAAGATCCAAGTCGGCGCCCAAGTCGGCGAGACCGGCATTCTCTCCGCGACTGGCAGAACTCTCGCGGCTCACCTGTCCGATCTTGCGTTTGCCGAAGGTTCGTTTGGCACATGGCTGCTCTCCGAAGACATCGTCTTTGATAACGTTGCCTTTGGTTATGGAGGAGCCGCACCCTTATTGAGCACTCGGGGTCTGAGTGTCGCCGTTAATGAAGAATCCCTGGAGCGGCTTGCGACGAAGAAGATCGAACTCCATCGATAGCGAATCATGCGCTTGGATAGACGAGAATCCTACGAAGGGGCAGCAGAATTTTCTCTCCCAGCTACTACGGCGCAACCAAAGCACAGTGTTCGGCAAAGAACACGGTTTTGCTTCCATACAAAATATTGACGACTATCGCAGACAGGTTCCAATCGCCGACTACGAACACTTTAGACCGTATGTAGAACAGATAAGCGCGGGCGCGCGCCGAGTTCTCACCCGAGAACAGCCGTTCATGTTCACCTTGACCAGCGGCACCACGGGAGAAGCGAAACTCATTCCCGTGACGAAAGCGGCGCAAACTATCCATGGAAAATTGACCACGTTGTGGTACTGCCGAGCTTTTTTGGACCACGAAAGATGTTTCGATGGCAAAATCCTGGGCGTCGTAAGTCCCAGCGTAGAAGGTCTCACCCGAGCGGGCATCCCGTATGGCTCAGCCTCTGCGCTGATCTACGGCTCCAGTCCGCCGTGGGTCAAGCGCCGCCGCGCGATTCCTAATGAAGTTTCCGAGATCAAAGATTTCACGGCCAAGTATTACGTCACGATGCGGCTCGGCGTGGAACAGGACATTTCGTTCTTCGGCACACCCAACCCGAGCACGATTCTCAAGCTGGTCGAGACCGCCGACCACTTCAAAGAAGAGATGGTGAAAGACATTCGCGAGGGCGGAATCTCTCATCATTTTGAGCTGGCGGACGATATTCGTCAAAAATTGGTATCCCGGCTCTCGGCTAATCCAAAAAGGTCTAAAGAGCTCGACCGGTTTGTGTCCGAAGGGCAGAACCTACGCCCTGCCGAGTACTGGCCCCGTCTAAAACTAATCGGTTGTTGGAAGGGCGGCACGGTCGGAGTTCGCCTCAGGGAATTTGACCGTTGGTTCGCCAAGGAGACTCCGGTTCGCGATCTTGGTTATATGGCCAGCGAAGCTCAGATCTCGCTGCCGATTTCCGATCGGGGAGCGGCCGGCATACTGGCGATCGACGCCAATTTTTATGAATTCATTCCCGAAACCGAAATCGGCGGCGCGAACCCGACGACGCTCACCTGCGCGGAACTCGACGAAGGCGGAACATATTACATCGTTCTAACCACGCCCGGCGGATTATACCGCTACGATATCAACGACGTCGTTCGCGTGACCGGGTTTTATAACCAGACCCCGCTCATCGAGTTCGTCCGCAAGGGCCGCGATGTCTCCAACATCACCGGCGAAAAACTGCACGTTAATCAAATAATCCAGGCGATGGAACACGCGCAGAGCGCTGCCGGCTTGACCGTTCAACACTACCGGTCTTTCGCCGACTTGGAAAAATCGCGCTACACGTTTTTGGTCGAATTTGACGGCGCCACACTGCCCAAAGAAGCGTTATCGTGTTTGCTCAACGAGCTGGATTCGCGCCTGCACCAGCTCAACGTCGAATACGCGCAGAAACGCGAATCGCGGCGCCTCGCGGCGCCAGTTCTATGGGTCATGAAGTCAGGCTGGTTCGACGCCAAGGCGAGGTCAACGCTGCAACGCGCCGGTGGCGTGCAGTTCAAGTCGCAACTTTTAACCACAGTGCCGGAAGATCCATCTGAAGCTCTGTTGATCATCGAAAAAACTTCGGAAGAGCTGAAGTAATGCCCTTGCGCCTCGGTCGCATACTCGCCGCGTTGACTGTGTTGTTTTCTCTTCGTGTCTTGGGGCAAGTGCTCGTCGCGTTCTTTTCGGTGCCCTGGCTCCCGTCGATGGAACAGTGGTACTCGGGACTCGTTCCTTACCCGATTCTCCTCGTCATCCAGCTGGCCATGGTGACGGTTATGATGAAACTCTCCATTGAGATCTCCCGCGGGGCTGGGCGGTTTGCCAAGCAGCACCCGAGCTGGTCGCCCATTCTGGTAAGCTTCAGCGCGATCTATGCCGGCGGTATGGCGCTGCGCTACATTCTCACTATGCTTTTTCGGCCGGAACTGCGCTGGTTCGGCCATACCATCCCGATCTTTTTTCATTTCGTGTTGGCCGGCTTCATTTTCATCCTCGGCCTTTACCATGCCAAAACGAAAACATCGTGCGGCACTTCGCGTGCATCCTCTTAAGCGCCGACGCAATTGGATTGCCAAGCAGCCCTGCGGGGCACTCTCCGAGCGCCCGCGCGAGGAAGTCAGCGCCGGAAAGATTGAATCGCCAAAGTCGCCATGATAAAAACACGTTCACTGCGTGTTATTGCGGAGGACTATTTAACCGGTATGGATTTTTACAAACTGGCGGAGAAGGCTCTTCAAGGGATCGTTCCGGAGCGTGAAGAAATGCAAGCGGTGCTTGACGCTTCGGACGAAGATATTCCGCAGCTTCTAAGCGCGGCATTCAAAGTACGTCATCATTATTTCGGCAAGCGCGTGCAGATCCACATGCTCATGAATGCCAAAAGCGGTCTCTGCCCCGAGGATTGCCATTATTGCTCTCAGTCTTCGGTCTCCCACGCGCTCATCGACAAATATCCATTTTTGCCCAAAGAGAAACTCATCGAAGGCGCCGTAAAAGCGAAAGCGGCTGGCGCCGTGCGATTTTGCATGGTCAACAGCGGCCGGGGGCCGACGCAAAAAGAGATCGAACAGATTGCGGCGGTGGTGCGCGAGATCAAGAGCCGGGTTGAGATCAATATCTGCTGCTCTTTGGGGCTCATGGATGAAGCGAAGATT
>WNGL01008364.1_pt1 | contig 19108 bp, 14 predicted proteins | sample 5400591 | NCBI WGS metagenome assembly WNGL01 (sample SAMN13153377, study PRJNA577476) | soil metagenome | isolation source: 80 cm soil or saprolite under Garry oak tree replicate 1 | place: USA:California | collected 2016-06-15 | reverse complement strand
CCAGCGCTCTGTGCGGCATACCTGATTGGACCTATTCTGTCCGGTTCACTGTCATTACTGTTCGTGAACCGGCATCTCTTTCCCGTCAGTTTCCATTTGTCGGTTCGGCGCTCGGTCGAGATCCTGTGGGAGGCTCGTGTCATGGGGACCCAGGTATTCGTCGGCACGCTGGCGAACCAGGCCGAGAATCTGCTCGTGCCGATGGTGTCCGGGATGGCGAATTACGGGCAGTTTGCGGCTGGTTCTCTGCTGGTCCGCAGGCTCGACGTGATACCGGATGCGCTATGCACCGCGTTCTATCCGCTGATGGTGCGTGCGTATCAGCGACAGGAGCCGGGTCCGTTGCTCCGACGCCTTGCGCTCCTGCCCGTCATGCTATGTGTGCCGGCTGCGCTCTGCGTCTTTTTTCTAGCCGCACCGATAAGCCGCATGCTGTTCCCGGACAACCCGTCCGTCAGCACGTTCGTGATGCAGGTAACGGTCTGGTGGGTGCCACTCGTCGGGTTGGCAAATGGACTCGGACACGCGCTGAGCGCGGCGCGGCGCGAGCGGCAGGATACCGCGCGCCTGATGATCACGATCATCATTTCGCTCATTTGCTCGCCCATTCTGATCTGGCGGTTCGGCGTGCTGGGCGCGTGTCTGTCGTTGTTGCTGCGGCAGGGCCTCAGTGCTGGCGTTCGCCTGCCGATGTTCCTCGCGACTATCACGCGACGACAGGGTGGGACCGGCGGTGCGGCGGTGACAACAGGAGTAATGGCGACTTCGGATGTTGCCCCACAACAGTAATGGCTCGATGCGCAATGGGGGCGCCGCGGGTGATCGCGGGGTTTCACTAACGACGATCACAGGCCAAAGCCCGTCATGAATTCCTTTACATATATGCGGAGTGAAGCCGACTGTGCCTGAAAAAAACGCAGTTCAGCAAGCAACCATGCGGGGTAGACGCCACAATGCGTCTCCACAGCCTACAAGGCGAGATGTTGATATTGCAGGATTTACGATGACCGAACACAGTCGGCTAGCATCCGCACTGGTGTCAACGAAATGATGCCGAGGGTTGCACAGGCGAGCCAACGCGGTTCTTCGCGGCGCTGATCTGTGGGCCAGTGATCAGAATCCTGGTCTACGTTGTGCTACTGCGGTTGACAAAGTCGCTCGCGGCCGGGGACCTGATCATGATCGACCAATTCGAATCGCGCATCCCGCTGCGGTTGAGACGGCTGTGCCGCGGGATTCTGAAGTGGATCGCCGGCGGCAGCCGCACACTCGCGACCGCTGTCATGCCGCTGTTAGCTTTACAACTGGAGGCTGAGCACTCGGAGAGCCCCGTCGCTTGAGCCCCACAATATATTGGAGAAACAGATGAGCGCTGTATATGCACTTCCGCTCATGCCCGCGGTAGAGCCGATTACGACCGTTACCACGCGGTCATCGGACTGGCAGGAAGCCGAGCGTGACTGGGTCGAGCTCGCCAAGCAGTCACCTTACGCATCATTCTTTCTGGGTGTGGACTGGATCGGCACATGGATTGAAACGTATCGCCCCTGCCTAGACATCGAAATTCTGCGATTTTTCCACGGCAGCCAGATCGTAGGCGTATGCCTGCTGGTGTGGCGTAGGCAGCGGAGGGGGCCAGTGTGGATTCGCCGAGCCTACCTGAACGCTTCTGGTGAGGACGAATGGGAAGAAGTCGGTGCCGAGTCCAACGATTTGCTCTGTTTGCGGGGCTGGGAGACCGCTGTTGCGAGCGCGCTTCGCCGGCACCTCGACAGCCAAGGTTGGGACGAGTTCGTGATAAATGGATGTTCCCGAACGGAAGCCTCCGCAGCACTGCAACAGGTCTTCCCCGGCCACGAGCAGAACGTAACGACGTTTCCCAGCTATTACGTGGATCTGAACACCCTCCGCGCCGGCGGCGAACCGTTTGAAATGAGCCTGTCGTACAAGGTGCGCTACAACATCCGGCAAAGTATCAAGCTGTATCAGCAGTCCGGACAGTTGCGTCTGACGCGGGCGCAGTCGATCGAACACGCGCAGGCCATGCTCGCGGAATTAGCCAGGCTGCATCAGGACCGCTGGACGGCGAAGGGGCGGCCGGGGGCGTTCGCTTCGCCGCGCTTCCAGCAGTTTCATCGCGCCATGCTGGCGAAATGCTTCAATCGCGGCGAGATTGATATCTTAAGAGTTTCGGCCGACGATGAAACCATCGGGATCCTCTACAATTATGTGCTGAAAAGCAAGGCCTTCTTTTATCAGTGCGGATTCAAATTCAGCGATAACAGGAAGCTTCGCCCTGGGCTGGTTACATTGCAGGTAGCCCTTCAGTCCTACTTGGAATCCACATTACCAGAATTTGATCTCATGGCGGGCGACCTCGAATACAAGCGTTCCCTGGCAGAGCAACGACGCGAACTGGACTGGCACACCGTGCGCCGGCCGAGTTGGCGGAACTCGCTGCTTGACGGTCTGCGGGATTGCAGAACACGCTTGGCAGCGTTGGTCGGCCGGGGCCGGACCGAAGAGCGGGATGAATAAGAACCTATGCGGATTGTTCAACTCTTGCTAAATCTTGACGTGGGTGGAGCAGAAGCGAAGTGCGTGGCGGAGCCCCAGTTCTCGTTCGACGCGATGCGGCGACGCTACAACCATCTGTACTTGAACCTGGCAGGTGCCCGCTGATGCGCGTCATGGTCTTTACCAGTCTGTTTCCGTCGCCGGGATGGCCGACTCAGTGGGTTTACCACGTTAACGCTGTGCAGGCGCTATCCGAATTCTGTGACGTCCGAGTCGTCGCGCCTATCGCCTGGCAGCGCCGCCTGCGATATCTGCCTGCGCTTCTCGGCAAGTCCGCTTACGCAATGGACGGCGGCATACCAGTTTACCACCCCACCGTTTTTGGGGTCCCTGGTGCGCATAGACTGCATGCGACGACCATGTATTTGTCAGTGCGTCCGTTCATTCGGCGCCTGCGCCGTGAGTGGGAGTTCGAAGCAGTTCTTGGCATCTGGGCATACCCGGATACGTATGTCGCGGGCCTTCTCGCGCGAGACTCCGCCTGTCCCCTCGTCGCCAATGTCATTGGCAGTGACATCAATGAATTGCCCAGCAAGCCGCACATGCGGCCGCGTGTCAAGGCCGCCCTCGATTCGGCCTACCGAGTCATCGCACTCAGCCGCGCGATGCAGCAGCGCGTGGTGGAGCTTGGTGTCGCATCGGAGAAGGTTCTCGTCCAGTACAACGGTGTTGATGGTGAACGTTTCCGGCCAGACAGCAAGGGCGATTCGCGCCGGCGGTTGGGATATACGGGCGCTGGCCCACTGATCTGTTACGTGGGAAACCTGCTGCCCGAGAAGGGGCCGGACATCTTGATCAACGGGTTCAAGGTGCTTACCGAGCACATGCGGGAGCGAGGGGCCGAGCTCGTCATTCTCGGAGACGGACCTCTCATGCGTCCTCTCGAGTCACTGGTACGCGAATATGGTCTCGAGGGTCGGGTGCGGCTGCTCGGGCGGCGGCCGAATGCTGAAGTGGCAGCGTGGGTGTCTGCCGCTGACGTTCTCTGTCTCCCAAGCCGCCGCGAGGGCTGTCCCAACGTCGTGCTCGAAGCGCTGGCATCCGGTCGGCCCGTCGTTGCGTCCAACGTCGGGGGAGTTCCCGAACTGCTCGAGAAGGACAACGGTTTGTTGGTCCCGCCCGGGCAGCCCCGGTTACTCGGAGAGGCGTTGGCGGCCGCTGTGTCGCGCGATTGGTGTCCCGAACACCTGAGGAGTACGGTGCCCTGCTTATCGTGGCGCGATTTCGGCGCGGGATTTCACCGTGTCCTGCACTCGGCGGTGCTTCACGCATCGGCGCAACAGTCTCGTGCATAGGGAGGTGCACTTTTCCAGAAAGGGTACCGTTCGAGGCGCGGCAGTCCGGTCCGACTGCACGATTCTGCACCCGACGATTACACGGTTGCACGGCGACCTCGAATTCCGCTGTGTTTGCCGGCGCGTCTCGCTGGATATTTCAACAAACTGAGGCTTTACGAGCTGGTGTGTGGTTTGCACCGGTGATCACGCTACTTAATCATCGTACACATGGAGGCAAGATGCGCAAGAACGACACTGGCATACTCAAGGCCTGGAGCAGGGCTGTTTTGCTTTGCATGGGAGTGCTTTTCTACCCTGCCGTCGGCTGGGGTGCAACGGATTACCGTGTCGGGCCTGGCCAGCGGTATACGACCATCGGAAGCGTGCCCTGGTACAACCTGCAGGCCGGGGACACGGTGTACATCCACTACAAATCGACGCCGTACTACGAGAAGTTTCTGATTTCCGGGCGCGGTACGGCGACACAGTGGATTCGAGTGCTGGGCGTCCCCGGACCCAATGGCGAACTCCCCGTCATCTCCGGCGACGGCGCCATCACCAGCACCAACATGCATTGGCGATGGCCCGCCGCCAGCGGATCCAACTCTATCCAGCCCTCTGGCATCATCCAGATCGCCTACCGCAGCGATAACGGTTCCCCCAAACCCGGTTATATCGAAATCGCCAACCTGCAAGTTCAGGATGCTCACTCCGCTTATCGCTATACGGCCGAAAACGGAACCTCCGCCAATTATGGGGATTTCGCCGCCTGTATCTATGCGCGCTCGTCCGAACACATCTTGGTTCACAACAATGTCCTTACCAACTGCGGCTTGGGCTTCTTCAACTGGACCGGCAGTTCCGACGCCGAACTCCAGGTGGATACGGTGCTGCGCGCCAACTATTTCTACAACAACGGGATCTCCAATCAGTACTTCGAGCACGCTAGCTATACCGAGTCCGATGGCGTCATCATCGAGCACAACCGCTACGGTCCCATGCGCCCCGGCGCTTTAGGCAGCCAGATCAAGGACCGCTCCGCCGGCACTATCATTCGCTACAACTATGTCGAGCAGCCCGCCGGATGGATGCTGGATCTGGTGGAAGCCGAGAATAGCGCGCCCACCATTCCTTCCAGGCCCTATTACATGCAGACCTTCGTCTACGGCAACGTGCTGCTGAATACCGCCCCCGGCACCACCTCCGCCCTCGCTGTCCATTGGAACGGCGATCATGGGTCGGGCGGCAGGGCAGACATCGGTGGCAAGCTGTTTTTCTACAATAACACCTTCGTGATGGTGCGGAATCAATCTGACATCTGGAAATTCCCCTTGTTTCATGTCCACCAGGGGGGCTTTGCCTGCCCAGCGAGCGTGCCCGGTGTGATTGACGCCCGCAACAACATCTGGGTGAACCTGCCGCGGACCCCCGGCGCGCCCACCGGGGAAATGTTTCTGGCGGGCTGCGGGATTGAGAATTTCCATCTGGGCAACAACTGGATCTCGCCAGGATGGACGTATGCCTTCTCCGCGGGCAGTCCCTATAGGGGAATCACCACCGGTGCCCAGCACCTGTTTTCACCGGCAGACAACAACCCCGGGTTCGCCAACCTGGCGGCCAATGATGTCCACCTCGCTGGCGGATCTTCGGCCATCGGTATCGGCGGCAGCTTAGCGCCCGAGGTCACCAAGAACGCCCTCGGCCTGGACCTCACTCCCGCGCAACAGTACGTGTACCACCAGCAGGGGATGGCCCGGTCCGCCAGCGGAGCGGGCTCGGATGCGGGGGCATTTCAAGCCGTGGATGCAGAAGCGTCGATGCGCCGCACCCCGAACTGGGATGCGTCTCGGTTCAAGGCCAAATAAGAGGTGGTAGCGCCGTTGCAGACCGCCTTCAGGTAATAATCGGTCAGGGCGCCGTCGATATCGGTAGGGAAAGCTTCACATTTCCGTTCCGAGTAAAACGCTGCGAAGTGTGCTTTTCCTCTACGCTCATTTCGGGGCTGTGACGCACCGCAGGAAAACGGGAGCGCATACGTAGTAATTGTGTGCCCATTGTCTGAGTGAAAGGAAGCCATGTCGATTCTCGGCCACTTCAAAAACTCTGCTGCTTCGGTCTTGACTCCAACCGCACGCCTCGCCGTGAGGTATGGACCGAGTTCGGTCCGTGATGGTTCGTTTGGCTACCAGGTCCTTCGCCGGTTTGGATGGCGGTCGCACAAATACGTAGCGCGCTCGTGGATGGGGTTCCGTGTTTCGGGAAACACTGAGGATATAATTCCGCGCTACATTTATTACTTCGGCATTTGGGAACCTACTATATCGGCTTGGGTCCGGTCGCTACCGTTGATAGGACGTACAATTATCGATATCGGCGCTGACATAGGGTGGTATATTCTGCTAAGCGCGACATGTGTCGGAGTGCGTGGGAGAGTTGTCTCTATTGAGGCCTCGCCTTTGATCCTCGAGCGTCTTAAGCAGAATCTGTCGTTGAACGGATTTAAGAATGTGCGGCTCATCAACGCCGCGGCTTGAAACAAATGCGAAGACCTGCCCCTGTTTCACTCTGAAGCGGACAACCTAGGTGAGACCACCGTTGTCCCAGCACTGGCCACCAAGATCACTCCGGATGGATATATAAAAGGAGTACCCCTGGAAGCTTTGCTTCTGCCCGAAGAAGTTGCCAGCGCGGGCTTGGTGAAAATCGACGTCAACGGTGCTGAGTATCAGATGGTTGAAGGCATGCTGAACCTCCTGCCCCGGTTCCCCAAAGACGTGCGTTTCCTCATGGAACTTAAGCCGAACATTCTGTCAATAGGCCAGAGTTCTACCAAGACTGGTTCGCTGGTCGCATCACAGAACCGATTCGGGTCCTTAGGAGTCTCGCCAAAATAACTTGTCCAATTTGCCGTCTTCAAGCTTTGCAGTATCGAGAACATCTCACGAAAGCTGGATAGGTTGTTATGGCGAGCTGCCTTAGCGGAATTAGCGAACAGGTGGATTTGATCCTGACTCGAGAAAAATTAGCCGCAGACAGCTTCAACTATCAAGTCGCTGCAGCGTGAGTGATGCAGCTCGACTGCACGAGGCTGCTCACAAGCGTTTCCAATTACGCAACTACCACTGCTATCAGAAACTCACTTTCCGCTGGCGCCTTCAGTCAATGGGCCGTTGCGAATCGCGAACTGCACCAGTTCACCAGTGCTGTGCGGGTTGAGCTTCTCCATGATTTCAAAGAACTGGTATCACAGAGGGGTGAAGAAAATGGCGCAATCATTACATCTGGTACATCTGGTCCGTACCATATCTCTAGTGGGGATATTGTTATTTGGAGGAGTCGTGATGGCGGAGTCGGGTAAAGTAGAGCATTCTATGCGGGTTGTACTGGTCGGTGCTTCCATCGGGAAGGACTGGCATTTTGAACGAATCGGCGAGCGAGTCGCATTGCCAGGATATCGCTTCGATTACGTTGGCGTGTATTCCTTTGATAAGGGGCCGCTCATTCAGAAGCTTGTCACCGACCCGGATAAGCCGGATATCGTGCTGATCAAGGAATGCGCAACCTATTTTCCTGGTGACACCAAACAATACCAACGTCAATTTATGTCATGGGTAGACACACTTCGTGCAGTCGGTATTCAGGTTGTGCTTGTGACGACCGCGCCGGTTGCGGAACCGACGGAGTACATACCACGTGCAAAAATATTTGTTAAGCGGCTGATCGGAAAGCCAACGCAGTTGGACAGTATCGTGCAGTTCAATACCTGGTTGAAGCAGTACACGCAGCGCGAGCATATCCCGGTATTTGATCTTGCGGCGCAATTGCAGCGCAGCGATAGTGAACGTTGGTTGCGATCCGAATACGATATCGGCGACAAGCTGCATCTCAACGAGTCGGCCTATCACATACTCGATGCAACATTCGCAAAGTTTTTTACAGGCTGGAAAAAAGGATCGTAGTCATGGAGAGCGCACAAGAATCAATAAATATTGTACTTCCCGTGTCACAGCGTATGTTTGCAACGGTACGGCGAGATATTAGACGTTTTATGCAGTTGGACAGCCGTGATGGGAATCCAAGGTTATATGAGAAACTCCGTATCTTTTTTGAATCACCAGGTCTGCAAGGGGTATTGGTGTATCGTTTTGGCTCCTGGGTTCAGCGCGCGGTCCATTTCGCGCCGATCAGGTATCCGCTAAAGTTGATTTACTATATCTTGCAGAAGCTCTGCATTGTTTGCTGGGGAATATATATCGATACGGGCGCGCAGATAGGCGGTGGTCTCTACATCGGTCATTGCGGAGGTGTGGTGATCGGGCCAATCCATATGGGGAGCGATTGTAATGTCGCGCAGCAAGTCACGATTGGACGGCGTGCGGGCAACGATACCGGCGTGCCGACCATCGGCAATCGTGTATGGATTGGGACAGGTTCGGTCGTATTTGGCGGCATACGCATAGGCGATGGGGTCACCATTGGTCCGCTGACGGTGGTTTCCCGCAACCTGCCCGCGAAAGTGTTGGTTATAGGAAATCCCATGCGCCTGCTGCGCAAGAATTACGATAACAGTGCCGAGATTTATGGAAAGGTAGCCCTGCACTGAAGCGCTTGTCATTATTGGCAACCGAAGTAGGGTTGACCCAAAGGTAAAGACGTTCAAACTCGGAGCGCACAATGGACAGCGCGATAGTGGAGGGGGCGGTGCAGAAAGTATTGCAGAACGATGTGTTCAAGCTGGATGAAGCCGCCGAAGTCGAGCGGATCAGAGCACGCTTGCGCGAGGTGTGCAGCAACATCTTGCGCAAGCGCGGGTTGGTGGTGGCGCTGTCGGGTGGCGTGGACAGCTCGGTATGCGCAGCGCTCGCAGTGCATGCGCTCGGCCCGAAAAAGGTCTTTGGACTGCTGCTCCCGGAAAAGGACTCATCATCCGCGAGCAGTACGCTCGGTCACCGCGTCGCCGAGCAACTCGGGATCGAGTATCGCGAGGAGAATATCGGCCCGGCTCTCGAGGCGATCGGTTGCTACCGTTGGCGTGACGACGCCATCTGCGCGGTGTTCCCCGAATACGGTCCCGGGTGGAAGAACAAGATCGTGATCGGCGGCGGTCTCGATGGGCGACTGAATCATTTCAAGCTTGTGGTACAAGCCCCTGACGGCCGGGTGCTCGAGCAGCGGTTGCCGGTCAAGGAGTACTTGCAGATCGTCGCGGCAACCAACTTCAAGCAGCGCATCCGCAAGACTATGGAGTATTTCCATGCTGATCGGCTCAACTACGCTGTGGTTGGCACACCGAACCGGCTCGAGTACGATCAGGGGTTTTTCGTCAAGAACGGCGACGGCTCGGCCGACGTCAAGCCAATCGCGCATCTCTACAAGACTCAGGTTTACGCGCTCGCGCGTCATCTGGGATTGCCTGCGGAGGTCTGTAACGCGCGCCCAACGACCGACACCTACAGTATGCCGCAGGGGCAAGATGAGTTTTACTTCGTGTTACCCTATGAGCAGATGGACTATGCACTATGGGCATGCAACCACGATGTGGATGCAGCCGAACTCGGGGGCTTTCTCGGCATCGGCGCGGAGCGCGTGCGGCACATCTACTTCGACATTCAGGCGAAGCGACGCACGACGTCCTCTCTGCACGCCAAGGCACTGCTCGTCGAGCCCATTGCGGAGCTACCGCAAATCGAGCCGCACGCAGTCTGTGGCACCTTTTTAGACTAAAATGATCTATTAGAAAGCTTGAGGTATTCTTGTCCAAGGCTATAAAGTTTGAAATGAAGAGCGTCGATACCTATGAGATGAATGCTTCCAGCGTGGTACGAGCAGTGGGACGGATGTTCTCATGCTCAATATGGTAAGCCGCTGACTTTTCCGTATCGTGATTTCAGCAAGTATGTGTGCCAATTTCGGGACAATACCCCATGAAAGTGCTTTGTTCTCAAGAAGTTGTAAGCCAACATATCTGGGGGGTACTATGTCAGGTCACCGCGAAGGCTTCTGCACCTCAGGCAACATGGTGTGTGTCCTGGTTTGTGGCTCCACAAGGGATATCAGAGGGGATAGTAGGGTCCAAAGCCATTGATTTTTATGCGTTTTCATGGGGTGCTCCTCGGAACCCGGTATGAAATTTGGTCGAAACAGCACAACGGAAGAGTCAGGCTGGAAGTTGGTCAATAAAGCGAAAGGGGACAGAGCATAAGTGCTAAAGTCAACATGACACTGGTAGGCATGCTTTCAGTATAACTGCTAATGGCACAGTTTCTCAACAATAGAAGGAGGCACCTTGTCCATGCGATCAATTGAGCAAGAAATCCGTCAATTTATCATCGACAATTTTCTCTTCGGCGACTTGGCGACCGGGCTGTCTAATGACGACTCATTGCTATACCGGGGCATTATCGATTCCACAGGCGTCCTGGAACTCATAACATTTTTGCAAGATATGTACGAGATTCAGATTCTAGACGACGAACTCCTCCCGCAAAATCTGGATTCCATCAACGGGTTGGTCCAGTTCATCAACCGCAAAGTGCAAATGAGGAGCACCACGGTTGCAGGTTGAAGCCTTTCTTGAACTCAGTGTCCAGCAATCTCCCCATAAAACAGTGCTTGTCTGTGGAGATCAGCGACTGAGCTATCAAGAAATTGAGGAGTAGTGTAACGCTTAAAGATCCTGAGGCTTATATGTGCGGTATAGCTGGTATCATTGACTTTCTAGCTGCAAAACCCCAAGAAGGCCTCCTGCGCCGGATGCTAGGGTTCATCCGCCACCGGGGTCCCGATGCCTTTGGCATCTACACGGATAACGAGGCCGGATTGGCACATGCTCGATTGAGTATCGTCGATCTCAGTGGGGGAGACCAGCCCATTCACAATGAGGATCGGACGGTGTGGGTCGTGTACAACGGCGAGATCTTCAACTATCCGGAACTGCGCCACGAATTGGAGAAGCGAGGGCATCAGTTCTACACCCGCACGGACACCGAAATACTGGTCCATCTCTACGAGGAGCGCGGCCCCGATCTGTTCAAAGACGTCAATGGGCAGTTTGCCTTTGCGCTGTGGGACCAGCGCAAGAAACGCTTGCTGCTGGGCCGTGATCGTCTGGGCATACGCCCCCTCTTCTATTACCACGATGGCAAGCGACTCGTATTTGGCTCCGAAGTCAAGGCGCTCTTTGCGGACTCGCGTATTCCCCGTGTCCTCGACCCGCAAGCCATCTCAGACGTTTTTACCTGCTGGGCGCCGTTGGGCCCCTTGACCGCGTTCCAAGGGGTGCGCCAGCTTCCTCCAGGTCACTATGCCGTGTTTTCGCCTGCAGGGCTGGTTATCCATCCATACTGGCAACTGTCTTTCGCTGCCTCAGGACGGGAAGATCGTTGCGATAATCAATTGACCGAGGAGTTGCAGCACTTGCTCCTCGATGCAACGCGCATCCGCCTGCGTGCTGATGTTCCTGTAGGGGCCTACCTCAGTGGTGGACTGGATAGTACCTGCATTACGTCACTGGTCAAGCGTTTCTTTGACAATCACTTACGCACCTTCTCAGTGAGCTTCACAGACAGCCACTTTGATGAAGCGCCTTTCCAGGCCAAGGCCGTGCAAGCCTTACAGACTGAACACCGCAGTATTCGCTGCAGTGAGCAGGATATCGGCGAGAATTTCCGTCGCGTCGTCTGGCATGCGGAAGTCCCCCTCCTCCGTACGGCGCCCGCCCCCCTGTATCAGCTTGCACGACTGGTGCGCGCTAACAACTTCAAGGTGGTGCTCACGGGAGAAGGCGCCGACGAGATCTTCGCTGGCTATGATATCTTTAAAGAGGATCGTGTGCGGCGATTCTGGGCGCGCCAACCCGATTCCACCATGCGCCCACGGCTCTTCCAAAAGCTGTACCCTGACATCTTTGCTGCTCAAGACGGCCGGAACCACGCCTTTCTTGCCAGTTTCTTCCGCAAAGGTCTGACGCAGGTGGACGCCCCACATTATTCCCACTTGATTCGGTGGGAAAACACCTCCCACCTCCAGACATTTTTCTCTCCGGAGATGCAGGGGCTCATAAAAAAGCAAGCAGGATTTCTGGAGCGGTTCTGTGCCTCACTGCCGCCTGATTTCATGACGTGGGACCCGCTCTCCAGAGCGCAGTATACGGAGATCTCCATTTTCCTGTCCAATTATCTGCTCGCATCCCAGGGGGACCGTGTCGCGATGGCCCATGCCGTGGAGGGACGCTATCCCTTTCTCGATTACCGTGTGGTGGAGTTCGCGTGTGCTCTTCCGCCAACCTACCGCCTGCGGGGTTTGCAGGACAAGCGTATCCTCCGCAAGGTTGCCACTGGCCTTATGCCACCCGCATTGGCGCACAGGCCAAAGCAGCCGTATCGCGCCCCTATCAGCCGATGCTTCTTTGGGAGTGCGCCCCAGGAGTATGTGTCTGACCTGCTTTCAGAACAGGCCATTCGGCAGTCGGGATACTTCGATGCCGCCAAGGTGGCACGGCTCGTAGAGAAGTGCCATCAACAAGAAGGGTCCTTGACTTCTGAGCGAGAGAACATGGCGTTGGTGGGCATTCTTTCCACGCAATTACTCGACGATATGTTTGTACGCCATTTTCCTCCATCGCCAGCCCAAGAACTGAAAGATGTGAAAGTGATACGGGTTCCAACTCTAGCAACTGTCTCGTAAACGCAATAGCGTTCACATAAGGTTTCCCACGTTTTATAGCATCAAATCACGCAACTCTTCTACCCTGGAGGTGCCCGATGTGCGGTATTGTCGGCTATGTTGGCCAGAAACATGTTGTGCCTATCCTGCTCGAAGGACTCCACCGTTTAGAATATCGGGGTTACGACTCGGCTGGTATTGCGGTCATGGAAGATGGCGAACTCTGTCGTGTCAGGATGCAAGGCAAAGTCAACAGCCTGGCAGCCGAGCTGGCAGAGCGGCCTTTTGAGAGCACCATTGGCATGGGCCACACCCGCTGGGCCACGCACGGCAAGCCTTCGGAAGCCAATGCCCATCCGCACGCCAATGGTAATGAAAGCGTCATGGTCGTGCACAATGGCATCGTGGAGAATTATCAGATTTTACGCGAGCAGTTGAGCGCCCGCGGCTACCGCTTCAACTCGGAAACCGATACGGAAGTGGTCGCCCACCTGATCGAAGACGAGTACACGGGCGATCTGCGCCAGGCGGTCAAGCGCGCCCTGCGCAAGGTGACCGGCACCTACGGGCTGGTGGTGATGCATGCTGATCATCCGCATGAGCTGGTGGCCGCGCGGCGTGGCTCGCCGATGGTGCTCGGCGTCGGGGAGAACGAAATGCTCCTGGCGAGCGATGTCGCCGCGTTCCTGCGCCTCACTGATAGGGTGGTGTATCTGGAAGACAACGACATCGTGACCATTCGGGCGAATGAGTACATCATTGATACGCTTGCCGACAAACCGGTCGCCCGCGAGACGGAACGGATTGAATGGCAACCCGATGACGTCGAACTCAATGGCTTTCCGCATTACATGCTCAAAGAAATTTTTGAGCAGCCCGACACGATGACCAACGCCCTGCGCGGCCGGCTCATTGGTGGTGAGGGCATGGCGCATCTCGGTGGTCTGGATAAAGTGCTCAACCGCCTGAAAGAGGCGCAGCATCTGGTGATTGTGTCGTGTGGCACGAGTTACTACGCGGGGCTGTATGCCCGGTATGTGTTCGAGCGCTTGACCGACCTCGTGGTGGAAGTCGAGATCGCCAGCGAAATGCGCTATCGCAAGACCAACATCCGGCCGGGCACAGTGGTGCTGGGGATTAGCCAATCTGGCGAGACCGCGGACACGATTGCGGCAATGCACGAAGCGGGTCGCAAGGGCGCGCTCCTCTTGGGACTGGTGAACGTCGTCGGCTCCACCATGAGCCGCCTCACGGAGGCCGGCGTCTATAACCACGGCGGCCCGGAGATCAGTGTAGCCTCCACCAAAATCTTTACGAGTCAGTGCTGTATTCTGACGATGATTGCCCTGCTCCTCGGGCGTTTCAAGCACCTGTCGGTCACCGATGGCATGGAAATCGTCGCCGGCCTCGAGCGCCTGCCCGAGCAGATCCAGAGGGTGCTCAAGCAGGCCGATGCCATTCGGTCCATAGCTGCCACGTACGCGCGCTACGACAATTTTCTCTTCATCGGCCGGAAGTACAACTATCCCATGGCCCTGGAAGGCGCCCTGAAGCTCAAAGAGATCTCCTACATCCACGCGGAGGGGTGCGCGGCGGGCGAGATGAAGCACGGCTTCATCGCCATGATTGATAAGCGCTTCCCGACGGTCTGTCTGGCCACCAGGGATATGATGTACGACAAGGTCATCTCCAATATGCAAGAGATCAGGAGCCGCGGTGGGAAGATGATTGCCATCGCCACCGAGGGCGATGAGGAGATCGCCGAGATCGCTGACGACGTCATTTATACCCCGCAGAACCTCGATTTCCTGCAGCCCATCCCTGCCGTTGTGGCGCTCCAGCTCTTCGCCTACTACTGCGCTATCGAGCGTGGGTGTGACATCGACCAACCGCGCAATCTCGCCAAGTCTGTCACAGTGGAATAATCCTGGCTTGCTTCTTCCTCCTCTCCCAGGAAGTTATGCAGGACGGTCCACACCTGGTATCGCCGCTTGGGTCGTCCACGATGATTGTGATGCATTTGCGACAGAGAGCCATTTCGCCCTTCGACAGCCGACGAGGCCCAAGGTATCGAATACTAGGTGTCTATTTCGTAAATCCTATGCCAGTACATTTTGACGTCGACAACGTATAGAATTGGGGCATTGGCGTATCATGTGTGGCCATTTCTCCCTTGTCATAAGGATCTCGACAATGCCCGTGCCTCTTGCTCCCCATGTGACCTTAGGTTGCGATGCACAGTCCCATGTGGAGTCGCTCGTGCGCGCCCATTCCACCCCACAAGCCTTCGTCTTTCATTGCCGCTTGATCCTCCGGACGGCAGCACCGGACCACCCGTCGAATCTTCAGGTGGCCCAGGCCCTCCACTGTCACCGCCCTACCGTGGGCCGGTGGCGCCGTCGCTCTCTTGCGCAGGGCCTCAGTGGCCTGCACGATGCGCCACGCCCAGGTCGGCCGCGGCGCTTTTCCCCCCTCAGCGCGTCTGGATGTGCTGGCGATGGCCACCCGTAAACCTGCCCGGGACCACTGCGCCGCGACACGCTGGAGTCTCGACGACCTGGTCGCCGCCCTGGCGCAGGGGCGAACGTGGACGATGAGTCGTGCGAGTCTCTGGCGCCTTCTCGATGACGCGGACCTCAAACCCCACCGGAGTGTCTATTGGCTCAACAGCCACGCCCCGGACTGCGAGGGGAAAGCGCACGACATGTGTGCCTTATACCTCAACGCCCTCCGCTTCTTTGCGCCGAACCGCGTGGTTATGTGCAGCGCTGAAAAGACCGGCAGGCAGATGCTGCAACGTCAATACCCCACACAGCCCATGGCACCGGGCCAACCGGAAAAACGCGAGCACGAGTACCTCCGGCATGGGGTGCGTGCCGTGATTGCCTCGTTTGTCGTCGCCACGGGTCACGTCGTCTGGCATCTGGGCCAGACACGTACCAGTGAGGACTGCGCCACGCATCTGGCTCATGTCGTCCAGCAACGCCCCGCTATGCAGCGCGACGACTGGGGGGTGGATCATCTCAATACCCATGGGAGCCTCGCGGTCTGCCGTCTGGTCGTCCAGTGGTGCAACGTGCCCTTGGTGGCGAAGGACCTGCGCCGAGGGGTGCAGCGACGTGCTTTCCTGAGCGATCCGACCCATAAGCATGTCTTCCACTTTACCCCCAAACACGGCTCATGGCTCAACCAAGTGGCATGGTGGTTGAGCGTCTTGGGGCGGCGCTTGCTCAAGCGCGGCGATTTCGATGCGGCCCACGATTTTGTAACGCGCTTGTCTGACTATCTTGAGGTTTACAACACCCATCACGCCCATCCGTATCGTTGGACGTATACGGGACAACCCTTGGTGCGAGCGACACCCTTCAGTAGCACTCGTCGTCAACAACGTCATGGGCGGGCCTGGTGTAGCGCACGGCCCAAACGATTTGCACAGGCCTTTTATCCGCCTAGGCCTTACAAGCGAGCCGCTGCCTAACTGGCAGCGAACTTATGAAACAGACATCTAGAGCCCTAGAAGAGAAAAACCCATGATCTCGACTACCCCTACCCTCGTCCACCACTTCTTGGAACATAGCGCCCAGCAGTATCCTGATAAGGTCGCGCTGATTCACGCGGGCGTACGGTCCACCTATACCGAAATTAACGCGCAGGCCAACCAAATGGCGCAGCTTTTGCTTGACTGCGGGGTGACATACAACCAGCGTGTAGTACTCCTACTGGAAAATAGTCTGCAATATGTCGTGGCGTATTATGGTGCTCTCAAGGCCGGGGCGGTTGTGGTGCCATGCAGTAGCGATAGTAAGCCGGAGGGTCTGCAAGCTGTCCTCCTGGACGTGGAACCGAGTGTCATCGTCTCCTCCACGAGATTTGAAAGACTATTACAGGCGACTGACCTGCGTGCGCCGGGCGTTAAGTTGCTCATTCTCAAGTCTCCTCAGTGTGCCTGGTCCTCTGCAGCGTTTCCGGTGCATACCTGGGAGGATCTCATGCAAGAGAATCGTCGTCGACCTAACCCCCAAACCACTACCGGACAGGACAACTTGGCCAGTATTATCTATACCTCCGGCTCTACCGGCCGTGCCAAAGGCGTCATGCTGTCGCACCGGAACATCGTGGCCAACACTGGCTCCATTTGCCAGTACCTGCGGCTGACTCACGAGGACGTGCAGATGGTAGTGCTGCCGTTTTTCTACGTCATGGGCAAATCGCTCTTGAATACCCATTTTGCTGTGGGGGCCTCGGTCGTCATCAACAACAAGTTTGCCTTTCCCGTCTCGGTCCTGAACGAGATGGTTTCTGAAAAGGTCACCGGTTTTTCCGGTGTCCCTTCTACGTATGCCTATCTCCTGCACCATTCACTGCTGGCCAATTACCGTCACAAGTTGACTACGCTCCGCTACTGCAGCCAAGCGGGGGGGCATATGAGCCGGACCATCAAGGAAAGATTGCGCCAGGTATTGCCTGCTCATACCCAGATTTACATCATGTATGGGGCTACCGAGGCTGCTGCCCGGCTGTCTTACCTGGAGCCCGAGCGCTATGTGGAGAAAATGGACTCGATCGGTAAGGCCATACCGGGAGTCACTTTGCGTGTCGTTGATGCCAAGGGAGAAGAAGTTCCGCGCGGGCAAGCGGGAGAACTCGTGACCACTGGCCCAAACATTATGCAAGGGTATTGGAAAGACCCTGAATCAACCACGAAAGTCCTGCATGGAAACTGGTACCGAACGGGCGACCAGGCCTATCAGGATGTTGATGGATATTTTTATGTCATCGGGAGACAAGATGATCTCCTCAAAGTGGGCGGACATCGCATCAATCCGAGAGAGGTCGAGGATGTACTCATGGAGTTAGACCAAGTGGTGGAGGCTGTGGTTCTGGGTGTGCCGGACGCCCTCCTGGGGCATAAACTTGTCGCGTGTATCGTCTTAAAAACCAATGATTACAGAGAAGGACATATCTGGTTGCACTGCTCGCAAAAATTACCAAAGTACAAGCTGCCCAAAGAAATCAAACTCACTCAGTCCCTGCCAAAAAATGCCAACGGCAAAGTAGATCGTCTGAAATGTCTTCAGCTGTTATGAGACTCTCCCCCGTGCACAAAAATCAAAGTCAGAATGGATTGGATGGCGGTGGGTGGCCCTGCGTGGGTATGCCCCAGGGCCTGACAGGGGGGAGTGCGTCTCTGGGGTATAAGAGATTTCGTGGAAACCGATAAATTTCTGGGTTGGTTCTGTACCTCGTATGTCAAGCAATTGAAGGAGTACAGCAATGACGCCGCGCACGGAGACGTCTGGTCCCACGCCAGCCGAGACGGCACTGGAGGAGCAGCGTGGTGGCAAAAGTCGCACGGGTTTCCTGGCCAACCGTGTAGGGGCCAGCGTGACAAGGCCCATGGCCGTTATGGATCGGGTGTTGCAGTTCCTCACACAGCAATCTCCAGTGGAGATGCGAGACGGCAAGCGTGTCGAGCGAGATCTTCGTCTCGACTTCATCCGAGGCTTGTCTTTAAGGGACTCTCGAAGCTGGATCTTCCATGCTTTTGGTGATGCGTCCTGCACTGGTTATTGAGGGAAGGTCTCCGAATGACGCATCGGAATATGAGGCTGTCCTGAACTGTTATACAGAATATCCCGAACATAATTTCCCAGACTTTGTGTGACCGACCGCAACCCAGATCTGCGCGGAACGGTATCTGTGTTGCCTGTTGATACCATACATGAGGAGGAACGCGCTTTCGTTTCCACACCCGTTCTTGCTCTCTTTGCCCGCTTCTTACCGGATAGGACGAGGCTGTCCCTGCCAGCGTGGCACGTCGATGATGCCGCCGCCGAGATCACGCTCCACGTGACCTCGCCCCAGACCTGTGTCCCCTGCCCGCTCTGCCACGTACAGACCCCGCGGGTCCACAGCCAGTACGCACGAACCCTCGCCGATCTGCCGTGGGGCGCCTACGCCGTACGCTTGCAGCTGCGGGTGCGCAAGTTTTTCTGTGACAATCCTGCGTGCCCGCGCCAGATTTTCACGGAGCGCTTGCTCACCGTGGCGGCCCCGTGGGCGCGTCGCACGAGACGGCTTGCCCAGCTCCTGCTCGCCTTTGGCATGGCTCTTGGCGGAGAGGCCGGTGCGCGTCTCGGAGCTCGGCTGGGGCTGCGGGCCAGTCCAGCCACCCTGCTGCGGCTCGTGCAGACAGCCCCGGCACTTGATAGCTCCGCCCCGCAGGTGCTTGGGGTCGATGAGTGGGCCTGGCGGCGCGGGCAACGCTACGGAACCATCCTGGTCAAGCTGGAGGATCATCGGGTGCTTGACCTGCTGCCCGAGCGCTCGGCGGAGAGCGTGGCCGCCTGGCTCGCGCAGCATCCGACCGTCCGCGTCGTCTGTCGCGATCGGAGTGCGCTTTACGCCGATGGCATTCACCGCGGAGCGCCCAACGCGGTGCAGGTGGTGGATCGGTTTCATCTGGTCAAAAACCTTCGGGAGGCGGTCGAGGCGTTCCTCCACAGCCAGCGGCCCGCGCTCCAGGCCGCAGCCGCCCGCACCGCCCAGGCGCTCACGCTGGTGGCAGGCCCTGGGTCCGTCACACGGAT
>WNGL01005740.1_pt1 | contig 19108 bp, 16 predicted proteins | sample 5400591 | NCBI WGS metagenome assembly WNGL01 (sample SAMN13153377, study PRJNA577476) | soil metagenome | isolation source: 80 cm soil or saprolite under Garry oak tree replicate 1 | place: USA:California | collected 2016-06-15 | reverse complement strand
GTCTTGGCCGCCGACCTTGACGACGGCGTGCTGACGGCGCTCGTGCTCGGCTTCCTGGCCCGGCGGCGGCCGGAATCCGGGCGAGAAGCCGTCCACCAGGACAACGCCGCGCGGCAGCAGGATGTTGATCACCGTGCTGTCCGTGTCGGCGCCGTCGAGGGCGCCGTGCCGGCAGATCCGCGCCACCACCGCTTCCACCTGGTCCTTGTAGATCGTGGCCGGGGCGGAGCCGTGCAGCACCACCGACGGCAGCATGCGCGAGCTGATGGGCGCGTCGTAGTACTGCTGGATCACCGACTGCAGGTCGTTGTCGCTCATCGCCTTGGCCAGGGCCGCGTCGATGCTGGCGATGTCGGCCTGGGCCCAGGCGGCGCTCCCGCCCAGGTAGTGGTTGGCGAAGACCAGGTGCGTGATGGTCCTGCCGCCGAAGAAGCGAAGGTTCAGCGCGGGCCTGGGCGGGAAACCCGACGCGAGCTCGTCCGCGGTCAGTTCGGACACGCTCGATCCCGCACGGTCGAAGTACGCGCGGTGCGCCCCGGAGCCGGCCAGGAGGCTGACGTTCAGGAGCCGGCCCTGGCTATTGTCCATCGTTCCCCGATCTGCCGTCATGCGCGGGGTCAGGCCCCTATCCGTCCGGAGGAGCAGACGGACCCGGTTGATACGGCCCGGGCGGAGGTTCGGAGCTGACGCGGAGGGCAGAAATTCGCTCACCAGTACGATGGACTAGGGGACTAGATCAAGGGCGGCGCGGATGATGCTGTCGGTGTCGATGCCGTTGTAGCGGTACAGGTCCTCGATCGCCCCGGACTGGCCGAACTGCGCCACGCCTAGGGCGGCGTGCGGCACCCGGTTGACGGTGGCTAGGAACGACAGCGTGTGCGGGTGCCCGTCCAGGACAGTGACCAGCGGCGTCGCGCGGGCCGCGGGGAACGCCTGCTCGAGGATCCACGGCTCGCCGCCTAGGCCCTGACCAAAAGAGCCCTGACCATGAGCACCCTGGCGGGCGCGCAGAGCGCGGAACAGCAGCCCAGGGCTGGAAACGCACACCACGTCGGCCTGCGTCCCGGCCTCGGCCAGCCGTTCGGCCGCGGCCAGCGCCTCGGGCACGACCGCGCCCATCACCGCGATCGTCACGTCCGGACCCGCGGAGGCCCCGGTAACGGCCCGGCGTAGCGGGTACGCGCCGGCCACCACCTGACGGCGGCGGCGTTCCCTGGCCGCGGGGTCGGCCGGGATCGCGGCCAGCTTCTGGCTGACCGGCCGGGTGGACAGCCGCAGGTAGGCCGAGCTGCCGTCCGGCCGGCCCAGCCGGGCCAGGCTGGCCAGCAGGCACCACTCGGTGTCGACCGCGAACGCGGGCTCGTAGGTGACGCAGCCCGGCTGCTCGATCCCGATGGACGGCGTGGTGATGGACTGGTGCGCGCCGCCCTCGGGGGCGAGCGAGACCCCGGACGGCGTGCCGACCAGGATCGACTGGCCGCCCGCGTAGATGCCGAACGACCATGGCTCGAGCGCCCGCTCCACGAACGGGTCGTACAGCACCCCGATCGGGAACAGCGGCTGGCCCCAGCGGCTCCAGGTCGCGCCGAGCTCGCCGAGCAGGCCGACCAGGTTGGTCTCGGCGATGCCGAGCTCGATGTGCTGCCCGGTCGGCTTCTCCCGCCAGTGCAAGATGGTCTCGGCGTCGTCGGCGAACCAGTCGGTGCGTTCGGCGGCCGACCACACGCCGACCTTGTTCACCCAGCCGCCCAGGTTGGTGCTCGAGCTGACGTCCGGGCTGACGGTGACGACCCGCGCGGCCGCGCCGGGGGCCTCGCGCGTCAGGTCGAGCAGGGCCCGGCCGAGCGCGGCCTGGGTGGTGGCCACCCCGGCCGGGGTGCGGCCGAAGTCCGGCGGCACGGCAGGCGGCGCCTGCAGAGGCGGGGCCGGACGGCGCAGCCGCCGGGCGGTCTGCGCGCACAGCTCGCCTGCGGCGGTGTCCGGGGCGGGCCGGCGCCACGGCTGGCCCGGATCGGTGCCGAGCTGGGTCGCCAGCTCGCCGAGCTGGGCCTCGGTCAGCAGCGCCGAGTGGTTCTGCGGGTGGCCCTCGACGGCCAGGCCGTAGCCCTTGATCGTGTAGGCCAGGATAATCGTGGGCCGGCTGTTGTCGATGGCCCCGTAGGCCTCGTCCAGGGAGCTCAGGTCGTGGCCGCCGAGGTTGCGGATGGCACGCGCGAGCTCGGCGTCGTCGAGGTCGCCGGCCAGCCGGGCCAGGGACTCGTCCCCGCCGGGCAGGCGCTGGCGCAGCTCGTCCGGGTGGCAGCGGAGCAGCCGCTGGTACTCGGGGTTGGGCATCGCGTCGATCCGGTGCCGCAGCGCCTCCCCGCCCGGGCGGGTGAACAGATCCTCGAGCAGCCGCCCGTATTTCAGCGTGATGACCTGCCAGCCCGCCGCGCTGAACATCCCGCGCAGCCGGTCGGCGGTGATCATCGGGACCACCCGGTCCAGCGACTGGCGGTTCACGTCGACGACCCAGACGATCTCGCCGAGTTCGGCCACGCCGGGGTCGACGATGGCCTCCCAGACCGCGCCCTCGTCGAGTTCGGCGTCGCCGAGCAGCGAGTACTGGCGGCCAGGCACGCCGGAACCGTCGGCGGTGAACCGGTTGCTCAGGTACCGGCGGGCCACCGCGCCCCAGACCGGGGCGGTCGCGCCGATGCCGACGGACCCGGTCGAGTAGTCGACGGGATCGGGGTCCTTGACCCGGCTCGGATAGCTCTGCAGGCCGCCGAACGCCCGCAGCGTCGGCAGGTACGACTCGTCGAGCTCACCGAGCAGGTAGTTGATCGCGTGCAGCACGGGCGATGCGTGCGGCTTGACCGACACCCGGTCGTCGGCGCGCAGGTGCCGGAACCATAGCGAGGTCATGACCGAGACCATCGAGGCGGACGAGGCCTGATGCCCGCCGACCTTCAGCCCGCCGGGATTGGGCCGGACCCGGTTCGCGTGGTGGACGATCGCCGTGGACAGCCAGAGCACCTGGCGTTCGATCTCGGCCAGCGCGTCCAGGCTGGTCGCTTCCTGCTGCAGCTCGGTCATGGGTGCATGAGAGCATGACAGCGGCCGGGGCACAACCAGGCATTTGTCACACGACCGGCAGCCAGTAGCAGCGTTCCTCGCCAAAGTCGGTGAACCCGGCCCGGAGCAAGATCGGTCCGGAGGCCAGGGCGCGGCCCTTGGCCATGGCCAGGGTGGCGCCGTGCTCGCGAGCCAGCCGGAGCCGTTCGGCCAGCACAGCGCGGTAACTGCCGTGGCCGCGGGAGGCCGGCAGGGTGATCGCGCCCCACAGCAGTGCGATTTTCTCCTGGGCCACCTCCCCGGTCAGCGTGCAGCCGCCGACCGAGACCGGCTCGCCGTCGGCGAAGGCGACCACGCGGAAGCTGGACCAGGTCGCCAGATCCCTGAGCGTCTGTTCCAGCTGGCGGGCGAGCTCGGTATGGTCTGGCTCGAGGCTCTCCCATCCCTGCACGCTGACCGCCGAGGCCGCGCGGAAGGTGCGCTCGTCGCTGACGACTTCGACGACCACGCCGCCGGGCAGGCCGGGATGCGGCAGGTCCCCGGTCAGCTCGCGCGCCAGCACCTGCACGGCGTCGATCAGCCCGGCACCGCGATCCCGCAGCGCCTCCTCGGTGCCGGCCGGCTGGGTCACGGCCGAGACCCACCAGGCCACCCCGGGCAGACCCCAGCCGCGAACCCGGTCCGCCACCTCGCCGATGACCTCATCGAGCGGTCGCGCCGTCCGCGACCAGGTCACCTGCGCGGCACCGAGGGAGGGACCGAGCACCCAGTCCGGGTGCCGGAGGAGCCGGTAGTCATTGGTCCGCACCTCGATGGCGCCTTCGGGCACGAACTCCGTCGCAGCCGCCGCGTCGAGCACCCGCTGCGGGGTCCACTCGCTCATCGCCTGACCTCCCGTCGGCTAGAAATCAGGCACCGTACCTCTCTTTTCTATCCCGCTAGGTGAGCGGCAGCCAGTAGCAGCGTTCCTCGCCGTAGTCGGCGAACCCGGCCCGGAGCAAGATCGGTCCCGACGTCTCGACGCGCCCCTTCACCAGGGCGAGTGTCGCGCCGTGGGCACGGGCCAGCCGCAGCCGTTCGGCCAGCACGGCCCGGTAGGCACCGCGCCGCCGGTACTCCCGCAGGGTGACGGCGCCCCACAGCAGTGCTGTTTTTCCCTGGGCCACCTCCCCGCGCAGCGTGCATCCGCCGACCGAGGCGGGCTCGCCCCGCACCGAGGCCAGCACCCGGAAGCTGGACCAGGCGGCCAGGTCCCTGACCGCCTCGGCGTATCCGCGGGCGAGCGCGGCACCGGTGGGCTCTTTTCTTCCCCAGCCACGCACGACGACCATGGACGCGGCCAGGAACGCGTGCTCGCCGTCGACTAGCTCGACGCTCACGTCCCCGGGTACGGCCAGGACGGACTCGTCTCTGTTCAGCTCGCGGGCCAGGATCTGCACCGCGTCGATCTGCGTGCCGCCCGCGGCGCGCAGTTCCGCCTCGGTATCCGGCGGCAGGGTCGCGGACGAGACCCACCAGGCCACCCCGGGCCTGTTCCATCCGCGCACCCGCTCGGCCACCTCGCCGATGACCTCCGCCGCGGTTCGTGCCGACCGCGACCGGGTGACCTGAGCGGCGGCCGGGAAGGCCGGGTCGAGGGCCCAGTTCGGGTAGCGGATGAGCCGGTAATCGTCGGTCAGCACCTCGATGGCCCCGTCCGGGCACCATTCCATGGCGGACGCCGCGTCGAGCACGCGCCGCGGTGTCCACGAGCTCACGCCTGACCTCCTCTTGAGTTTCTTTTCTACCGAACGGGCCCGGCGCGTGCCCCCGCTATCGTGCGAGCTCCCCCGATGGCGGCGCTCGCCGCCGCGCCCAGCGCCAGCGCGCAGGCCAGGGCGAGGGCTAGGATAGGCCGGCTGGCGCCGGCCCCGGTCAGTACTGCGCCGGTTATAGCCGCGCCGGCCGCCGCTCCCCCGTTCATGATCGAGTTCAGCCAGGCCTGCGTTTCCGTGCCGCAGCCGCTCGGCGCCGCGGCCGCCGCCGCGCCGAACAGGGTGGCCAACACCGGTCCCAGGAACAACCCGGCCAGCGGGGCGGCCACGGCCAGCAGCGGGGCGTCGAGGCCGGCCGCGATGAGCAGGGCCAGGCCCCCGGCGAACCCGGCGGTCATCGCGGGCAGGGACCGGCTGCGGGGACCGAGCAGGAGGCTACCCAGGATGCATCCGATCGAGACCTCGGCCAGCAGCGGGCCCGAGGCCCACAGGACATGGTGGTGCCGGACGTAACCGGTCACCGCGACCTCGGTCGCGCTGAGCGCCGCGGTCAGCAGCAGCCGCCCCAGCGCACCCGACCAGAGCGGGAACCGGCGCCAGGCGGGGCGCTCCGGCGGATCACCCGCGTGCCGCTCCCGCGGGTGATCCGCGTGCCGCTCCCGCGGGTCATCCGCGTGCCGCTCCCGCGGGTGATCCGCGGGCTGGTCCTTCGGCTGCCTGCCGATGATCACCATGGCCGCGCCGGTCAGCGCGAGCAGCACGCCGAGCGCGGCGGCCGGGGAGACGCCGGCCGCCAGCGCACTGGCCAGCGTCTTGGCGAGATCAACCGAGTTCTCCCAGGTCCGCCGCGTACCAACCCTCGTTGCGGCGGCATCGACGGGCTACCATGGAGTCCCGGCCACGATCAGCTGACCGGGCGCCGCAGGGGGTGGTCCGTGAAGTTCGTCCAGTACTACCTCGACTGCCTGTCCCAGGCTTCCTACCTGATCGGCGACGAGACCACCGGGCGCGCGGCCGTGGTGGACCCCCGGCGGGACGTCCAGGATTACCTGGACGACGCGGCCGCCAGCGGGCTGAGCATCGACTACGTCGTCGAGACCCACGTGCACGCCGATTTCCTCTCCGGCCACCTGGAGCTGGCCGCCGCGACCGGCGCCACCATCGTCTACGGCGAGGCCGCGGACGTGCACTTCCCGCACCGCAAGGCGGCCGACGGCGAGCGCATCCAGCTCGGCCAGGTCGGCCTGGAGTTCCGGGCCACCCCCGGGCACACACCCGAGTCGGTCTGCATCGTGGTATGGGAGTCACCCGGCGCGGACGCGCCGTACGGAGTGCTGACCGGCGACACCCTGTTCATCGGGGACGTCGGCCGCCCGGACCTGCAGGGCGCGCAGGGACTGAGCCCCGAGGTCATGGCCCGCCAGCTCTACCGGTCGCTGCACACCAGCCTGCTCACCCTGCCCGACGCCACCCGGGTGTACCCCGCTCACGGGGCGGGGTCCGCGTGCGGCAAGAACCTGTCCACCGAGAAAGCGTCCACCATCGGCGAGCAGCGCCGCAGCAACTACGCGCTACGGCTGGGCACGGCCGAGGACTTCGTGGCCGCGGTCACCGAGGGACAGCCGCCCCAGCCCGGCTACTTCGCCCGGGTGGCCGAGCTCAACCGGGAGTCCCACGAGCTGGCGCACGTCGAGGAGCCGCCCCTGCTGACCCTGGACCAGGTGCTGCGGCTTCAGGCGGGCGGCGCGGCTGTGCTCGACGTCCGCTCCCCCGAGGAGTTCGCCCGCGGGCACCTGCGCGGCTCGGTCAACGTCGGCCTCGACGGCCGGTTCGCCGAGTACGCCGCGCAGGTCGTCGGCGGCGACATCGTCGTCGTATGCGACCCTGGCCGCGCCCGCGACGCCCGGCTGCGCCTGGCCCGGGTGGGCCTGGACTCCGTCGTCGGGGCCCTCGACCAGGTGGAGTCGGCCTTCATCGAGCACCCGGAGGCCACCGGCACCGCCAGCCGCCTGACCGCCCGCCAGCTCGCCGATGCGCGCGCCGCCGTCCCCGGCCTGGTGGTGCTGGACGTGCGCGGCCCGGGCGAGCGGGAGATGGGTCGCATCGAGGACAGCGTGCACATCCCGCTCGGCCAACTGAGGGACCGGGTGGGCGAACTCGACCCGGCCGGCCCGGTCGTCACGTACTGCGCCGGCGGATACCGGTCCTCCATCGCGGCCAGCCTGCTCCGCGCCTCGGGCTTCGCCGACGTCTCCGACCTCATCGGCGGCTATCAGGCGTGGCAGGCGGCCTGACCGCACCGCCGCGGACCGCTGTCGGATCTCGGGTGCTCTCGTTCGTGGTATCGGCAGGAGGGCGCCATCGGGGCGCCCGCGCTACCGCCAGGGAGCAACGATGCCGCATCCAATCGTCCACGCCGAGATCCGGTCCTCGGACCCGGACGCCACCCGCACGTTCTTCGCCGATCTGCTCGGATGGGCCTACCCGGACCAGGGCGCCGTGCCCGGCTACACCTTCGTCGACACGGGAGTGCCCGACGCGCTGTACACCGCGATCAGCCCGCTGCAAGGCGGCAGCGACCTCGTCACCTTCTTCGTCGCGGTGGATGATGTCGACAGCGCCGTGAAACGGGCCGAGGAGCTCGGCGGCCGGGTCATCCAGGAGCCCCAGCACGTGCCCGGCGTGGCCTTCGCGCTCATCGCCGACCCCCAAGGCCACATCGTGGGACTCACCCACCAGGGCTGATGCAGTCCGGGTTCGAGCCCGGCGCGGCTCACCGCGCCGGGCTCCGTTCCCCATCTCCCGGCTTCAGTAGCTGAATGTGGTCGCGCCCTCGTCGCCGATCCATTCCCACAGCTGGACGCTGCCGGCCAGTTCGGCGGCCGGGATCAGATCGCCCTTGTCCAGTTGCTTGGCGTTGAAGCACACCGGGCAGACCATGAACCTGCCCCCGGCCTTCTCGTACCGGGCCAGCAGGTCCGGCAGCGGCGGGCAGCCGTCGCACGCCACCCCGGTCGCCACCCCGGCTAGGGCCAGCCGGACCGCCTCCTTGGCCTGGAACATCAACGTCGGCCGCCCCGCCTCGGCCGCTCCCACCGCGACCAGGAACGCCACGGTCACCTTCTCCGGGTCCTCCAGTCCCGTAGTCAGGCTGATCACTGCCTTGCCGGCCATCGCTGCCTCCTCTTTACCGAATGTGCTCTGATGAGGAGACGGTAAGGCGGGCGCGAGCGGGCCGGATACCGTAGGACTACCGTATTTAGCGGCTTATCCGGCGCCCGTCACCTGCGCCGGCGGTCGGTGGCGCTGGCCACGTTCGCGACGATCACCGCGAACGGCGGGATCGCCACGGCCACCGCCGAGACGATCACGGACGCGAGCAGCGAGTAGCGGTCGATCACCGCCCAGGAGAGCACGAACAAGCCGATGCAGGTGGCCATCAGCCCGAAGTACCAGCGCTTGTCGGCGCGCGACGGCTGCGGCCCCGGGTCGTTGTCGCTGTCCGTCACGAGCGTCCGGTGCCCGGGCCCGCGACGGTTCAAACGCGGCCGGCGCGGCGTACGGGTCTGCGGCGGTCCGCCTGGTTATGTTCATATGCATGTTCGATGAGGGCGCGGTGCTCGACGGGCTGAACGAGCAGCAGCAGCGGGCGGCCACGCAGCTGGGCGGTCCGCTCCTGGTGCTGGCCGGGGCGGGCACCGGGAAGACCAGGACGCTGGTCGCTAGGGCGGCGTGGCTGCACGGCAGCCAGGGGGTGCCGGCCAGCCGGATCCTGCTGCTGACCTTCACCCGCCGCGCCGCCAGCGACATGCTCGCCCGGGCCGGGGCGTGGTTCGAGGGCTCGTCGGACCGGATCTGCGGCGGGACCTTCCACGCCATCGCGCACAAGATCATCCGGCAGCACGCGGAGTCGTTCTCCCTGCCGCCGCAGTTCACCATCCTGGACCAGGGCGATGCCACCGACCTGCTGGACGTGCTGCGGCCGGACCACGGTTTCGACGGCACCGGGCAGCGGGCACCGCGGGCGGCGGCGTGCGCGGACATCTACACCCGCTGCGTCAACACCGGGCGGCCGGTCAGCGAGGTGGTGACGGCCGGCTTCCCGTGGTGCAAGCCGTTCACCGCGCAGCTAGCCGCGCTGTTCCGCGCCTACACGGCGCGCAAGCGGGCCAGGAACCTGCTGGACTTCGACGACCTGCTGCTGCTGTGGCAGGCGGCGCTGGCCGACCCGGCGGCCGGCCCGGTGCTGCGCGGCATGTTCGACGCGGTCCTGGTGGACGAGTACCAAGACGTCAACGCCGTCCAGGCCAGCATCGTCCGGCTGCTGCAGCCGGATGGGAAGCAGCTGACCTGCGTGGGCGACGACGCGCAGGCCATCTACGGATTCCGCGGTGCCGACCCGGCGCACCTGCGTCAGCTCACCGCCGACTACCCGGGGCTCGATATCGTGCGGCTGGACCGCAACTACCGGTCCCGGCAGGGCGTTCTCGACCTGGCCAACGTCATCCGTCCTTCGGCGCCGGGGCTGGACCTGACGCTGACCGGCGACCGCGGTGCGGGGCTGGCCCCGCTGCTCGTCCGCTGCCACGACGAGGCCACGCAGGCCCGGGAGATCTGCGCCCGGGTGCTCGAGGCGCACGAGGACGGCGCCGCGCTGCGCGACCAGGCGGTGCTGGTTCGCGCCGCGCATCACAGCGACATGCTGGAGATCGAGCTGAGCGCGCGGAAGGTCCCGTACGTGAAGTTCGGCGGGCTGCGGTTCACCGACACCGCCCACGTCAAGGACTTCCTCGCCGCGGCCAGGATCCTCGTCAACCCGGCCGACGAGCTGGCCTGGTTCCGGCTGCTCCGGCTGCACGAGGGCATCGGCCCGGCGCATGCCCGCCGCGTCCTGGACGCCCTCGACCCGGCCGGCGGCGCGGGTTCGCCGGACGGCTGGGCTCCGGCCGTCGAGGCGGCGCCGGCCCGGTCCCGGCGGGCGCTGGCGGCCACTCTCGGCCGGCTCGCCGACGCGGCCCAGCCGGAGGGGGCGGCCCGGCAGATGGCGGCTCAGGCGGTCGCGGCGGCGCAGGCGACGGCGGTGCTGGCGCTGCTCGACCCGCTGATCCGTGCCTGCTACCCCGACGCCACGGCCAGGATCAGCGATCTGCAGCGCCTCGCCGACGCCGCCGCGGCCCAGCCGTCGCTGCACGACGTGCTGGCCGAGCTGACCCTGGATCCCCCCGTCTCAACGTCCGACCTGGCCGGGCCGCCCCGCCTGGACGAGGACTACCTGACCATCTCCACCATTCACGCGGCCAAGGGCCTGGAATGGCCGATCGTGCACCTCCCCCACCTCGTGGACGGCGCGCTCCCCAGCGACATGGCCCTGGGCGACCCCGGCGGGCTGGCCGAGGAGCACCGGCTGTTCTACGTGGCCATCACCCGGGCCCGCGACCACCTGTACCTGTACGCGCCGCAGCGGCTGCACATCCACCGCCGCGGACGCGACGACCGGCACGGGTTCGGCCAGCTGACCCGGTTCCTGGACGCCGAGGCGCTGGCCGCCTGCCAGAGCGTCACCGCCGCGCCGCTGGCTCCGGTGCTGCCCGCGGTCGGATCCCTGGCCACGAAGGTCGACGCGGCCCTCGGCGCCCTCTGGGACGGCTGAGCGCTCTAAGCTCGCCTGATCGGCGTTACTTCTGAGGGGGTTTCCGATGGCAGGTGGCCCGGCGCCGCTTCCGCCGGCGCAGGCGATCCAGTCGTGGACGTCCGGGGCGAAAGACCTGGTCATGACCGCGCTGGGACACTGCGGGGCCAGCCGCGTGTGGGCGACGACCGGCCAGGGGATCTTCACCGAGATCTACTGGCCCGCCGTGGACCAGCCCCAGGTCAAGGACCTCGGGTTCCTCATCGGAGGTCGCTCCGGTTCGGGCTGGTGGCAGGAGGTCAAGCGGGCGGGTAGCTACACGCTGTCCACCCCCGAGCCCGGGCTGATGCTGCCGACCATCGTGCACACCGGGAACGGCCAGGCGTACCAGCTGACCCTGCGGCCGGTGGTCGACCCGGACCATGACACGCTCCTCATCGACTATGAGCTGGCGGGCGCGGGCGTGCGGCTCTACCCGCTGCTGGCCCCGCACCTGGGCACCTGCCAGATCACCCCGGAGGCGCAGTGGGCCGAGCTGGGGGCCGATAACCAGGCGTGGACCGACCCGGCGGACCTGGCCCTGTTCGCCAGCGGTAGCGGCGGCTTCCTGTGCCTGCTCGCCCAGCCCGGCTTCACCCGGGGCGGAGCCGGCTACGTGGGCGACACCGACGGCTGGACCGACTTCAGCCGCAATCAGTCGATGACCCTGACTCACAGCCAGGCGGGTCCCGGGGTGGTGGCCCTGACCGGGGAGCTGGCGGCGGGCTCCGGGCTGCTCGCCCTGGGCTTCGGCGACAGCCAGGAGGCGGCCCGGGCCGCGGCGCAGGCGAGCCTGGACGCCGGCTACGACGCGACGGCCACGGCGTTCACCCGGGGCTGGCGGGACTGGATGGCGGGCCTCACGCTGCCCGGGCCGGCCCAGCTGGCCCGGGCAGGGTCAGCCGCGCCGGCCGGGCTGGCCGACGCGCTGCGGGAGTCGACGGTGGTGCTGCGGACCCACGCGGACCACACCGTGTCCGGTGCCTACGTGGCCGGCCTCGCGATCCCGTGGGGCGACTACACCAACGACCCCTGCGGCTACCACATGGTGTGGTGCCGGGACGGCGGGGAGACCGCGCTCGCGCTCGCGGCGGCCGGGCACACCGACGACGCCGCGACCGCGCTCGCTTACCTGGCCGGGCGGCAGCGCCAGGACGGGTCGTGGCCCCGGTGCTTCTTCGTCAGCCGGGTGCCCGCCGCCTTCGACCCGCAGGCGGCGGTGCAGCTGGATGAGGTCGCGTTCCCGCTGCTGCTCGCGGGCAAGCTCGACGAACTCGGCGTGCCGATGCCCGAGGGCGCCGACAACGCGGTCACGTCGGCGGCCGGCTACCTGGCCCGCAACGGCCCGGTGTCCACCCTGGACGTGGACCGGTGGGAGGAGAACGCGGGCGCGAGCCCCTTCACCATCGGCCTGGAGATCGTCGCGATGCTGGTCGCCGCCACCCGGCTGACCGGCCCGGACCGGGCGCTCGCCCTGGCCCTGGCGGACAACTGGAACGAGCGCCTGGAGGAGTTCACGTTCGTGTCCGGCGACGAGATCGACCAGGCCTTCGGCACCGACGGGCACTACGTCAGGATCGGGCTGTCCGGCGGCGGACGCGTCGAGGAGCGCAATCAGCCGCAGGACACCCAGCCCATCGACGCCGCGGCCCTGGTGGGCCTGGAGTTCGGTTACCTGCCGCGGCTCGGCCTGCGTGACCCGGCCGACAAGCGGGTCACCGACACGCTGGCCATCGTCGAGGCGATGCTCGGCGCCGACACCCCGAGCGGGCGTGCCTATCATCGTTACGACGTCGACGGCTACGGGGAATGGCTGGACGGCAGCGGCTGGCCGGTCCGCAAGTTCGGCATCGGCCGGCCGTGGCCGCTGCTGGCCGGCGAGCGGGGGCACCTGGACGTCCTGGCGGGCGGGGACGCGAGAACCCAGCTGCAGGCGATGCTCGCCATGCGCGGACGGGGCGGCCTGCTGCCCGAGCAGATCTGGGACGCGAACCCGCTCCCCTGGCAGAACCTGCGGCCGGGCCAGCCTACCGGCAGCGCGATGCCGCTGGCCTGGGCGCACAGTGAGCTGATCAAGCTCGCGGTCGCGGTCGCGACGGGCAAGCCGGTCGAGCTACTCGCCCTGGTCAGCGACCGGTACCGCGCGATGGTGCCCGCCTCGCAGACCTGGTTCTGGCGGGACGCGAGCCCGGTACAGGCGCTGCCCGCGGGACGGGCGCTGGTGGTGGCCGACCTGAGCCCGTTCACCCTGCATTACGGGTTCGACGACTGGGACCCGGCTACGATCACCGAACGGGACGCCGTCGGCCTCGGCCTCGGCTTGTTCGGGGTCACCCTCACCCCGGCCGATCTGGCCGGGCGGGCCAGCCTGCAGTTCGTGCGCCGGTACGCGGACGGCCGCTGGGAGGGCGCCACCCGCCACGACGTCGCGCTGGGCGCTCCCGGGCCCGCCACCCTCCGGCTGTCAGGTGACCACCTCGGCCGCCTCGCCGCCGGCGGTGCCTGATACCGGGGGCTGCGGGGTGCTTTTCGGCGTGGCCCGCTCGATCGCGGTCCAGCCGGTGTCGGCCTCGCGTTCGGCCCTTTCGGCCCGGCCGCCGCCGCGCACGCCGAACAGGCGCTTGGCCCACAGGAGGTAGACCGCCACGGCCACGTTGATGATGAACGCCAGCACCTTCAGCGCGGTGATGCCCTTGATCAGCTCGTTGATCTCGTACGGGATGAAGACGATCGTCGCCACGAACGTCAGGTACTCCGCCCACCGCTTGGCGAACCAGAGCCCGATCGCCTCGACGCCCTCCAGCAGCGCGTATGCGGCGATGGCCGCGCCGACCAGGTACAGGTTCCTGATGCTGACGGCGAACAGGTACTGCAGGTCGTGCACGATGCCGTGCTTGCTGGTCGTCAGCGGGCCGCCCACCCCGCCCTGCAAGTCGTTGAGGATGCGGGTGAACTCCGCGTTCAGCGCGGCGCGGTCGCTGGCGAACAGCAGTACGGCCGCGGCGAGCGCGCTCAGGATCAGGAAGTGAAGGAGCCGGTCCACGGCGATCAGCCGCAGGACGTAGCGGTCGCGCAGCGGCTTGCCCCGCAGCGGCAGCATGATCTCGTCCCGGGCCGGCGGGTACTTCCTGGCGGGATGTTCCGGCGGGGTGAGCGCCAGCCAGGAATCACAGCGCAGGCACCGGTACCAGCGCAGGCCACCCGACTCCCGGGCGAACAGCTCGTCCTCCGGATGCAGCGCGGCCGCGTCCGTGCCCATGATCTCGTGCCCGTGCAGCCCGCAGCCGACTAGCTCATAGCGCAGCTTCGGGCGGAAGCGGCGCGGCTTCTCGGTGCCCGGCGCCGCCACGTGCGGCGAAGGCGGAGTACTGGCGTCCGTCATCCCTGAAACCTAACAGCCAACCGTGGCCCCCTCCAGGCGGGCGGCATGATGCGACGTTGAGACATCGATCCGGAGACCCGCCGCACCTATGACCAGGGAGGTGTAAGCATCACGGATTCTCACCGCGCCGGAACCGAGAATGAACACCTAACGTGAGCGGTCTGGCGCCCCGGTTGTGGAAGCAGTGTCAGCGAGTTGCCTCTGCATCCGCGTGAGTGCGGCTAGCGCCTGGTCGCGCACCGAAGGCCCGGTGAAAACGCCGGGCCGCCCAGTTAGGCGGATGATCCGCTGAACCTGGTGCGGCAGGCGGAGTGTCTCGGCGTCGCTAACAGCCGTGGCGAGGATATCGGCTGCGGTGCGCTCGTCTCTGGCTCTGGCCAGCACGTCAGCGGTGGTGATCCGTTCGATAACTCGCCATGGCGGGGTGGGCGGCTCGACGTCGGCTGCGAAGCTTTCGGCGATGTCGACGGCCTGGCCGGTCCGACCCGTTGCGATCAGTCCCCGGAGGCGGACCTCCCGGACGGTGAACGCGTTAAGCAAGACTTCATGCCTCGGCGCGGATTTCAGGAAATGGACGCACTGGCCCGCAATCGTGTCGAAAAGCTCCGCCTGCCCTGATTCGGCGGCCGCACGGGCGAGCAGGACCAGCCCGGCGCCCTTCCGGGCAGGCTGATCGTCGATCTGCAGGGACTGCCTGAGCCGGACGATTCCGGCCGCGGCATAACCGGCCTTGCGAAGCTCATTGCCGTGCATGCGCAACACGAACGCAAGCAGCTCGGCGTCGCCGAGACTCCAAGCGATCCGCAGCGCCCGGCCGGTCCACCGGGCGCCTCTGGCAGGAGATGCCCGAGCGCGACCCCAAGGGACAGGCGGGCTTGAGCCAACAGCCTCATCGTCTCCGCTTCGGCGTGCCCAGCGGAGGTGCGGGCTTCCAACCGAGTGATCAGAGGCCACAGTTCGCTAACTGCGTCGGCGGCCCGGCCACAGTGGCGTGCGATGTCGGCCAGCCGTATCACGGATGTACCGAACGCGAGCATGGAGGCGAAATCGGCATCGTCATAGCCGGCGATTCCGAGGACATGCGGCGGGACGGCAAGCGTGCTGGCGATGTGAGCCAGCGTTCCACGATCGGTGACACCGCGACGGCCGCACTCGATCATGGAAATGTAGGTGCGATCAAAGCCAAGCATGTCTGCTAGTTGCTGCTGGGTCATCCCGCTCGCATGCCGGTAGGAACGCAGGAGGGCAGCCAGATCCGCGCGAGGCTTGCCGCGCCCCGCCACAGCAAGCCAAGACGCCGCCGCAACGGCTGCGCCGACCGCTGGCAGCCGGGCGGGTACCTGGCATGCCGCACAGGCCGCCGGGCTGCCCGAGGGTGAGCCGGGCGCCCCGCACCAACGGCAATTCCCGCTCATCCTCGGCTCTTCTCTATGGCGCTGCCGATCGGACGTCCAGACGGGCGAACCATCCGGCGACCGAGCGCTTATAGCCATCCGGCATGACAAGTTCCAGGGCTTCACCAAGAGTGAACAAACCCGCCTGCTTGTGCTCATGACTTACGAGCGGCGGGTTAGTGCTCAGTACATGGCAGCCGTAAGTAACGATGACGACATCGACGCCCTCGCGGATGTGGTACTGCCAGCAATCCAGCAACGGTCCAGCTGTGACTTCCCAGCCGGCTTCCTCGCGGATCTCCCGCACCATGCAATCAGCAGGGTCCTCGCGCAGCTCAAGCTTCCCGCCGGGCAGTTCCCACTCATTCCGCTCGTTCTCCAGGAGCAGGACTCTCCCGTCTTGGACGGCGACGCCCTTAACCGAGACTGGGAACAAATGGGCGGTGGGATAGACCGGTGCCGGCGTGCGTGTTTCCACCTGCCTGCTGGCTCCTTCCTGGTCGCTACTCCTGCCCGACCCTAACATTTATGCCGACGACGCACCTGCGGCAATGCGTGACAGATTGTCACTAGCCATCGCGGCGAACTCCAGCCACCCTTACCCCGTAATGACCTTCATCGCAGGAGACGTGATGGACAAATTTCAGACGTACTACGCCGACGTCCGCGACCCCGCGCAGCAACCGCACATCGCGGCACGGCTGCGCGACCAAGGGCTGGTGACCTTCAGCAACCTCGCCGACCGTGCCGCGCTGATAGCCCTGGCGCGGCGGCTGATGACCGTCCGCCCGCACCGCGACGCAGACCCGGACGGCGTCACCGTGATAACGGGGACCGGGACAAGGACATCCGGCTATGCCGCATTCACCGACGACGAGCTCATGCCGCACACCGACGGATCGAGCGTGCCGAATCCGCCCGGACTGGTTTTGCTCGCCTGTCAGCGCCCCGCCGACGGAGGCGGGACGACCCTGGTCGCCGACGGCGAACTCATCGTCGGGACGCTGGCCGAGCGGTATCCCGCTGCTCTGCGATCACTGGCCGCGCCACGGGCTGCCTCCTTCGGAGCAGCAGGCGGCTACCGCGGCCCGGTCTGCGAGCCGGCGGGGCCCGGGCGGACAAGCATCCGGCTCCGGCTCGACGATCTAGCGCATTTCTCTGCCGAGGCTGCCACCGCCATCCCGGTCCTGCGGGCCGTCATCGCGCAGCATCTGGAGACGTTCCGGCTAGGCCTGGGCGAAGGCATGCTGCTCAGCAACACACGGTGGCTTCACGGCCGAGACAGGTACAGCGGCGTCCGCATCATGCTGCGCATCCTCGGCGACCCGTTGCCAGGCACGAATGTTGCGCCCGGATTCCCGTCTCCAGCGCCAGCGCCGGACACCCAGGCGTCACGAGCGGCGTGATGACCGCCGCGCCCCAGTCATTAAGGACCGCCAGCCGATGCCAACCACCGCAGACAAGCCCATGGCCGATGTCCCGGATACGGTGTGCCAGCCCAAGCACCCGCTGCATGCGCTGACCACATTCGAGTTGCGCGACTACCGCCGTCAGCTTGAGAGTGCCATCGCGTTCTTCGGCAGGCAGGAGCACATACCACCAGTACGGGCTGACCTGCAAGCCGCCCTCGATGAGGTGATCGCCGAGCAAGACGACCGTAAAGGCTGGCCGGTGCCTGATCCCGGCCGCCCGCCCGACGTCAGCGCACTGACATCGGGCGAGCTTGAGCGCACCCACCGGGAACTGCAGGCAGCCCTGGCCCTGGCCAGGTCCGGCTCACCGATACAGGTGCCGATTCTTGCGCACGTGGCCGCCATCGACGCCGAACTCGCCAGGAGAGTAGGCCAGCAGACGTAACACGCAGCCAACACCCAACTCAACAGCCGCTGCGGACGACACGAGGGGCTGACAGGAGCTATCGAGCCGGGGCCACGTTTGCGTTCATCCGGAACAGGTTCGCCGGGTCGTACCGGGCCTTGAGCCGCGCCAGCTCGGCGTACTTCTCCGGGCCGCCGAGGGCCTCGACCACGCGGTCCTGCTCGTCGAAGTTGAGCATGTTGACGTAGACCCCGCGGCCGGTCCACGGGGCCAGGCCGGCGACGGTCTTACGGGTGCAGTCGATGTAGTCCTCGTCGTCGGCGGGGTCGTCCCAGCGCATGGCGAAGTTCAGCCAGAGCAGGTAGCCGCGGTTGGAGAACGCGGTGTCGGCCTCGGCCACGTCGCCGATGGCGCCGCCGAGGCCGATGATCTCGACCTCGCCCTCCATCGGCATGTCCTGCCAGAAGGCGACGAGCGTGCCGACGGCCTCGTCGGCGAGGTCGGCGACGTGCGCTTCCTTGGTGTAGTAGCGGTGGCCGTCCTCGAACTCGACGTCGATAAGCCGCTGCACGCCGGCCGCGAACGGGAGCACGGTGGTGGCCTTGATGCAGGGCTCGCCGGTCTCGGTCAGGCGGCCGATCAGCTCGGCGCCCGCCGGGTCCTCGGCGTCGTCCAGCCACATCGAGACGAGCATGAGCAGGCGCTTGCCGACATACTCGGGCGGGACGAACGGCAGGGCCGGCATGTCGTGCTTGAGCGCGGCGTGCCAGCCGACCGTGCGCGGCAGGGTCGGCACCACGCGGGCGTACTCGCGCAGCGCGGCGGCCGCCTGCTCCGGCTCGTAGACCGAGACCCCGATGCGCATCATCGGGCCGAAGTCGTGGGCGCGGAAGGTGAAGCGGGTGACGATGCCGAAGTTGCCGCCGCCGCCGCGCAGCGCCCAGAACAGCTCGGGGTGCTCGCCGGCGCTGACCTCGATCACCTCGCCGCTGGCCAGCACAAGCTCGAGCGAGACGAAGTTGTCGCAGGTCAGGCCGTGCTTGCGGGAGAACCAGCCGATGCCGCCGCCGAGCGAGAGACCGGCCACGCCGGTCTCGGACATGATCCCGGCCGGGACGATCAGCCGGTGCGGCGCGGTCGCGGCGTCGACGTCGCCGAGCCGGCAGCCGCCGCCCGCGTGCACCAGCTTGCGCTCCGGATCGACCGTGACCTCGCGCAGCCCGGACAGGTCGATGGTCAGGCCGCCGTCCGACATGGCCTTGCCCGCCACGTTGTGGCCGCCGCAGCGGACCGAGGGCGGCAGGCCGTGCTCGCGGGCCACGTTGACCGCGGCCACCACGTCCTCGGTGCTGGTACAGCGAAGGATCAGGCCGGGACGCCGGTCGACCATGGCGTTCCACAGCCGGCGGGCCTGCTCGTACTCGGCGTGGTCCGGGCCGATGATCTCGCCCTTGAACGAGCCGGCGAGCTCCTCGGCGATACGCAGTCGTAGCTGCTCGTCAATTGTCGACGAGCTAGAGATGGACACAGGGGGGAACGAAGCTGATGACATGGGAGATCCTTTCCTACGCGGAGACCGCGCCGGCGCCTTCGGCGATGCGGCGCATGGCGTTCAGCGTGGCGGCCACGGCCTTGAGGTAGTCGCCGGTCATCGAGTCGGCGTATTCCTGCTCCCGCGCCGAGCCGCCCTCGACCCCCTCCACGATCAGCGCGAAGCTGAAGCGGAGCCTGAGGTCGTCCTCCGCGCCCTCGATCTCGTTGGCGATCGTGCCGAGCACCGGCCCGGCGATGCGGGTGAACGTGACCCGGTGCGGGTGTTCCAGCGTGATCCGCTCGGTGAAGCGCTCGCCGCGGAAGTCGATGTCCCGGTCGAAGATGGTGTCGCTGTACCGCTCGGTGACCTCGCAGTAGGTCATGCTGGGCACGAACGGCAGCGCGTTGTTGGCCTTGAGCACCAGCCCGTCCCAGACGGCGGCCCGGTCAAGCCGCGGCTGGCCGGCCACGTTGACCGGCAGCGCGTGCGAAACAAAGATCA
>WNGL01004766.1_pt1 | contig 19119 bp, 13 predicted proteins | sample 5400591 | NCBI WGS metagenome assembly WNGL01 (sample SAMN13153377, study PRJNA577476) | soil metagenome | isolation source: 80 cm soil or saprolite under Garry oak tree replicate 1 | place: USA:California | collected 2016-06-15 | reverse complement strand
AACGGGCCCGCGAGGCGCTGGGGATGGCGCGCGGGGCTTCCACCTACGGCGTCGCAGGGGAGGCATTGGCATTTTCTGGGGATTTCCGCAAGGCACAAGCGGTCGCAGATGAACTTGCCCGGCGCTTCCCGAACGACACCTTGGTCCGGTCGCTCTCGATACCCGTTATTCGCGCGGCGATCCAGGTCGAGCGCGGGGATCCCCGCGCGGCCATCGAGTCGTTGCGCCAGGTCGTGCCGTACGACATGGGGTCAGGAGGCCCGAGGCCGGTGATCGGGCCCTACAGCCCCATCTACGTTCGCGGATTGGCTTACCTGCGCGCCGGGCGAGGGCCGGAGGCTGCGGTGGAATTTCAAAAGATTGTGGACCATTCCGGCGTGTATTCCGTTTCGCCGCTTCGCGCGCTGGCTGTTTTAGGTCTGGCCCGCGCATACGCGCTCGCCGGCGACACGGCTGCCGCCCGCAAGTCCTACCAGGATTTTCTCGCGCTTTGGAAAGACGCCGACCCCGATATCCCCATCCTCCGCCAAGCCAATGCCGAATACTCTAAGCTGCCGTAGGAGAAGGGTTTGCTAAGGCCGCCCTCTCATTTAGAGGCTTGACAACTCATTTCGATTGGGACAGAATCCGCAGCATCGGGCTTTGAGAGAGCAGTTCTGAGGATTCGAAAAGCCCGCACACTCCTGGCCAAAACCGAAATTCAGCTCTCCCGGAAGTCAGCCCAAATCTCGTCAGAGGGCCGGGAACAATACGATTGGTTGGTGGATCACGGGGAAACCGACATGGCTCAGATTTCCGTTCCACGCGGTTTGGAACAACTCAACGCTTTAGCAGAACACTCTCGTACAAACCGTGTTGAGGCAGAACAAAATCTTACAAATTTTCGCGTGCTCGTCGACCTGCTGGGCCGCAACCTGCTGGAGTTGGAGGGCGCCAGGGTCTATTTCGTAGCGGTAGAGCCAGCTCCGGATGGCGAATACCAGTTGCAAAGGTCGGGAAAGGTCCTGGTGAAGTCGGGCAAGGCCACAGAGGTCGTAGGCAAGGCGGATACTGTAGTAAGTGGCGATCCGACGGCATGAAGGCAACAGAAAGCCCAACTCTGTGGTTGAGACGATTGTCGTGAACAAGAGGCCTTATGAAATACTCTCGCCGAGCGGTCATCGAAAGTGCGCTCTTGAGCGCGCTAGCAGCTGCGACTCCGAAGTCGCTCTTCAGCGCCGCGCAGCGTTCAATTCCAGCGAAGGCTCGCTTTCTTATTGTCAGCTTGCGAGATGGCCGGAGGCTTGCCATTGATCGCTGGAATGAGAACAAGGCCTTTCTGTTGACCAGAAAGCCCGCACCCAACGGCGAATACCGGCTCTCGAAATCCGGCATTCTGGAAGTGCATGACGGAATACTCCGTTCCCTTAAGGAACGAGGTGAGTGCACAGGATACAGGCTCTCGCAAGAGGGGGAGTCTGTCGTTGTTACCGGTGAAGAAGGCCCGGTTATGCGAATTCGGGTCACAGCGATGAAGCTGCCGCGCCCCTGATTGGTGATGGGCAAGCCTGATACTGTAGTGGTTGCCCATCCGACTGGGTGGTCGAGGGACAAGCAACCACACTGTTGGTGAAGGGAGTTCGACATGGCTCAGAATGTGAATCCACGCGGGTTGGAGGAACTCAACGCGCTTGTGGAACGCAGCCGCACACGTGATCGCGTGCTGGTGGACTTGCGAGAGCGCGATTTTCTGTTGGAGTTAGAGGGCGACCGGGCCTGGGTCGTCACAGTTGAATTGGCTCGGGATGGCGAATACCAGTTGCAAAGGTCGGGAAAGCTGGTGGTGAAGTCGGGTAAATTCACAGACGTAATTGGCAGGCCGGATACTGTAGTAGTTGGCGATACGATTGGGTGATCGGGGAGGGACAAGCAAGCAACGACACCGTTGGTGGAAGGGAGTTCGACATGGCTCAGAATGTGAATCCACGCGGGTTGGAGGAACTCAACGCGCTTGCGGAACGCAGCCGCACACGTGATCGCGTGCTGGTGGACTTGCGAGAGCGCGATTTTCTGTTGGAGTTAGAGGGCGACCGGGCCTGGGTCGTCACGGTTGAATTGGCTCGGGATGGCGAATACCAGTTGCAGAGGTCGGGAAAGCTGGTGGTGAAGTCGGGCAAATTCACCGACGTAATGGGCAAGCCGGATACTGTAGTGATTGGCGATACGATTGGGTAAGACTTCCACAAAGTAGAGCTGTTTCTAGCTGCAGATAAGTGAAAAGCTGCTCTCCTGTAAGGCGCCAGACCGGTCGCAATTTAGCATGGAGGCAATTGCGCGATGTGGGCAGTCTCGTGGTCGGTCAAAATCTCCAAGCTATGTAATCTTCGCTGCCGCTATTGTTATGAGTGGAACGAGCTGGCAAATCCAGCGCGGATCTCCTTCTCCGATTGGGCCAAGATTCTCGTCGCGGCCCGACGCTACCACGCGCTTCAAATGGAGCATTTCGTCGAACCAGGCCGGACAATTCTGTACTGGCACGGCGGCGAACCCTTGCTTCTGCCCGCTGATTACTTTGAGGCCGTCGTCCGGCTGGAGCGCGAGATTTGGGGAGGTGAGCCGCTTGCGCGCCGGGAGTTCACGAATTTTCTGCAAACAAATCTTTACTCCCTCACAGAAGAAAAGCTGAACCTCCTCGATAGGGAAAAATTCGAAATCGGCGTTTCATTGGACGTGGTGCCAGGTCAACGACTCACTCTTGATGGGCGTGAAACGGAGCGGCGAGTTGTAATCAACATGGGCCGCCTGCGGGACCGGGGTATCTCTTTTTCTGGGGCCGTTGTCCTAGCCCAGCACACGCGGAACAGACTAAGAGAGATTTATGACTTCTACCAAGACTTCGGAATTCGGTTCACGATTTTTCCCCTCTGCGCGTCTCCACTGAACACACCCAGCGCCGATTTCTCAATCGGAGACGCTGAAATCGTTGAAGCGCTCAAGGATCTATTCGTCCACTGGATCGACAGCGATTTCAAAATCGAGGTGCAGCCTCTGAGGAAGTACCTGGACACTGCTCTTCTTCATTTGATGGGCCTTGAGAGAGAACCCTATGATCGCGCAGAAAGCGGCGAACGACTGCTGCTTGTTGATACGGACGGAACTCTATACACAATCGTTGACCGCTATGCGCCCGGAGCGTCTCTCGGCAATATCTTCGCTCAATCGCTTGATGAGATTCTTGAGTCGCTGCCTTACTCGAGTTCAATCGAACGCGACAAGCAGCGCTGTTGGCGACACTGCGGCGGATGTGAGTACCGCGGAGCGTGCGACACCTACCCGCTGTTTTCGGAGCCATATCGCTCCGGATCATCGCATTGCCGGGTTGCCTTCGAATTGATTACCTTCATCGAACATTTTCTTCGCAAAGAAGGCTTCGATAAAAGTGAGTTTGCGGAGACGGCGCTTCGAACCCACGGTTTAGCGGCATGCTGAAGAAGAGTCGGTCGCTTTCATTATTCCGTATCACGTTGCTCTGAATTTCGCGAAGAGTGTTCCCTACGTAGCGCAATTCCCGCCCGTAGTGCGGAACACCTCCCTATGACCAATCGTGAAGGGCCGAGGACGCCGACCCCGATATCCCCATCCTGCGCCAAGCCAAAGCCGAATACTCTAACCCGCCGTAGGCACGGCTCTAATTCAAAGGCTCCAATTTCGCCCCAAGCCAAAATCGTCCTTGACAACCGCCAGTCATTTGTGGTATACGTACTTCTGTCGTAACCGCCGGGTTTACCCTGAGCGCTTTTCGCGAAGGGCGCCGCCTTTAGGCCGCCGGAGAGACCGCGGTAGGTCAGGTTTACCCTGAGAGCTATCGAAGGGAAGGGAAAAAGGAAAAGTAAGATGTGGGCAGTTTGCATTCCGGATGGGTCTGCGGAAGTTCTTGGCCGCTTGCAAACGCAACACCGGGACACGTGTCTCCCCGCAGCCCGCTCTCCTTTTTCGCCCTTCACCTCTCAACTTCTTTCGATTCACACTCTTACGAATTTCGTGTCTGTAAGTCCTTTAGAATCCGCTCTTACGAAACCGTCGCGCAAGAGTATCAAAACACGCGACTTTAAGTTCTTTAGAATCCGCTCTTACAGCACCCCATTGGGTAATCCATTGATAAAAAAGCACTTACACATACATGGGGGTAGGGGGGAGGGGGTCCTCTGCCTCATCAATCTCCTGTATCTCCTTTGCCTCCTCCACTACGCCAAAGTACAATGTCTCTCAATCGCGAAGGAGGCCTCGCCATGGTGACCGCTGAACGCAAACCAACTCCCCCGGAGTTCGCCAACGAGCCTTCTGTGGATTTCTCCAAGCCCGAGAACCGCAGAGCCATGGAAGACGCACTCCGCAAAGTCGGCGCCGAGCTCGGCCGCGAATATCCTCTCTACATTGCCGGACAGAAGGTCACCACCGCCGAGAAAAGGCCTTCGCTCAATCCCTCGCATCCCAGCCAGGTCGTCGGCGTCTTTCAAGTCGCCACCGTCGAAATGGGCATCCAGGCCATCGAAGCCGCCCACAAGGCATTTGAATCCTGGCGCCATGTCCCCGCCGAGCAGCGCGCCGAATGCCTGTTCCGCGCCGCGGCGATTCTCCGCCGGCGCAAATTCGAAATCGAGGCGCTGATCTCCTGCGAAGTGGGCAAGACCTGGCCCGAAGCCGACGCCGACCTCGCCGAAACCATCGACTTCGCCGAATTCTACGGCCGCGAAATGTTGCGCCTCGCCGCGCCTCAGCCCGTCACGCCCATGAAGGGCGAGAAGAATCGCCTCGTTTACATTCCTCTGGGCGTTGGCGTCGTGATTCCTCCGTGGAATTTTCCCGCCGCCATCATGGCCGGGATGACCATGGCCGCGCTCGTCGCCGGCAACACCGTTGTCGTCAAGCCTTCCAGCGATTCGCCCGCAGTTGCCGCGAAGATGGTCGAAATTCTCTACGAAGCGGGCATTCCGAAAGAGGCCCTCAATTTTGTCACCGGTCCCGGCGGCACCGTCGGCGACGCTTTGGTGGAGCATCCCAAGACGCGCTTCGTCGCCTTCACCGGCTCGAAGGAAGTCGGCCTGCGCATCAGCGAAAAGGCCGCCAAGCCCCGGCCGGGACAAATCTGGATCAAGCGCACCGTTCTCGAAATGGGCGGCAAGGATTCCATCATCGTTGACGAAGAGGCCGACGTGGACGCCGCCGTCGAAGGCGTCGCCGTTTCCGCGTTCGGCTATCAGGGGCAGAAGTGCTCGGCCTGTTCGCGCGCCATCGTCTCGCAGAAAATCTACGACGCATTTCTCGCGAAGCTCACCGAGCGCGTCAGGAAAATCCATGTTGGCCCTGCAGAAGACCCCGCCAACTACATGGGCCCGGTCATCAACAAATCTTCCATGAAATCCATCCTCGATTACATCGAAGTGGGCAAAAAAGAAGGACGCCTGATTGCCGGCGGCGGCCCCGCCGGCGGCGACGGATACTTCATCCAGCCGACCGTCATTGCCGACGTCCCGCCCAAGGCGCGCATCTCTCAGGAAGAGATTTTCGGCCCTGTTCTCGCCGTGATCCCCGCGAAAGATTTCGACGACGCGCTCGAGATTGCCAATAACACCGAGTTCGGCCTCACCGGCGCGGTCTATTCGCGCAACCCGAAAAAGCTCGAAAAAGCCGCCGACTCCTTCCACGTCGGCAACCTCTACTTCAATCGCAAGTGCACCGGCGCGATGGTCGGCGCGCACCCCTTCGGCGGTTTCAATATGTCCGGAACAGACTCGAAGGCCGGCGGGCGCGATTATCTGCTGCTCTTCTTGCAGGCCAAGTCCATCGCCGAAAGGGTGGTGTAGCGCCGGGCTTCAGTTCACCCTGAGGCACTTGCCGAAGGGCCCGGTATGTTTTTGGCGGCAGGCCGCAGCCCGAATCCAAATCGAAGGAGAACGTACATCACCGGCCCGGAAAGCATCAGCCAGGGAGCCCAGCGAAAAACAAATTCGCCGCTGTAATACACTTTCACCGCGCACAGCAGCGCCGGAAAAATTACGATGTAAGCGAGCCCCAGCGTTCCTCCCGGAATCCGGAAGCTTCGCGCAGCATCCGGCATTTTCCGCCGCAGTTGCCACGCAGCGAGCAACGTCAGCAGCGTCGTCGCAATGCGCGTCCAGATATAGATGTCCACCAATTGCACCAGCGACGCTCGCGCCAGCGCGCAATACACCACGGCCGAAATAGCGATGGCCCGCGCCGGAGTTCCGTAGCGCGGATCGATCTTCGCCAGCCATCGCGGCAAGTAACCATCTTCCGCCATCGCCGCCGGAAGCCGCGTGGTGCACAGGATCGTGCTGTTGGAAAGGGAAGCTGTCCCGATGATCGAAGCCGCCAGCATCAGCGCGCCCAGAACGGGCCCGCCAACTTGCCGCGCCGCTTCGACCATGTAGCCCGTTTTCCACGCGCTCCAATTCCCCAGCGCCGCAAGCGCCAGCGTTCCCGGCACGAGATAGGTCAGCGTGACCAGCACGGAATTCCACGCGAGCGCTCGCAGAAGGGTCTTCTGCCCGCCTTCCATTTCTCCGGCGATGGTCGAGAGTTGCTCGAATCCCGCGTAATTCCACATCGCCAGCGCCAGGCCCGCTCCGAAGACCGCGCCGAACGGTTTTCCCGGCGGCGCGAGCGGCAACATCGGGTTGAACCTCCAATGAAACAGCGCGGCGCCGCACATCCAAACTACCGGCACCAGAATCAGCGCCTGCATTGCCGTTGCCACCCAGCCTGCCGCCTGGATGCCGCGGACGTTCAAATAGGCAAGCCCGCAGAGGAACAGACTCGCCACCGGCCATTTCCAGAATCCCGCAAGCGCAGGAACGTAATTCGCCAAATAGTCCACGATCAGAACGCCGTAGAGACTGTTCAGGAGAAATGTTCCCGCCCAATTCCACCAGCCCGCTTGGAAACCCCAGAAGTCTCCGAAGGCCGCGCGCACCCAGCGATAGAATCCTCCCTGAACGGGAAGAATGCCGTTCAACTCCGCCGCAGCCAGCGACACCGGAACGCTCCAGAACAACGGGACAAACGCCAGAAACAGAATCGCGATCCCCGGGCCGGACAGCGAATAGATCTCTTCGTAGCCGAACGGTCCCGACGCGCAGTAGCTGTAAAACACCGCGAGCAGCGGGAGGAATCCGATCTTCTTGAGAATGGCCGCGCCGGCTGGGTTGGATTGGTTCGGGTCAGAGGCTGGGTTCACTGTGAGGAAAGCTCCGATCGCCGCGCCATCATAGTGAACGACGGCGCTCCGCGCAAGGACGCGGGACGGCAATCTCCTAGTACTTCTCTCAGGTATTCACCTGATTCGTCTTTGCAGGATTCACCGAATGTACATCTTCCGGGAGATACCTTAAAAACCTCGGCGGCAATGAAACTCTAATTAAGTAAGAAGAGATTTATTGACAGCTGAGGAGACTACAATGCGCCGCGAAATCATTGCTAGCTCTTTGTTGGCCATTCTCTTGCTTTCTCCCTGCGGTTCTGTGCAGCAGTCTGCGGCGGCCCAACAAACCCCGCCAGTTTTGCAGGGCGCTTTGAACGCGCTCACCGGCGGCACAGCCGTTGCCGATGTCACGCTCGCCGGCACAGCCCGCCGCATCGCCGGTTCCGACAACGAAACCGGCACCGCGACGCTCAAAGCGCTAGCGACAGGCGAAAGCCGCATGGACCTCAGCTTCGCCTCGGGCCCGCGCAGCGAAGTCCGCGCGTCCTCGTCTGCCGCGGCTGACGCGGCCGGAAGTTGGTCGGCCGCCGACGGCGTCTGGCATCCCATCGCAAATCACAACCTCTTCGCGGACTCTTCCTGGTTCTTTCCCGCCTTGACCATCGGCCGGCTGGCCTCTTCGGCCAGCTACGTCCTCTCGTATGTGGGACAGGAAACAAGAAACGGACAGGCGGTTGTGCATGTTACAGCCTCTCAGCAATTTACGGGCATCCCGGCCGCGCAGGCCCCGCTGTTCCAACATCTCAGCCAGATGGACATTTTCCTCGACGCCGCCACGCTGCTCCCTGCTGCGCTGTTGTTCAACACGCACCCGGACAACGACGCCGGCCTCGACATTCCCATTGAAATCCGCTTTTCGGATTATCGCGCTGTGAACGGCGTCCACACGCCCTTCCACGTTCAGAAGTATTTGAACAATGGACTGGTCCTCGATCTCCACATAAACACAGTCAACCTGAACACCGGCCTCTCAGCGGCCGCATTCAGCGTCCCGTAGCGCGCCGGATCTTCAAGAGGAGATGAGCCGATGACACAGACGAACCGCCTCCCGTTGCTCGCCATCATAGTTCTTCTTGCTGTTGCGAATTCCTCCGCCCAGGCTCCGACGGGCACTCCGCCGTTCGGCAGCTTCGGCGGCGGTCCTGACGTCATCAACCTCGCCAATTTGAACTCGCACATCGTCGCTCCTGTCTTGCACAAGGCGGGCCGCGCCGGCTTCAACTTCACCTACGACCTGAGCTACGACAGCTCGGTGTGGTTCCCCGTCGGCTCGAGCGGCAGCCAAAGTTGGCAGCCGGTCATCAACTTCGGCTGGCGCGGACAGACCGAAGTCGCCACGGGCTACATGAGTCACAGCCGCAGCACTTACACGTGCCAAATCTGGATAGAAGGCACCATTCCCCCTCGGTATACGACCGGTCACGACTATACCACCTCCGACTACGTGTACCACGACTCCTTCGGGATCTCCCATTCCTTCCCGGATGTCTCAACGGACATCGGCCCATGCGGTAGCGGCGGAGGGGGAACCGAGACGTTCCTCGCAGCGGACGGCTCCGGATACACGATTTCAACCGACGGCTCCACTATATTCCAGATGTTTTCCCGGTCCGGAGCTTTGATCAATCCGCCCGTCAGCGCCACCTCCGGCTCAGCCAACGGCATGGACCGCAACGGCAATAAGATCAGCGTGGACACTAGCGGGCATTTTACAGACACGCTCGGCACAACGGCTCTCACCGTTGCCGGCGGCGCTCCGAATCCTTTGACGTTCACTTACACGCCTCCCTCCGGTGGCTCGGCCACCGTCAGCATGTCCTACGTGAGTTACACCGTGCAAACGAACTTCGGTTGCAGCGGCATCGGCGAATACGGCCCCACCAGCAATTCCCTGGTGGATCGAATCACGTTGGCCGACAACAGCTTCTATCAGTTCACCTACGAACCGACATACAACGTATCCGGCGCTGTCACCGGACGCCTGGCTTCCGTTAAGCTGCCTACCGGCGGGACGATTTCTTACCAATACAACATCGGAGGAACCGGTCTTAATGGCATCGCCTGCGCAGACGGAAGCGCTTCAGTTCTTACACGGGCAACTCCTGACGGTACCTGGACCTACGCGCGTTCCGGCTCTTCACCCGCATGGACAACAACTGTCACCGACCCGCAGGGCAATCAAACGGTCATCAATTTCCAGGGAATTTACGAAACTCAGCGCCAGGTGTATCAGGGTGCCGTTGCTCCAGCCAACCTCCTCCGCACCTGGACCACCTGCTACAATGGAAATACTTTAAACTGCCCATCTACGGCGGTTGCTCTGCCTATTACGCGCCGCACCGTCACCGACCAGTACGGCTCCAGCGGCCCCATGTGTCAGCACATCTACAAGTACACCAGTTTCGGAATGCTTACCGAACAGGACGACTACGATTACGGAAGCCCCGGCCCCGGCCCGCTGCTCAAGAAAACCCTGATTACCTTCGCCAACCTGGGAAACAACCTCAACGCCTCGGTCCAGATCGTCACCGTCCAAGACGGCAGCGGCACCACCAAATTCCATCAGGACGTGACCTACGACGAGTCGGCCAAGGAAAACACGCCCTGCATCACCGGCGCCCCGCAGCACGACGATACCGGCCACGGATGCAGCTTCACCGGACGCGGCAATCCCACCTCCGTCACTACGTGGGCCGACATCTCCGCGGGCGTTGCCAGCGCCGTCACCAGCACCATGACTTACGATTCGCTGGGAAACCTGCGCACCGCCACCGACCCGTTGAGTCACGCCACGACGCTGGGTTACACCGACGCATGGTCTACCACCACATGCACGCCGCCCAGCGGCACCAATGCCTATGTGACCAGCGTCTCGAACGCGCTCTCGGAGGTCACAAGCGCGAAGCACGATCCTTGCACGGGCATGCTCGCTTCGGTCACAGACCCCAACAACCAGACCACCTCGTTCAGCTATGATTCCTCGTGGCGCCCGTCGCAGACCAACTTCCCCGACGGCGGCCAGACCAGTTGGAGCTATAACACCACGTCGCTCCCCGCCAGCGTCACCGGCACCACGAAGATGAACGCCACGCAAAACATCGTCGGAACGACCGTGTTTGACGGCCTGGGACGCGACAAGCAGGACCAGCTCAACTCCGATCCGCTGGGCGTCACTTACGCGGACACCACCTATGATTCGGTGGGCCGCGTCGCCAGCGTCTCGAACCCTCATCGAGCATCCGCGATGCCCACCGACGGCATTACCAGCTATCAGTACGACGCGCTGAGCCGCGCCACAAAAGCGATTCCGCCGGACGGCTCAAGCTCGGCGAACAACGTGAGCACAGTTTATTCGAACAACTGTGCGACCACGACGGACCAAGCTGGCAAAGTGCGCAAAGCGTGCTACGATCCTCTCGGACGCATGACCCAGGTCTTCGAGCCGGACGCGACCGGGGCGCTGAATTACGAGACGGACTACCAGTACGACGCGCTGAATAATTTACTTTGTGTCCACCAGCGCGGTACAGATACCACCGCCGACAAATCCTGCACTGACGCAACGGTTCCCGCCAGTTGGCGCCCGCGCACCTTCGCCTATGACGCGCTCTCGCGGCTTACCAGCGCCACCAATCCCGAATCCGGCACCGTCACTTACGCTTACGGCGCCAACGGCAACCTCATCACCAAGACGGCGCCCGCGCCCAATCAGACCGGCGCCGCCACCGTCATCACCACCTACACCTACGATGCCCTCAACCGCGTGACTCAGAAATCCTACTCAGACACCACGACGCCGACGGCGTATTTCATGTTCGACACGCCCTCGCAGTGGGGGCTGTCGATCTCCAACGTGGTCGGGCGGCTGTCCGAGGCATGGAACTACGCCGGGCCAGGCGGCTCCATGGTAGCCTCCGTGTTCAGCTACGACAGCGTTGGCCGTGTGATGTTGAACAATCAGTGTGACCCGTCCGATTGCCCCTCTGGAGGCGCCGGGGTGAATTACACCTACGACCTCGCCAGCGACATGACCTCCTACACCACCGGCGTCGGCGCGACCTTCACGCAGGCGTTCGACACCGCCAGCCGGGCCACTCAGCTTACCAGCAATGAGGTCGACGCCCAGCATCCTGCCACGCTGGCCACGGTAGATTCGTCCCTCGGCTATCTTCCGGCCGGCGCGATTCGCAAACTCACCCTCGGCAATGGCCTGACCGAGACGGCGGCGTATAATAACCGCGTGCAGCCCTGCCGCATGAATGTGAACTCCTCAGGCTCGTACCTCACCAACTGCGGCGACGCTGTGCCCAGCGGAAACGTCCTGGACCTCACCTACGGTTTTAACTCCGGCACGGCCAACAACGGCAACGTCGCCTCCATTGCGGCCACCGGCAACCAATCCTTCAGCCGCACCTACACTTATGATTCGCTCAACCGCTTGGCGACGATGAATCAGTCGAGCGGAAGCGCCACGTCGTGCAGCAGCACTTACGGACTTTCTTGGACCTACGATATCTGGGGCAACCGTACCGATCAAACCGTGACCGGCGGCACCTGCAACGCTTCGCATGTTAGCGTGAACGCCAAAAACCAACTGGTGGACCCGGTCAACAACATCTACCACTACGATGCCGCGGGCAACCTCACGAGCGACGGCTCGCACAGCTACACCTACGACGCCGAGAACCGCCTCATCCAAGTGGACGGCACTCCGGGCACGTGTTCCACAGCGACCGCCTGCTATGTTTATGACGCCCTGGGCCGCCGCGTCGAAAAAATCACCCCCAGCCGGACCAACAACTACATCTATGACCTCGCTGGCAACGTGGTCACGGAATGGTGCTTGGTGCCCGGCTTCACCGGCTGGTGCACCAGCTACATGTACCTGAACGGGCAGCTCGTCGCCCAGTACTCCAGTGGCACCACCTACTTCGTCCACAAGGACCATCTCGGCTCCACGCGCCTGGTCAGCAATCTCAACCAGTCCATCGCCGACAACCTCGACTATCTTCCCTACGGCGAACAAACCGCCGGCGACACCGTCACCACGCACAAATTCACGGGCGACGAGCGGGACTCCGAAACCTCCCTCGACCACACCTGGTTCCGCCAATACTCGCCCTTGCTCGGCCGCTGGATCACCCCCGACCCCTTTGCCGGCTACATTGACAATCCCGAGTCCCTCAACCGCTACTCCTACGTCCTCAACAGCTCGACGAATCTGGTAGACCCGCTGGGCCTGGACCCGGGTCAAGATGATACGCTGCTCCCCAAATGCCCACCGGGCGTCGGGGGCCCAGACGGCGGCGGAAATCAGCCGATGACAATGCATCTTTGCGACGATGGACACGGGCACACATATTGGGTTGGCGATTATGATGGCGAGAAGTGGTGTCCAGAGGGCGGAGGACCATGCGAGTATTGGAATGCGAGGACAAACACGTGGGAGTTCCAGCCCCCGCCCACCGATATAGTTTCTGAGCTGTGGGACTATTTCGAACACGTACCTCTTGCTGCCAGTATTTATATCCCCATTCCCTACACAGTCGGTACAGTGAGCGTTATGATCCCGCTCGCCCACATTCCATCCTCGCACACGAACTGCGTCGGACTTGGACTTGCTGCAACGACACCTACAGGAAAATTCGTCGCTGGCGGCCCACTCCTCCTCGGCAACTTGAACAATGCAAAATCCATCCTTTCGGGATGGGGGTATAACTTTGGCGCTCAAGCTACTCCTTTTATCGGTGTTCAGGCCGTTGCAAATAGTAGCGGCGCGCTCGGCGGTCCTACGTTGGCTACGGGAACCGGTTTGTCGGCAGGATATGGTTATAGCACTTGCCGTTAGATACGGAGGGGAAAATGCCAGATTGGGCGTTCAAGACAGCGTTTCTTTTGGCGGCAAGCCTCATGACACTCAACGGTGTACTTATGCTTATCGCACCGGCCAAGCATAGACGATTCCTTGCTTGGGTGAGCCGAGCTAATTCTTGGTCACTACCAGTTGGTGAACAACCCCAACACGGACTAGAAATTGAGCGCCGCCTGGCGGGGATTGGGCTGGCAGGGATGGGAGTTTTCTTCGCCTGGAGCATGTTCAGAGATGCTACCCGTGGTACGGCGGAGACAGATCTGCCAAAATTGGGCGCCGCGTGGTTTCCGTCGTTCTTAGGGCTGAGTATCTTTGCCCTCGGAGTCTTCGTCATTCTTATGCCTGGGCGAATTGTCCAATGGAGCATCAAACATCAGCCAACGTCACGCGAGATCTCAACTTCAGCATTGGACCGCTGGAGAATGGGGGCGAGGTTGCTCGGGGTCGGATTTCTGTTGGGAGGTCTCTACACTCTTTGGGTTTCCTTGATGCGTTAATAGCAGTTGGGCGGGAGTTCCAGCCTCCTTCCTCAGTCGGCCAGGAGATCCGGATCCTGACGCAGTTGCGGAACCTAGGGCGATGATAGAGACATTGCGATTTCAACCGGACTGATTAGTGATTGTCGGTGACCTGCTCCTCTAGATCCGCGCACCCGATCACACGACCGCTGGCACTACCTTGTGGCACAGCTCGACCCGCCTGCTGACGATGAACCACGTTGTTGAAGCAGCGCGGCGCGGCAGCGGCTGGAAAAACAAAACGTCCCTCCCGGAGCGTGGAGGCTTCACGGGAGGGACGTCTTGCATGAGGAGAGACTCGGAGGCCGAATCGTCGCCTGCGCCGACACGCGCTCGGCAGCAGGCTTGCAGGGACCGGGCGCTTGCCCCACTACAATTCGTCGTTCGGTTTGGGCGGCTCGGGGGCGCGCTCGAAATGGAACATGCGCATTCCGTGCCTCCCTTCTTGCACCGTGAAATCCGCGGGCACCTGGAAGAGCGACGCGGGCGGCTCGGCGCGCTGAACATTGGTCAGCTTGTAAATGGTCTCGCCAAATCGCGGGTCACTTCGCCGGGTCATGACCACGAGTTGCAAGTCGGGCGAGTACCACACTTCGGAAACAATGGTGATGGGCTTTTCATTCCCGATGCGGCCGATGGGAATGGTCCGCGTGGTCCGCGTGCCTTCGGCCGAAACGCCCTCGATCACTTGCGTGCCGAGCGATTCCGTCTTAATCATGTCCGACTCTCCGGTCCTTTCGAAATGCTTCCATGCCCTGGCTCTTTCGCCGGGCCCTTCCTGCATTCTCGGCGTGGCGGTCATCCTGTTGGCGGTCTTGTTTTTCAGATCGAGCACGAAGCGCTGGCCCGCTACCGGGTCGTGAATGATCACGAACCGCGGCGCATCTCCCGACGCTGCCAGCGGGCCAAGGGCAGGCAGGGTCACTTCCCGGCGGAAGCGTCCCTGGCTGTCACGGAATAACGCCGTGCTGGTCTGCCGGTGGATGTGGTTGCCGTCCGCCAGAAGCTGGGTGGTTTCGGAAACAGCCACGGCGGAAAAGGGCGAGCCTTTGACAACCTTGCCGCCGCGCATGGGTTCGAATCCCAGCATGTCGAAGCCTTCCGGCGGAGGGGGCGGAGGTTGTTGAGCGAATCCTGCGGGAGCGCCGGGCGGCAAAGCGTGGTGCGCCGGCGGGGCCTGCGCCAAGCCACAGGCAGCAAACAGCCCCGCAGCAAGCACAGCGACAAGAAATTGCATCCCCGAACTACGAAGCTTCATCGATCCTCCTTCTCTCCTGAAAACCGTGACCACGATTGCCGGGCGCGCGCAGTTTTCTCAGCGAACGTAGCGCACGGCCCGCGGCGTGCCGTCCTCGGCAACCAAAAATTCCACCTGGATCAAGTCTGCCGCGCGCTCCTCATTGACCTGCAAACCAAAAGCGTTCAGCGACCCGCGCCGCATGCGGACACGCACCACAGAAGCCTCTTCGGCCGGCAACAGCGGAAAACTGTCCGGCAGCGGAACAAAGTCCTGGGCGCTCTCCGCGTCAGAATCTTGCGCGGACTTGGGCGAGTTGAGCGGATTCGCGGCTCCCTGTTGGGGAACGGCCTGAGCCTGGTCCTGCGGCGGAGTTGCCGTGGGCGGCTGAATTGCAGGCGAATTCGCTTGGGCTGGTGCGTGTGCGGCCAGCGGAGTGGCGGGTTTGGCGCCGGGACGCAGCGTCAGCCCTGCCAGCGCCGCGGCAACGATGACCGCCGCCGCGCCCGCCCAGATCCAACGGCGCCACGCTCGCGCGTGCACTTGCATCGCGCGGCGTTGGCGGAAAATGGTTCTCAGCGCGGCCTCGGCCTGCGCAGACGCGAGAGCACCGCGATCCTGCTCCGCAAGTTCCCGCAAAGCGGCATTCAGCGTCCGCACCTGGTCCAGCAGAGACGAGCAAGACGGGCATTCGCCCGCATGGCTGATGGCCTCAACCCACAGCGGTCCGGCCCGCGCTCCTGCGCGGTCTACATCGTGAGCCACTTCTCCAAATTGCGAGCAATTCATAGCTGCACTTCCTTCCACGTCCTCATCCCGACGCCTTTCGCGCGTTCAGGCGCGCAGGTTGCCGCAACACTTCGAGCTTGGCGAGCAGGAGAGCCCGGCCGCGATGCAGGCGCGAACGAATCGTCCCGACGGCGCAATCGAGCGTCGCAGCCGCCTCTTCATAACTCAATTCCTCCAAGTCGCAGAGCACGACGGCCGCCACTCCGATCAGAAATGCAGCCAGCGAACCGCGCGCCGGGTCAAACTGATTCGGGCTGCGGACCAGCACCATGAAAGCCTCCTGGGTTACTTCTTCGGCGACGGCCGGGTTTCCGCTCATGCGCAGCGCAAAGCGGCAGACCGCGCCTTGTCTCCGGCGATACAGGGCCGTGAAGCCCTCTTCCTCGCCGGCCTTCATGCGCCTCAACAGATCGTCATCGGTTGGGTTCTCGACGGGCCTCACCCTCTGAGTTAGACGGCCTGTATTGGGTGCCGTTACAGATTCCTTTGGGAGGAGGGAAAAGTTCCAGAATTTATTACGGCAGTCATTTTGCTGAGGAGGTTATCTGCATGCCCGCCATTTGAGGGCAGAGCCGAGTGTGTGCCGGCGACGCCAAGCGCGCCGCGGCGCTTTCCGCGCGAATCACCGCGGGCGGAACATGCTGCCCGCGATGCGCGTGACCATGCGGCGCGGGGTCAGCCGCTCGCTTTGCGCCATGAGATAGTTTCCCATTCCGGAAATGACGTAACTCTTTCCCGCGGCGAGGGCTCGAAGTCCCACGCGGGCCACTTTTTCGGCTGTTTCCTGGCGCGCCGTGGCGCGTGCGGGCGTGCCGGCAACCTCGCGGAACTCACTCTGGGTCGAGCCCGGGCACAGGCAGCACACGCGCACCCCGAACTCACGAACCTCTTCGGCCAGCGCTTCGGCGAAGAGGAGATCGAACGCCTTGGTCGCCGCATAGGTGGCGATGAACGGGACGCCCTGAAACGATGCGGTCGAACCCAGGATCAAAACGTCGCCATGCTTGCGCTCAACCATGGCCGGCAAAAACAGCCGCGTCAGATGCACGACGGCGGCGCAATTCACCTGAGTCATGGCCAGCTCGCGTGACAGCTCCGACTTATAGAATGGCCCATAATTGCCGAATCCGGCGTTATTCACCAGCAGCTCGATCTCGATGCCTTTGCCCTGCGTAAACGCCAAGAGTTCGTCGGGGGCGCGCGGCAGCATCAGGTCCGCCGCGACTACTTCCACGCGCACGCCGTGCTTGGCGCGCAGTTCCTTCGCCAGCTGTTCCAGGCGGTCGCGCCGCCGCGCCGTCAGCACCAAATGAGCGCCGGCCGCAGCGAGTTGCTCCGCCAGCGCTTGCCCGATCCCGGCACTCGCGCCGGTCACTAATGCCCATTTGTCTCGCCAGCGTTCCATAGGGTCTCCTTTTTTCGCGCAACGTTCCGCTCTGATTCCCATGTGATGCCTGGAAATGCTCTCCCGGTACGCGCACGCGGGTCAAGGGCAATGGCGATACTCCGGAACTTTTCCGGCGTAATAGAGGAATACAGGGAGTAATCTAGTGCCGGGATTCTGCCACTTGGGGGAACATCATCGGGCCGTGCATCGCCGTCAAAATTCTTTCCGCCTCGTCACAGGATTGCTGCTAGTGCCGTTCCAACTTATTGGAGCAAGTCTCCCAGAAACGGCTGGCCTGCACCTTCCGATCGAGGCTGCGAGCCGATATTCGGCTCAAATAGTTGGAACCGCACTAGGAGTCGCGCTGGCCTGGATAAGTTGCACCCCGGCGTCTGCTCAGGAGACCGCCCCTGCGCCTCCGCAGGCAGGTCAGCCCGCGAAGCCAGAAGAACGCCCGGCGACAGCGCCGCAGGAAAATGTCCAGCCCGGCGGCGATATCAGCGGCGTGGTGAAATCGGGCAACCTGGCGCTGCCAGGCGTGACCGTCACGGCCGCCAATACGCTGACGGGCAAAAAGGCCGTCACCTCAACCGACGTGGACGGCAGCTATTTCCTGCACGTGGCCTCCAACGGACGCTACGTCGTGCGCGCGGAACTCGCGGCATTCGCTCCGCTCACAAAAGAGGTTCTCATTAACGCCGCGAACCGCGCGGCTCGCGTGGACCTCGAGATGATCCTGCTGTCGCGCGCGGAGGAAGCGGCGCGCATGCAACAGCAGCAGGCTGCGCAGGGCGCCAACGGCGGCTTCCAGCGCCTCAGCGTGACGCAGACCGAAGGCGCCGGCCTGGGCGCCGATCTTGCCAATGCGACGGGCGGCGCAGACGCGAACGGCAGCGGGGCCTTGCCGTCTGCGGGCCTCGGCGCGGAGTCAGCTACCGAATCCGTTTCTGTTTCAGGGAACATGCAAGGCGCTGATTTATCGGCGATGAGTAGCGACGCCATCCGCCAGCGTGTCCAGGAATTTCGCGAGCAGCAGGGATTCGGGGGCGGCGGCGGACGCTTCGCAGAAGGCGGAGGGTTCGGCGGGGGAGGCTTTGGCGGAGGCGGGGCGCCCATCATGATCATTGGCGGCGGGCGCGGCCGCTTCAACATCAACCGCCCGCACGGCTCCTTGTTTTACACGATTGACGATTCGGCTCTCGACGCCGCTCCTTATTCGCTGACCGGCCAGGCGCTCAAGCCGGGTTACGCGCAGAACCGTTTTGGCGGCAACCTCGGCGGGCCGCTCAATATTCCAAAGATCTATCATGGAGGCGACAAGACGTTTTTCTTCGTCAACTACACCGGCTCGCGCTCGGAGAATCCTTTCGACGCGTTTTCGACCGTGCCCACACTTGCCGAGCGCGGCGGCGATTTCTCCAATGCCAAGATCTTTTCCGGCCCCAATGCCGGTTCGCCGGTGGTGATCCTCAACCCGCAGACGCACCTGCCTTTTCCGGGAAACATGATTCTGCAGATTGACCCCGCCGCCGCGGGGTTGCTGAACTTCATCGCCAAACCGAATCTTCCCGGCGACTTTCAAAATTTTCATTTTGCGACGTCGGTGAACAGCCACGTGGACAGCGTGAACCTGCGCCTGGTGCACAGTTTTGGCGGCGCTCTGATGGGCGGCGGGCGAGGCGGCGGAGCTCGCAGCGGAGCGCGCAATAATCTCAACGTGGGCTTCCGTTTTCAGAACAGCGGGAACAATCTGGCGAATCCTTTCCCGAGCGTGGGCGGGAGGACATCCGTGCGCGGCTTCGACATTAACGTTGGTTACGTCCGCAGCTTCGGCAAAGTCATCCATAACGCGCGCGTTGACTTCAACCGCAACCGCATCACGACTCAGAATCTCTACGCGTTCTCGCAAGACATAGCGGGGACTCTCGGGATCAACGGCGTCTCGCAAAACCCATTTGATTTCGGGCTTCCCAATCTTTCTTTTACGAATTTCACGACGCTGCGCGACATCAACCCGCTGCGCCGGCGCGACCAGACGCTTGCGCTTTCCGATTC
>WNGL01003403.1_pt1 | contig 19120 bp, 18 predicted proteins | sample 5400591 | NCBI WGS metagenome assembly WNGL01 (sample SAMN13153377, study PRJNA577476) | soil metagenome | isolation source: 80 cm soil or saprolite under Garry oak tree replicate 1 | place: USA:California | collected 2016-06-15 | reverse complement strand
CGAGCCGAGATGCTCGATCTGCCGCGAACCGCGCCGCGAGAACCACACGACCGGCACCGCCATCGCCCCCGACCTGGTGCGCACCGCCCGCACGTACGCCACCCGCGCAGGCTACGGGCATCGCCTAGTGCGCAAATCCGCGCCGCCGTTTGATTCCGGGACTGTAAGCGCTTTTGGTGAACACTCATCGGAGGAATGTCCCACCCGAGCCCTTGATGAAGCCGCTTCCGACACCGCCTACCGGCAGAGGGGAGGGCTGCCCCGAGGTCGACGGCTCGCTTCATGAGCGCTCGCAGGACCGAGGGCGCGGTGGTCTTAGCTGAGGCCAGTCACGGCCGGCAGGTCCCCGGAGCGGACGACCAGACTCACTCGGTCACGGTCAGGGTTGAGGATGCCCGGTCGCACTTCGAGCATGCGCGGGATGCGGCCGCGGTGACCACGTCCGAGCCGACCGATATGGAGTTCGCGAGCGATGCGGGCCGTCACTCGTGGGCCGCCGGCCAGTGGGTCGCACTGCCTGGCCAAACCACCGGATCGCATGAACCCACAAGTCCCACGGACCTCCCCCCACGGCAGCGGCCGGGGTCGAGGTGATCGCGCTGCGCGCTCACCCTCCACGTCGTCCTCGGCAGAAGCCGCGAGCGCCTTATCCACACTGGCCGGGTACGTTCCGTGAGCACCTCGGCGGCCGGCTTCACGGATCAAAATCGAAACAGCGCCGACTACGTGCGCCGCCAGAGGACTGCACTTGCGTTGGACGCGGCGCAATATGTGCGACGTTGACCGTGTCACTTGAGGATCCTCCAGCGATGACCAGTGCGCTCCCTACACCTCGACGGCCTCGCCAGGAGCGAGTCGAGCGGCGCCGATATTCGCGCGCAGCCGCGGACAGTGCCTGCCCCGGTTGGCGAGCACGCCGCGGGGCGGGCGAGGGCGGCCTCCAGTGCGGGTTCGTCGGGACAGCCCCGCCCCGGCCATTGCTCGTGCTTGCGGGTCCACGCCTCCCCCGCAGATCCGTCCCTGTCGCACGACCCGCGCACCCAGCCGCTGCCGGGCGCGTATGACTTTCAGACGGGAGTGTCAAATCAATCGGCGAACTGACCCAACCGGACACATCTCGACAGGTCTTCCTGACGTGCGGCTGGGGTGTACTCCATTTTGCCACGATCACCCCGAGGAACTGGACTCTTGCGAATCATCATTTCCCTCGACGTCCAGGTTCTTGGCGTGCTCACGGACGATCTCGGCGAGCTGCTCGTCGCTCATGTCCGGATCGGGAAGCGGCGCGGCACCAGCACGGCGGAACAGCCGGCGAAGTTCGCGTTCGGTGGCTTCCTGATCCACGGCGACAACCGTCTCTAGGCATGGTGGTCGAGCACCTTCCGTGCGGCTCGCAGTGCACGGGTGCTCTGGCTTCTTACTGTCGCTGGAGCGCAGCCGAGTATCTCAGCCGTCGCGGCGACGCTTTGATCATGAAAGAAGCGTAGTACGACCACGGCGCGCTGGCGCGGTGGGAGCACGGCAAGGATCCTCCCCAAGGTTGTGTCGGCGTCCGAGGGTTCGCCCGCTACTCGGTCGGGCAGGTCGTGGGGGGCGCGAAGCACCTCGCGGTGCCAGCGCACATGACGGCGGTCGCTGATGAAGATTCGGACCATGGCCCGGCGTGCGTATCCGCCCGCGGTGCTCTGGTCCCGGAGTTGATCCCACCGTCGAAACACGGCGATCAGGGTGTCCTGGACGAGGTCTTCGGCGTCGTGAGGCTCGCCGGTCAGGAAGGTCGCTGTTCTGCGAAGAGCGGGCCGGACGGCCGCGACGAACGCGGTGAACTCGTCCCGTTCTATTGCGCGTGTCCCCCCGGCCACGACCCCGCTTCCCCCCCATACGGGATGCCTTGCAGCGATTCACCTAGCCAATCGCGTGTGAATAGGCGTCAAGGCAACCGTTGGCTCCTGTCCTTCGCCAAAGGTAGTCATTCCACTACGGAAGGGGAAGTCCCTATGAACATCGGACTCACCGGGCGATGGTCGCGAAGCCGGACCAGAGTCTTCGGCCTCGTCGGCGCCGCGGCAGTGGTGCTGAGCCTGGGACTCGCGTTCACCGCTCCTGCCGCAGTGGCCACGCCTCCCGCCCCCAGCGGGACTGCATACGCCAGTACCGCTGGCCCAGCATCGCAGCCCACCCCTGTTCCAGCGCCATATCCGTATCCGGACTCCGGCTCGGTCCCGTCGACTGCCCCCGTCACCAGTGATGGGTCAGTCTCGCCGGATACAGCCGCCTCCTGCACGCCATACGTCGACGGTGACTACGTACACGTGTCGTCAGGCGACGCTTCAGCTCACGGCTGGTGGTATCGGGGGAGTTGCGCCAATACGAAGACTACGGTGACGATCTACCTTTATGAGTACTTCTCGGACGGCCTGTGGCATTGGCAGGGCACCGGACAGGCATATGTTTATCCTGGAGGCGGCAGTGGCAACCGCGCCACTGTTCGTCAGATATGCACAGGAACGATCCCCGCAGGTTGGCGGAGTTTGATTGTCGTGAAGATTGGCAACGGGGCTTCGGCCTACACGACTGCCCAGAATATAAGTTGCAGACACCCGCTGGTGTAGCCGGGCGCGGATTAGTTCGGGGCCGTTCTGTGCGGAACTGGCGGAGCTGACCGGCATATGAACGGACTGACGGCAACAGGCGCGCGACCGAGCCAAGCGGGCTGCTTTCTGTATCGTCCGGCTTATGAACGCCGGTCCAGTAACTGTAGTGAGTCTCGGGGCTTGGGGTGACCTTGAGGAGGGCTCAGGCGGCGTGGCATCGTGCAAAGTGCGTGAGTTCGCGCTGCTGTCCGACGGGCGTGAAGTTACGCTCCTGGACGACCGGGGGTGGACGACGTCGGCGCAACTGGGCGAGATCTCGCTCACCCACGTCGTGCGCAACGTCTACACCGTGGTCTTGCCCGACGATGCCGAGGAGACGGGCGAAGAGCATGAGTGGCAACGCTTCGCGCGACGCTTGCGCGAAGCCGGTGTTGCGGTTACTCCGGACGAGCTTCGGGCGTTGCCGTACCGCGTCATTTTGAGCGTCCCCTGTGGAAGTGCCCAAGCGGGGTGAGGTTGGGTTCCGGCATCACGGATTGGGGCGGCGGAGTGGCGTTACCGGGCCAGTCCCCCGCTAAGTTTCGCACCGTGTCGATCCGGTCCGGTTCGCGCGCTTTGATGATCCGAGTCTCGTGTCGGCCGCCGGCCTGGTGCCGGCGGTGGCGCTGGCGCAGCGGGCGGGGCTGACCGAGCTGGCGCGGGCAGGATTGACGGTGCCGGGCGGTGCCGGCTGTGAGGCGCGGGCGAAGGTGACGACGCTGGCCGCGGGCATGGTCGCCGGCGCCGAGTCGATCGCGAACATGGACGTGCTGCGCCACGGTGGCATGTCGCATCTGATCTCCCGACGCGACGGTCAGCGAACTCTTCGACAACCGGTCCGACGGCATCGCAGTCGAGGAGATCACCCACCGGTCCTTGTTCGTCTACCGATGCGAACGATGTGATCGACTGCACGGCTATTGGAACGGCATCGGCGAGTGGCCGCCGACGATCTACACGCCCGAGTCGGACCACAAGAGCGCGTGGGTCAGGGATCGCGCACGCAGCGGCAGCTCCGGATGTCGCGCGATTCGGGTGAAAATAATCCGCCTGAGCGACGCAATGTTTCGGCGTCGTGGTGCGTGTCTAGAGCGTGCAAAAGGGTGGGGGTGGCGGCGGGTGGCCGCTGAGGGGACAGCTATGACGTTCGAGGAGTTCGTCGCGGCGCAGCTGCGGCCGCTGCTTGGAATGGCCTCGGCGATGAGCGGCGACCCCGGCTTGGCGGAGGATCTTGTCCAGGAGGTCCTGCTCAAGGCACACCGGCACTGGCGCAAGATCGAGAAGCTGGACGTGCCGGCCGGCTACGTGCGCCGGATGCTGGTCAACGAGTTCCTGTCGTGGCGGCGCAAATGGGCTCGGATGGTCCCGACCGCCGAGACCGACCTGGTCGATGACGCTCCCGATCACGCCACCAGCCATGCCGACCGGCAGGCGCTGGCGTCTGAGTTGGCGCGGCTGCCCCGCCGGCAGCAGGCCGTGCTCGCGATGCGCTATTTCGGTGGGCTGTCCGACACCGAGATCGCCGACGTGCTCGGCTGCCGGGTGACGACCGTGCGCGCCTACGTCTCCCGCGCCCTGGCCACGCTGCGTGCCCGTCCCGCGGCCCTGGTCACCACCAACATGACCGCTGATCCGGCCCTCGACAAAGGACGTGACTCATGATCGAAGACGACCTGCGGTCCCACTACACGGCCCTGCAACCCGGCCCCGAGGCCGAGAAGCGGGTGCTGGCCGCGCTGGCCGCGGTGGCTACCTCGCCGCGGCGTCGCAACGTCCGCACCGGGCTCGCGGTGGCCGGCAGCGTGGCAGCGGTCGGCGCGGTCAGCGTCGCGGTCATCTTGCTGCCGCGCGATCACGGCACCGCGCCGGACACGGCGCCGGTGGCCGCCCCGACCACGACGAGCACCCCCACGGCATCAGCGAGCACCAGCCGGGCAGCACCGACGCCGCTGCCGGTCACCCCGCAGGTCGTGGTGCAGAACCTGATCAACCTGGTCGCGAGCAAGGGCACCGCCACCAAACCGGCTGGACGAGCCGTGGGGAACTCGGCCCTCGGCGAGATCGTCTTCAACAACGGTCATGGCGCCGCGCTGATGGATGTCGCGCTCACCTGGGCCGGCACGGGACCGAAGGACGCGGTACCCGGTGCCGACGTCTGCGCCGCTGGCGCCACCTGCACAACGGTCGCGGGTGGCTGGAAGGCCCAGACCTACCAGGGGCTGGAATACCCCTACCCGCATACGAACAACAGCACCGAATGGGGTGTGCGGGCTTACCGTGCCTCTGACGGGCTCGAAGTCGACATCACGGAATGGAACGCTCCCGCCCCGAAAGACAGCCCGATCAGCCGACCCACACCGCCGTTCACCATCGCCGAGCTGATCACCATGGCCACCAGCCCAACCTGGAGCGCCACCGCCAGCCCACGCACCATCTCCGCCGCGGCCGGACTGTTCACGCCCGACGTCATGCCCACCGTCGCACCCGGAGTCCCGACCCCGGCCACGATCACGCCCACGACCGCACACCCCGGCTCCGCCTCGCCTACCCGCTAAGCCTGCACTCCAGGATCCGGTGCTTTCCTGCACTTTCTGGCGCTGGTCGAGCGCTTCATTCACCGTGAGTTCGGTGACTGTCCGTAGCTCTCGTGGGTTGCCGTCGATGGGTTTGGCTGGACGCTGCTTGCGGGCGTGTTTCGGGGTTCTCCGGACCAGAGGCAGTCTTGGCTTCTGGGTGAAGGGCCCGGTCACGGTTGCTCATTCAGGCTGTTCACCCGTTCCTGCGCGACGGCAGTACCGCGATCGGCGCCATCCCCAGACCTTTGCCCGCGATGGATGTCGACTCGTATGGGTGGGCGAGGCCGGGGCGCCAGGCGAGCAGCCGGGTCTTCGATCCCGCGTCCAGGGCGATCACCAGCCAGCGGCCGTCGGCGGAGAACGCCAGGCCGGGGGACATCTTCGCGGGGCTCTCGATGCCGGGCACGATCTCGAGCACGCCGGTGTCGAGCTGCAGGACCGCGATGTCGTTGGGCAGAGGGATGACCGGTTGGTATCGCGGGTCTGGGTCGGCGTGTTCGAGGGTGAGGGCGACCTGTCGACCGTCGCGGCTGACGATGCCGGTTGCTGCTGGGCGCGGAAGGCGGTCGCTGGTCGTCGAGCCCCCGGTGACGGAACGGCGGTGCGCGGTGCAGGGCTGTGGCTTGTCGCCGACGAAGTCACATCCCTCGGTCCACAGGACGAGCCCGTGTCCGGCTGCCGGGTCAGATCCGTTCCCCAGGTTGGCGCGGACGTGTCCGGTTGTCGCGTCGACGAGCAACACGGAGGAGTGCCCGGGTGTGGATTGCACGGTGCCGACGACCACGCCGTCGGTGATCGCATTCGGCCAGAACCCGGGCGGAAGTCGCACCCGCTTGCCGGCGTCGAGCGGGATAAGGAGTCCGTTCGGATGCTGCTCGTCTGGGTACGTGACACCCCACGCATGAGGTCCGTCCGCGAGCACAGTCTCGTTGGACGGGAGGGAGGGTACGAGGACGCTGGCTCTTCCGTCGGCGCCGATCCGGAGGACCCGGGGCTGCCTGGACGCGCACCCGCCCGTCGCGGCGTAGGTCTGCGATGCGGAGATGAGGTCGTCGACGAACTCACCCGGTCGAAGAGGCGATCGGGGCAGCGGTGCGGCGTGCCCGCTGTCGAAGTCGACGGTGCGCAACCCGGCGCCGCCGAGGAGCACCTTGATCCCGGTGCGTTCCTTCGCAGCGGTGCTCGACACGATCGGCAATTCGGCGATCCCACCGCAGGCTTCCGGCGCGGTCGGCCATAGGGGTGGCGTCCTCGTGGTCTCGGGCGTGGATGGCGAGACGGCGGAGGGAACGGATGTCGGCCTGGGTGGGACGGCAGCGGACGGGTGGGTCGATCGAGGCCATACCCGGACCGCCACAACAACAGCGATGGCCAGGACGGCGAGCAGCAGCACCACGAGCCGCATCCGGCGCGGCAGAGGCGGTCGCCCGGGCTGGAGCAACTCCTCCTCATCGCCCACGCAACCATCAGAGCACCGCGAACCTGCAACGTCGACCGTGGAGCCTCGCCGGATCAGGCCTCAGCCGATGGCCTCGTCGGACTCCTCGTCCACAGTCCCCGCCGCGCGGTTACGACGTGGAGGCGATCCTGCGGCGTCGCCGCGTCGGGCGCCCGGCGCTGGGTTCGGCCGCGGCCAGTGTCGAGTCGGTGCGGCTGGACCCAGAACTGAAGCGTGAACTCCTCCTGCGGGCTGCGCGCGATCACACCAGCGTGTCAGAGGTGATCCGCCGCGCACTCGGCGAGTACCTGCACGCCAGCTGATCAGGTTCACCCACAGCGGCCCTCCGGTGCGGTGACTGACCGCGATCGCGCGGGGCGGCTAAACAAGTTGCCGATTACGTACTCGGTTCGGCCGTGCGCCTGCGGATGTCGCCGCTGTCGTTATGCGCGGCCGCGAGCTCGGGCTGCCCGGTCCCGGCATTTCACGGACATGCCGAAAGTAGTGCGTTGCTAGTCCGCATGGTGATCCGGTCGGCCGCATGACCATGCATGTCGAACATCGCCATGGCTCATGTGTGGAGGGCGCCCTATTGCCGATTCTGTAGGTGCGCGTCGTTCAATACCAGCGATCTGATCGCCATCATTATGTGCGCGATCCAGGAAGGTCGACCGACGCCGGGCAAGATTGACTTTAAATAGTCGTGCGCTATCCAAAGCGATGGCTGCGTCGGCACGTTGCCTCGCCCGAGGCCAGGCCAACTCTGAGCGCGGAAGCACTGACTTTCGTCGCTGCGTTCTTGCCGGTGCACGCCCGCACGGAAGCCGGCACGAGGACATGTCCACGACGAAGCTTGCCCGCGTCGCCGGGGATCGCGCGACAGGGCTCCAGAGAAGGACTCATCTACGGGCTCACCAACGGCACCAAGAAATTACGACGTCACGGACGGTCACCCACGCAGTTTTCACCAGGGACCGGTGTCCCAGCGGGCACCCAGACTCATCTGCGTGCCGACGTTGTCGCGCGCTTCGCCAGCCCGGACTCACCGTCGAACGCTCCTCGCATGGGTCGGCGGTCAGGCCGCGCCTTGTCGGGTCATCGCCTGGTCCGGGGGTGCGTGGCCGGACAGGTCAGCTGGCGGCTGGTCGCGGCGCCAGGTGTCGAAGGTGGCGCTGGGGACGGGGCGGGAGATGTGGTAGCCCTGGGCGACGTCGCAGCCGTAGCTGGCCAGGCTGTCGAGCGCTTCGGGGTCTTCCACGCCTTCGGCGACGATGGTCAGTCCGAGGTTGTGGCCGAGGTCGACCACGCTGCGCACGATGAGGGCGTCGCTGGCGTCGGATGTCATGGTCATCACGAAGGAGCGGTCGATCTTCAGTTCGCGGACTGGGAGTGTCTTGAGCTGGGCCAGGCTGGTGTAGCCGGCGCCGAAGTCGTCGATGGAGATGTGGATGCCGAGCGCGGAGAGCCGTTGGAGCAGGCGCCGGGCCCGGTGGGGTTCGGTCATGATCGCCGATTCGGTGACTTCGAGCTCGAGCAGGCCGGCGGGGACGCCGTGGGTGTGGAGCAGGTCGGCGATGTGCTCGGGTAGCCGTTCGTCGAGCAGGTTGCGGGCGGACAGGTTCACCGAAACCGGTAGCGGTCGCCCGTCGTCGAGCCAGGTGCGGGCCTGGGCGAGTGCCGCGTCGAGGACGTAGTGGGTCAGGGGCCCGATGAGGCCGGTGTGCTCGGCGACGGGGATAAACGCGTCGGGAAAGACTAGGCCGCGGGTGGGGTGCTGCCAGCGGACGAGGGCTTCGGCACCGACGACTTGCCCGGTGCTCACGCTTACCTTCGGCTGATAGTGCAGCTCGAGCTCGTTATGCTCCAGCGCGCGGCGCAGCTCGCCGAGCAGGGCCAGACGGGCGGGGGAGTTGCCGTCCGCGTCGGGGTCGTAGGCGAACACCCCGAGGTTCTGCGTTTTCGCGACATACATTGCAATATCAGCGCGCTGCAGCAGGATGGTGGCGTTTTCGCCGTGCTCGCCGGAGACCACGACACCGACGCTGGCTTCGACGTCGACATCGATTCCCTCGACGTGAAACGGTGTCTCCAAGCTGCGTCGCAGCTTCTCGGCGACCGCGGTGGCGGCCGCCAGGTCGCTGATCTCGGGCAGCAGCACCGCGAACTCGTCACCGCCGAGCCGCGCCACGGTGTCACTTTCGCGCAGCGCGGCACGCAGCCGCGGACCGACCTGGGTGAGCAGTTCGTCACCGTAGTGATGACCGAAGGTGTCGTTGATCTCTTTGAAGCGGTCCAGGTCGATCAACAGCAGACCGGCCGTAGTGGTCCGGCGGACACCGTCGCGAAGGGCCTGAGCAAAGCGGTCAGCGAGCAACACCCGGTTCGGCAGGCCAGTCAACGCGTCGTGCATCGAGTCGTGCACCGCGCGGGCCCGTTCGATGATCAACATCCGCCGGTAGCCCCGTGTCACCGACCCCAACAGAGCGGCAAGAATCAACCCAAGGAGGAAGACCGTGGGCATCAACCGGCTAGTGACGCCTTCCAGTCGCTGCAGGCTGTGCAGCGACCGCAGCGCCGCGGTGTGCTCGGCGGCCGCCTCGCTATTCACGGCTATCTCGATGGCCCCGAACGACGGATCGACCTGCTCGCCGTCGATGCGCAGCGCCGCCGCCGCGTCACGGCGATCGACCGCCGCGAACATTTGGTCGATCGCCGACAGGTACACCGAGTGCTGGCCCAGGACACGATCCACGAACGCGCGGTCCTCCCCCGAACCGTCGACCCGGACATCCTTCATTGCGGCCACCAGGCTCGCCGCCGCCGTCTGATAGCGGGCCCGGACCTCAGGGCCAGGCTCGAGCCGGTACTTGCGTTCCAACGACTCCTCAGCCGCGATCGCACTCGCCGCGCGGACGAGGTCGTCGGACAAGCGATTCGCCGCCGCCGCCCGACGCGCCGACGAGGCAGTCGCCAGCGAAGAGCAGATCGCGAACACGCTCACCGCCAGCAGCACGACAACCACGCCGGCCGCGGCCAGCCGACTGCGTCGAGCCAGCCACCCACCCGGCTCCGGGGCGGCAGACGCCCGACGCGGCGGGCGGGGTGCAGCCGCCGCTCCGTCGAACCGAATCATCGCCGGGCCGACACGCTTAGTTGCATGGTAGTTACTCACGGACTTAACTTCGGCCAAATGCTGCCCGACTTTAGGTAGCAACGCCCACTACGGCCGCACGCTCGCCAAGGGTCGCTACGCCGCTCCCGGGACTTCGCCCGGGAGCGGTAGCCGCAAATGCAACATCGACCACATCAGTATCACGCGACACAAGGCCCCACTTGCCCGGGGCCGACCGCACGGGCGCGCCCGTTCGCCGGAGGGCCCGTTTGTCGAGCGGTGACTCTCGTCTGGCCCCTGTCAGGAGCAGACGAGAGTGCCCGATGATGGCTAGGAGTTCGTCGCCTCGCTGTCGAGGCCGGCGTCGCATATGAGGACTTGTTTGCCGACGATTCCTCCTCGGCCGAGGTTTTCGTGTGCTCGGCCTGCCTCGATCAGGGGTATCCGCTCGGCGACGATCGGTTCGATCTTCCCTTGTTGCAGCAGATCGAACAGGGCAAGGGCGTCGTCGCGGAACCAGTCCGGGCGTCGATCCCGTAGCTTGGCCACCCGGAACGTCCGCACACGCCGACCGTCGGGGATCAGGTTGGCGGCGAAGACCATGGCACCGGCGAGGTAGAAGATCGCTATCCGGCGCATGCTCTTGCGGCCGGCGACGGTGGTCGAGTAGTGCCCGAACATGACGAGGCGCCCGCCGCCGCGCAGGGCGCGGTAGGACCGCAATGACACCGCGCCGCCGATTCCGTCGAGCACGACGTCGACACCCTCGCCGGTGAGCTCGCGGACACACGTCAGGAAGTCCTCCTTGGTGTAGTCGATGGGTGTCGCGCCCAGAGCGGAGATGCGCGCGGTGTCGGTGCCCGAGCCGGTGCCGTATAACTCCAGACCTGCCAGTCGACCTAGCTGCAGCACGGCCGACCCGATTCCGCCGGCGGCGCCGTGGACCAGCAGCCGTTCCTTGGCCCGCACCCGGGCCGTGCGGTGCAGCATCTGGTAGGCGGTGACGTAGTTGAACACCACGACGAGCGCCTCGGCCGGGTCCACGTCTACCGGCACTGGGACCAGCCAGCCGACGGGAACGCACAAGTAGTCCGCGTGGCTGCCGTAGACGGTGATAGCGCCGACCCGCTGACCCACAACTCCGCCGGACACGCCTGGCCCGAGCTTGTCGACCGTTCCGATGAAGTCATAGCCGGGGTGAACGGCGGTCTCGGACCCCGCGGGTACGTGCCCTCGCGGACGAGCACGTCTGGGAACCCGACCCCGGCCACTTGGATCCGCACCCGCACCTGGCCCGGGCCTGGCTCGGGCAGTGGCTCCTCGACTACCGTCATCAGTTCGGGACCGCCGTAGCGGGTCATGAGAATGCGCCGGTTGACCCTCGCGGCAGTTGGCTCGGAGTCGTTCATAACAATCGCCTACCGACTACGCCTAGCCTGGTTCTCATACAGGGTCGAAGGCCACGCCAGCGACTGCCAGAGGCTAACGTCCCGACAGACGCGGGCGCATCAGCGAACGCGGGCACGTGTGCCGCGGACATCGCCGGCGGGCCATTGATCTTGAGTGAATCGAAGCGCCAGAACATCCTGTACGAGCGGCTCGACCTCGCCGATCGATCGATCGCCGGCCGCACGGAACGACGGGTAGGGCGCGTCCTTGCGCCCAGAACACGGTTCGCCAACTCAGGCCGCGACGCGACAGGGACCGCATAACTGAGCCTGTTGCGCAAAGCGTCAGCGGTGGAGCGGGCGCCCGATGTGATCGGCGCGGGTGGGTGGTCTCGGGCTGTTCCGCTATCGGGCGCGGTGGTGGCGGTGGAGCTTGCGTAGATTGTGGGCGGCGCAAACCAGGAGCCATTCACTTTTGCAGGCGTCGAAGCCGCGCCGCGACATCGTGGTCATCTTCTGACAGGTCTTGAGTTGACCGATTACCGGTTCCACAGTTCGGCCGCGCATCTTGTAGTCGGCTCGGCCGCGGTGATGTTGCATTCGTCTGCTGGCGCGGGCGGTGGCGGGCAACTTGGCGAGATTGCGCCGACCGGCCGGGTCGCTGATCTTGTGCCGGTTCGGGTCCTTGGTCAGCGGTGCGAGTAGCCGCAGTTTCTGCTGTTCGGCGCGGACGAAGTTGTCTTCGCTGACGTAGCCGGAATCGGCGAGCACGGTATGCAACTTCGGTGTGATGCCGGCGGCGGTCAGCTGGTCGCGGCAGAGGTCCAGCACGGTGTGCAGCTGGGTGCGGTCGACCGGGTGCTGACTGAGCATCACGCCAACGATCACTTGGCTGTCAGTGACGACGAGTTGGCCGTTGTAGCCAGCGACATATCCCTTCTGGCCCTTCATCACCCGGCAGTCTGGGTCGGTGACGTTGCCCTGAGGGGCAGTGTTGTTGCGGTTGGTCCGCGGCTCGTCGCCCGGTCGCCGACCCCGAGGTCCCGGCAGATCAGGATCGGCGGCGGCGGCGTCCCACGCCTGCTGCTTGGCGCGCTGCGCATCACGACGCGCAGCGTCCTCACTGGCGAGCCGATCACGGGCCGCCGCCAACCGGACCCGCCGTCCAGTCGCGGATGCCAGCGCAGGTGGTAGCGGATCTTCCCGCTCGGTGCCGTAGCGGGCATCTTCGGCCGTGTCGATCTCGCAGGCCTCGGCGAGCATCTTCTCGATCTGCGGCAGCGTGTGGTTGGCGGCCATCGCCGCGTTGCCGGCCAGCTTTGTTCCATCCAGGCTCACACGCCCCAGCGAGACCATCCCCTCGGCGGCGAGCAGCCGCAGCACCTGGCTGAACAACCCGCCCAGCGCCGCCTGGCCGGCGCGGAAGCGGGCGATCGTCGCGTGGTCCGGGTGCAGGCCGCCGGTGATCACCCGGTAGGCCACATCGCGCAGGCAACGCCGCTCGATCTGCCGGGAAGAGCGCTCGCCTTGGCAGTAGCCATAGAGAAGCAGCGCGACCATCATGGCCGGGTCGAACGCCGCCCGGCCGTGACCATCAGCCCGATACGAGCAACGGAACGCGTCCAGATCCAACGTGTCCACCGCGTCGAGCACGACGAACACCAGGTCGCCCTCGGGGAGCCACTCACGCATGTCGAGCGGCATCAAGAACTGCTGATCCCGTTGCGGAACAAGGAAGTTCTGAGGCATCCACCATGATCTCAAGCATCAAGCTGAACGTCCCGAAGGCACGCCGTTTGTGCGACAGGCTCAACTATTCACGCGCGGCGCATCAGGTGGCATCCGGAAATGCCGCGACGAGTGCGCTGTCGTGCCGCACCGTTGCGGGAGCGTTCTAGCCCGCCTTCAGGTCGTCGCAGGCGGTCTTGCTACGGCAGTTACGACGTGCAGGATGCTGGCGGCGATGACGGCGCCCAGCCTCCTGCGCACCGCGAGCTGGGTCGACGCACCGGCGAGGCAAAATCTGTGGCGTCATGGCTTGCGCGGGTTAACCACCCGGCAATAAGTGACGTCTTCCTCAGAGGTGCGTCGTGTTGACGCGTGTCCGCCGCCGCGGGCACGAGCTGCTGCGCGCGGTCGACCGTTGCGCTCTACCGTGCCGGTCCAGTGGCCTGAGCCTGGTCTCGTCGTTAAGGGAAGGGGGCCGGTTGTTCCGGCCCCCTTCGTTCGGTTGGAGGTCTCGGCTTGTGCCGAGTTCGGTCCGGGTTCAGTTGGTGATGGTCAGGCTCGTCACCTCGCAGTGGCTGGAGCTCGCCACGTTGGCATCGGTGCTGGTGAAGGTGACCAGCCAAGAGACACTCGTACTGGCGGCGACCGTGAAGGTCGTGTTGCTCGTCGTCAGCGTTGCCGGGGACGCGGCGTCCGAGAGTGTCGTCGAATACAACTGCCCGCTGACCGCGGAGCCCGAGGTGGCACCGCAGTTGTCGCCCGTGTAGAGCTGGGCGGACAGCGTCCCGTTCAGCGGCGCTCCGTGGGCCGCTGTGACGGTTGCGGTGTCGTTGGGCAGCCAGTCCTGGGCCGAGGTGGCCGCCGTCGTATCGGTGACGGTGAAGCACTCACCGGAGGTGGCGTCGCTCGATCCGGTGTAGAAGCTCCCGTTGGCCCCGCCCGGGGTGTACACGGCCCGGAAGCACCACGTGCCGGTCTTGTTGACCGTGACCGCGCTGGAGTCAGCGAACGACGCGGGTGGGTCCGACCCACTGACCGCCTGCGTGGTGACCGGGTTGCCGACCTGGGTGCCGTTCGGAGCTGGGCAGGCCCCGCCGCTTGTCTGGGTCGGGTCGCACACGAAGAACGTGACGGTGCCGGTCGGAGTGCCATCGCCGCTTTGGGTGGCCGTCACCAACGCGTGGTCGGTGACCGAGGACCCGAAGGTGATCGACCCTCCTGAGCCTACCGACGGCGTTGTCACCGTGGTGGTCGGAATCGGCTTGACCGTGAAGCACTCGTTGGTGCCGTTGGCACCGCCGAACTCGGTCAGAGTGGAGGGGTAGTGGGTGTCCCCTGGCCACGTGGCCCGGAAGCAGTAGCGCCCCGGTGTGAGCGGGTTGGCCGATGTGTTCACGTCGGGGGAGTCCGCGCTCGCGGTGGCGCCCGAGCCGCTCAGCGTCCCCGTTCCGATGTTGGTGCCGACGTTAGTGGTGCCGTCGCACGAGCCGGTGGCGATCGGCCCGCACAGGAAGAAGGTCACCGTGCCGCTCGGTGTGTCCGCGGCCTGGTTGCCCGTCACCGTCGCCGTGTCGTGGACAGCGACGCTGGGGAAGACCGGACCGGCGTTGGAGACCTGGGTCGCCAACGTGGCCGTGTTCTGCTGGTTGACGTAGGTGCACACGACCTTGTCACTGGGCGCCAGGTTGATCGTCGCGGTCTTGCCGCTCGTCGAGGTCGTCCCGCCGGTGCAGGACAGGCTCTCGAACGTGAAGCCCGACGGATCGGCCCCTTCTGTCACGGTGTACGTGCCCGCCGGGACGGTAACGCCTGTGTCCACGGTGTTACCGGGGCTGTCCCCGGTGCTGTTGCCCTTGTCATTCAGGCAGAAGCTGCCATCCGACTGGATACCCCCAGTGCTGTTGCCCGGGCAGGTCACGCCTCCGGCATCCGCTTTCTGCGGCAGGGTGGACGTGTAGCTGAACACCTGGTCCAGACCGCGCGGATCGGTGTGCTTCTTGATGATGATCTGCCCGCAGTTGGCGATGTTCACCGGGATCGGCGCGATGAAGTCCTTGATCTCCGCGGTGAACGACGCGGAGGAGCGGCTCCTCACGAACGTGCTTCCAAAGGCCGTGCACGTTCCAGGGGGGAAGACGCCTGCCTTCGTCAGGTCGATCGCCGTCTCGCCGAACTGCAATGCCGGAACGGGGTTGGTGTAGTTGGGGCTATTCGGGAAGAGCGGGTCGGTGACCGGGTCGAGGTTGTTGACCGCCGCGATCGAGTCAGTCCCGTCCAGGGTGACTTGGTCGCCCCAGCACGGGAACGTGTTCGAGGAGAAGCAGACGTTGGTGGCGAAGTTCGGTACGACCGGAACCGTCGCGCTGGTCAGCCAGCGCAGTAACCCGATCGAGGGCCTGCCGCCGCCGTTGGTGAAGTCGTAGGTGACCAGCAGGTCACCCGCGGTCCGGACAAGCGTCTTCGCACCAGTGGTGGTCAGGTCCGGCTGAGTCTTCTGGTTGATCTCGAAGTCGAAGTTCGCCGTGCCAAGCACGTTGGTGCGTTCCCAGGCGAGATAGAGGAAGTTGTGGTTATTGACGCTGGAGAACTCGGATGCCTCGTAGAAGCGCGTGAGATCGCTCTTGTTTGGCGGGATCGAGCCGCTGACGACGGACACGTTTGGATCGTCTTCCTTGGTGCCCTTACCGAACGCATTATCCCCAGTGCCGCTGGACAGGTCGAAGCCTGCGTTCAGGCCCGCAACGTTCTGCCAGTCGGTAGAGCCGAAGGTCGTGGGGCTAGTCAGCAGGTTGCCGTCGCCGCCGGCAAACGTGCTGCCGCTAAGCGGCGGTAGACAGCTCTGTGTGGTTCCGGTCGCGGCGAAGTCACACCCGCTCGGGTTATCTGCGTGGCTCGAGGCGGGCAAGGTAAGGGCCGCAGCCAGGACCGCAGCGGATATCAGGCCGATCCGAGTTCGCGTGCTTCGAAGAAATCTATTCACAGGGAATCTCCTCCCCCTTCAGGACATCCTTGATCTGCAAGATGAAAGTCGATCTGGCGACCGCCGCCCCCGTCGGCGATTCGACTAATCCGCCAGAAGTGGTCCCAGTAGCGCCCACGTATCGAGTTCGACGCAGCAGCCGATCGCCGATCTGTCGATTACAGAGCGCGACTGCCCGTGCGGACCGCAAGCGGCGGCGCACGCGATGCTCCCCCCGAGCCGTCCATCTGAGCCCCCGACGATGGGAGGGCCCCAGCTAAGACCTCGGCGAGGGCGGGTGTCAATACCACAGGGAGCAGTACTTTGTCAATTTCGCAATGAGCCGACCCCGCGTGACCTCCGAAACGGCTCCGCAGGGCGCGGCCTGGATACGCCGAAAGCCGACTGACGAACCCCCCACCGTCGAATCAGCTGAGCGCAGCCACACGACTCACCGAGGCGGGTGCACGTTAGGTCGGTTGCTTGCAGCGGGTGCGGCACCAGCGCAAAGTGGGGCTGTGACCGGGAGGAAGTGGAACGAACTCGATCTTCGCACCCGGCGGCTGATCATCATCGCCGGCGCCCTCGAGAGTGTCCTCAAGATCGCTGCCCTTATTGACCTTGCTCGGCGGCCTTCGACAGAGGTCCGTGGCTCGAAGGCGCGCTGGGCAGCAGCCGTGACCGTGATCAACTCCTTTGGCGCTGTGCCCATCGCTTACTTCGCTTACGGACGACGCAAGTCGCGACCGCTGCAACCGCACCTACCCCAGCGCTCTTGACGGCAGCACGCGGCACGTGCCGAGTCTCCGGAATAGTCGGGGGCGGTCCAGGCCGCGGCACGCCTATGTCCCCGGAGAGCATCGTCGGAGCCGACGGCACCCGTCGCGATCGGGGATCCGCTTACGGGCGGCGTCACGATCATGCGGCGGACGGCAAGAGCCGATCAAGCCGCTCGACGTCTCGGCGCGCGGCGACCTCGTCGCGATGGAACTATATGCATTGCTGGGCGACACCAGACTCGTCCGCCTATGCCGCGAGTAGTGAAAGAGACCTTCCTCCGGCTGAGGGACTGTGCTTAGCGAGTGAGGTAAACGGCGTTTTCCGGGATTGGGCGATGACTTGCGATCTGGGTGTACAGGCTGTGTGCAGGACTGACGATGGTCGAGTTGCTGTAGCGAGCTTCGCATCTTGCTGCCGCCCGAGGATCTACGAGGCGTACATGCGCCGATCACGTAAAGCGGGGGTTGTCCGGGTGTACCCGGACATGGGGCGGCGCTGCGAGATTTAGACGAGTGCGATCATGGTCGTCGGCTGGACGGACAGCCAGGCTCGACGACCGGAGCAGGGAGAAATTCGTGCGCAGCAGGGTGCAGACGATCACGCCGGCGCGGGCCGCGGAGTGGCTGGAGGCGAACACGACCAACCGTCCCCTGTCCCGCCCGGCGGTCCGCTCGTTCGCTGAGGCGATGCGCCGCGGGGAGTGGTTGGTCACCCACCAAGGGATCGCGTTCGACGTCAACGGGGTGCTCGTGGACGGCCAGCACCGGCTCGCCGCGATCATCGAGGCGGACCTGCCGGTCGAGCTCACGGTGTTCAGCGAGGTGGCCGAGGGCACCTTCGACGTGCTCGACATCGGCAAGCGCCGCACCGCCGCGGACGTGCTGGCCATCGAGGGCGAGAAGAACAGCACGATGCTCGCCGCGATGGTGCGCACGGTGTGGCTCTACCACAACCGGCCCGACCTGACGTGGACCGGCGGTGCGGCCGCGGTGAGCAATCATCAGATCGTGCAAACCCTCGCCGACAACCCCAAGCTGCGCGACTACCTCGGTCTCGGCGAACAGATCGCCACCGCAACCGGGATGATCAAAAGCGCCGCCGGTGCCGCGTCCTACCTGGTCGAGCGCGCGAACCGGCGCGCGGATCTGGCGCCTTGGTATGAGGGCATCATCGACGGCGCCGGGCTGCGCAAAGGCGATCCGCGGCTGCAGTTTCGGCGGGTGATGTTCAACATGGCCCGCCGCCAGACCGGCCAGCCGCTGCGCCGGCGAGATACCCGCGAGCACCTCGCCCTCTACCTCAAAGCCTTCAACGCCTGGCACACCGGCGAGCCGCTACCCCAACTGCGGTTCACATCCCGCGAAGCCATGCCCCGCCTCACCACCACGCGCTGACCCCAGCCCCGACCACCGCCCGCCAGCCATACCGTTACACGCACCTGGTGACCCTCGATCTCCCGCGCGCGTCCATTCGAGGTTGAGTCGCCATGCGCCTCTGTGAGGCCGCTGATCAGTCGACCCGGAGTCGCCTCGAGCACAGCACAGACGACGGCCAGCGTCCGGACGTCTGCGTCGGGTTCTACCCGCTGACGGCGAGGCCAGATTCCCGCGCGGCAATTACCGCCATGCCACCACCCGCCCGCGCCCCCAGCAATCTCCGGCGACCGAGCACGCCCGGACGAATACGGCTTGCCGTGATGTGTTTACCACCCTGCAATAAGTGCCGCGCTCGTCGTGGTCAGCGGCGCGGACCTTATCGGCTCCACACGATCCCGGCCCCTAGGACGAGGTCATTGCCGGTCCGCGATCGGGTCGGGCGGCGCCTGTGCCTGGTGGTGGCGCTGATGGCCGCGGCGCTCGCCGCCGTCGCAGGTGCACGCCAGCCCGGCCCTTGTCGCGCCGCGGCGTTGGGAGGTCTACGCGGTCGGACGCGCGGACGCCATCGACCACGTGCGCGCGCTGAACGAGGCGTACGGGCATGTCATCGAGTCCCACCGTCGGGTGATCGGCGAGACCGAGACACTCGACGCGGTCACGCAGGACATGTTGTTCGGCCAGGCGCAGCAGCTCGAGCTGTTCCAGTGGTTCGGCCGCGGGCATCTGGAGGACCCACGAGGGCAGCTGACCGGACCCGGGCGGTGAGCGCGTCGCGTTTCATCTCACTCGGACGGAGCGCGGATTCTCGCCTGCGCGTCGAGCGACGGGTCGCCGCGCGTATTCGGTAGTCGGTGAGAACGGTCGTTGACGTGCCGCCGCGGGCGGGCTTCGTCGGGCTCGGCGGTGCGCAGATCGGCGACGACAGGTGAGAAAAGCGATGCCGAGCAGAAACCAGGCGGCGAGCAGCGCGCCGATCACCAAGACCATGTACAGGTGCCCGGTCCACACCGCACTGCCAACCCGCGCCCGGACCACGATGTCGCTGTTCTGCAACGCCAGCCACAGGCCGCAACCTGCCGACCCGACCAGCATCAGTCCACCAGCGACGCGCATCGGGCATCACCTCCGTG
>WNGL01010298.1_pt1 | contig 19122 bp, 14 predicted proteins | sample 5400591 | NCBI WGS metagenome assembly WNGL01 (sample SAMN13153377, study PRJNA577476) | soil metagenome | isolation source: 80 cm soil or saprolite under Garry oak tree replicate 1 | place: USA:California | collected 2016-06-15 | reverse complement strand
TCACGCTGGGCGAGGTAGGCAGCGAGGAGCCTGGGCCCGAACCCGGCTGGGTCAGCTGCCTGCTTTGGCCCGGGCCGCCGAGACCGGCGGCCCGGCCCCGCGACGTGCCCGGGATGGGTATCGTGCCGATCGAGGCCACCGGGGAGGTGCCCGCGGCCGACGACCGGGGCGTGGTCCGCGGGGTGGGCAGGACCCGGATGGAGACCGTCGAGAACAGCAGGAACGCGATCGCCCCGCCGGAGAGCACCATGATCGGCACGGTGCTGCCCGCGGGGTGCAGGCGGAAGACGGCGCCTGCCCGGCCGACGCCAGTCCTGATCCGGTCGGCGAGCAGCGCGAGGGCCAGCTGACCGGCGGGCAGCCGCGGGCAGCGGCCCATCCGGGCCGAGAGCCTGAGCCTGCGCAGCGCCGACCGGCGCTGCTGGGCGGTCAGGCCGGAGAGCAAGTAGACCGTGGTGCCACGGCAACGACGCTCCGCCTCAGCGTGTAATCCAGGGGAAAGCTCGTTCGAATCACGGTAGCGGATCCTGATCATGGCGCAGCCAAATCAACGCGTGTCATGTGCACTACCTTTAAAAGGAACGGAGACGGCACGTGCACGCCCCCCCACTGAGGCGTTAGCAATCCGTACCATAGCTCAGAGGGAATACCTCGTCCACGCTAAACGACATCGCTTGCCTCCCGTGGGCCAAACTGTGTGTCCCGCGAGCCAAAGGGGCGCGGCGCCGACTGGACTGAGGAGCGAGGAACGAGCGACGAGGGAAGGAGGCGCCGTGAAGGGGGAATGGGGAGGCGGGTGGGGCCCCGGAGGCGAGCGGGAGGGCAGAGCAGCATGATCTCGGCCGAGGCGGTCTCTGCGTCCGGCGCGCGGACCGGCCGCGGCGCCGATTCCGGTGGGTTCCGCACGCGCTGGGCGCTGCCGCTCTCGGTCGCGGGCGGGCTCGCCACCTTCGCCTCGTTCCCCCCGGTCGACGCGTGGCCGCTGGCGGTGCTCGGGCCGGCGCTGCTCGCGGTGGCGCTGGCCGGGCGGAGCCTGCGGGGGTCGTTCGGGTGCGGGCTGGCGTTCGGTTTCGCCCTGTTCGTGCCCCTGCTGTCCTGGTTGGTCAACGAGGCCTGGTACGCGTGGGCGGCGCTGGGCGGGGCCGAGGCGGTCATCTTCGCGGTGCTTGCCGTCGGCCAGCGGATGCTGCTCCGCCTGCCGTTCTGGCCGGCCGCGGTGGCGGGCTGGTGGGTCCTGTACGAGGGGATCAGGGACCGGTGGCTCTACGCCTTCCCCTGGGGCCGGCTGGCGATGAGCCAGTCGGTCGCGCCGGACGTCCGCTGGGTCGCGGTCGGCGGCGTGCCGCTGCTGAGCTTCCTGATCGCCCTGGCCGGCGCCATGCTCGCCCGGGCCGCGCTCGCGCAACTGGCGTCGGGGCCGTCGCCCTCGGCCCGCGAGCGGCTCGGCGCAGGGCTGGCCGCGGTGGTGACGGCCGGCCTGGTGCTCGCGGGCGGCCTGCTGCCGGTCGATCCGACCGGGGGCGCGCCGACCGCCCAGGTGGCCGCGATCCAGGGCAACGTGCCGCGAGCCAGGAACCTGCCCCAGCAGCTGAGCTCCAGCCAGGTCACGCAGAACCACGTCGAGGCCACGCTCACGCTGGCCGCGCAGGTCAGGGCGGGCCGGCTGGCCGATCCCGACCTGGTGATCTGGCCGGAGAACTCCACCGACAACGACCCGTTCCAGAACCCTTCCGTTTACGCCGAGCTTTCCGCGGCGGTGGCCGCCGTGGGCCGGCCGATCCTGGTCGGGGAGGTCCTGAACGACCCCAGGCGCAACGTCGGCCAGCTCTGGGTGCCCGGGCGCGGCCCGGGCGCGGCGTACGTCAAGCGCCAGCTCGTCCCGTTCGGCGAGTACATCCCCTTCCGCGGCGTCATCGCCAGCTTCAGCAACCTCCCGTCGCTGCAGCCGATCGACTTCACCCCCGGCCGCCGGGCCGTCGTGTTCGCCGTCGGCGGGATACGGCTGGGCGACGTGATCTGCTACGAGGTCGGCTTCGACCAGCTGGTGCGGTCCGAGGTCACGGCGGGGGCGAACCTGCTCGCGGTGCAGTCCAACGACGCGGACTTCGAGATCGACGGACAGCTGGGCGAGACCGAGCAGCAGACGGCGATGGCCAGGATCCGGGCGGTGGAGAGCGACCGCGCCGTGGTGTACGCCTCCACCACCGGCGAGAGCACGATCATCGCGCCGGACGGCGGGCTGATCGCGCACAGCGGCGTCTGGCAGCGGGCCATCCTCGACGCGCGGGTGCCGCTGGTGAGTTACCGTACGCTGGCGGACCGGGTCGGAGCGTGGCCGGAGTACGTGATCGTCATGCTGACCGTGCTCGCGCTCGCCTGGGCGGTGCGGCGGACGTGGTCGTCTCGCCGCCGGCGCACCCGGACGGAGATAGCCTGAACCTCGTAACCCGGGGGACGTTTCGGGCGTCTGTATAGACGAGGGGCGCGTCGCGGCGCCCGCTCGCGGGCAAAGGAGGAATCACCGTGCCTAGGTCGGCCAGGCGATACGCCGCGCTCGCGGCGGCGGCGGCCATCAGCCTGATGGCTACCGCCTGCAGCAGCGGGAGCCATGCCCTCTCCCCGGCGCAGTCCGCGGCGCAGGCCTCCGCGTCAGCCCGGACGCACGCGGCGGCGCTCGCCAGGGAACTGAGGATCACCCCGGCGCAGGGCAGCCACAACATCAATCCCTCGGCGGGCATCACCGTCACCGCCCTCAAGGGGAAGGTGACCAACGTCACCGTGCGGACCTCGGGTGACGCCGTGTCCGGCCGCCTGAGCGGCGGCGCCAAGACCTGGCACAGCACGGGGAACCTGGACGTGTCGCAGAGCTACACGGTGACCGCCACCGGCACCGGCGACGGCGGCGCTACCGTCACCACGACGAGCACCTTCCGCACCCTGACGCCCGCGCAGACGTTCACCACCCAGATCTTCGAGGGGTACCAGCAGACCTACGGCGTCGGCATGCCGATCACGCTGACGTTCAGCCAGCCGATCACGAATAAGGCCGCGGTCGAGCGGTCGCTCGAGCTCACCACGTCCAAGCCGGTGATCGGCGCCTGGTACTGGGACGGCGACCAGCGCCTGTACTTCCGGCCCCGGGACTACTGGCCGGCCTACACCATGGTCAGCTTCACCGGCCACCTGAACGGGGTGGAGGGCGCCAAGGGCGTGTACGGGGCCCGCAACCTGACCCAGACGTTCGGCATCGGCCGGGCGCTGGTCGCCGTGGCCAGCACGACCACGCACCGCACCCAGATCTACCTCAACGGCAAGCTCGCCTACCAGTGGCCGGTCAGCACCGGCCGGGCCAGCCTGCCGACCCCGGACGGCACGTACCTGAGCGTGGAGAAGGCCAACCCGGTACGGATGATCGGCGGCGGCCCCGCGGGCAGCTCCGGCCACTACGACGAGCTGGTCAACTACGCGGTCCGGTTCACCTACAGCGGCGACTACTATCACTCCGCCCCCTGGTCGGTGGTGAACCAGGGCACCTCGAACGTGAGCCACGGGTGCGTGAACCTGCCGCCTGCCGCCGCGGTGACGTACTACAACATGTCCATCCCCGGCGACCCGATCACCGTCACCGCCAGCACGGCCGCGGGCAAGTGGGACGACGGCTGGACCCAGTGGTTCCTGTCCTGGTCGCGGTACCTGAAGGGGAGCGCCACCGGCCTGGCCGTGCAGGCCGGGCCGCAGGGCAGCACGTTCGTGTCGCCGTCGTCGCTGCCTGCCGACACCGCCACCGCCCCGGTCGAGACCTCGGCCGCAGGCAACTACTACGCCGGATCGGCCAACCTGGGCTGAGGTCACGTCGGCACCACCAGCCACGCGCCCGATTGGCGTGCTCTGGCTCACCCCGGAGCCGGTTCCCGTGCTGATGCCCCTGTGCATGCTTGTTGCCTGTGCGTGCGCTGATGCGCGGGCGCCCGCCTGGCACGCCGACACGATGTGACATTGTGCCGGCTGTATGCGGCTCGATGTGACATTGTGCCGGTTGCCGTCCGCTGCCGCGGGAGCTTGCCGGCTGCACCGCGGGAGCTGAACCGGACTTCAACCACAGCGGCACCATCAGTAACAAAGTGTAGGGCGTGGATGGGCTGGGGTGCGGGAAGCGACCGCAGCCGGTCGTTCACCTAGCACAAGAACGCCGAGGAGATTATGGCACGGATCCCTGGCCGACCGACCAGAGACACTGCGGGGCTGGCCGGTAACGGCCAGCCCCGCAGCCGGGGAGGGCGCGACACTAGGAGGGATGTCGTGCCGACTGGAGCTATGCGCCTGACGGGTTCATCAGCTCGTGGTGGGCACGGCCCACGCGGTGGCCCTGGCTGAGGAACTGCTGCCAGATCTGCTGCCAGGTCTGCTGCGTGCCACCGCCGCCCTGGCCGCCGCCGCCGCCACCGCCGCCGCCCGCTCCGGCGGTGTTGGTCGCCTGCTGCGGGGTGGTGTTGAAGGTGGCCGACATGGCCGCCCCGGCCCCGTCGAGTACCACCGTGACGGGGTTGGTCAGGCCGAAGTTCTGGCAGCCGAGGTTGGTGAAGGACATGAGGAGCCGGTTGGCCATGAAGGTGAGCAGGTCCTCCCCGACGGCAGGCACCGGCGACGGGCGGCCGGTCAGCGCGGCCTGGTTAGCGGCCAGGAACGGGGTCTGGATGTTGACCATGTTCTGGCAGTACATCGCCGGGCTGTCGGCCATGTTGTTGAAGAAGTTGATGGCCGGCTGGCCGACTTCGGCCCGGTAGAGGTTGGTCTTGGCCGGGTCGAGCTGGCCGTTGGCGTCCAGCGCCATCGGGTCGTTCTCCGGCACCAGGGCGGCCACCCGCGGCATGTTCCTGATGGCCAGGAGCTCGTCGAGCGCCTGCGAGGTGGCCGGCGTGCCATTGTTCGCCAGGTCGGGCGCGGTGAACGGGGTGCACCCGAACGCCGGGTCGAGGAACCTGTCGATCAGGGCGTTGTCACTGCCGTTGGACAGCGCCTGGGTGCCCGTCATGTTGCCCTGGGTGGCCGCGGTGTTCTGCGCGGTCTGCCCGGTCGTCGGGTTGAGCAGGTAGACCGTGGTCACGTTGTCGGACTGGTCCTGGTCGACCATGTCGAAGTTGCGCACGTTCGGGCAGGCGTTGCCGGTCCCGATCGCGCCCGCCGTCGCCACCATGTTCGCCGAGCGGCCCTCGGACGGCACGCGCATCCGGCCCTCGCGCATCAGCGTTATCGCCGCGGTGAAGAAGTTGATGCCGTTGCAGAACGACACCTGGCCGAAGGGCGAGCCGAGGCCGTTGATGCAGTGGCCCTGTGCCAGCGCGTTCGGCGTCGCGCCCACCTGGATCAGGTTGGTGCCGTTGAACCCGAAGTCGATCGTGACGATCGCGTTCCTGGGCAGCTTCGGCACCACCGGGGCGACGGCCGGAGTGGTCCCCTGGGTGATGACCAGGGGGTTGTAGACCGACAGCGCGCCGGTGCGCGGGTTCAGGATGGTGGCCTGGACGAACGCCCCCAGGTTGGCGGCGTTGGTCATGGTGCAGCCTGACGCCGCGGCGGTCGTCCCGGCCGGGCCGGTGAGCTGGTACGGCGTCGCCAGCCCCCGCGCGCTGAGCGGGTTGGCCGGGACGATGATGTCGCAGTTGACGTTGTTCGACGACACGGCCTGCACGGCCGGTGCGGTCGCCGCCCCCGACGCGGCGACCGCGGGAGCGCCGCCGCTGCCCGACGGGCTGGCCGAGGCCCCCACGGCCGTCTGGGCTATGTGCGTGGTGTTACCGCTCGAGACCGCAAGAAAGATCCCGAGCATCAAGCCCAACGCCATCGGAATGGCGAGGGGGACCGCAATACGCGCCGCACGGCTGTTACCGCGACGGCGCCATGCGGACCGATGCCCGCTGAGCATTCAATCCACCTCCATGGACGTCCCCTATGACGCTCCCGGTGGATCACGGTAGACCTGCGGCGACGGCTAGATCGGCGAATGCCGAAGATTCGGGCCATGTAAGGGTTTTTTAAGCTTTCGGCGGCACCGGCCTTGAAACCTCTGAAATTCCTTGCTAAGTCCTTACGTCGCAGGCCAGGCGGGATTTTGGCGGGCCGAGATCGCCTCGTGATAGGCAGATGCACGTGCGCCCCGGTGCCGCAATCGGTTGCGGCACCGGGGCGTTGATTAACCGTCGAGATGCGGTGTTACCGGCCAGTTGTCACGCGCCGGCCTGGTTCTGGCGGTGGTGCCTGCGGCTGAACGGGTTCTGGTTGCCCGGGTTGGCCGACGCCGTGGCCGAGGCGGCCGGGTTGGCGCCCGTCACCGCGGCCGCCTGCTGGGCCAGGCTGTAGGTGACCGCGGTGGCGACGCCGTTCCCGTCCAGGGTCACGGTCGCCGGGTCGGTGAGGCCGAAGTTCTGGCAGCCGAGGTTGGCGAACGACATGGCCAGCCGGTTGCCCATGAACGTGGCCAGGTTGTTGCCGACCGCCGCGACCGGTGAGCCGAAGTTCAGCTCCTTGGTCATGTCGAGCTGGTTGCGGGCCGTCTGGATGTTCGCCAGGTTCTGGCAGTAGCCGGCCGCGACCTGCGTCGCGTTGGTGTTGGCGGCCAGCAGTGGCTGGTCCACCAGCGAGCGGTAGACGTTCGTCTTCGCCACGCTCATCGCGCCGTTGACCAGGGTCATCTCGTCGTTCGGCGGCACCACGGCGACCGGCGCCTGCTGGTTCACCCGGGCGCTGAGCTCGTTGAGCGCCTGCGATCCGGCGTTGCCGGCCGGGTCGGTGGTGTCGGGCGCGCTGAACGCCGTGCACCCGTTCGCCGGGTCGAGGAACGCGGCGAGCAGCTTGTCGTCGCTGCCGTTGGCCAGGGTGGTGGCGCCGGCGATCGCGGCCGCGTTGGCCGTGGTGTTCTGCGCGGTCTGGCCGTTGGCGTCGATCAGGTAGGTGGTGATCACGTTGTCGCTCTGGTCCTGGTCGACTGTGCCGAAGTCACGCGTGGTCAGGCAGGTCTTGCCGTCGAGCGAGGTGCCCAGCGCCGGGACCTTGAGGATGCCGCGGGCGATCTCGAAGTTGGCCAGGTTGTAGAAGCCGACCGCGTTGCACGCCGACACCTGCCCGATCACCGACTGGCCGAGGGCGTCGACGCAGCGGCCCTGCCGTGCGCCCCGCCCCTGCAGGACCAGGTTGGTGCCGTTGAAGCCGGCGTCGATGATCACCTGGGAACCGCGGGCGATCGTCGGCGCGGCCGGGGTGGCGGCCGGCGTGGTGCCCGCGGTGATCACCAGCGGGTTGTACACCTGCACCTGGCCGTTCGGGGCGAGGATGGTGGCCTCGACGAACGCGCCCTCGGTGCCGGCGTTGGCCATCGAGCAGCCGTCGCCGAGCTGCCACGGCGTGGCCAGGCCCTGCGCGCTGAGCGGGTTGGCCGGCACGGTCAGGACGCAGTTCAGCGACGCGGCTGCCTGCGCCGCCGTCTGGTTCAGGTTGATCGCGTTGCCCGCGCCGTCGACCGGGGTCGTCGCCAGGTCGCCGAGCGGGCGGAAGGCGGTCTGCCCGTTGGCGAACGTGCCTGCAGCTGGCACTGCGGCCGGCACGGCCGCCGCGGTGGCCGTCGGCGTCGCCGCCGCGGCCGCTGGCGCCGCCGCTGATGCGCTCCCAGACGGGCTGGCCGAGGCCCCCAGGGCCGACTGGGCTATGTGCGTGGTGTTACCGCTCGAGACCGCAAGGAAGATCCCGAGAGTCAGGCCCAACGCCATCGGAATGGCGAGAGGGACCGCAATACGCGCCGCATTACTTCTACCACCGCGGCGGCGCCATGCGGACCGTTGCCCGCTGAGCATTCAATTCACCTCCATGGAAGTCCGCTGTGCCGCTCCCGTTGCATCACGGTAGACCCGGAAGATGGCGAAGTTTGAGAATTCAGAAGATTCGCGTTTTGTCCGGTTTTCTGGCCGAAGCGGCACCGAAACCTTTGTAATTCATTGCTAACTCATTACGCCGCAGGTGATAGCGCGCAGGCGCAAGCCGAGATTGCTCCGTGATGGCCGGACGGGCGGGATCGCCCGGCCCGACCGCCCGCCTGCCGGGACACGCCGTAGTTATTACGGTTCTCACGGTGACCGGCAGATATTGCGGGGTGGTTACGCGCGGCAGGTCACAGCGTCGGTGGAGGCTTACCGGCCGGTCGGGGACCCCGCGGAGGTCCGCGCTGACCCGGCCGTCCCTGCCGCGCATGAATTCGGCGGCGGCTGTCCCGGTCCGGCGGAAATAGCGCGTCCCAAAGACCCGCCGCCGGGCCGGGACACCTCACGCGCAGGGGCATGGCGATTTATGAATTGACCGCGGACCGCGCCTGGATGAATGGGCAGGAGGTATTGTGGGTGGCGTTTAGCCCGGCCCGTTCGGCACTATGATGCGGCGGGATCGCGGCGCGGGACGGCCGGCCGGCCGCCGGCCCCGCGCCCTCCGGTTCCGGTCCCCGCGACTGAGTAAGCTGACGTTTGTACTGGCCATCCCTTCGGCCGGTACGCGTTCACCCGACTACCGACAGTGAACGTATCAGGGGCCGGGCGGGATCGATCCGGACCGGCAACCTTTTTCCGCGCCTATGCGTCTGTGTAGGGGGAGTCGTTATCTGATCTTGCCTGGTTCGAGAGTTCCGGCCTTTTAGCTTGTCCAATTGTGCAATCACGTGGAGGGACGGCGCCGTGTCGGGATCCGGATGGTTCCGCAGACAGCAGACATCGCTGGCGGGTAACGGGACTTCCGCAGCTAAACGGTTCTGGCAGGCGTTGAGCGTTCCGAAGCCGCTGAAGAAACGGGGGGTGGCCCTCACCGCGAGCAGCGCCGCGCTCGTCCTCGCGTCCGGCGTGACGATCGTGGCCTTCGCCTCGCCCGGGAGCCACGCCTCCCTGGTGGCGGCGTCCGCCCCGGAGAAGCCGGTTAAAGGGTCTACGCCGCTGCTGCCCGCGGCCCCCCTGCACGTGGTCTCGGTGTCCCCGGCCTCGGGCGCGCGGGGCGTGAACGGGGCCAGCGCTATCCGGGTGCAGTTCTCCGCGCCCCTGGCGGCCACCTCGCCGATGCCCTCGTTGTCGCCGTCGATCCCGGGGCACTGGACGATCCAGGGCGGCACCGCGGTCTTCGTCCCCGTCGTGGGGTACCCCGAGGACACCAAGGTCACGGTGACCATTCCGGCCGGCCTGACCGGCGTGATGTCGGCCTCCGGGGCCATCGCCCACGCGGGCGGGACGCTGGCCGGGGGCTCCAGCCAGAGCTTCACGACCGGCTCGTACCGCACCGTGCGGCTGCAGCAGCTGCTCGCCCAGCTCGGGTACCTGCCGCTGACCTGGACGTCCAGCTCGAACACGGTGATCAGCGCGACCGACCCCCGGGGTCAGCTCTCCGCGGCCTACGACCCGCCCGCCGGGAGCTTCAGCTGGGAGAGCGGCTACCCGTGGGCGCTGACGAGCCAGTGGAAGGCGGGTTCGGGCACCATCGTGCAGGTCGGCGCGATCCGGGCGTTCGAGTCTGTGCACGGCCTGACCATGGACGGGATCGCGGGCCGCACCGTCTGGTCGCGCCTGCTCAGCGCGGTGGCCAACGGCCAGCAGAACCCCAACGGCTACACGTACGCGCTGGCCAGCCAGCACTACCCGGAAAATCTGACCATCTGGCACAACGGCCGCGTGGTGCTCAAGACCCTGGTCAACACGGGCATCCCCAGCCGCCCCACCGTGGACGGCACCTTCCCCGTCTACCTGAAGTTCTACTTCAGCTACATGAAGGGGACCAACCCGGACGGCTCGAAGTACAACGACCCGGTGTACTGGGCGTCCTACTTCAACGGCGGCGACGCGGTGCACCAGTTCAGCCGGTACAGCTACGGGTCGTACCAGAGCCTGGGCTGCGTCGAGCTGCCCTGGGACGCGGCCAAGAAGGCCTACCCCTACCTCACCTACGGCAGCCTGGTCACCGTCACGGGGCCGGTGGCCTAAGGACGTGGCTGAGGGCGTACGGAACGGGGCGGTCCCTTTCGGGGCCGCCCCGTTCTGCTGGTTGCGTGACGTGTTACAGCGGGTGGACTTCCTCCGCCTGCGGGCCCTTGGGGCCGCGCCCAGCGGTGTACTCGACACGCTGGTTCTCCTGAAGGGTGCGGAATCCGTCGATCTTGATGGTGGAGTGGTGGACGAAGACGTCGGCCGAGCCGTCGTCCGGGGCGATGAAGCCGTAGCCCTTGTCCGAGTTGAACCACTTCACGGTGCCCTGAGGCATGTACTTCTCCTACTGTGACGATTTCGGGAACCACGGTCGTGTGTCCCGGGTTGCTGCGACCACTGCCCTTGCGGGCGGGGCGTTCACGAGAATGCGGGACGCCTGCGGTCAGAACTTCGCTGGCGCTGTGACACGTACACGAACTTCGTGCAACCGGAACCATTTAACCACCGTCGGCTACCAGCATGTTCCCGGCTGGCCGAAATACCGTCAGCGGGCGCCCGCGACGGCCGGGGTCACGGCCTGGCCCGCGCCCTCGCGCAGCCGGGCCAGGCAGGCGGCGAAGCGCGAGCCCGGCGTCACCGCGGCCACGCGCTCGGCCTCGTGGACCGTGTCCACGTCGGTGAGTTCCGGCAGCATCGCGATCCTGAGCCCGGCCTCCTCCAGCCGGGTCAGCTGCCGGGGGCCGGTGTCCGGCTGCGACATCGGGACGCCGAGGATGAGGGCGGGATCGACCTCGCGCAGGCCGAGCAGCCAGAAGCCGCCGTCCTCGGCCATCCCGAAGGTGGCGTCCGCCGTCTTGTCCACCAGCGGCGCGGCGGCCGCCGCCAGCAGGCCGGGCGTGACCTGCGGGGTGTCCATCCCGATCAGCACCACGGGCAGCGGCAGCGTCACCCGGGCATCGGCGAGCGCCCAGGCGATGCGCTCGTCGAGGCCCGCGCCGCGCTGCCCGATCACGTCGAATCCTTCTCGCAGCCAGGGACCCGGCGTCCCGTCCAGGGCGAGCACCCGGCGGGCGACCGCGGTGCCGGCCACCGCGGTCAGCGTGTCGGCCAGCGACGCCTTGGCCAGTTCGGCCGCCTGCTGGGGCGTGAACGGCGGCGTGAGCCGGGTCTTCACCCGGGCGGGGACGGGCTCCTTGGCGATCACCACGACCTGCGCCGCCAGCAGGCGGCCCGCCCGCGCCCAGGCAGGCGCCTCCGGCTTGCCCGCGCCGGCCGCGCCGGGGCCGCCCGGCCGCCGGTGCCTGCCGGTGTAGACGTCGGCGGTCACGACGAGGCCTGCGTGACGACCGGGACCCGCGTGACGACCGGGGCGGGTGCCGTGATGGAGGCGAGCACCCGGCGCATGTCCCGGACGGCCCGGACGGTGCCGCCGAGCGTGCCGGTCACCTTCGACTTGCCGGTCCGCGGGTAGTACGGCACGGCCGTCTCCTCGATCCGCCAGCCCGCCTCGGCGGCGCGGACCACCATCTCCAGCGGGTAGCCGAACCGCCGGTCCTGCAGTCTGAGGGCGAGGAGGCTCTCCCGCCGGGCGGCGCGCATCGGGCCCAGGTCCCGGACCGGGACACCGATCCGGCGGCGCAGTTCGGCGGCCAGCACCCGGTTGCCGATCCTGGCGTGCAGCGGCCAGGCGCCCTTACCCTGCATCGACCGCCGCCCCAGCATCAGGTCGGCCGCGTTGGTGGCTACCGGCTCGGCCACCAGGGGCAGGTCGCCGGGGTCGAACGAGGCGTCGGCGTCCATGACGCACACGATGTCGCTGGTCGCGGCCAGCAGCCCGGCGTGGCAGGCGGCGCCGAAGCCGCGCTGCGGTACGTGCACGACGTGCGCCCCGTGCGCCGCGGCGATGGCGGCCGAGTCGTCGGTGGAACCGTTATCCGCGACGATGGGCCGGAAGCCGTTCGGCATCCGGGAGAGCACCCAGGGCAGGGCGCCTGCCTCGTTGAGGCACGGCAGGACGACATCGATTTCCATGGCGACAGACAGTACTTCCGGGGCGGCTCGATCGAGCCGGAAAATGGCCTGATCGGGCCTTACGGAACTGTGACGGTCTTGGCCTGGCGGCCTGGCCAGGTGCGGTGGGCTGGTTGGCTGCAGTCATGCGCGTACTAGTGACGGGTGCGGCCGGCTTCATCGGCTCGCACATCGCCGAGACCATGCGGGCGGCGGGCCACGAGGTCCGCGGGCTCGACTCGCTCACGCCCGCCGTGCACAACGGCCGGCCGGACCACGTCGATGCCGACCTGGTGGTCGGCGACGTGCGCGACCCGGCTGTGGTGGACGGGGCGCTGGCCGGGATGGACGCGGTGTGCCACCAGGCCGCCATGGTCGGGCTCGGCGTGGACCTGTCCGACCTGCCGCTCTACTCCGACGTCAACGTCACAGGCACGGCGGTGCTGCTGGAGGCGATGGGCCGCCACGGCATACCGCGGCTGGTCTTCGCGTCGTCGATGGTCGTGTACGGCGAAGGGGCGTACGACTGCGCGGCGCACGGCCGGGTTCGGCCGGCGCCCAGGGATCCGGGCGACCTGTCCGCGGGCCGTTTCGAGCCGCGCTGCCCGTCGTGCGGGTCGGCGCTGGTGACGGCCACGGTCGGCGAAGACGCGCCGCTCGACCCGCGCAACGCCTACGCCATGAGCAAGGTGGCACAGGAGCACCTGGCCTCCAGCTGGGCCCGGCTCACCGCCGGTGTGGCGGTGGGGCTGCGGTACCACAACGTGTACGGTCCGCGGATGCCGCGCGACACCCCGTACTCGGGCGTGGCCGCGATCTTCCGCTCCTGCCTGGAGAACGGCGTGCCGCCGCGGGTGTTCGAGGACGGCGGCCAGCGTCGCGACTTCGTGCACGTCCGCGACGTGGCCTACGCCAACCTGCTGGCTCTGGAGGCCGCCGGCCAGCCCGGCGCCCTGCGGTGTTACAACGTGGCCAGCGGCGAGCCGCACACGGTGGGCGAGATGGCCGGCGCCCTGGCCGCCGCCTTCGGCGGCATCGAGCCGGTCGTGACCGGCGAGTACCGGCTCGGCGACGTCAGGCATATCGTGGCCTCCCCCGAGAGCGCCGCCCGTGACCTCGGCTTCCGCGCGCAGACCTGCTTCGCCGACGGGATCGCCGAGTTCGCCCGGGCCCCGCTGCGCGAACCCGCCCTGCTCCGCGCCTAGCCGCCGAGCGGCGTCAGCGGGCGATGGCGCGGGGTTCGGGACTGCCGGGACCGGGGCCGACCGGGCCGGGGCCCGTGGGCGGCCCAGTAGGTGGCGCTGTGCCGGCGCGGCCGCGGGGGGGAACGGTGCGGTTGAGAGCGGGCACGCCCGGGCGGGCCAGCGGCAGCCTGATGAGGAACTGGCAGCCGGGGCCGGCGTTGCGCACGGCGATCTGGCCGGAGTGCGCCTCGACGATGCCACGGGCGATGGACAGGCCGAGGCCGGCGCCCTCCTGCGGTCCGGGCGTGCGGGCCGACTCGCCGCGGAACGCCACGTCGAACACGCGCGGCAGATCGTCGGGCGGGATCCCGCCGCAGGCGTCGGACACGGTGACGCAGGCCAGGCCGTTCTGCACTTCGGCCAGCACGTCCACGCCGCCTTCGGGGGGCGTGTGCCTGATCGCGTTGGTGACCAGGTTGCGCAGCGCGCGGCCCATCTCGGCGGAATCGACGAAGACCGGCATGCCGCGTACCGCGGCCCCGGTGAGCCGGACGCCCTTGGTCCGGGCGACCGGCTCGGCGCTGGCCACGACCTCGGCCACCAGGTCCTCCAGGCCCACCATCCGCTTGGACAGCCGAAGCGCGCCCGCGTGGATCCGGGACAGCTCGAACAGGTCGTCGATCATCAGGGTGAGCCGGTCCACCTCGCGGCGGATCTGCGAGTGGTACTGGGACACCTCGCGCGGGTCGACCACCACCTGGTCTTCCAGCGCCTCGGCCATGGCCCGCAGGCCGGCCAGCGGGGTGCGCAGGTCGTGGCTGACCCAGGCGACGAGCTCGCGCCTGCTGGCCTCCAGGGCCCGTTCCCTGGACCGGGCCTGGGCCAGCCGCTCGTGCGTGGCGGTGAGCTCGGCGGAGAGCTGGGACAGCTCGGCCGGCAGCGTACGGGACGGCGCCACGTACACCCCGTTGTCGCCGACTCCCTGCACCGCGGCCGACAGCGCCCGGCTGGACCTGACCAGCCGCCGCACGACGACCAGGGCCACCGCCAATCCGGCCAGCCCGCCGACAGGTATCAGGGTCAGCATCACGTCGCGATCGCTGGGCGTGCCCATCATCCGGTAGGCGATGACGGCCGCTCCGGCCATCGAGGCCAGCAGCGAGGCCGCCACCACGATGGTGATCATCAGGCTCATCGAGCGGGACGCGAGCAGGCGCAGCAGCATGATCCCGATAGCGCTGATGACCAAAGCGGCGACGAACGTCCACAGCGCGATGTACTCCAGATCCGAAACCTGGATGTCGAACGGCAGCAGCTGCGAGGCGAGGACGCGATCGCCGCTCACGCTGTGTCCCCCGCTCGCGGCTGGGGCGCCTTGAGGCGCCTCCTTCCCTCGTCGCTCGTCCCTCGCTCCTCAGTCCAGTCGGCGCCGCGCCCCAGCCGCCCGCTCACGCCGCCTCCGGTTCATATCGGTAGCCAACACCCCAGACGGTCACGATGCGCCGGGGCATGGTCGGGTCGGGCTCGAGCTTCTCGCGCAGCCGCCGCACGTGCACGGTGACGGTCGAGGTGTCACCGAAGGTCCAGCTCCACACCTCGGTGAGCAGCTGCTCCCTGGTGAAGGCCTTGCGCGGGTTTCGCATCAGGAAGACGAGCAGGTCGTACTCGCGTGAGGTCAGCTGGATGAGCTTGCCGTTGGCCCTGACCTCGTGCGCGGACAGGTCGACCACCAGGTCGCCGTCGGTGATGGCGCCGAGGTCGAGCCTGTCGGGCAGGCCCGTGCCGCGCGACCTGCGCAGCACCGAGCGCACCCGCAGCGCCAGCTCACGAGGGCTGAACGGCTTGGTGACGTAGTCGTCGGCGCCGGTTTCGAAGCCGACGAGGCGATCGGTCTCGTCGCCCAGGGCGGTCAGCATGACGACGGGAATGGGCCAGCGGGCACGCAGCCTGCGGCATACCTCGAGGCCGTCCATGCCCGGCAGCATGAGGTCGAGGACGACGAGATCGGGCGGCTCCTCGGCCACCCGGCGCAGCGCCTCGTATCCGTCGTGCACACACTCGACCGTGTGGCCGTCACGCACGAGGTAGCGCCCGACGACATCCGCCACCGTGGGATCGTCGTCAACCACGACGATCCGGCCCGGCGGATCCGGGTTGCTTACCAAAGGTTTTCCAATCCGGTGAAAAGGCAATGATTACGCCTCCACGGTAAGACGTACACGGCCGGTGAAGCCAGCAAACGAGGCAAAAGCGTCACCAGTCCGTAAGCACGATGACGATTCTGTTAGATCGGCCCTGATCGCAGCCGAACCGCCTCCGCGAGATTCCGCCTGGGTTAACACTGAGGGATGCTTTACGCCGCCGGGACCGGCGGGGCAACGAGAACGATCGCGGCCGGGCGCCGAGCCCGGCGCGGCGGTCATCCAGGCCTGAAGGGTAGGAGGTCGCGTGATCGGGGAGCTGTACGAGCACGCGCTGGCGGGCTGGGCCCGGCCGGAGATCGAGCACGCCGACGGCAGCCGCAAGCCGCTGCCGGTGGACGGCTGGCTGCACGAGAGCCCGGGCGACAAGTCGATCCTGGACCGCTGCGAGGGCCCCACGCTCGACATCGGCTCGGGGCCCGGGCGCCTGACCGTGGCCCTGTCCGAGCGCGGCATCCCCGCGCTGGGCATCGACATCACGCCGTACGCCGTGGACCTGGCCCGGTCCTCCGGCGCGCTGGTCATGCTGCGCGACGTGTTCGACCGCGTCCCGGGGACCGGCCGCTGGACCACGGTCCTGCTCGCGGACGGGAACATCGGGATCGGCGGCGATCCGGCCGCCCTGCTCCGCCGGGTGGCCGAACTGCTCGCCCCGCAGGGCCGCGCCATCGTCGAACTCGAGCCGCCGGGCTCGCCGCTGCGCCGCGAGCAGGTGCGGCTGTGCCACGCGGGCTCGGCCAGCGCGTGGTTCCCCTGGGCTTACGTCGGCGCCGACCACATCACCGGCGTGGCCGACGACGCCGGGCTCGGTGAGGTCGAGATATGGACGGTCGACGGACGGTGGTTCGCGTCGATCGGGCTCGGCGGCCGGGCTTGTTCCGAACGAACCGTCGTCACGCTGTTAAGGAATGCTTACAGCCCGGCCCGCGGATGACCCATCCGCCCAGATAGATGGCACCCTTCGCTGCATGAACGGAAAACTCCGGGTCGCCGCCATCGGCCTGGCGCTGGCGGTGCTGGCCGGCCTGGTGCTGCTGCTCGTGCGCCCGAGCATCAACCCGGCGCAGATACGCCCGCTGCCGCTCCTGATCGGCGCCTGGCTCGCGTTCATCGCCGCCGCCTGGCTGCTCCGGAAGGTGCCGCCGCGGGCCGCGGTGACGCTCATCCTGCTCGGCGGTATCGCCATCCAGGCCGTCGCGGTGTCCGCGCCGCCGCAGAACAGCAACGACCTCTACCGCTACATCTGGGACGGCCGGGTGCAGGCCGCGGGCGCCGACCCGTACCAGTATGTCCCCACCGCCACGCAGGTGGCCGGGCTGCGGGACGGGTTCCTGTTCTACCCGCACGCCGACTACTGCGTGAAGGCGTCGTACGTCAGCAGCCATCCCGCCGCCGACCTCACCCCGGGCTGCACGAGGATCAACCGGCCGACCGTGCCCACCATCTACCCGCCGGTGGCCGAGGCGTACTTCCTCGGGGTGCACTACCTGCATCCCGCCGACGACTCGAGCACGCCCATCCAGGCCACCACGGCGCTGGTCGCGGTGCTCATCACGGTGCTGTTGCTGTTCGGCCTGGCCCGTCTGGGCCGGGACGTGCGGATGGCGGCGCTGTGGTCCTGGTGCCCGACGGTCGCCCTCGAGGCCGGCAACAGCGCCCACGTGGACGTGATCGCGGTCGGCATCGCGACCGCCGCGATCTTGGTGCTGGCCACCGCGCGCACCACCCGCCGGACCGTGCTCGGCGGGATCTTGCTCGGGCTGGCGATCGCGACCAAGATGACGCCCGCGCTGACCGTGCCCGCAGTGCTAGCCCGGGGGGGCGACCCCCCCAAACCCCCCCGCGGCCGGGGGGACCCATCCCCCGGACCCCCCTTGGGTGGGTGACGGTCGCCGTGGCCGCGGGCAGCGCGTTCACCGTGGTGTACCTCCCGCACGTGCTGCGGGTCGGCGGCAAGGTGATCGGGTTCCTGCCCGGCTACCTGCAGCAGGAGGGCTACACCAAGGGAACCAGGTTCGGCATCATCGGGCTGTTCGTCACCGGCCCGCTGGCCATCGCGATGGCCGTGCTCATCCTGGCCGCCATCGCCTTCGCCGTGCTGCTGTTCTCCGATCCCGACCGGCCCTGGCACGGCGCCCTGATGATGACCGCGGGCGCGCTGGCCGTCACCACCCCGCACTACCAGTGGTACTCGCTGCTGCTGGTCATGCTGGTCGCCCTGGACGGCCGTCCGGAATGGCTCGCGTTCGCCGCGGGCGGGTACTACGCGGCCGAGCCGTGGCTGGGCCGGTTCACCCCGCCCTGGCGGCTCGAGGACGCGATCGCCTACGGCACGCCGTGCCTGGTCGTGGCAGCCGGCTGGCTGGTCAGGCACCAACTGGCCAGGCGCGCCACGGCGGCCGAACCAGCGTTCACCGCGCCAGAGCTCACAGAACCCGCGCTGGCCGAACCCGCGCTGGCCGAACCCGCACCCGCCGAGCTGGCGCTGGCTGAAGTCCCAGTGTGACCTCCGGCGCGCTTTCTTACCGGTTGGTTACCCGCGAAGAAAACCTCGAACGGCACCGGCCCCCAGGACCGTGAATAGAGACATGAGCTACGACCCGTCGCATCGGATGCCGCCCCGCCAGGAGCGCTCGCCGCACGCGACCCCGGCCGAGGGCTGGCCGTCCTACCGGGACGGCGACCACGCGGACGGCCGGTACGGAGCGCCCCGCCAGGTCCCGGCGGCCGCCGGTCGCCGGCGCCAGGCCCAGGCCGCCGTGGCCACGGCGGCCTTCCCCGCCGTGACCAACGGCTACGGCACCGCGAACGGATACGGCACCGCCAACGGGTACGGCGAGGCAAACGGGTACGGCGAGGCCCGGAACACGGGCCGCCACCAGACGGGCGGGGCCCCGGACGACTTCGACTGGGGACAGTACGGGCACAACCGGGGCCGCGTCGGCTACGCCGAGCCCGACCATGGCTACGACCGGGCCACTGATGGCTACGCCGGGGCGGCGGAGGGCTTCGCCGGGGTGCGGGGCGGCGCCCACCTGGGGCCCGGCAGTTACACCGAGTACACCGACCCGGGGTTCGCCCGTCCGGTGCTCTCGGACGACCCGCGGCTCACGGCGCCGGACGCGGGCGTCTACCCGGATACCTGGCAGGCCGTCCAGGAGCGCCGCCGGGAGGCGAGCTGGCGCGGGCCGATGGTCGGCGCGGTCACGGAGGTCCTCGCCACCGGCGTCGTGATCGGCGTCTCCACCCTGGCCGCGGGGCTGCTGCGGTCGGCGACCTCGCCGGTCAGCGCCATGGGCACCGTGTTCATCGACCGGACGCCCGCCACGCTGCGGAACCTCGCGCTGCAGCACTTCGGGGCGCACGGCCGGACCGTGCTGCTGCTCGGCATGTACCTCACCTTCGCCGTCGTCGCGATCGCGATCGGGGTGGCGGCCCGGCGGGCCGCAGCGGTCGGCGTGGCCGGGATCGCGGCGTTCACGCTGTTCGCCGCGTTCGTCACGATCACCAGGCCGGCCGGTCACGCGGGCGACGCCGGGCCTGCGGTCATCGGCGGCGTGGCCGGGGTCGCGGCGCTGCTGTGGCTGGTTCGCGCGTCCGCGCCGACCCGGGAGGTCGCGCCGCTGCGGCACGGGCGCGGCGGCTCGCGGAGGAGGACCCGATGACGGGCACCGTCGACCGGCGCAAGTTCCTCGCCGCGGCCGGCGTCACCGCGGTGACCGCGGCCACGGCCGGGGTCAGCGGCGAACTCCTGCTCGGCAAGCGTCTCCGCGGAAACGCCCCGGC
>WNGL01003397.1_pt1 | contig 19127 bp, 16 predicted proteins | sample 5400591 | NCBI WGS metagenome assembly WNGL01 (sample SAMN13153377, study PRJNA577476) | soil metagenome | isolation source: 80 cm soil or saprolite under Garry oak tree replicate 1 | place: USA:California | collected 2016-06-15 | reverse complement strand
ATTTGGTGCCGTACTGGGAGTACCGTGGGGGCGCTGGACCTGCCGTACGAGCCGGAGGAGACCGGCCGGGCGGAGCAGCCTCGTGGCCGTGGCGCGGACCGGCCGAGGGCGCGGGACATGCCCGACCCGGACGAACGCGGGCGCCTCTACGAGGCGACGCGGGCACACGTTTCCGCGGAAACGGGAGAAGAGTCCGGGTCCGTTCGGCGTCCCGAGGGGGACTACTGGGACGAGGTGCCCGGGCTCCTCGACAAGGCGGCGGACTACCGGGAGCGCTGGTCGGCGGACCGGCAGACGGCACCGGACCGTTCGGCCGACCCGCCAGGATCGTTTCGCAGCCACGGGGGCTTCTACCTGAGCCCCGAACGGCACACGGAGGCAATCGCGGCGATCGGCCGGGTGCGCGAGGCCGAGCCGGCCATCTCGACGGACGTGCGGGCGGTCGAGCAGGAGAATAGGCATGGCGGCTCGCTGGAGGGCTTCGAGCACAGGCTCAAGGACGACGACCGCCTCAAGGAGAAGGTCGCCGCGGTGCTGAAGGTCGAGCCGCGGATGATGGCGGCCGAGGCTGTCGGCGAGGTCCCGGACGGGATTCGCTATACGTACTGCTTCGAGCCGAGAAGCTATACCAGGGGCTACGACGACATCAAGGAACGGCTGGAAAGTCGCGGCTACGAGATGTACTACTCCAAGAACTCGTGGACCGATCCCGAGTACAAGGGGGTCAACACGCGCTGGGTGACGCCGGACGGGCGACGGTTCGAGGTGCAGATCCATACGCTCGAGAGTTTCCACGTCAAGCATCACGTGACACACGTCGCCTATGAGCGGATCCGCGACCCGGCGGCAAGCAGATCCGAGCTCCGCGAACTGCACGCGTTCCAGAGGGAGGTGTGCTCACGCATCCGGGTGCCAGAAGGCGCAGTCGACATCCCCGAGTACAGGAAGGAAGGGTTCTAGGTGCCAAACAAGATCACGTATTTCGCGATTGTCGGCGGCAACAACACCATCGATAATCCCCGGGGCCTGGTCCGGCGACTTGAGCATGACGACGGTCCATCCGACGAAGGCCTGAGTGACGACTTCAGTTGGAGTTTCACGCCGGTGATCGCCGAATGGGAGCACGGCGACTTCGCCAATGAACTCGTCGAGGTGAGCCACGAGCAGGCTGAGCGGATCATCCGGTACTTCCGCGATCGGTGGGGGCCGTACGGGCAACCAGCGGACTCGTGAGCGGCGACGGCAGCCTGATCCGGTCGAGGGATGCGGCGGGGATGCGGCCGACCTCTTGCGCGGTGATCTCGATGAACTCGTTTTCCAGGTCTCCGCGTTCGGCGGAGATCAGCAGCGAGCTGCGATGCCACACAAGATCCCGGGTGAACGCCTCGTCGCGCCTGCCGCCGTCACGGGAGCTGCGCCTGAGCCGACCTGGCGCGAACGCCGCCTTCAGCGTTCCGATCACCTGCTCGCGGCGGCTGCCCTCCGGGAGCCGTCCCTTGCGGGCGGCTAAACCGGATAGACGGTGGGGGTGGTGGTGTAGGTGCGGCCCGCCGGAGTCCGCCATTTCAGGACGCCGGGTTCCGGCTGCTCCAGCCACCATCCTTCGGCCTGCTTACACCGGTGGTGGTGACGGCATAGAGGGGCCAGGTTGCACGGGCAGGTCCGGCCGCCCCGGTGCCATGGTTCGGTGTGGTCCAGGTCGCAGCGGCCAGCCGGCCGTCCGCATCCGGGGGCAGTGCAGGTGGCGTTACGGACCTTGACCAGGTGCTGCAGGCTCCGGCCGGGCCGGTACCGGCTCTGCGCCTCGGCGTGGTTGCAGGGCCCGCGGATGACGCTGTTGAGTTGGATTTTCAGCGTGTCCATGAGCTCTTGGGGTTTGAGGTGCAGGGGCGGCCCAGGCCCTGCACTGGTGTCCGAGCCGGGGGACCAGGGGCAGGGACCGGCGGCGCAGCCGTGGGCGGCGGCGGTCCCGTCGGGGTTCAAGACGGTGACGCACCAGCGGGTGGCGGGGTGCCGCGCGGCGGCGGCGGCCAGATTGCGGGTGTCGTGGTGGTCGACCAGCCCGAACCCGGCGACCTCGCCGGGCGGACCGGTGTCGCCTTCCAGAGCGCTGGCTGGGATGGTGATGTTGACCAGCGCCGCAATGCTCGGGCCGCGTCCCTGTGCGATGGCCTGGCTGCGGCCGCCGATGCCGGTCCCGGCCGGGCCGGACGCAGGTCCAGGGCCGCCCTTGCCGCCGGGACCGCCGTCGCCGGGGTCATCGGGGTCGCCGGGGTCATCGGGGTCGCCGGGGTCGCCGGGGCTAGCGTTTCCGCCGGGACCGTTCCCGCCGGGGCCGGCGCCTGCCGCGGCGGGCCGGCCCGGGTCCGGGTCGGCCGGGGCCGGGCGGGAGTCCCGTTCTTGCAGCAGGTCCAGAAGGGCGCGGGCCTTCAGCTCCTCCAGCGTCCCGGGCACCCCCGCGTCGCGCAGGTCTAGGGCGCGCTGCTCCACATGCTGCATCGAGGCCAGGATCTCCGCCGAGGGCATCTCCCGGGCGATCATCCCCGCGTTCCCTGAGGCCTCCCGGAACCGGCGCACGTGCGCCTCGCCCCGCGCCTTCTCCTTCCGCCTGCGCACCGCTTCAGGATCCAGCTTGATCACCAGCCGGTGCGCGGCCGACCGCAGTTCGCCGAACGTCTTGGACTGGGCCGCCTCGGCCAGCTTCTCATCGGCGGTGGCCGCGTCGGCGGCTGAGAGGATGCTGGTCTCGTCCTCGATGATCCGCACATGGACCGGGTGGATCCGCCCCGCGGCCAGCGCGGCGAAGGTCTTGGGGAGCCGGGTGGCGACGTCGCTGGCGTAGCCGATCTGCCCGGCCGCGGCCTGCCAGGTCAGCCGGAACGCGCTGGCCACCTCATCGGCGGCGAACTCACTGATCCCGGCCGGGTCGCCGGGGGCGGGGTGGCGGCCGGCGAACTCGGCCAGCGCGGCCATCTGGGTCCAGGCCATCAGCGACTCCATCCGCCGCGCGCCGGACAGGAACCCGATCAGCTGGTTATCGGACAGCTCCGCCAGGCCCTTGCCGTCCTCCCCGGCGACAGCGGACAAGATCACCGCGAGCAGAGGGCCGGGGGCCATGGTGTCGGCGCGGCCGTCCTCGGCGAACCCTTCCAGGGTCAGCTCCTCCGCCGGCAGCGTCACGTATAGGCCTTGCTGAAGATCTTCCTCCTCGTCCCAGTCTTCGTCCTCGGCGGGCAGCGGGGCGGAGCCTTCTGGCTCGCCGCCGTCGGGCCTGCGCTCGGGGAACGGTGCTGCAGACATGGGTCACCTGGGTGGTGCTCGGGGAGGGAGGGCGCGGAGATATCCGCTAGGGAACAATTTATCATCTCCCAAGATCAACATCTACTACTATCGAACTTATTTTCAAGATTCTTAGTGATGCCAGCGAGGTGGTGCGCACGGTACGCTCCTGCGAAGGTCTATGCGGCTGGCGACGTGATCAGGTAGTCCACCGCGCGACGCGTGTGAGCCTCACGTCCGGCGGGCCAGGGCTTGCCCGATCGCGGCGAAGCGGATGCGTTCCTGCTCCAGGCGGACCGAGGGACCCAGAGTGCCGTCCACGAGATCGCGGTAGAGCTCCGCCTCGTCGGGGTCGAGGAGGTCCAGGCGGGCGACCGCGGGCCGCGGTTCGGTCACCCACTGATCGCGGTGGGCGAGCAGCGTCGCGCGGTCCATCAGCATGGAGCGGGCGCGCCCGAACCGTTGCCGTAGCCGGCTCAGGATGACGAACCCGTGGGTGTCGATGTCGCCCCAGTAGACGAGGTCCAGGTCCGTGAGCCAACCGAGCGATTCCAGCATGTCGACCGCGTAGCCGCCGCCGAAGATGACGATGGCGTCGCCGGGCAGCGGGAAGGCGAGGTAGGTGATCTCGTTCTCGATCACATAGGCCCGCTTGGCTTCCGGCGGCGGTGCGGCGAACTCGTCGGCGCGGACGGAAAGCTCGGTGAAACCGGCGAAACCCGGCGAACGGAACCGTACATAGCCCGGCTTGCGGCGAAACCGGTATCTGGCGGCGAAGCCGGTCGCGTTGGCGTCGATCCGGTCCGGGGTGAGCTGCAGGTCGAGCAGTTCGGCGAGCACGCCGCGGTGACCCTCGATGAACTTGGTGTCCACGCCGGGCACGTCGACCTGGCGCAGGTACATCCCGGGCGACTGCCGCTCGTCGATCCACCGGACGGTGGCCAGCAGCTTGTCCCACCGGTCCGCCAGCTTGAGCAGCTGCATCGGGCGGCGCGTCAACCACGGGACAAGCCGGGGACAGCTCTGCGCCGTCGCGTCCGCGAGCGAGCGGAACCTGCCTACCTCGGCGCGCACGCCGAGCAACTCCCACGCCTGGTCATACCCGTCGATCCAGGCCCGGCAGGGAATCAGGTTCGAGCCCAGCTGACGGCCGCCGACCTTTTTGTACTCGACGCGCAGCGGGCCATGCGCGGCCCGAGCCCACTCCGCCGCCCACTCCTGCACGTCGGCGAGCTGTGCCGCGATCTCCCCGGCCGCCGGGCCGCGCAGCGGGACGTCCAGCGGCTTCCAGTCCTGGCCCTCGGCCAGCGCGGTAAGCAGTGCTCCGGACTGCCACTTCTTGGCGAGCCACGCGCGGACCTGCGCGGGGCGGGTCCAGGGACGCGTCACGTCAGGCTCCGGCGGCAGCGGCTGGCATCGGGATGACCGGGATGCCGTTGACGGCGGCCTGGCGGCTGACCGCGTGCGCCAGCCGGCGGGAGTAGTACTCCTCGATCGTCAGCGTCTGCAGCCGGGAGTAACAGCTCGTCGGGTTGTCCACGAAGCCGACCCCGGACACGTACGGCTCGATGACGTGGATCTTCTGCAGCGGGGTGACGATCAGCAGCTGCAGGCCGAGTCGGCCGAACAGCTCGAGCGCGAACCTGGTCGACTCGTCCGAGCCCCGGCCGAACGCCTCGTCGATGACCACGAACCGGAACGTCCGCGACTTGGCCGCGCCCCACTCCAGCTTGAACTGGTACGCCAGCGACGCGGCGAGGATCGTGTAGGCCAGCTTCTCCTTCTGCCCGCCGGACTTGCCCGCCGAATCCGCGTAGTGCTCGTACTCGGTGTCGTCCGTGCGGTACCGCTCGGACGCGGAGAAGATGAACCAGTTGCGCACGTCCGTGACGAACCGTGTCCACTTGCGGTCCGTCTCGGTCTGGCCCTCGCGGCCCCTGAACCGCTCGATGATCCTGCTGACCTGCAGGAACTTCTGCTCCGAGTACTGGTCAGAGGCTTCGGCGGACACTGACCCGACCACGCCCTCGGTGCAGGCGCGCAGCTCGGCGCGGAACTCGCGGACGTCGGTGTGCGGGGTCGGCTGGGCCTCGAGCTTGATGTACCTGCCGGGGTTGTAGTCGACGCCGACCAGCGATTCGTTGATCGTGGCGATCCGCTGCCTGATCACGTCCGCCTGCTTGTTCAGCTGGGACTGGAAGCCTGCGATGTCGCGGATCGTGTTCTGGTTCAGGTACGTCTTGAACTGCTGCTGGAACCGGGGCAGGTCGTCATCGGTCAGCCGCTGGTGTAGCTCCCGGTAGCCGTCCGCTGCTTCCACCGCGGCGTCGAGCTCCTCGGTTTCCACCGGGTAGCGGCCGCGGAACTCGCCCATCAGGGAGACGATCCTGTTGCCGAGGGTGGTCTTCCTGGCGTTGCGCCGCTCGATCAGCGCGCTGATCTGCTCGCTGGCCGCGTTCTCCGCCTTGTCGCACGACTCCGCCGCGGACGGCGGCGTGTGCCCGATCTTCGGCAGCAGGCCGGTGATGGCCTCGAAGCGGGCGCGGGCCGGCTCGCAGTCCGGCTCGGCCAGCGTCGCGGCGGCCTCGGCCCGGTCGGCCTCCGCCCGCTCGGCCCGGTTAGCGACGCCGCCGAGCAGGGTCTGCACGTCGCCGTGCGCGGCCTCGGCCGCGCCGATCTGCCTCCGCAGCTTCTCCAGGTCGCGGCTCAGCCGGGCCAGCTCGGCCGAGGCCGCCTCGAGCTGGCGCTTTTCCGCCTTCAGCTCCTCGGTCCTGTTGACCACGGACTGCCAGTCGATGTCGGCGAACTCGCGGGTCTGGTCCAAGCCCGCCAGCACCTGGCCGCGCTCGATCGCGGCGTCGCGTGCCTTCTCGTACCCAGTCAGCTCGTCGCGGACCGCAGCGAGCTGCGCCGCCAGCGATTCGGCGTGCCAGAGGAGAGCCTCGAGCTTGCGCTCGTTGGACCAGCCGAGCACGTACTGGCTGCGGTCGTCGCTCGTCCAGCCGTAGCTCCCGGCACATCGAGGCCCGCAGGTCCAGCTGGCGCTTGGGAATGTTGTTCGGGTGCTCACGCAGGCTGACCAGCTCGGCGTGGACTACGGCCGCCTTGTCCTCGAGCGCCTTGGCCGCGTACCCGGCATCGGTGAGCCTGTTCTGCGCGTCCGCGAGATCGGCCTTGGCGCGGTCCCGGGCGGCGGCGATTTCCCGGCGGCGGGCGGCGAAATGCTCCGCGGTCTCCACCGGATCCAGGCCGGCCTCGGCCAGCAGCTTCCCGAACCGCTCGGCCCGGTCCATTCGGTCGCGGGTCGCGGCCTCGTTCTCCTCGAGCAGGCGGTCGATCTCGGTCAGCCGGCTCCCGCCGTGGCCGGCGAGCTCGATATCGAGCGAGCGTTCCCGCGAACGCAGGTCTTTCAGCCGGGTAGCGAGATCGGTGAGCTGAGCGTGCAAGCCAGCCCGTTCGGTGGAAAGATCGGCGAGCAACCGGTCTACCAGCCCGGCCTTGAGGTCGGCGAAGTAGAACCTCAAGGCCGTGCGCTGGGCGGTCAGCGCCGCTATCTCGGCGGCGACCTTGTCGTGGGCCTCGCACTCGGCGAGCAGCGGGCCGAGCGCCGCGAGCTGGGCCCGGGCGCGCTGGACCGCCTCGTGCGCCTGGGTGAGATCCTCGAAGTGCGCCACGATGCTCGCGGTCCATTTCGCGGCGTCGAACGGCTCCAGCATGTGGTCACGGACGAAATCGGTGAGGTTGCCGACCGATTTCATCGAAACGGTCTGATGGAACAGCTCCATCGCCTGTTCGGACTCGATGCCGAGGCGGCGGCGGAAATCCTTGCCGTAATCGGGGAAGCTGTCGTAGATCTGCGCGCCGCCTGCCCGGAGCCGCCTGCGCAACGCGGTCATGTCGGAGCCGAAGTCCGCGAAGTCACCGGCCACCGACAGCGGCTTGTCCGAGGTCAGGTAGAAGCGGTCCGGCTGCCCGCCGGCATCGGCACCGCGCAGCCAGAACACCTGGGCGATGGTGACGGTGGCGTCGAACCCCTCGTTGCCGAAGACGCCGAGGATCACGCTGTACTTCGTGCCGTCGCGGAGCGCGACCGGTTTCGTCGTCCCGGTCACCTCGTTGCGCTCGGACTTGAAGTAGCCGAGCACGTAGGACCGCAGCGACCGTTCCCTGGTGTCCGCGCCGGCCGCCTTGTTGTAGGAGATCCGGTTGGCCGGCAGCAGCAGCGTGGTGACCGCGTCCACGACGGTGGATTTCCCCGACCCGATGTCGCCGGTCAGCAGCGTGTTGCGCGCGTTCGCGTCCAGCCGCCAGACGCGCTGGTCGAACGTGCCCCAGTTGTACAGTTCCAGCCGGGTCAGCCGGAAGCCGCTGAGGGTCTCGGTCATAGGGCGGCCTCCTCGGCCTTCAGGAGTTCCGCGTATCCGGCGAGCTTGGCGTCGAAGTCGGCGAGCCACTGTGCGTCGACGAAGGCCTTCAGGATCCGCCGCACCTCATAGACCGGTTCGGCGTTCTTCGCCGGGCGGAGGAAGCCCAGGTCGACGGCCTTGCCGATGTGCGCGTCGATCTTGTCGGCCAGCCTCGCCTCGTTGCTCGTGGCCGGCAGGAAAACCCGCATCATCTCGGCGATCTGCTCCCGGCTCAGCATCAGCCTCGTGTCACCGCCCTGCGCGTCGAATTCGGCCAGCTTCTTGCGGAGCAGCGCGAGCAGCAGGCTGACGTGAAAGGACAGCGGGCGCCGCGGGATCAGCCGGGGCAGCGGATCGGTGTCCAGGTCCCCGTCGGGCGGGCGCTGACGGCAGAACGCGTAACCTTCGGCCTCATCGACGACGACCTGCAGGCCCAGCACCGCCACGTAGTCCCGCACCTGCGGTTGCAGCTGGAGCAGGTGCCGCCAGGCGCGCTCGTGCGTGTCGCGGTACACGGCGCCCTTCATCAGCTGGGTGACGGCCAGCGAGAGGTCAGGCTCGGTCATGCGGATCCCCTGACGAACGTGACACGCGGCATGGTCACCTTCCGTTCCCGGCCGTCTGGCTCCTGCCAGCACACCTGCTCGTGATGACGCTCGTCGAAGACGAGCCCGAACGTGCCGTCCTTGAGCGACAGGTACGTGACGAGTTCCGCCACGCCCTGGCGGAGGGGGTGGACGGCCACGAGTTCGGTCAGGCCGACCTGGGAAGCATGACGGAGCGCCTGGCGGACGCAGCCGCGCAACGGCTCAGGATCCACGTAGACCTGCTCGAACAGCGCGGCCGGATCGGTTTCCTCGTCGGCCGGCCGCACGTCCTCGCTGTCGATGCGGGCCTTGCGCACCGGCGCGTACAGCGGGCGTTCCATGGGCAGCCGGACGGCCGGCGCGGCGCCGTCGATGTTCGCCGAAACCGGGACATCGCGCCGTTCGCGCAGTTCCAGCGCGTGCGACTCGATGTCGCGCAGGATGTCGATCACCCGGCGGTTCTCGAACCACACCTGGTCGTCCAGGAACCGGCGGAGCTGCTCGGACAGCTGGCGCACCGTCGCCTGCGTCCGCTCGGCCGCATCGAGCCAGTCGTAGTGGATGTGCCGCAGCCGCGGATCCTTCCCTGTGATTTCCGTCAGCTGATGCACGCTATCCAGCAGGCCGCTGAGCTCCTCCTGACGCGCCTGCGACAGCAGGAAATCGTAGAACGCCTGGAAGGATCGGCCCTGGTCCGAGCCGGCGATGGTCTCCCGGCTGCCGAGCACGTCATCGAGCAGCTCACCCTTACCGCCGTGCCAGCCGGTGATCTTTTCGCGCAACTGCCTGTCCAGCTTCCTGAAGTTCTCCTCGACCTCGCGGAAGTCGGCGAGCAGTTCCCGCGCGGTCGCGGAAAACTGCTGGTAGCGATCGCGTACGGCGCTCGCGTCGAGCAGGTCGAGCTCGCCGCCGACGATCCGGGCGATCGAGGAATCTATCTCCTCCCGCTGCCTCTGCAGCTCGGCGATCCGCTGCTCCGGGTCGGGCTCGGTGCCGAAGACGATCTGGCGCAGCAGGTCGATGATCGTGTTGAGCCGTGACTCCGTGCCGACGAACTCGCGTTCTTTGAGGCTGCCGATCCACTGCAGCGCCTTCTCGACGGCGGGCGTCGCGTCGACGTGGGGTTCGTCGGTGCCCTCCGGATAGTACTTGCGGAGCCAGCCGGCCTCCGGCGCCGCCCAGTCGTCCAGGTAGGCCTTGGCGGCCTTGGGGAACTTCCTCGGCTCGCTCGGCCCGGCGCGCTCGTTGAGCGCGTACAGCACGTCGTCCAAGCGGCTCGCCAGCTCGGCCGCCGGGATCGACCTGACGTTCTCGGTGACGAAGACCCGGTGCAGGAAACTGAGCACGAGCGGCGCGTGGTCGGCGCGCAGCAGCCGCCAGGCGGGACTGTTGTCGCGCAGCCAGGCCACCTCATCGAAGCTCGCTGCGCTGTCCGGCGAGCTCGTATCTGCCACGGTGGACCATCGTAGGGGCGGGGACTGACATTCTGGCCCGGCGGCCTTGGTCAGCCCTTGGTCAGAACGGCGGCTCGTCCGGTGGCGGCCCTAGGTCGTCATCGGGCGACCGGTCGAGGGGAGGACGCGGTGCCTCGGAACGGGGTTTGGCGCGGTCGGTGGCGAAGATCCACTGGGACCCGTCCCGCTGCTCGGAACGCCAGCCGCCCTCGCCGAGGATCTCGTCGAGAGCACGCTTGACCAGTCCCTGACGGTAGACCCAGCCAGACCGCTCCTCGTGCTGCTGACCGAACGTCTCGGGCAGGTGATCGGCCAGCAGGTGCTGGACGCGCCCCCATTTGACACCGCGATCACCACGTACGGCTGCCTGGAACGTATTGTCCCTGGCCAGCTGGCGGATGGCCGCGAACTTGAAGGTTTCCGTGGCGTCGACAGTCTTGTTGGCCGTGACCGGGGCGCCGCCGGACGCCGCCGCCGCCGCGCTGAGCGCGTTGTCCAGCTGAGCCTTGAGGCCCGACGCGTAGCACTCGGCGCGCGGGCGGCTGTAGTACGGGTCGGCCGGGGTGAAGGCCCGCTCGAAGAGCAGGGCGCGGGTCGGGATCGGATACGGCGTCTCGCTGACGCTCGACCAGAAGACCCCGTGCCCGGGAAGGGGCTCGTTGAGCAGGGACGCCAGCAGATCGTCGGAGAAATGGGCATTCGCCTTCTGGAGCGCGCGCAGGTCACCCTCGGCCAGCAGGTGGAAGATGAACCAGTTGTCGCCCTGGGACAGGATCTCGGCGGGGATGCTTCCGGGCTGCTGAGTCACTAGAACCGCCCCGAGGTCGTACTTGCGCCCCTCTTTCACCCAGGAGATGAAAGGGCCCTCCCCCTGGCTAGCCGAGGTGCCCAGAACCGACTGGGCCTCCTCGACGACGGCGATCACCGGCACGCTGCGCGAGTTTGCCTTGGTGAACTCGCCCTGGTTGTGCTCGAATATGCGCTGCAAGATCACGCCGGCCAGCGCAAGACCCTGGGCGCCGCGCATCTGCGAGATGTCCACGACGCAGAGCTTGCCGTCGGACAGCGCCATGATCAGCGCACGCAGCAGCTGGCTGGACGGATCGTGCAACGCGGAGACGACCCGCACCATGTTGGACCTGGCGGCGAGCGCCTCGTTTTCCTGCTGCCTGGGGTCGAGTTGCAGGGCCTGGCAGAAGTGCTTGAGGTCCGTCCCGCCCCTGGCCAGCCAGACCTCGTCGACAAGCTTGCTCCAGTCCGGCGCCCGCAACTGCTTGAGCTTGGCGATGTTCTGGTGCTCCTGGCGTTCGGCCGGTATCACCAGCGAGATGACCTTGGCGGGCTCCAGTTCCCTGATGTCGAGTCTCACCTTGTCGACGGAGAACGACCGATAGAACTCGCTCGGCCCTTCCTTGTCGGTGAACACGACCAGCCGGTCCTGCAGCGCCGGAACGTCGCACAGGCCTGGCCGGCCTTTGTCGTCGGGCCAGTAGTACTCGCCGTCGGGATCGAAGATGACCGTGCCGACCGGCACCTCGCGGTTGCTTCTCTTCTCCATGACGGGACCCTTGGCGCCGCCGTACAGGTTCGCGAACAGCAGCTTGACCAGGTTGGACTTGCCGAAGCCCGCCCGGGCGAAGACGAACGAACGGCGGCTCACCAGATGCAGGATGTCAAAGCGGGGTAGGACCGCGGGATCGCGGACCTGCAGCCGTTCGTCGTGGCCCACGCGGGCATCCTGCCCTGCGTAGACGAATTCGCCGAGGGCGAGGAAGCCGAGTTCGACCGCATGCACGCCGTCGGCGGTGGCCCCCGCGACGTGCCGGAGCAGCTCGTCGGACAGGAAGGCGACCTTGGCGCCGACGTGCGGCAGCCGCCGGTGTGAGGGGACGAAAACGGGTGGCTTGTCGCCGTCCCGGTACCGGAGCACGCCCAGGATCCTGATGTTGACGCGGTACTTGAGGAACTGGTCGCGGAGGTCTTCGGGAATGGGGCGGTTCTCGCGCTGCTGGCGCAGGGCGTAGTCTTCGCCGGCGGGCGAGATGAGCCTGCCCTGGGCGGAAATCGTGGTGATGCGCCCCAGGATCGCCTCGGCGTCGTTCTCCAAGGCCACCAGGACGAACTGGCCGTGCATGGGCGAGGACTGGAAATAGTTCTGGTACGGCAGGATGAGGTCCGCGTGGAACTCAAGCCCGCCCTCGGAGAAGCCGAGAAAGGTCCCTACCACCTGCGCTTTCTCAAAGAGCGTCACTGGTACCTCCCCGCGGCCGGATCGGCGGGCGACAGCCGCTGCGCGTCGAAGACATGACGCCGGTCGGCGCGGATCTGCTCCCGGACCGCCTCCTCCATGGAGGTTTGCAGGATCGCGAGGTCCAGGTCGACCACCTGCGCGTAACGGTCCGCCTCCTGCAGGCAGTGCGGGTAGCAGGGCACCGGGAAGCCGACCTCGGCGTCGGCGAGCAGCGAGCCGAAGACCTGCTGGGCCTGCGGCGCCTGGAACTGGAGGAGGTCCAGGGTCCAAACCGGATCGAAGGACTGCCTGCCGAACCGGATCAGGTACATCGCCCCCATGTTGAACCTGGGCTTCTCCCCGTCGGCGTCGCCGTCATCGGGCGAGCGAACGTACTCGGCCCAGTCGTACACCTTGACCTGGAGCGCCGACGGGACCGGCGCGTAACAGGGCTGGCCGGCCGGGAACACGTCTTCGACGGCCATGGCCAGCCGGTAACGCTCGATGATCCGGGAATGCTTCGCTATCCCGACGAGGAAGATGTCCCGCTTGCGCTCACGCCTGTTCTTCTCGATCGCCGTCTTCATCAGGCGGTAGAGGCGGACGAACAGATCTCCGGCGAAGATCCTGGTACGGAGGAGGCCATCCCGGATGACCAGGGTGTCACTCCCCCACCGTTCGTAACAGATGAGATCGTAAAGAACCGCCCACTCGCACAGATCGCGGTAGACCAGCGGCCATCCCCTTGATGCCGACGTGGCCGGGATCATCGGGCTCAGCTGTCCCAGCGCCGACACCCCCAGGTCTCGCATCATCCGGCCGAGCGGCGAGCCGGGATCATCGAGGTGGCGCTGCCCCAGGGCCACGGTGTCGGTGGACGGCGAGATCACGTCGAGGAACAGGTCATCGCCAAAGGTGTCGACCACGCGGACGACCTGCAGCGAGAACGGATTGAAATCCAGGCGGTGGTTTCCGCCATCCGAGGCCACCAGGGAAATTGAATTAATATTACGAGGCTGAATGGTCGTGACCGGCCTGATGAGAGCGACATCGCGCATTACCTCGTCGAGCAGGCCGGAATCACCTTTGGTGGCCTCTCGGACCAGGCTTTTGAGCTCTGGGAGCCGGTCAGGGTCGAACATGCTCCCTCCGTGGTGACAGGGAATAACAGATTGTACTTAGTGGCGAATCTTTCGGCTATTGTCCGCCTGAGCCATTCCGCAGGCCAGGTGCGGAACGCCCGCCTGTACCAGCGGCTGCCGTTGAACGATGATGGAACGGTCATGAAACTGTCGGATCAGACGCTTTTGGAGTTCGCTGTCCTCACGCTCAGCGGGATCGTCTGGTCCGTCGTCACCGCGCTGCTGGTGACGGACTACCGAGGCGCCCTGACGAGCTACACGCACAGATGCTGGCTGACGTACCAGCGTCCGTGGTATCAGCGGACGTTCTTGTGGACCGCGTCGTCTCGTGCCCGCCATGCCGACGAAAACCGGCTCCGGCGCACCTTCCGGATCGTTGCCGTCATCGGACTCGCAATGGGAGTGTTCATCCTCTCGATCGAGTTCAGCGCCCTGGTAACGGGACATGTGAGCTGAGGCCGAACCGCCTGGCAGGGCAGCCGCTATTTGCTAGCCGGCGACGCCGGGGTGCTGCGCTGTGGGTGGTGTGGTGGTTACGGCTTGGGGATCGGCTGCCCGGTGGTGTCCCAGGTGTTGCCGGACCAGGTGTTGCCGGCGCCGGCGGGGTCATAGTAGGCGACGGGGCCGTACCGGCCGCTTTTCGGGTAGTAGAGCTGGCCGATCCGGTTGCCCTCGATGACGATCTTGGAGGTGGGGTTGCTCATGGCGGCACCGCCGTAGATGGTGTAGGACCCGCCGGCGAGGAAGTTGTTCTTGATGGTCTTGTTCGCCACCGGCACGCCGGAGCTTGCCGCGTCCAGGTTGATGGCGTCGGTCTGCCCCAGGCTGTTGAAGATCGTGTTGTTCTCGATGGTCAGCGGCGCCGTGCCGCCGTTGACGTAGAAGCCGTTGGTGTGATCTCCGGCGACGTAGCCGGGGTCGTGAATGTAGTTGCCGTCCGCCAGCCCGGCTGATATGTGCATGGCGGTCCTGAAGTGGAAGATGTTGTTGTCCTTGATGACCATCCCGGTGGAGTTCCCGTAGACATCATCGATCGCCGAGTCGACGCGGCCGGTGGTGGAGTTCTGGCCGCTGATGGTGGAGTTCTCGATTGTAACGTCGGTGGTGCGGGTGAGGCTGATGCCGAAAGACGCGTTGGTCACGACGTGGACATTCTTGACCGTCACGTGGGAGGCGTGGATCACGAGGGTGTAGGGAATGTAAAGGCCGCTGAGCACCGTCCCGTTCCCGTTCACGAACACTTCTTTATACGCGGCGTTGTAGGACCAGCCCGGCCCGCTGGACACCTGGCTCGGGACCGACTTCAGGGTCGTCCCGCTGGGTACACCGGTGTTCGTCGCGTCCGGGTAGCTGCACCCGCTGGGCTTGGCCGCGCAGTGGGTGAGCACCGCGGCGTCGGCCCGGCCTGCGCCGCCGCCGGCGGCGAGGACACCCACCGCGGCGAGCGCCGCGACGCCGAGCACGGCCGCGCCGAGCCTGCGGCTCCGGCGGCCCGCGCGGGCGCCGGATGCGGGCGAGGCGGGCAACTGCTGGCCGGTGCGGATACCGGTGCGGGTGGTGGTCATGACATCTGCCTTTTCTCATGGGCTTGCCGGGCTGTCATGACCACTCTCGGCGTTATTTCTCTCCTCTTTCAGGGGAGAATTCCTTGTCTGCAGGGAGGCCTTTTCCCTGTCCTTTGGACCTGGTTACTTCGGCCCGGTTCCTTTGGCCCGGTTTCCTTTCCCGCCGGGGGCCTTCCGGCCCGGGCATTAGGTCCCTGCGCCGCGGATGGCGGCGGGATCGGCATCCGCGGCCGCCTGCCCGGCCGGGCCCGGCGAGGCGGCCGCCGGCGTAGACGGCACGGCACCGGCGCGGCAGTGAGGGTGTGCTGGCCGACATCGCCGCAGGCCCGGGCGGGAGAGCTGCCTGCTGACAGGCTGCCTTCTCAGCCCGGCGCTGGCGGGATCACCATCACCCTGGCCTGCGGCGCTCGCGGCCTTGGTTACCGCGGGGAGGTGAATCCGGCGATCCTGAAATGGCTGACGTTGTTGCGCGGGTAGGAGGTGGCGTAGAGGTTTGCACCGTCGTAGGACACCGCCACGGCACCCGCGCCGTCCAGCGCCCCGGCCGGGCTGGTGGGGGTGCACCCGGCCAGGTCACCGATGCAGCCGGCGAATGCCAGGTCGCCCGCCCCGACGATCTTGAAGTGGGTGACCTCCCCGCCGGTTATGGAGGCGACGTAGAGATCCGCGCTGACCGGGGACACCGCCACGCCCTCCGCGCCGTCCAGCGCGGTCTTCGGGGTGGTGGCGTTACATCCGGGCATGTCACCGACGCAGCCGGCGAATACCAGGTCGCCGGCCGTGGTGATCGTGAAGTGGCTGACCGCGTTGCTCCAGTAGGATGCGGCGTACAGCTGCGCGCCGTCCGGGGTCACGGCCAGGCTGACCGCGCCGCCCAGCCCTCCGATGGGAGTGCACCCGCCGAGCGCGCCGATGCAGCCGGCGAACGCCAGGCTGCCAGCCGCGTCGATCGTGAAGTGGCTGATGGCGCCGCTCGCCGAAGACGAGGCGTACAGCTGCCTGCCATCGGGTGTCACGATCACGGTGTCCGCGCCGTCCAGCGCCCCGGCCGGGCTGAAGGGGGTGCACCCGGCCTGGTCGCCGATGCAGCCGGCGAATGTCAAGTCACCTGCCGCGTTGATGGTGAAATGGCTGACCGTGTTGCCCCGGGTAGAGGTGGCGTACAGCTGCCTGCCATCCGCGGTCACCGCCACGCCGTGCGCCCAGTCCAGCGCGCCGGCCGGCGAGGTCGGCGTGCATCCGGCCAGGTCACCGATGCAGCCGGCGAACGTCGGATTGCCCGTCGCGTCGATCGTGAAGTGGCTGACCGCCCCGGCGTGGAGCCCCAACCTGGTCGTGGTGTAGAGCTGCGTGCCGTCGGCGGTCACCGCAACGGCGTTCGCGCCGTAGAACACCGCGACCGGGCTGACGGGCGTGCATCCGGCCACGACACCGATGCAGCCAGCGAACGTCAGGCCGCCCGTCGCGTCCACCGTGAAGTGGGTCACCGCGGCACCCGAAACGGCATAGACCTGCAGGCCGTCCACGGCAACGGCGCTCACGCGGTCCAGCGCCCCGGCCGGGCTGGTGGGCGTGCACCCGGCCAGGTCACCGATGCAGCCGGCGAACGTCAGGCCGCCGGGGTCCGCGAACGCGGCCGGAACCAGCACGCCGCAAGCCACCGCCGCACACGCGGCGGCAATCAGCAGCGGGCGGAGCCGCCGGCGCGATTTCCGGGCACCGCGGGCAGCTGACCGGCCGGCGGCCAACAGGCCACGGATCAACGTGCAGAGCATCAGGCCTCCCTGGTCATGAGCCACGATGAAAGGCACCGCGGCTTTACATGCCGTGGTACGCAGCCGCCAGCCGGGCGGGTTCAACCCGGCGTGCACAGACCACGGGCACGCCCGGCGGGACGCGTCCGTGCTGGCGGGCAATCTCCGCCAACTGGCGGACTGGGCGAAGCGTGCGGCACAGGAAGGTCTATTCGGCTGGCGGCGTGATCGGGGGCGCGCGGAGTGCCGTTCGGCCGGGCGGAAACTTAAGCTCGTTCGGCCGTAATTTTCGGCGGCGGCGCTGGCGGCCACGTTGCGGTCAGGGTCCATGCACCCAGGCGATGTGATGTCCGGCGTCGTGGGCGAGCTGGGAGAAGAACGCCCGCTGGGCGTGGCCGTTGCCCTCGCGGAACGGATGCAGAGCGTTGGCGTCAGCGACGAACCTGACCAGCGCGGTGATGAACGGGTCGCGGGCCAGGCCCCGCAGTCCGGTCCGCGGCGGCCAGCCGGCCGAACACGTCCGCCGCGTACGACTCCAGGTGCTGCGGCAGGCAGAACACCGATCCTTTCGCGATGGACACGGTGCGCAGCTGGCCGGCCCAGGCATAGACGTCGCCGAGGATGTAGCGGTTGAAAGCCTGCAGGTGGGTGAGGTCATACTGGCCGGGCAGCCGCAGCCGTTCCAAGTCGATCAGCCGCGACGCGGACAGCGCCGCCTCGGCCCGGGCCAGCTCGGCGGCATCGGTGATGCCCAGCAGGTTGCGCAGCACGCCGCTGGCGGGATCTGCATACGGGTCACCGGCCGCGCTGCTCACCTGCGGTAGCGGGACAGGACCTGCTCCCGCAGCTCATCGGTGGACAGCCGTCCGGCCGCCACCTCGGCGAACAGCACCAGGTCCTCCGCGCTAGGCTTCAGCCCTTCGGCTCGCACCGAGGCTAGCGCCGTCGCGACCGCGTGCTGCCGCTCCGCGGCCTCCTGCAGCGCCTCGTACTGTTCGACCGATACAAGCACCGCCTCCGCCCTCCGGTGAGCGCCGACGAAGACCGCGGCGTCCGGGGATCGCCGGACCCGGTCCAGCACGCCCGCGAGCCCGGCGCGGAACTCGCGGAACGACAAGACCTCCGGCGCTGCCACCGCTCAAGCGTACACCATTGCGTACACGCACCGGTGACACTCCGTGCCCAACCAAGCGCCGACCTAAACGAAATATCCGCCGCTATGGACGGCACGACCAATCTCCGCTGCCGGCTGTCACATTGAGACCGAATGGTCGATGTGTGCTGGCGCGTACAGCCTTCCCAGGCAGTTTGCCGGGGCGCCGATTCGGCAGGGAGGATCTTGTCAAGCGGGAACCGACAGCGGCAGGGGTTCGTAGGCCGTGGCAGCGAGGAGGACGGCATGAGTGATACGACGCCAGCTCTGGACGAGGCGTTCGAGCGGATAGCGGCGGCCAGCTTCGAGCTGCCGAACGGCTTCGTCAACCACGGGGCCATGGCCTGCGAGGCGCTGGCCATGCTCGACTGCGCCGATGACATCGACAGCTGGGCGCGCCGGTTCGCCCGGGCAGGCGGGGCATCGGTCGACCCGGTAGTGCCGGCCGGGTTCGAGTGGCGGCAAGCGCTCGGCGACTACCATCAGCTGCCGGAGTGGATCGGCTACTTCACGCAGGCCATTGACGAGGACGGCTGGCCGGCTGTGGTCGCGACGTGGGTGCCGCGGCTGATGCCCGCGCTGCGCACCGCGCTGTTCCACGGCGCCATCCGGACCGCCCACGCCGTGCGGGCCATCGACGCGCTCGATACACCGCCGCGGCGCGGTGAGCTGGCCCGGGCGCTCGGTTACTGGGCGGCCCGCTACCGCGAAGGGCAGCCGGCCAGCCCGCTGCCCCCCGCCGGGGACCTCCGGATGGCGCTGGTGCGGGCCGCAGCCGACGGCGCACGCCGCTACCTGGCCCGGCCCGACATCTTCCACCTGCACGGCGTCACCGGCGCGATGGCCGTGGAGATCCTCGCCGCCCACATCCCGGCCACGGACGGCGCCGCCGCGCTGGCCCAGGTGCTCGCCGAGCACGCCGCGCTGTACGCGGCCACCGAACCGGTCACCCGGCCTCACCCGGCCAGCCCGCCAGGCAGTGAGCTCGCCGGGGCGGCCGTGCGCAGCCTGGACCCGCACCAGGTCAAGCTCGTCGAGGCCTGCCAGCGCGGGCACACGGCAACCGGTGATCCCGCCTTCGCTGCCGCCGCGGAAACGGTCACCGGGCTGCACGCCTGACCGGCAACCGTCAGCCCGCCTGACCGGGAACAGTCGGCCCGCCTGACCGGGAGCGGGGCCGGCTACACCAGTCCGTCGGCGGCCAGGCCGGCATCCTCGGCGTGAGGAAGGTCAGTCCAGCTCGGCCCGGGCCAGTCCCCGCCGTCAGTGCTCATGTGCAGCGCTACCTCACCGACCCCCCCGTTAATGTGGTGGCTTGAGGCCGGACGGCTTTCACTCCGGCCACGTGCCTGGGCACTGGCGTTTCGTCACCGACGGTGACAGCTCTGCGATCCCTTGACACGCGAGATCCGCCGTTCTGCGCGGTTGCGACAGCTGGTGCTGCCCGGGCGGTCGGGCGCATATCGGGTTGGCGGGCGCGTTGAGGAGTGTGAGCGGGGCGTTGCGGCGGGTCGTCGGTTGCGGCGTGCTGCCGGTGGCGTGGCAGGGTGGGTGGGG
>WNGL01005524.1_pt1 | contig 19128 bp, 18 predicted proteins | sample 5400591 | NCBI WGS metagenome assembly WNGL01 (sample SAMN13153377, study PRJNA577476) | soil metagenome | isolation source: 80 cm soil or saprolite under Garry oak tree replicate 1 | place: USA:California | collected 2016-06-15 | reverse complement strand
ACCTTTGGCAGCCGGAGGCCGCGCGTGGGGCTGCTTTCCGTCGGGGAAGAAGAAATCAAGGGCAACGAATTGACCCGTGAGGTGTATAACCGTTTGAAAGAAAGTCCGATTCATTTTGTGGGCAACGTGGAAGGCGGCGACCTGTTCTCCGGCGACGTGGACGTGATTGTCTGTGACGGCTTTGTCGGCAACATCGCGCTGAAAATCTGCGAGGGCTTGGCGGTGCAAATTTTCGGCCTACTGAAGAAGTCTTTGAAGAGCTCCTTGGCGTCGCAGTTCGGCTCCTGGTTTTCGCGGGACGCATTTCGGGGCATCCGGAAACGCATCGATTACACGGAATACGGCGGGGCACCGCTGCTGGGCGTGCGCGGAGTGTGCGTGATCGGACACGGACGCTCGAACGCCAACGCGGTGAAGAACGCCATCCGCGTAGCCGCGGGGCTTGCCCGCGCGCGGCTGAACGAGAAAATCAAATCGGAGCTCTCGGCTGTCGTCGCGCGCGCGTGAATACGCCGGAACGGAATTCCCAATGGGCAAAACCGCATTCTTATTTCCGGGGCAGGCGTCGCAATACCCGGCCATGGGCAAAGAGCTCGCGGAGAATCATCCGGCGGCGCGCGCCGTGTTTGACGAGGCGGATCGCGCGCTGGGTTTATCGATTTCGCAGATGTGTTTCGCCGGGACCGAAGACGAATTGAAGCTCACGGCGAATACCCAGCCCGCGATCCTGACATGCTCCGTGGCCGTACATCGCATTCTCGAAGAGAGGGGAATCCGGCCCGATTACGTGGCGGGCCATAGCCTGGGCGAATACTCCGGGCTGGTGGCCGCGGGCGCGCTGCCGTTTTCGGATGCGGTGCAGATCGCGCGCAAGCGCGGAACGTACATGCAGGAAGCCGTGCCGCCGGGCCAGGGCGCCATGGCGGCCATTCTGGGGCTTTCGCCGGCCGTGGTGGCCGATGCCTGTAAGCGCGCGGCTCAGGGAGAAGTTTGCTCCGCGGCGAATCTGAATTCTCCCGAGCAAACCGTGATTTCGGGAAGCGCGGGCGCGGTGAAGCGCGCGGTGGAAATTGCGTCTCAGCTTGGCGCGAAGCGGACCGTGATGCTGCCGGTTTCGGCGCCGTTTCATAGCGCGCTGATGATGCCGGCGCAGGAGCGCCTGGAAAAAGAGTTGCGTGCGACGCCGTTCTCGGATTTGCAGGTCCCGCTGGTGAGCAACGTGGATGCGGATACGGTCTCAACGGGCGACGAGGCGCGCGACGCGCTTGTTCGGCAGGTATCCATGCCGGTGCGCTGGGAGGAGTCCGTGCGCTTGCTGATCGACGAGGGCGTGACGACATTCGTCGAAGTCGGGCCGGGGCGGGTGCTGACCGGGCTTCTGCGGCAGATCGAGCGGTCGGTGGCGGCGCTCAACGTCGAGGACGAAAAGAGCCTCGGCGCGACGCTCGACAAGATCGCCCAGGCGCGCTCCGACGCGGCGTAGGGCGCGCCGCAAACGGCGCCGCGCACGAAGAGTTTTCAACAAATGTTCAGCCTAAAAGACAAGGTTGCGCTGGTCACCGGCGCGTCTCAGGGGATCGGGCGCGACACCGCGCTGGCGCTGGCCCAGGCCGGGGCCAAGGTGGCCGTAGCCGCGCGAACTGCGGCGAAGCTCGCCGAGTTGGTGCGGGAAATATCTGGAGCGGGCGGCCAGGCGCTGGCAGTCCCGATGGACGTTGCCGACGCCGAGCAGGTCAAGGCGGGCTTCAAACAAGTTCTGGAAAAATTCGGCCGGCTGGATATTTTGGTGAACAACGCCGCCATCACCCGCGACGCCCTGGCCGTGCGCATGAAGGCAGAGGACTGGGAGGCCGTCCTGCGAACGAACTTGACGGGCGCGCACATGTGTATCCAGCAGGCGCTCGGGACAATGATGCGCCAGCGCGCCGGGCGGATCATCAACATCACTTCGGTGGTCGCGCAATCGGGAAATGCCGGACAGGCCAATTACGTGGCGGCCAAGGCGGGGCTGATCGGATTGACCAAGGCAATCGCCATCGAAGTGGCTTCGCGCAACATCACGGTGAATGCGGTGGCGCCGGGATTCATTGAGACGCCCATGACGGATGTTTTGTCCGAGAAGGTCAAAGAAGAGCTGAAGACGCGAATTCCTCTGGGGCGAATGGGCGCGGCGCGGGACGTAGCCGCGGCGATTGTCTTTTTGGCGAGCGATGAGGCTGGTTACATCACCGGGCACACGCTCGACGTCAACGGCGGGATGTATTTGGCTTGATCGGGCTTTCCGCATGCTCCCAAGGAGGCTTGTAAAGTTGACCTTGCAAGGGGCGCTGACTAAAATGAACAGGTTATTCTGGCAAGCCCACAGTTACAGTACGAGCTACGGCGGTTGGTGCGCCGGCGGGCCATCGCAGTAGAGATCGCGGAGGAAAACGCATGCCAAGCGTGGAAGAGCGCGTCAAACAGATTATCGTCGAGCAGCTCGGCGTGGATGAAAGCGAGGTGACGCCAACGGCTTCATTTGTGGACGATCTGGGAGCGGACTCCCTCGATCAAGTGGAACTCGTGATGGCGTTTGAAGAGGCGTTCGGCATTGAGGTGCCGGACGAAGACGCGGAGAAAATGACGACGGTGAAGGACGCCGTCGCGTACATTGAGAAACACGCCCAAGCCAAAAAGTAGCCGGCGGGCCCCGAGCCGCTCGGGGCGGGCCGTTCTTTCATAACAGGAGCATGGCACCTTTGACACGCCGGGTTGTCGTTACGGGCGTCGGGCTGGTTTGCGCGCTGGGTATCGGCACGGAGGAAACCTGGAAGAACCTCCTCGCCGGGCAGAGCGGAGTCGCCGCTATTACCCTGTTTGATCCGACGTGCTTCGACTGCCGCATCGCCGGCGAGGTCAAGGGTTTCGATCCGCTGAATTGGCTGGAGAAAAAAGAGCTCAAAAAAATGGGCCGGTTCATTCAACTGGCCCTGGCTGGCGCCGACTTCGCCGTTCGGATGGCGAATTGGAAGCCGGAACAGTCGGATCTGGACGAGGTCGGCGTTTACGTTTCCTCGGGGATCGGTGGATTCGACATTATCGAACGCGAGCACGGCAAGCTGCTGAGCGGCGGACCCAACAAGATCTCACCTTTCTTTATCCCTTCGGCAATTATCAATCTGGCTTCGGGGCAGATTTCCATCCGCTACGGCGCGCGCGGGCCGAATTCCGCTACGGCAACGGCCTGCTCGGCTTCGGCGCACGCCATCGGCGATTCGTTCAAGATCGTCGAGCGCGGCGCCGCGGAGATGATGATCTGCGGCGGTACCGAGGCCACGATCACGGCCATGGGCATCGGCGGGTTTGCTTCGATGAAGGCGCTCTCGACCCGCAACGATGAACCGGCGCGCGCGAGCCGTCCGTTCGACGCGCAACGCGACGGCTTCGTGGTCGGCGAGGGCGCGGGCATTCTCATCCTGGAGTCGCTTGAGCACGCTCAGAAGCGCAACGCGCCCATCCTGGCCGAGATCGTCGGCTACGGCATGTCCGGCGACGCCTATCACATGACGCAGCCAGCGGAAAACGGCGACGGCGCCTATCGCGTGATGAAGGCAGCGCTGAAAGACGCCAAACTCGCTCCGGAGGCTGTCGGCTACGTGAATGCGCACGGGACGTCGACGCCGATCGGCGACGCCATTGAGACCACGGCGCTCAAGCGGCTCTTCGGTGAGAGCGCCAAGCAGGTGCCGGTGAGCTCCACGAAATCCATGACCGGGCACCTGCTGGGCGGCGCCGGTGGTCTCGAGGCGGGGATCAGCGTATTGGCGCTGCGCGACCAGGTTCTGCCGCCGACGATCAATTACGAGAATCCAGATCCGGCGTGTGACCTCGACTACGTGCCGAATCAAGCGCGCAAGGCTTCGTTCGACTACTCCCTGTCGAATTCCTTCGGATTCGGCGGAACGAACGCCGCGCTTGTCTTCAAACGCTGGAGTGGCAAGTAATCCACGCGGTCTGACGACTGCGGCTATAGCAGTTGGATTTTCCTCTCATTGATTCGGGAAGGGACGCTCCCGTGAAAATCATTGTGTGCATCAAACAGGTTCCCGCCAAAGATGCGCCGCTGGCGATTGCCGGAAATTGGATCAAGGAATCGGACATTGGCTTCGAGATGAATGAGCCGGACAGCTACGCGCTCGAAGAGGCGCTGCGGCTCAAGGAAAAGCACGGCGGCGAGGTGATTGCGCTTTCGATGGGGCCCGAGCGCGTGAAGCAAACAATCAAGGAAGCCCTCGCGAAAGGAGCCGACCGCGGAATCCACGTCGCCGACGACAATTTTCATCAGCTCGATCCGCTCGGCTCAGCGCGCGCCCTGGCGGCGGCCATTCAAAAGGAAAACGCTGAACTGATCCTCACCGGCTTGCAGAGCGACGACCACGGCTTCGGCCAGACGGGCGTGCTGCTGGCGGCGCTGCTCGACCGGCCGCACGCGACGATCATCATGCAGATTGAAGTCCAGGACGGGAAGATGAAGCTCAAGCGCGAGCTGGAGGCCGGCTGGTTCCAGTGGATGGAATGCCCGCTGCCCGCGGTCCTCTCGATCCAGTCCGGGATAAACAAAGTGCGATACGCCACGCTCAAGGGCATCATGGCCGCGAAGAAAAAAGAGATTGCAACGATTCCTCGCCAGTCGTTGGGCGTTTCCAGCGAAGTGACGCAGCGCGTGGAACGCATTTACGTGCCCACCAAGTCGAAGAAAACGGAGATGCTCACCGGCACGCCGAAGGAAGTGGCGGCGAAGCTCATCGAGAAGCTCAAGTTCGAAGCGCGGGTGATTTGAAGCGGGGCGATGAACCGCTGTTCCGAGCCCGGGCGCGGCTTGGATAAACTCCGCGAGGAATCTCTCCGATGAAAATCATGTTCGTCACCGAGCAGCGGCAGGGGAAGTGGAACAACACGAGCTTCGAGACTCTGGCCGCGGCGCAGCAGATCGCGGCGGACGCATCGAATATCGTGAGCGGACTCGTCATCGGCAAAAGCGTGGCGGCTCTCGCCGACGAGCTCGCGGGAAAGAAGCTCGAGGAAGTGCTGCTGGTCGAGCACGACCTCCTCGAGTCGTACACGCCTGACGGCTTTTGCCTCGCGCTCGCGCAGGTGATCAACGCGGCGAAGCCGGACCTGGTGCTTTTTCCGCACACGTATCAGGTACGCGACTTTGCGCCCAAGCTCGCCGCCACGCTCGGCAAGGGCATGATCGCGGACTGCATCGGCGTGCGGCACGACAGCGGCAAACTCGTTTTCGTGCGCCAAATGTTCCAGGGCAAGACCGCTGCCGACGTGACGTTTCAGGGTGCCTCGCCCTGGTTCGCGTCGTTCCAGTCCGGTGCGTTTCGCGCCGATCTCGTCGCCGCGCATCCCTCCGGAAAAGCGCCGGTGAAAAAAGTTGCGGTTGACTTGAAGCCCGAACAGATTCGCACGAAGCCGCTCGAGCTCTTCCGCGAAGCGAAGCAGGCGGTGGATTTGACGCAAGCGCCGATCATCGTGGCCATTGGCCGCGGCATCAAGGCGCCGGAAAATATTCCGCAGGCGCAAGCGCTGGCGAAAGCCATTAGCGGAGAGATCGCCGCGTCGCGGCCGATTTGCGATGAAGGCTGGCTGCCGATGGATAGACAAATCGGCAGTTCGGGCCAAACCGTCGCGCCGAAGCTCTATCTGGCGCTCGGCATCAGCGGCGCCATTCAGCACGTGGTCGGCATGAAAGGCTCGCGCTGCGTCGTGGCCGTCAACAAGGATGCCAACGCGCCCATCTTTGAGATTGCCGACTACGGCGTCGTCGGCGATATCTTCGAGCTGATGCCCGCCCTCACCGAAGCCCTGGAAAAGGCCAAAACGGCGTAGTTTGGCAGAGTTCATTCCGTTTGACTTATACTTGGCCTAGAACCATGAAGCTGGAAGATTACAAGACTATTCTCTACCGACAGGAAAATGGGTCCTGGGTCGCTGAAATTCCCTCGATACTTGGCTGCTACGCCCTGATGGACACACCTGATGCCGCTCTTGCTGAGCTCAATGAAGTCTTCCGGATGGTCGCCGACGAATATCTCGAAAAAGTCTGAAAGCCTCCCTCCAACGGGAGGGCCCGACTTTAGTCGGCCGCCAGCAGCCAATTTCTCCAGCGCTTTAGCGCCTGAGGTACGCGTGGCCAAACCTCCTCACGACTATTCACCGGCTAGAACGAACAGCTACTTTGTTACCGCCAAAACCTGGCAGAGTGTTCCTCTATTTCAATCGAGCCGGGTTGCCGATCTATTCTTGAGAACACTTTTTGCCTACCGAGACCAAGGCAAATTTCACGTCCACGAATTCGTTCTAATGCCCGATCATCTTCACATCTTGCTCACGCCTGGACCCCACACGACTCTCGAGCGTGTGTTGCAGCTAATCAAGGGCGGATTCTCGCACCGGGCAGGGAAAGAACTCAAATTGCGGCGTGAGATTTGGCAGCGCGGATACGTCGATCACCGTATTCGCGACGGACAGGACTACGCATACCATCGCGTCTATGTCCATCAAAATCCGGTCCGTGCGAATCTGGCAGTGGCCGCGCAAAACTACCCTTACTGTTCAGCGTTTCCGGGCTTTCAGCTTGACCCTGCCCCGCAGGGGCTAAAGCCTGACTAACAAGTAGCTGCCCTCGGCACGACTGAAGTCGTGCTCTCCCGCACGCGCAGGGGCATTTTGATAGGATTAGAACAAACCATGACCCCTCAGCGCGAACAGCTCGAGGCGGATGTGCTGATCGTCGGCGCGGGGCCGGCGGGGCTTGCCTGCGCGCTGCATCTCGCGAATCTCATCAAGAAACACAACGAGGCCGGAGTCAAGACGGCCGGCGCGCAACTTTCGCCGGAGAACATCTACGTTCTCGAGAAAGGCCGCGAAATCGGCGCCCACCAACTCTCCGGCGCCATCATGAACCCAAAGGCGCTGGCTGAGCTCGTGGCGGATTATAAGAAGAGCGCGCCGCTCGATACGCCCGTCACGGACGATGCCGCGTTCTTCTTCACGAAGAATTCCGCGTTGCGCTTTCCGATCACCCCGCCGCCCTTCAAAAACAAGGGAAACTACGTGATTTCGCTCAGCAAGCTGACGAAATGGCTCGGCGGCTTGGTGGAAAAAGCCGGCGTCAATCTCTTCACGCAATTCGGCGGCGCGCAATTGATTTACGAAGGGGAAGGCATTGTCGGCGTGATCACGGAAGACAAGGGTCTCGACAAGAACGGCAAGCCGAAAGACAACTACACACCGGGCTATGAACTGCGCGCGAAAGTCACGGTGCTTGCCGAAGGCACGCGCGGTTCACTCACGAAACAGCTCGTTGCGGCAAAGAAGCTCGACAATATCAATCCGCAGTCCTACGGGATCGGCATCAAGGAGCTGTGGGACGTCCAGCCGGGGCGCGTGCAGCCGGGGTTTGTGGCGCACACGCTGGGCTGGCCGGTCTCGACGGACATGTACGGCGGCGGCTGGATCTACGGTCTCTCCAACGGCCGCCTTTCCATTGGACTCGTGATCGCGCTCGAATACGCGGACCCGCAGTTCGATCCGCACGCCGCATTTCAAACTTGGAAGACGCACCCGTTCCTGAAACGGATTCTCGACGGCGGAAAATTAGTGCGCTACGGCGCGAAGTCCCTCCCGTACGGCGGCTGGTACGCCATGCCGCGCACCTACGTGGATGGCGCGCTGATCATCGGCGACTCGGCGAGCTTCCTCGATTCGCAGCGGCTGAAGGGTATTCACTTGGCGATGAAGAGCGGCATGCTCGCCGCTGAGACGATTTTCGAGGCGCTGCTGGCGGGCGATTTTTCGGCAAAGAAGCTCTCCGCGTTTCCGCAAAAAGTGGAACGGAGCTACATCAAAGAGGAAATGTGGGCAGTCCGCAATTTCCATCAGTCATTTCAGCGCGGCTTGTTCGGCGGATTGCTTCACGCGGGCCTGCAATTCATCAGCGGCGGACGCGGCCTGATCGATCCCATGCGCGCGCACGCGGGCCACGAGGCCTATCACAAAATCAACGGCCGGCCCGCTCCGGAGCGCTTCCACGGCGACGGCAGGCTCACGTTCGACCGGCTGACGGACGTGTACCACAGCGGCACGCGTCACGAAGACAATCAGCCCTGTCACCTTGTCGTTGCGGACACGAACATTTGCTCGACCAAGTGCTTCATCGAGTACGGAAATCCCTGCCAGTATTTTTGTCCCGCGGCTGTCTATGAAATTGTGCAGGAAAAGGGCGCGCCGCAACTGAAAATCAACGCCGCGAACTGCGTTCATTGCAAGACCTGCGACATTGTCGACCCCTACCAGATCATCAACTGGGTCGTGCCGGAGGGCGGCGGCGGACCGAATTATGAAGGGATGTAGTATTGGTATGTCTAACCAAACTTTTCTTCAAGACGTCAACACATCTGTATTTTGCCGATGTCCCAGCTCGCACACCCTCTGTCTCGGGAATTAGTTCGGCAGCAGCCCGTACACGTCGAGTTCCGTGCGCGTGCCGACGTACACCTTGCCGTTGGCGACCGTGGGCACGGTGAACTTGACGGCGTTTCCGGCCAGGTCGCGATTATTCGCCGCCTGCGCGCTGTTCCAGAGCTCGTTAGCTAGATTTGTCGCGTCGTAGGCATGCAGGACTGTAGGTCCTGAGCCATTTGGCGTGGGCGGCCCGTATTGGCTATTGTCCAGCACCCAAACGATACCGTTTGAAGTTCCATTCGCTGAAACCGAAGGAGTCGGGCCCGAAAAGTTGAATACGTGCAGGCTCATAGACGTCGGCGAAGTGGAGAGCAGAAACTGGCCCGACGCGTCGGCGCTGAATGAGAAAGCCTTCAGGCTATCGCCGCTCGTCCCGCCAATCTGAGCGCCGCCGAAATAGAGAGTTCCGTTCCAGTAGGCGGGCGTTCCCCACATGCCATTGAGCGCGTTAGGAAGTTCCTGGACGATTTGCGTATCGCTCAAGCAGTTGCTTGGTGGGTTCGGGTCGCAGTACTTCCCCAGATTGCTGCGGTCCAGCAAGTAAATCGTTCCGTCTTTTCCCACCTGCACGAGGAGTTGCCTGTGTGTCCCTGTGGTCGGATCGGGCAGAACCACGCTACCGCCTGCGCCAAGGTCTCCGTCAATTGCACTCAGAGATGCCTGATTGAATGGCGTGAAATAATCGAGCAGGGGTAAAGTTCCCCCGCTCGGCCCTTCCAGCTTGAGGATGCTGTCGCCGAACTCGTCCGAACCGTTAAAACTTCCGTTTCCGGTGGCGAAGTACATGTTGCCGCTGGTGTCAAAGGCCGGGGCAGCGGCGCTCATCCAGATTCCGCCGAGGCCTCCATTGGGCGTCGTGTTGAACACGGCGGGAGGTAAGGTGAGATTTGCAGCGTTGTACGCCAGCACCCAGCCGTGATACGGGAACGTGTCTTCGTGGGAGGCCCAGGCGATGTAAACGTTGCCGCCAAACAGAGCCAAGCCCGGCCGTTGGTTTTGCGACTGCGCGTCGAAGGATAGAGTGCTCCCAGACGAGCCGTCACCGGTTCCCGCGACAGAGGCAGCGATAGCCACGGGGCCGCTAAATTTTTCATTTCCTGTCGCCAGGTCCAGGGCGTGCAGCCGCTGGAAGAATATCGGCGGCGTAGGGCTCGCGATGACCGACTTGCTGACGACGTAGAACGCACCGCTTGCCGGGTCAATCACGGGAGTTCCCGTGACGCCTACTTCGGGGTTGATGTCGCCGAATCCGTTGCCGACAAGGGCTCCGCCTCCCGAAGACGGCACCGGCGTCTCACCCGCGGTTCCCCCGTGGGCGGGATCCAGAAGGTTTGCACGCCAGAGCATGGTGCAAGGGTTTGCGTCCGCGTCGAAGGCGTACACGCTGTCGTGCTGCGTGGCGGCGAAAATGACGTTGCGCTTCGCGCCGTTGAGCGTCAGATTCGCCACCCAGAGCGGCTGGACATACACAGCCCCATCAACGGCACAGGAGAAGAGCTTGCCGAACATCGCAGTTGTGACGAACGAAGGCGTCAACGCAAACTCTTGAAGGTTTTGCCCGGTGCGCGCAAGGTCGTTGTGCCAGGTGAAGACGCCCGCGAGGTCGGTGACGCCGAACGTCGCCGAGGCGCCCTTCGTCGTGTCGGCCTTGCTCGTCGCCGTAATTGTGAACGTCCCAGCGGTTGGCGGAGCTGTGTAAACGGCTGTAGTGGCCGCCTGATTCGTGAAAGCGCCTCCAGTCGCACTCCAGGTTACGCCGAGACCCTGCGAATCGTTGGCTACCGAGGCCGCTAGAGTGATGGACTGTGTGACGACAAGGCCGCGCGCCGGAGTAAGTGTCACACTCACTGGCGGAGGCGTCTGTGTTGAACCGTTGTTACAACTGCCGAGGAAGAGCGGGCATGCGGAAAGAATTAATCCCCTCCCGATCGCTCGCGCTTTTGGCCCACGAACACAGTCTCGCATCGTCGCAGGACCCCCTGAGAGGGAATAGAAATGCCGGACACGCCTGCCGCCGTCGGCGACGGCTTGAGGTCAATGATATGTGCTCATCCACCCCTGTTGCTAGCGATGACCGAAATCTGCCAGACGCTTGAAGTTTGGTGAATCAGGACGCGGGATTCCAGATGCGCCGGAGAAAATTGCGCGCGCGAGAGATCACCGATTCGTTCGCGCCATTCGACGCCCTCGTATGTGCTGACGTTGCGCGGCTCCCCGGCGCGAGCGGATTGGGGGTGACCGCGGCCACTTGATTGGCGGGCGCACTTGTCGGAGCTTCGCCCTCGACGCGTCCCTGGAAAATGAGAGTCGGCCGCACGCGTACCCGCCGCACCAGCAATATGAAATGCGGATCCGGCTCGGGCTGCACTTTGGCCGCAGCGTCATACGCGAGCGGCGGCATGAACACCTGATAGACCGGTTGCTCAAGCGGAGCCTGCGTCTCCAGCGGCGCGCCCCTTGCGCGAACGGCAGCCGGCACTTCCCGAAGCAGTTCCTCCGCAGAAGCCAGCACGCTGGCTTCGGGCGGCTTCGGCTGCGGCGTCTTCACCAGTTGAAGCTGGCATTCGCACTTTGCCGCGCCGGGACGCATCGTCTCGAACTGCGCGTTCATGAGCTGCACGTCGCCGCCCTGCGGCACGATCACGCTCTGCCCGGTGAGCTGTTGCTCGATGCGCACCGCGCCGGACGTCGCGCGAATGCACATCGCTCCGGAAGAGTCCAGCCCGACGAGCGCGTCCTGCGGAGCGTCGCCGATGGCGATGGGTTTCGCCCGAATTTGCGGGGTGTAAACGACCACATACGGCCCGTGCTCGACGCGGAAATGGATTGTTCCGCTATCGAGCGCCACGGTCAGCGAGCCGCCGGATTTCAGCACCGAAAGATGCGCCGGCCCGCATATCGAAATTACGCCGCCCTCGACCAGCTCGATGCGCGCCTGTCCGAATTTCACGCGGATGTCGCTGCCGCTGCGCAGATTCGTGCGCACCTGCCCGCGCACCACTTCCACGTTCATCGGCCCTTCGACGGTGATGGCCTCTCCGTCGATCGAGCCGACGAAATCTTTGCCCGGCTCATCGGGGAGCGCGGCTCCGGAGCAGAACAGGGCAGCGGAACCCAAGACGACGCCCGCCGCAGTGAAGAGCAGTCGCCGCGCCGATTTCGAGCTGTATTCACCAGGGCTCATTCCGTCTCGACCTGCGCCGCAGAAATTCAGACGCGTCGCCTATACTATAGGAAGATGACGCTGTCTTCTACAGCATCGGGCTCGCCGCCGGAGCCGCCCGGCGCCCACTACGATACGCGCCTGCCCGATTTGCCGCTCTTTCGCCGCATGCAAATTCCTTTCATTGCTGCAGCCGTCTATGGCCTCATCCGCGCGCTCGGCCCAACGCTTCGCTATGATGTCCACGGCTGGCAGAACGCCGAACGCGTTTACGCCTCCGGCCAGCGCTGCATCTTTGCCTTCTGGCATCGCGCGATCCTTCCGACAGTCTGGTGGGCGCGCAACCGCGGCATCGTGGTGATGAATACGACGCACTTCGACGGGCAGTGGACGCGCAAGGTCATCGAATGGCTCGGCTACGGCACCGCTCAGGGAAGCTCGACGCGCGGCGGTTTGCGCGGCTTGGCCGTCATGGCCGAGCGCCTCGAACAAGGTCGCGACGTTGCCTTCACCATCGACGGCCCGCGCGGCCCGCGCTACGTCGCCAAGCCCGGCCCCGTCATGCTCGCCAAGCGCACGGGATTTCCCGTGGTGGTCTTTCATGCCGCCGTCGATCGCGGCAAGACCTTCGAGCGAACCTGGGACCACTTTCTTCTTCCAAAGCCATTCGCGCGCGCGGTCATGTTCTACGCCCCGCCCATTTACGTCCCCAAAGACGCGGACACCGCAACCCTCGAATCCAAGTACGCCGAAATGCAGCGCGAACTCGAACGCGTCCGGGACCTCGCCGAATCCTGGTTTTCGCTCAGCGAAGAAGCGCGCGCCCGCCACCAGGTTCAATTCGATCGCTAGCCCATCTTCCCGCTTACAAGGCTCATGCTTGGTGCCGACAAAAGCGGCCCAGGAGGCGAATCCCAACGCGATCTGGTCGCTCGAGAAGACTTTCTATCTATTAGAATGCGGAGTTACAAAAAGGGGGGTGCCCCTTTTTCCATAGGGTCTCTTCTATCCTCGAAACTTTGGCCTCACCTCATATCCTTGGTTTCTAGCTTCCGGGGCGGTCGCCGAGGGTGACCGGCACATCCATCTTCTTGCCGCCGCGATAGATCGTCACCGCCACCTTGTCGTCCGGCCGCTTCTTGTTCAGCAGCACGTTCAGGTCGAGGTTGCTCGCCACGCGCTGACCTTCCACGGCCACAATCACGTCGCCGCCGATGGCAATTCTTCGCATCCCTGCCAGGGCCGTGCGGTCGCCGCCGTGCAGCCCGGCATGTTCGGCCGGCCCGCCGCGCGTCACCGTCTCAACCAAGAGGCCCTCTTTGACGGGCAGGTCGAGCGCATCGGCAAGCCAGCCGCCGATTGGGAGCGTCTGCACGCCCAGGAACGCGCGGCGCACGCGCCCTTCCGTCATCAGGTCGTGCGCGATCAGTTTTGCGGTGTTGATGGGAATGGCGAAGCCGATTCCGGCCGTGGTTCCCGTCGGCGTATAAATCGCCGAATTGATGCCGATCACTTCGCCGCGGGAATTCAGCAGCGGCCCGCCGGAATTTCCGCGATTGATGGCCGCATCGGTCTGAATCGCTTCGTCAATGAAGGTTGTTTCGCTCGTTTGCACCGTTCGCCTGAGGGCGCTGATGACGCCGGTTGTCAGCGTGCTCTCCCAGCCGAACGGATTGCCGATGGCAAGCACTTTTTGGCCGACCTGGAGCGCAGCGGAATCGCCGAGCGGAACCGAAGCGAGCTGCTTGCCCTTCGCATCCACTTTGATGAGTGCGACGTCGTTGCGCCGGTCGGCGCCAACGAACTTGGCGGCATAGCGCGAGCGGTCCCCGAGGACGACTTCGATCGATTGCGCCCCTTCCACGACGTGAAAGTTCGTCAAGATATAGCCACGCGGATCAATCACGAAGCCGGAACCGGCGCCTTCGACCGCTACGGGCTCCATGAAAAAATCATATTCGGTCGCCTTGGTGAGGACGTTGGCGACCGCCGGCGACGCCTGCCGGTAAACGCGCACGTTGATCGTTTCTTCGTCCGTCAGCCCACTGTCGCGCGGATCGCCTTTTCCTCCCACGAGGCCGCTCGGCACAGCGCCCACTGTTTCCGGCTGGCGAGGGCCCCAGCGCGCCCCGACCCAGTAAGCCCCGAGAATCAGTAGAAGCGCGGCGACGACGATGCGGGGCCGATTGGATAGTTTCGGTGTGGCCATGGGCATTTTCCTTCCGAATTCGATTCCAGGAAATAGTATAGATAAATGGGCGGCGACATTCCCCGCTGCGGTTGCTCTTCCCAACTCAGGCCCGCGAGGCGGCACGGCGCAGCTTGGCCGCGAGCGCTTCCACTTGTTTGCGTATTTCCTTGAGCGTGCCCGAACAGTCGATGCGCTCCGTAGCATAGCGCAGCTTCTCTTCCACCGGCATCTGCGCCGCGATGCGCCGTCGCGCTTCCTCTGCACTGAACCCGCGCGCGAGCAAGCGTTCGAGCTGCTGTTCGGGCTTGCACCAGGTGACTACCACGCCGTCGAGAAGCTTGTGATAGCCGGCCTCGATGATCAGCGCCGCCTCGACGAAAGCTGCTCCGAGCGTGTCCCGGCTCTCCCACTCCGCGAACTGGCGCTGCATCTCCTCGAGCACTCGCGGATGCACAATGCCGTTGAGCCGCTCGAGTTTTCCGCGATCCGCGAACACGACCGCCGCGAGATTCCCGCGATCGATGCGGCCGTCCGCGCCTGCGATTTCCGCTCCAAATTCGCGGAGGACTTCGTCATGCGCCGGCTGGCCCGGCTCCATCAGACGATGAGCCAGAGCATCAGCATCCAGGACGGGAAAACCGAGTTCGCGCAGCATCCCCGCGACAGCGCTCTTCCCGCTGGCAATCCCCCCCGTCAAGCCAAGTCGCAGCATGAACGGCGTTCAGCGGCCGGCTCGTCCGGGGCTCGCGGCTGGCTGCATCGCACGCCTGGCTGCCGGAGCGCGGCGCAGTCGCGCAGCCTTCACTGTGTTGCTCATCAGCATCGTGATGGTCATCGGGCCGACGCCGCCGGGAACCGGAGTCAAAGCGCCCGCGACGTTTACGGCATCAGGGTGCACGTCGCCGGCAAGCGCCGCGCCCTTGGCGCGGAATTTTTCCATGCGCTCCGGAAAATTGCGGAAAAGCCGCTCGGCCTTTTTCCATGCGCTCGGGGAAACTGCGGAAAAGCCGCTCGGCCTCTGCGGGGTCCGTCACGCGATTCGTGCCCACGTCAATCACCGTCGCGCCGGGACGTATCCAGTCCGCTTGCACAAAGCCTGCCTTTCCCATGGCCGCAACAAGAATGTCCGCGCGCCGCACAACCTCCGGCAGATTTTGCGTTTTCGAGTGGCAAATCGTCACGGTGGCATTCGCGTGCATCAAGAGCAGCGCCATCGGCTTGCCGACAATGTCGCTCCGGCCGAGCACCACCGCGTTCGCGCCTTCGATCTTGATCTCGTTGCGGCGGAGAATTTCCATGCACCCCGCCGGTGTGCAGGCCACCAGCCCGGGACGCCCGCTGACGAGGCGCCCGAGGTTGACGGGATGAAATCCGTCCACGTCCTTCGCGGGATCGACGGCCTCGAGGACTCGCTTCGTATCCACCTGCGGCGGCAGCGGCAACTGGATGAGAATGCCGTCCACCTGATTGTCCCGGTTCAGCCCTTCCACCAGGTTGATCATTTCGAGCGTGGTCGCCGTTGCGGGCGGCGCGATCAGGCCGCTCGCAATTCCGAGTTGCTCGCACGCAGCGATTTTGCTCTTCACGTAGAGGTGCGACGCGGGGTTGTCCCCTGCAAGCACCGCCGCCAGGCCCGGACGAATGTCCGCCGCGGTGAGCACGCGGATTTCATCCGCCAGCTCGGCGAAAATCTGATCGCGGATTTTGTTTCCGTCAAGGATGCGTGCCGTCATGCGCAGCTCGTGGAAAATCATAGCATACGGAAAAGCGAGGACGCGCCAAAGGGGAAGTGATACTTTATCTGGGCGAGTGGGTTGAGTACCATCCGCGCCAACTTTGAAAAGGAGGCAATCCATGGCGGCAGTCAAACGCATCGGCCCGGGCTCCGCGTTTAAGGTAGGCATGGTTTTGTATGGATTACTAGGGCTTATGTTGGGCGCGGTGTTCGCGCTAGTTTCGATGCTTGGAGCGGCGCTCGCGCCCCCTGAGCTCGGCGGATTCAAGATCTTCTTCGGCGTTGGCGCCATCATCATCTTGCCGCTGTTCTACGGCGTCCTCGGTGGAATTTTTGGAGCGATCGGAGCTGCGATCTACAACCTTGCGGCGGGGTGGGTGGGCGGTTTGGAAGTGGATATAAGCTAACGGAAGTGCTTTGCCATGGCTTTGCTTGGCAGGGACGGAAACCGCAAGGAGCTTGAGAACCTAGCGCGGAGGGAAGGCCGCCTGCCGCCGGGTCAGTCGCTCACGCTGAAGTGGCCCGTTTTGCACTCTGGCCACGTCCCGGTCTTCGATCCTGCGACGTGGGACTTCAAGATTTCCGGCGAGGTCGAGGAGCCGGTGCGGCTCATGTGGGAGGAATTTCGCGCCTTGCCGCAGACCGAGGTCGTTTCCGATTTTCACTGCGTGACGCGCTGGAGCCGCCTCGACAATCATTGGAGGGGCGTGCTCTTTACGGACGTTCTGAAGCTCGTCAAACCCAAGCCCGGGGCGCAGTTCGCGCTCATGCTGGCCGAAGAAGGCTACACGGCAAATGTCCCCCTCGCCGACCTCCAACAGCCCGACGTTCTCTTCGCTTTCGAGCACGACGGCGCGCCCCTCCCGGCCGAGCATGGCGGCCCATTGCGTCTCGTCGTGCCGCATCTTTATGGATGGAAGAGCGTGAAGTGGGTCCGTGGCTTTCTGCTGCTCGATCAAGAGCGCCTGGGCTTCTGGGAGCGCAACGGGTATCACGCGTACGGCGATCCGTGGCGCGAGCAACGCTATTCGGGAAGATAGGGGTTGTAAATTCGAGGTTCGCAGAGGGCCACCGCGCGAAGCAACGTCTGCTCACAGGCGGAAAGATGCCTGGGTGGCCACCGTGAAGGGTGGAGGCAAACCGGACTTCGCCGGCAACTTGCTCAGCTAATGCCGCTCCAACTTTTCAGGCTAAAGCGGCGCCACAAAAATTCTCTCCCAGCCCGGGCTGAATGCGGAGCTCAGGTGGGTTCCAAATAGTTGGAACGGCACTAATCGGCCGCGGTTTGCGATTTTGTCGGATCAACTTCGATGCGGCCCCTAAACTGAGCGCCGTCCTCGATGCTGATGCGCGCCGTCGCGATGTCACCGAGGACCGAGCCATCCCTCTTGACTTCGACGCGGCCGCGCGCGTGGAGATTTCCGATCACCTTGCCGTACACAACCACGTCGCGTGCGTTGATTTCCGAGTTGAGCTGCGCGGTAGAGCCGACGGTCAGCGCATGGCCGTGCAACGAAATCGGGCCTTCGACCTTTCCGTCGATCTGCAAGTCTTCTGTACCGGTGATGTGGCCCTTGATTTCCAGGCCGGATCCCAGGCGCGCGAGATTCTGAACAGCGGGGCTGCTCGGGCGCACGGCTGAGGGAGCGTTGAGAGACGAGACTGGAGAGCCGGGTCCCTGCGCCGGCGATGAGGCGGGCGCGTCGATTTGTTGCTGCTTACTCCACATTAGTTCCTCCATGACTTGGTTGCTAAGAATTGATTCGGCCCGGATAGGATGGGCCAACGTGCTTTAAATCTAGACGCGGACCGGAAATGGAGCAACAAAGAAATGGTAATGATTTGCGCACTTCAAAAACCTGACCGTCCGGACAGGTCAATTCGGCTGAAGGTTCCGCGAGATCGAGGACTCGATTCAGGAAGCTCGTAGAACTCCCGACTTCCAGCCTCTAGTAGATGTCCCCGCATCTCGACGCGCGTTTCTCTCTCATCCGAGTGGTCCCTTGTTAACCCTTTCGGTGGCCAGGGATGATCCCCAGAAAACCTTGGCGCTGCCACGGTGTCTAATGGTGTAGAAGAGAATTTGCCTTCACGGCCTGCGAGGTCATCCGTGTGGTCGCCCAGTCAGGCAGCAGCGCAGCGAGCCGCAAAACGAAGGTCCGCCTTCCACTCCAGAATCAATGCATGGCCCTTCCTCGCGATTGCGTTCGTAGTGCTCATCGTGGAGTTTTTGGCCGAGGACACAACATATCATCAACACCCTTGGCCTTGGGTGGTAGACCTTCCAAGGAGTTCGCACGCCGTCGCGCAGCGTTCGGCCGTACGTGACGATGCAATGCGAATTACTATGACGAGAGATGGCAGAGTTTTCCTTCGGTACAACCATGTTGCGCCGGAGAACCTACCGGGCCTCATTCATGACGCCTTGCAGGAAGGGGCGGAGAAGAAGATCTATCTTGCCGTGGATGCCAGGTCAAAGTACGGGGATGCCGCAAGGGTTGTGGAGCAGATCAGTCTAGCAGGAATCCGCCAGATCTGCCTCATGGCTCAAAAACCTACGGAACAACGAGCCGCTTCTGTTCTTCCATGATTGCTTAAAAGCGAAACGCCCGGGCCAATGATGCGCTCGGGCATTTCTTGAGCTGGTTGCCGAGGTGGGGCGCAGCAGTGCTGTGCCCCTACACGGAGGACGGAAGGCTAGTAAATATCGTACTGCTCCCAGTGGAGCGTGGCGTCAGACTGAATGATAACGTGCTTGTGCGTGGTCTGCTCGAGTTCGTCAATCAGCATGGACTCGCGCGTCTTGAGCGCTTTGGCGACTTCCGGATGGACGCGCAGCGTCAGGTTAGGCTCCTCCTGTTCCATGGCCATCTTCCGCGCCTCGGCCTGAATTTCATAGCAGAGCGTGGGGATGGACTTGACCATGCCCGAACCGGTGCAGTACGGGCACGGTTGGCAGAGCACGCGCTCGAGCGCCTGTTTCGTCCGCTTGCGCGTGATAGCCACCAGGCCGAATTCATTGAAGCCCAGCGCCTTCGACGGCGCCTTGTCCTGCTCGAGCGCCTGTTGCAGCGCAATCATGACTTTCTCACGGTTGCGCCGCTCCTCCATGTCGATGAAGTCCACGACGATAATCCCGCCGAGGTCGCGCAGCCGAATCTGCCGCACGATCTCCTTCACGGCTTCGAGGTTCGTCTTGAGAATCGTGTCCTCGAGGCGTCCGGCGGTCTTCTTGCCGACGTAGCGGCCGGTATTGACGTCGATCGCGACGAGCGCCTCCGTCTGGTTGATCACGATCGATCCGCCCGACTTCAGCCAGACCTTGCTGCGGAGCGCGCGGTCGATCTCGGTCTGCACGCCGTACTCCTCGAAGATCGGGTACTCCTTGTTGTACAGCTTCACCTTCGGCGCAAGCGGCGGCATGATCCGCTCGATCAGCTCGTAGACGCGGCGGTACTCCTGCTCGCTGTCGATGCGGATTGCCGAGTACTCCTCGGTCAGGAGGTCGCGAAGCAGCTTGGCGAC
>WNGL01003396.1_pt1 | contig 19131 bp, 17 predicted proteins | sample 5400591 | NCBI WGS metagenome assembly WNGL01 (sample SAMN13153377, study PRJNA577476) | soil metagenome | isolation source: 80 cm soil or saprolite under Garry oak tree replicate 1 | place: USA:California | collected 2016-06-15 | reverse complement strand
TTCGGGCTCATCACGACGAACAGCATCACACAGACGTTCAACCGTCAGGTCGTGGCGAGTCACATCTCCAGAGGCACGGCCTTCGTGTTTGCGATCCCTGATCATCCGTGGGTGGATTCATCAGATGGCGCTGCGGTGCGGATCGCGATGACGGTTGCTTCTCGCGGCGGTTCGGTTGGAATACTTGCCACGGTCTCTGGGGAATTCCCTGGCGACGAACACGGGACTGGTGTCGAGCTCTCACCGCAGAAGGCCGTGATACACGCCGATCTGACGATCGGTGCCAACGTCACTGACGTGAGCGCTCTCCAGGCGAATCGGGATCTGTCCTTCCAGGGAATCATCCCGCTCGGCGACGGATTCCGCCTCACCCGCGAGGACTTCCCGCGGCTTGGCGTCAATCCTAGCCGGCTCCCGCTCGCGGTCAGGCGCTTCGTCATCGGGAAGGATCTCGTCCAGGTTCCCCAGGAGCGGCATCTGATCGACTTCTTCGGCCTCACCGAGGAGGAAGCCCGAAGCCGATTCCCCGCGCTCTTCCAGCACGTGCTGACGACCGTGAAACCAGAACGCGACCACAATCGACGGGATACGCGTCGAAAGAACTGGTGGCTGTTCGGCGAGAACGCGCCGAAGCTACGGCGGGCCACCAGGTCATTGGCGCGTACCATTTGCACGGTGGAAACGTCCAAGCACAAGCCGTTCGTTTTCCTCCCGGCTGACTGGGACTTCGACCACAAGCTCTATGTTGTCGCTTCGGACGACGCCTTCTTCCTCGGCGTCCTCTCGTCCAGGATTCACGGTACGTGGGCTCTGGCTGCCGGCGGGCGACTTGGAGTCGGTAACGACCCGACGTGGACGAACACAACCTGCTTCCTGCCGTTCCCGTTCCCGGCCACGAACGAGCCAACCAAGACCCGCATCCGGAAGCTCGCCGAATCGCTCGATGCCCATCGGAAGGCGCAGCAAGCAGCGCACCCCGGCCTGACCGTCACCGGCATGTACAACGTGCTGGAGAAGCTCCGGTCCGGGGACTCGCTGACGGCGAAGGAGAAGACGATCCACGAGCAGGGGCTCGTCTCAGTCCTCCGCCAGCTCCACGACGACCTGGACGCGGCCGTCTTCGACGCCTACGGCTGGCCGCACGACCTCACGGACGAGCAGATCCTGGAACGGCTCGTGAAGCTCAACGCGGAGCGGGCCGCCGAGGAGGCGAGGGGGCTCGTGCGCTGGCTCCGCCCCGAGTTCCAGGCGGTTGGCGAGAAGCGGAAGCCCGCGCAGGTCTCGCTCCTCCCCGTCGGAGAAGCGCCGGAGGCTCCGGCAGGCAAGGGGAAGAAGCCCGCCAGGATGCCGTGGCCGAAGGCGTTCCCGGAGCAGATCGCCGCCATCCGAAACCTCCTCGCCCAGGGCGACGGCGTCTCAGTGAAGACCGCCGCGGCGGCGTTCAACCGCGCCGACAAGGAGGATCTCGCGGCGTCCCTCGACGCGCTCGTGGCGCTGGGGCTCGCCGTCGCGTTCGAGGCGGCCGGGGAGCGGCGGTGGAGGCTGGCCGGGCGCGTCGCCGCGTGATCAGCGGTCGAGGTCGAGGTCGAGGTCGAAGTCGAAGTCGAGGTCGAAGTCGAGGTCGAGGTCCACGTCCACGTCCACGTCCACGTTCGCGTTCACGTTCACGACCAGCAGGGACTAATCCTCTGCGGACCTGCGCTTCGCGGGGATGTACTGCACCGCCTCCTCGCGGGTGGGCTCGCGGAAGGCGTCGATCAGCTTCACGTGGCTCTCGACCAGCGTCCGGACGTTCGTCTCGAACTGGAGCCGCTGGCGCTTCAGCTCGTTGATGTCGTCCACGATCCGGAGGAACCGGGTGTGGGCGGCCTGGACGATCTTCTCGGCCTGGAGCTCGGCGTCGGAGATCGTGATCTCCGCCTCCTTGCGGGCGGAGTCGCGGATCTCCTCGGAGGCCTTCTGCGCGGCGACGAGGGTCTCCTGCAGCGCGCGCTCGCGGCCGCGGTACTCCTGGACCTCCTCGACCTTGCGCCGGTGATCGTCGTTCAGGTTCGCGTAGTCCTTGAGGAGCGCCTCGAGGTCGACCGCGATGAGGCCGAGGAACGCCTCCACCTCCTCGGGATCGAGGCCGCGGAAGACCTTGCGGAACTGCTTCTGGGTGATGTCGAGGGGGGTGATGTTCATGGTCTTCGCTCCGGGTGCTCCGAGGCGTTCATCTTACCGGCGCCCGGGAGGCTGTCCATTCCGCGAACCCACACGGGCCCACATCGCACTCGGAGTGGAGGGCCCGTCCGGCCATCTCCAAAAGCGCTCGTGGCGGCGGGCCCTTATGCTATCGTCCGCGCCGCCGTATGCCGTTCTCCGAGCTCATCGCGCAGGACCGCGCCCTCTCCCCGCTGCGGTCCGCGCTGCGGCGCGGCGCCCTGCACCACGCCTACCTGTTCGGCGGCCCGGAGGGCGTCGGGAAGGCGCGGGCAGCGCGTCTCCTCGCCCAGGCGGCGAACTGCGAGGGGCCCGGCGCGCCGGCGCAGGACGACGCCTGCGGCACCTGCGGGCCCTGCCGGAAGATCGAGAAGGGCGTCCACCCCGACGTCGTCGTCCTCGCGGAGGAGCGGGTGATGGCGAAGGCGGGCCGGTGGGAGCCGAAGGGCGGCCGGACCCCCTCCAAGGACATCGTGGTGGATCAGGTCCGCGATCTCGTCGAACACCGGCTCGCGATGAAGCGGTTCGAGGGGCGCCGCCGCTTCGTCGTCATCGACCCGGCCGACGCGATGAACGCGCAGGCGCAGAACGCGCTCCTCAAGACGCTGGAGGAGCCGCCGGACGACACGACCCTCGTGCTCGTCGCGTCGAGCCCCGACTCGCTCCTTCCGACGATCCGGTCGCGCTGCGCGCGGGTCACCTTCGGGCCGCTCCCCGACGCCTTCGTCCAGGAGCGGCTCGCCGCGCTCGCGCCGGAACGGATCGCCGACCGGGTCAAGCAGGCGGAGAAGCGGGCCGCGAAGGCGCACGAGGACTTCGGGGAGGCCGAGCGTGACGAGGTCGAGCGGGACGTCCGGCGCGAGCTCCGGCTCGCCGTCGGCCTCGCGAGCGGATCGCTCGCGCGCGCCACCTCGGCGGACGGCTTCCTCCCGGACGTGCGGGAGGCCCTCGACGAGATCGTGACCATGCCCGCGGACGACGCCGGCGCCTGGCTCGCGTTCGCCGCGCGCCACGCGCCCGACCGGGAGACCGCCGCCCACGTCTGCGAGGCGCTGCTCGTGTGGCTCCGGGACGTGGCCGCGGCGCAGGCCGGGGCCGGCGCGCTCGTCTTCGGCGACCTCGCCGAGGCGACCCGCCGCGTGGCGACCCGGCTCTCCGCGGCGGAGGCGCTCCGGCGCCGGCGCGAGGTCCGCCGCACCGCCGCCGCGCTCCGCCAGAACGGCGCGCCGGTCCTCGCGCTCGAGCGCATGCTCATCGGGTGGTTCCATGGCCGGCCCTAGGGCGCCACGCGCCGCGGGGGCGACCCTCGAGACCTGCCTCGCCGACGCGAAGGCAGGCGCGCCGCAGCCGGTCTACCTCTTCGACGGCGACGCCTTCCTCGCCCTCCGCGCCGCGAGGGAGCTCGCGGCGGCGCTCGTGCCGGAGGCGCAGCGCGCCCTGAACCTCGTCGAGCTCGACGCCGCGGCATCGCCCGCGGAGGTCGCCGCCGAGGTCTCCACCGGCGGCCTCTTCGGCGGCGGCAAGGTCGTGCTCGTGCAGGAGCCGGCGTTCCTCTCCTCGAAGGAGGACGTCGAGGCGTCCTTCGAGACCGCGCGCAAGGCGTGGGGGGACGGGCGCCAGCGCGAGGCGGCGCGTCGGCTCCTCGCGCTCGTCGCGAAGGGCGGCTGGGCCGCCCCCGACCTCGATCCCGAGGGCGACGACGAGCGGCTCGCCCGGGACTTCAAGAAGGAGTTCGGGTTCGCGCCCGACGTCGCCTTCCTCCGCGGCGCTGCGCGGTTCGCGATCGACCGCGAGATGAAGGCGGCGAAGGACGACTCCTCGGCCCTCGACGCGGCGCTCGAGCGCGGCTTCGCGCCGGGGCACGTGCTCGTGATCGCGGCCGGGAAGGTGGACGGCCGCCTCCCGCTCGTGAAGAAGCTCGCGGCCGCCGGGCGCAGAGTCACGACCCAGCTCGAGAAGGAGGGGACCTGGAACGCGCAGCGGCTCGTGCTCGGGCCGGTCCTCGCCTCGCTCCTCGCCGGCACCGGCAAGCGGATGGACGCCCCCGGCGAGGCGCGCCTCGCCGAGCTCGTGGGCGAGGACGCCCGCACCCTCGCGTCCGAGGTGGCGAAGCTCGCCGCGTTCGTCGGCGACCGGAAGGTCATCGGCGCGAAGGACGTGGACGAGGTTGTGACGCGGATCGCTTCGGATCCCTTCTTCGCGCTGGGCAACGCCGTCGAGGAGCGGAACCTCGAGGCCGCCCTCGGCGTGATGAGCCGCTCCATCGCCGACGGCGCCTCGCCGTTCATGATCGTGGGGTCGCTCGCCGGGACGGTCCGGCGGATGATCGCCGAGCGCGAGCGAGCCCGGAAGGTCGCGGGCGAGAAGCGGATCGGCTCCGCCCGCGAGTGGGAGGCGACGGTGTTCCCCACCATCCCCGAGGACGAGGTCGGGGAGAAGAAGCCCTACGGGTTCTGGATGAAGTACCAGGCGTCGCTGCGCTTCTCGCGGGAGGAGCTGCTCGACGCCCTCGCCGGCCTCGCCGAGGCCGACGTGGCGATGAAGACCGGGCAGGACGGCCGCGTGCGCCTCGAGCGCGTCGTCGTCGGCCTCCTGGCCCCCTCCACAGCCCCGCTCCGCGGGGCGGATGAAGTCCGGGGACAAGCGCGCGGCGCGCCCGAAAGGAGCACCCCTTGAGCCAGCGACTGCTCGTCACGAGCGCGCTCCCCTACGCGAACTCCTCGATCCACCTCGGCCACCTCGTCGAGTACGTGCAGACCGACGTCTACGTCCGCTTTCGCAGGGCGTGCGGCGACGACGTCGCCTACGTCTGCGCCGCCGACTCGCACGGCACGCCCATCGAGGTGAACGCCGCGAAGGCGGGGATCGCGCCGAAGGCGTTCGTCGAGAAGTACCGCGCCGAGCAGCACGAGGACTTCAAGCGCTTCGGCGTCGAGTTCTCGACGTTCTACACGACCGACTCCCCCGAGAACGCGAAGTGGGCGTACCGCGTCTACGACGCGCTCAAGGCGAAGGGGCTCATCTACAAGAAGTCGGTCGAGCAGCTCTACTGCGAGACGGACCAGCGCTTCCTGCCCGACCGCTTCGTGAAGGGGAAGTGCCCGAAGTGCGGGACGCCGGATCAGTACGGCGACGTCTGCGAGAACTGCGGGACGACCTACGATCCGCGCGAGCTGGGCGGGCCGTACTGCGCGATCTGCGGGAGGCCGCCGGTCGTGCGCGCGAGCGACCACGCGTACGTGAACCTGCGCAAGCCCGAGGTGTCCGCCGTCATCCGCGACTGGGTCGAGGCGGAGGGGCACCTCGAGGCGGGCGTGCGACTTCAGGTGAAGGGCTGGCTCGCCGATCTCCAGGACTGGTGCATCACGCGCGACGAGCCGTACTTCGGCTTCCCGGTGAAGGACCCCGACTTCCCGGGCAAGTACCTCTACGTCTGGGTGGACGCGCCGATCGGCTATCTCTCGTCGGCGGAGCACTACTTCGCGGAGGAGGCGCCCGCCGCCGAGCGTCGCGACCCGGCGGCATTCGAGCGTGACTACCTCGCGGAGCGCGCGCCCACGCGGCTCGAGCACTTCATCGGCAAGGACATCCTCCGGTTCCACGCGGTCTTCTGGCCGGCGATGCTCTGGGCGACCGGCCTCAAGCGGCCGGACCGGATGCCGGTGCACGGGCACCTCACCGTGAACGGCACGAAGATGTCGAAGTCCCGCGGGACGTTCATCTTCGCGCGGACCTACCTCGAGACCGGGCTCGATCCGGAGCTGCTCCGTTACTTCTACGCGGCGACCCTCGGGCCGGAGGTGTCCGACCTCGACCTCTCGCTCGAGGAGTTCCGCAACCGGGTGAACGCGGATCTCGCGAACAACATCGCGAACCTCGCGTCCCGCATCTTCAAGTTCATCCCGGAGAGCGGCCTCGGCGCCGGCGTGACCCCGGACGAGGCCATCCGGCGCGCGACGCAGGACATGCTCGCGCAGGCCCGCCGGCTCTACGGCGAGCTCCAGTACCGCGAGGTCGTCCGGCTGGTTACCGCGCTCGGCTCGCTCTGCAACAAGCGGTTGCAGGACGAGAAGCCCTGGGAGGCGCCGGCGTCCGAGCGCTCGCGCACGCTGATCTTCTCGATCGCCAAGGCGCTGCGCGGGATCGCCGTCGTGATCGCGCCGATCATGCCGCGGTTCGCGGAGGGGCTGTTCGCCGCGTTCGGCGGCAGCCTCCCGCGCTGGACCGCCGACCTTGCCCCCTTCGACGACGGGCGGCCCGTGTCGGCGGCGACGAAGCCCCCGCAGATCTCGCGGGTCGAGCCGAAGCAGACGGAGCGGCTGATCGTGGTCACGCCCGACGCGCTGCCGCAGAAGGTGTCGAAGGCGGCGAGCGTGAAGGCCGCGCCACCGCCGCCCCCGGGTGTCATCACCTATGACGACTTCGCGAAGGTGGAGCTCAAGGTCGCCGTGGTGAAGGCGGCGGAGCGGGTGGAGAAGGCGGACAAGCTCCTCAAGCTCTCGGTGGACGCCGGGGACGCGGAGCCGCGCACCATCGTGGCCGGGATCGCCCAGGCATACCCCGACCCGCAGGCGCTCGTCGGCAAGCGCATCGTGGTGGTCGCGAACCTCGCGCCGCGCCCGCTCCGCGGGATCACCTCGCAGGGGATGCTCCTCGCCGCGGGCGAGCCGCCGAACCTCCAGGTGGTGACGCTGGGTGACGGGATCGCGCCGGGGACGCGCGTCAAGTAGGCCGTCGAGGTCGAGCGAGGTCGGGGTCAGCATGGCGCTCATCGATTCACACGCGCACCTCGACCTCGAGGACTTCGCGAAGGACCTCGACGGCGTCGTCGCCCGCGCCCGCGCCGCGGGGCTGGAGCGCGTCGTCTGCGTGGGGCTCTGGCGCGCCCCGGGCTCGTTCGGGAACGCGCTCGAGCTCGCCGCCCGCGATCCGGGGTTCTTCTCCGCGACCATCGGGATCCATCCGCACGAATGCGCGAAGGTGCCGGAGGAGGACTGGGCGCGGCACGACGCGCTCGCGCGCGACCCGCGCGTCGTCGCGGTCGGCGAGACGGGGCTCGACTTCCACTACGACCACTCGCCTCGCCCGGCGCAGGAGGCCGCGTTCCGGCGCTCGCTCGCCGCCGCCCGGGCGGCGGGGAAGCCGGTCGTCGTCCACGTGCGCGAGGCGGACGCGGTGTGCGCGCGGGTCCTGCGGGAAGAGGGCGTCCCGGAGCGCGGGGGCGTCATCCACTGCTTCACCGGCGACGCGGCGGCGGCGCGTGCCTACCTCGACCTCGGCCTCTTCATCTCGGTCGCGGGCGTCGTCACCTTCAAGACCGCCGAGGCGATCCGCGAGGCGGTCCAGATCGTCCCGCGGGATCGGCTCCTCGTCGAGACGGACTGCCCCTTCCTCGCGCCGATCCCCCACCGCGGGAAGCGGAACGAGCCGGCCTGGGTGGTGGAGACCGCCCGGAAGGTGGCCGAGGTCTGGGGGATTCCGCTCGACGAGGTCGGGCGGGCCACCACCGAGAACGCCCGGAGGCTGTTCCACCTCCCTGCTCCCTCGGCGGCGCCGCAGGGCGCGCCCCCGGCGTAACCTTCGGGCGAGTCGGGGGTCGAGCGGGGGATGGGATTCGCCGGCCTTCTTGACGCCCGGTCCGCCGCAAGGCATCACGGCACGGTGCGGATCTCTGCGGTCGTCATCACCCGGGACGAGGAGCGGAACCTCGGCCGCTGCCTCGAGTCGCTCCGTGGCATCGCCGACGAGGTGGTGGTGATGGACTCGGGGTCCACCGACCGCACCGAGGCGATCGCCCGGGAGTCGGGCGCGCGGTTCGTCCCGCAGGCGTGGCTCGGGTACGGCCCCCAGAAGAACGCGGCGGCGGCGGCGGCGCGCGAGGAGTGGATCCTCTCGCTCGACGCGGACGAAGCGCTCTCGGACGAGCTCCGCGCGTCGATCCGCGCCCTCAAGGCGGCGGGCCCCGGCGCCGACGCCTACGAGATGAGCCGGCTCAACTTCTACTGCGGCCGATTCCTCCGGCACTCGGGCTGGTATCCGGACCGGAAGATCCGGCTCTGGCGGAAGGGGGCGGCCCGCTGGAGCGAGCCGATCGTCCACGAGGTGGTGGAGCCCGCACCCGGCGCGCGCGTCCGGCGGCTCGGCGGCGACCTCCTGCACTACACCTGCCACACGCGCGAGCAGCACCTGACGACCATCGAGAAGTTCACGACCCTCTCCGCCGAGGAGCTGGCGCGCGAGGGGCGGACCGCCGGGCTCGGGCGCCGGCTCGGGAGCCCGCTGGCCCAGTTCCTCCGCGGCTACGTGTTGAAGCTCGGGTTCCTGGACGGCGCGGAGGGGTTCCAGGCGTGCTGGCTGTCCGCGTATGCGACCTGGCTCAAGTACGAGAAGCTCCGGCGGCTGCGCGAGGGCGCGTTTGCGTCCCGCTAGCGTGCCTGCGTGCGTCGTGCACGCCACGACGCAGCGCGGCTGGCGCGGAGGCGAGCAGCAGCTGATGTGGCTCCACGGGCGGCTCGGGGCGCTCGGGGTGCGCCAGCGGATCGTGTGCCCGCGCGGCTCGGAGATTGCGCGGCGCGCGGCGGCGGCGGGCGCGGAGGTGGTCGAGGTGCCGCGGCGCGGGATCGACCCGCGGTTCGCGGCGGCGATCGCGCGGGAGGCCTCGGCGGGAGACCTCGTCCACGCGCACGACGCGGGGGCGCACGCCGGGGCGGTGATCGCGGCGGCGATCTTCCGCGCGCGCGCGCCGATCGTCCTCTCCCGCCGCGTCGTGTTTCCGGTCGGCCGCGGGCCGCTGACGCGCTGGAAGTACGACCACCCGGCGGTCCGCCGGATCCTCTGCAGCTCCCGGGCGGTCGCGGACGTGGTGCGCGGCGCGATCCGCGATCCGTCGCGCTTGCGGGTGGTGCACGACGCGATCGACCCGGATCGCTTCGCGCCGGGGCGCGGGAGCGGCCGGCTGCGGCAGGAGCTGGGCATCCCGGAAGGCGCGACGCTCGTCGGCACGGTCGCGGCGCTCAGCCCGGAGAAGGACCCGCTCACGTTCGTCGAGGTCGCGGCGCGGCTGCTCGGGGAGGGGCGGGCGCTGCGCTTCGCGTGGGTGGGGGAGGGGCCGCTCCGGGCGCAGGCAGAGGCGCACTGCCGCGCGCTCGGGATCGCGGACCGCGTCGCGTTCCCCGGCTTCCGCGACGACGTCCCGGACCTCCTCCCCGGGCTCGACCTGCTCCTCTTCACCTCGCGCGCGGAGGGGCTCGGTACCTCGATCCTCGACGCGCAGGCGTGCCGCGTGCCGGTGGTCGCCACCGCGGCAGGCGGTATCCCCGAGGCGGTCCTGGACGGGGAGACGGGCCTGCTCGCGCCGCCCGGAGACGTCGCCGCGCTCGCGGCCTGCGCGGGCCGGCTCCTCGACGACGTCGCCCTTCGCGCACGCCTCGTCGCCGCCGCCGAGCGGCGCGTCGGGACCGAGTTTGGTCTCGACGCCCACGTCCGCCGCACCCTCGCCGCCTACGCCGACTCCCTCCTCCTCCCCGACCGACAGTAGTCTTCCCGGGAGGAAGGTCAGCCGCCCCAGCTGCCCCACTCGTCGGCGAGGTCCGGCTCGACGCCGGGGCGGTTGCGCTCCTTCCACTCCACGATGTCCCAGCCTCGCTGGCGGGCGATGTCGCGGAAGGGCGCCTTCGGGTTCACCACGACCGGGGTCCCGACCGTCTCGAACAGCGGCACGTCCGCGATCGAGTCGGAATAGAGGAACGAGCGCGCGAGGTCGAGGTCGAGCTTGTCCGCGAGCGCCTCGACCGCCTCCCGCTTCCCGAGCCGGAACACCACCGGCGGCACGATCTGGTCGGTCGCCTTCCCGTCCACGATCCGCGTCCGCGTCCCGAGCGCCGCGTGTACGCGCAGGTGCCGCCCGACCTCGTCCACGATGTACTGCGACGACCCGGACGCGATCGCGACGAAGTGGCCGGAGAGGAGGTGCTTGCGGATCTGCCGGATCGCCCCGGAGGTGATCCGCTTCCGCAGGTGGCGCTCGAAGCAGCGGTGCGCGTGCGCCTTGAGGTCGTCCGCCTGCAGCCCGAGCTGGCACCGCGAGCCGACCTCGACCATGTCCTGCTCGGAGAGCCGGTGGCGCGCGTACTCGTAGATGATGCGCGGGATGCGCGAGCGCATCTCCGGGCGCATGACCTTCTCGCTGTAGAGATACCAGGTGAAGATCGTGCCGGCGTTGCCGTCGAGGAGCGAGTCGTCGACGTCGAAGATCGCTGCGGTGCGGCCGAAGGGGACCATGCGTCCCCGCCATTCTACTCCGCCGGCTTGGGCTCCGTCGGGGCTGTGGAGGGGGCGGGTGCAGCGGCCTGGGTCTCCGCCGGGAGCGGGGGCGGAGCGGCCTCCACGTGGGCAGCCGGCGCGGCGGCCTCCGGGGCCGCCTCCGGCTTCGCCTCGCCCTTGCCCGCGTCCTCGAGCTTCGCCGCGAGCGCGGCGAACGGGTTGTGGGTGAGCGCCTTGTCCTTCTTCTCCGGCGCGCGGCGCGGGCCGGTGTCGCCCGGCAGCCGCGGCCCGGTGTAGCCGCGCTTCTTGTCGCCGAAGCCGCCGCCGCCGAACCCGCGATGCTCGTGCCCGCCGCCCCGCTCCGGCCGATCGGGCCGGGGCGGAGGCGGCGGACGGTCCTCCGCGCGCGCGGGCGCGTCGGGCCGCGCCTCGTGCGTCCCCGCGGCCGCGCCGGTCCCCTGCGCCTCGCCCGGCTTCGCCTCGCCGCCGGACGGCCGCGGCTCGGGCCGCCGCTTCTCGCGGGGCCTCTTCGGCCCCTGCGGACGATCCCCGCCGGGCGCTCCGCGCGGCACGTAGATGACCGGTGTGAGCAGCTCGGGGCCGGGCCCCTTCTTCTCGACCTGCGCCGTCGGCAGCGCGCCGCGCCAGATCGACTGCTCGTAGACGTTGTCCGCGCTCGTCCAGCGCTTCCCCCCGCCCTCCCGGCCCATGAGGTTCAGCCAGGAGTTCACGCGGCTGTCGATCTCGTCGATGTAGTGCGTGAGGAGCGCCTCGAGCGTCATCGGCACCTTCGGCGATCCGAACTCGAGCCGCCCGTGGTGCGCGAGCACGAGGTGGACGACGTGGTGCTCGAGGTCACGCGGCACGCCCGCGCGCCGCGCCTTGTCGTGGATCCACTGCGCCGCCATCACGTGGTGGCCGACGAGGCGCCCCTCGTCGGTGTACTCGGCGTTCCGGTCGCCCTGCAGCTCGCGGATCTTCCCGAGGTCGTGGAAGAACGCGCCCGCGACGAGGAGGTCGCGGTCGACCTGCGGGTACTGGTCGGCGAGCCGGTGCGCGAGCTTCAGGCACGAGACGGTGTGCTCGAGGAGCCCGCCCGCGTAGGCGTGATGGACGCTCTTCGCCGCGGCGGCTCGACGCAGCCGCGACGCGATGTCCTCGTCCTCCACGAACGCCATCACGAGCTCGCGGACGTGCTTGTCCGCGATCGTCCCGACGAGGCCGAGCAGCTCGCCCCACACGCCATCCTGGGCCGCAGGCGCCTCCGCCTTCTCGGGCTTCTTCGGCTCGGGCGGCGCGACGTAGACGAACTCGGCGGCCTCGAGGCCCGCGGCGTCCACCTTCGCGAGCGTCTCGATCCGGAGCTGCGGCTTCCCCTGGAACGTCCCGACGATCCCCTCGACCTCGACGTACTCCTTCTCCTCGAAGAGCGCCGCCGTCTCCTCCACCTTTTCGAACGCGCGCGCCTCGAGCTCGCCGGTCTTGTCCTGGAACGTCACCGACAGGTACGCCTTCCCGCTTTTCGCCGTCGGGATCGCCTTGCGGGCGACGAGGAAGACGCTCTTCGGCCGGTCTCCCTCCTTGACGTCCTTGACCCAAGTCTTGTCCATGGCCGCGCACGCTAGCCCAGACCGCAGGTTTGGACAACGATTGGGAAGATCCGTCAGGAGAGGTCCGTCATGAAGCTCGACCCCGTTGCCGACGCCCTGCTGGTCGTGGACCTGCAGCACGACTTCCTGCCCGGCGGCACCCTCGCGGTCCCGGCGGGCGACGAGGTCGTCGCCCCCATCGCGGCCCTCGCGCCGGCCTTCGCGACCGTCGTCGCGACGCAGGACTGGCACCCGCCGGGGCACGTCTCGTTCGCCTCCTCCCATCCCGGCGGGCAGCCGTACGGGATGGTGACGCTCCCCCAGGGGCCGCAGGAGCTCTGGCCCGATCACTGCGTGCAGGGCACCCGCGGCGCGCACCTGCACCCGAGCCTCCCCGACGTCGCGGTGACGCTCGTCCTGCGGAAGGGGACCCGGCGCGAGGTCGATTCCTACAGCGCCTTCCGGGAGAACGTCGGGCCGGACGGTCGGCGGCCCACGACGGGCCTCTCCGCCTGGCTCGCGGCGCGCGGGGTCCGGCGCGTCTTCGTCTGCGGCCTCGCGCGCGACTTCTGCGTCCGCTGGAGCGCGCTCGACGCCGCCGCGGAGGGGCTCGAGGCGGTCGTGCTCGACGACCTCACGCGCCCGGTCTTCCCGGAGCGCCGCGGCGAGACGGACGCGGCGTTCCACGCGGCGGGCGTGCACACGGCGCGCTCTGCGGAACTCGGGTCCGGATAGGTTTGCGCGCGCCGCCCGAGTGACTGCGAGTGCGACCTGCGCGCCGCGCTCCCGCTCCCGGTCGCGCGCGCACACCGTCACTGCCACCGGCGCGGGCGCCGCGCAGGTCACGAGAGGCGTCGCAGGTAAGTCTCGGCGCGCGCGTCCCGGGACCGGCCCATGTGCGCAACGGCTGCGCGGCGGAGCGCCTCGCGTGCAAGTCTCACGCGGATCTGTGCGAAGTTCCGGGGTTTTCCGCTCGGCACGCCTCGTGAATTGGAGAAGGTCCATGAGCAGCATCGACGCGGATGCCCGCGAAGTCCTGCTGCGGCGCCGCCGCAACCTCTCGGACCATGACGACCCGCCACCCGGCGATCCGTCCGCGCGCTGGTGTGACTACGAGGCGGCGCTCGAGCCCGTGAGCGAGGTCGTCCGGCGCGAGCTCGCCCGGATCGACGAGGCGCTCGTCCGCATCCAGCAGGGCAGCTACGGCCGCTGCCTTTCCTGCGGCGGTCCCATGGGGCTCCAGCGACTGCGCGCCGTGCCCGAGGCCCGCTACTGCATGGCCTGCAGCGGCGAGGTCCAGGCCGTCGAGTAGCTGGGCCGTTCGCGAGCCCGTGGCGTCTCGCCGGCCTCCCTGCTAGACAGCAGGCCGATGCGCGGATCGAAGACCGACGCGCGCGAGCCCGTGCTCGCGTATCCGCTCGGCGGCGCGCTCTACCTGAACCTGACGAGCGCGTGCACGCTCGCGTGCACCTTCTGCCCGAAGATCCGCGACGACGACTGGATCGTCGGCGGATACGACCTGCGGCTCGAGAAGAACCCGAGCGCGGACGAGGTGTGGCACCAGGCCGAGCGCGAGGGGCTCGCGGGGCGAGCGGAGGTCGTCTTCACCGGCCTCGGCGAGCCCACGCGGCGGCTCGACGTCCTGCTCGAGCTGTCGCGCCGGCTCGCCGCGGCGGGCGTCGCGCACGTGCGCGTCGACACCGACGGCCTCGCGTCGCTGCGCGAGGGGAGGGACGTCCCGCCCATGCTCGCCGCCGCGGGCGTGCGCGCCGTCTCGGTCTCGCTCAACGCGGCGGACGCCGCCACCTACGCACGCATCTGCCCGAGCCGGTTCGGCGAGGCCGCGTTCGACGCGGTGCGGGAGTTCATCCGCTCCGCGGTCCGCTGCATCCCCGACGTCGCAGCGAGCGCGGTGGCGCTCCCGGGACTTTCCGAGCCCAATTGTCGCGCGGCGGCCGAGGTGCTCGGGGCGCGCTTCCGTTGGCGCCCGTACGACCGGCTCGGCCGCATCGAATCGGCGTCTCCCGACCGGGCGTCTCCCGACCGAGAGTAGTTCGGGCATGACGCGCTGCGCTGCCGGCGCGCACAGAAAATCGCGAGGTTCGGTCAGCTGGGGCTGGATCTCCGGCCCGAAATCATGCATAACCTGCGGGCCCCCGCACCGTTTGCGCGCCCAAGCGAGGCCGTACTCGACATGATCACTCCGAATTCGGGTCCCCGGCTGGGAAAGGAAAGGGTCCTGGTAGTGGACGACGAGCAGAACGCTCGCGTCGCGCTCCGGACCATTCTCGCCGAGGAAGGTTACGACGTCGCCGAGGCGGCGGACGGCGAGGAGGCCCTGACGCTGCTCCCCGGCTTCGCGCCCGCGGCCGTGCTCGCCGACGTCCGCATGCCTCGGATGGACGGCCAAACGCTCCTCCTGAAGGCGCGCGAGCAGGGCTCCGACGCGGTCTTCGTGATGATGACCGCCTTCGCGAGCGTCGAGGCGGCGGTCGAGGCGATGCGGGCCGGCGCCGAGAACTACCTCGTCAAGCCGCTCGACGTGAACGCGGTCCTCGTCGTCATCGAGAAGGCGCTCGAGAAGCTGCGGCTCCAGCGCGACACCGCGAACCTGCGCGAGCGCGTCCGCGAGCGCTACCGCTTCCACAACATCGTCGGCGACGCGCCCGAGCTGCAGGCGGTCTACGAGGTGGTGAAGCGCGCCGCCCCCACGCGGGCCACCGTCCTCATCCTCGGCGAGTCGGGCACCGGCAAGGAGCTCATCGCCCAGGCGCTCCACGAGGAGTCGCCGCGCGCCGACAAGCCGTTCATCAAGGTGAACTGCGCGGCGCTCTCCGAGACCCTCCTCGAGTCGGAGCTGTTCGGCCACGAGAAGGGCGCGTTCACCGGTGCCATCGGCCGCAAGGAGGGGCGCTTCGAGCTCGCCGACGGCGGCACGCTCTTCCTCGACGAGATCGGCGACATCACGCCGGCACTGCAGATCAAGCTCCTGCGCGTCCTCCAGCAGAAGGAGTTCGAGCGCGTGGGCGGGACGCAGACGATCAAGGTGGACGTCCGTCTCGTCGCCGCGACGAACCGCGACCTCACCGCCGAGGTGAAGAACGGGAGGTTCCGCGAGGACCTCTATTACCGCCTGAACGTCGTCGCCGTGACGCTGCCGCCACTCCGCTCGCGCAAGGGCGACATCCCGGCGCTCGTCTCGCACTTCATCGACAAGTACTCGACTGCCTACGGCAAGGAGATCCGCGGGCTCGCCCCGGGCACCCTGAACGCGCTCCTCTCCCACGACTGGCCGGGGAACGTCCGCGAGCTCGAGAACGTGGTCGAGCGCGCGGTGGTGCTCTGCAAGAGCACGGAGCTGACCTCGGACGACCTGCCCCCGACGCTCCGCGGGCCGCGGCCCCGGGAGCGCTCCGCGGGTGCGCTCATCCCCGGCGCGACGCTCTACGAGATCGAGCGCGAGGCGATCCTGCGCACGCTCGAGATGGTGGGCGGCTCCACCTCGCGCGCGGCCGAGATCCTCGGCATCAGCGTCCGCAAGATCCAGTACCGCCTGAAGGAGTACGCGGCGGGCGGGCGCGACGCGCGCGGCCCCGGGCCGGACGAAGAGGAGCCGCTCGACTAGCGACTCGGTGAGGGTCCGGCGCGCGTCAGCCGTGCTTCGGCAAGGTCACGACGAACCGGGCGCCGCCCTCGGGCGACTCCTCCACCCGCAGCCGGCCCCCGTGCTGCGTCACGATCGCGTGGACGATCGAGAGGCCGAGGCCCGACCCGCGCGCCTTGGTCGTGAAGAAGGGCTCGAAGATGCGATCCCGGGACTCCGCGGGGACCCCCGGCCCGTCGTCGTCCACCACGACCTCCACGGTCGGCTCGCCGCGGCCCCCGGCCTCCCCATGGCGCGACGCCACCCGCACGAGCCCGCCGTCGCGCACCGCCTGCAGCGCGTTCAGGCCGAGGTTCACGAGCACCTGCCGGAGCCGCTCCTCGTCGCCCGCGACCGCGGGGAGCGCGCCATCGACCTCCCGCGTGAGCCGGATCCCCCGCCGCTCCGCCTCGCCGCCGAGGAGGTCGAGGACGCGGTTCACCACCGCCGCGACGTCCACCGGGTGCGGGATGAACTCGCGGGGGCGCGCGAACTGGAGGAAGTCCTCGAGGATGTGGTCGAGCCGCCGGATCTCGTCCTTCACGAGCGTGAGCGGCTCGAGCAGCTGCGGCTGCGCGTCCTTCGGGAGCCGCTGGAGCCGCCGCTCGAGCACCGAGAGCTGGAGCGAGGCGGCGTTGAGGGGGTTGCGGATCTCGTGCGACAGGCCGGCGGTCATCGTGCCGACGGCCGCGAGCTTCTCCGCCATCTGCGCGCGCCGGGCGAGGTCGCGCTTCTCGCCGTGGAGCCGCACCTGGCGCATCGCCTGCTCGACGGTGACGAGCAGCTCCTGCGTGGCGCACGGCTTCACGAGGTACGCGCAGGCGCCGGCGCGAACCGCCGCGACGGCCGACTCGAGGGTCGCGAACCCCGTGAGGAGCACCACCTCGCCGTCGGGTTGCAGCTCCTTGAGCTGCGGGGCGAGCGCCGAGCCGTCGCCGTCGGGGAGCCGCAGGTCGACGAGGGCGACGTCGAACCCCTCGCGCGCGAGGGGCAGGGCGCTCGCGCAGGTCCCCGCGCCGCACACGGCGTAGCCGGCGCCCTCGAGGACCTCGGAGAGGTTCTCGACGAGGGGCGCGTTGTCGTCCACGACCAGGACGCGCGGCTTCTTCGGGACGTCCCTCATCCGCGGGGTTCGCTCCCAGCCACCTGCGCCTGGTGCAGCCGCTCGACCGCGTCGAGCAGCGCGCGCGAGTCGAATGGCTTCGTGAAGATCGCGTCGTGCGGGAGCGGCGGCGCATCGTGGTAGCCGGTCACCACGATCATCGGCAGGCCCGCGAACTTCGCGCCGAGCCGGCGCATCGCCTCGCCCACCGGGCCGCCGGGCATGCGCAGGTCGACGAGCGCGCAGAACGGCCGCACCGGCCCGAGCCGCTCCGTCTCCAGGACCGACGACGCCGTGACCGCCGCGAACCCGCGCGTCCGGAGCGCCTCGCAGAGGTTGTCGGACATCCTGGCGTCGTCCTCGACCACCGCGACGAGGCCGTCGCGCCGCGCCGAAGCGAGCAGGGCGAGGAGCCGGGGCACCTCCAGCGGCTTGCCGAGCACCGCGAGGAGCCCCTCGCGCCGCGCCGCCTCGAGGGTGTCATCGCCGGCATGCGCGGTGACGACGAGGGCTGGCGCGCCGGGGTCCACCCGCCGGATCTCGTGCACGAGCTCGGCGCCGCCCATGAGCGGCATGCGCATGTCGGTGAGGATCGCGTCGAAGCGACGCGTCCCGACCAGGGCGGCCGCCTGCCGTCCGTCCCCGGCGACCACGACCTCGTCCCCGCCGTCGCGGAGGATCTCGGCGAGGTTCTCGGCGAAGTCCCGGTTGTCGTCCACCACGAGGTAGCTGCGCATGACGTCCTCCGTCACGCCTCGGCCGGCGCGGGGAGCCGCAGCGTGAAGCGCGCGCCCCCCTCCGGCCGGGCCGAATAGATCACCGACCCGCCGTGCCGCTCCGCGATCCGCTTCACGAGCGCGAGGCCGAGCCCGATCCCGCGCTCCTTGGTCGTGATGAGCGGCTCGAAGAGCCGTCGCAGGGTGGCCGCGTCGACGCCGGGGCCCGTGTCCTCGACGTGGACCTCGACCGAGCCGTCGGGTCGGGGGTCGGAGCGCACCGCGACCTCGCCCGCGGGCGAAGCCGCGTAGACCGCGTTCTCGAGCAGGTTCACGAACACCTGCCGGAGCTGGACCGGGTCGCCGTCCACCGCGGGCAGGGCGTCGACGCCGTCGAGGGCGAGCCGAACGCCCTCGGGGCGCTTCACCGACGCGGCGGCGCCCGCGACCACCTCGCCGAGCGCGACCTTCTCGCGCTGGAGCGGCCGGTTCCGGATCATGTCGAGCAGGTTCGTGATGATCCCGTTCGCGACCTGGAGCTGCTCACCGATGCGATCGAGGTGCTTCGTCGTCCGCTCGTCCGCGCCGGCGCCCACGCGGCCGCGCAGGATGTAGAGCGACGTCTCGATCACCCCGAGCGGGTTCCGCAGGTCGTGACCGATCGAGCCCACCAGCTGGCCGAAGGTCGCGAGCCGCTCCGCGCGTGCCTGCTGGGCGAGGAGATCGTCGCGGTAGGTGGTGAGCATGATCGCGAGCTCGAGGTCGAGGATCTTCTCGAGCGCCGACCGGACCCGCTCGAGCTCGGCCGGATCCGGGTGGAACCGGGTCCACGCGAGGCGGGTGAGCTCGTCCCGGATCACGTTCATCGCCCCGAACATGTAGTGCTGCGGGAGGCCGATGCGGACGTGGACCCGGCCGATCTGGTACCGGCGCTGCCAGTAGGCCTCGTCCCACGGGCCGGTGAGGAGCGTGTCCATCCAGGCGACGAGCGTCACCTTGAGCTGCCCGACGCGACTCTCGCCGCCGACGAGCACGTTGCGCGCCTCCTCGTGCGAGAGGATCCGGTCGTAGAACGTCTCGGCGATCGCCTCGAAGCGCGGCGCCGCAGCGACGTGCAGCGCCCGGAGCGCCGTGCCGTCCTCGTCGCCGAAACGGACGTAGCGCTTCAGCTCCTCGAAGACCGTCTCGATCATGCGCGCCTGGGTACTACTCCGGCGGGCGGTCGGCGGCAACGCCCCCTCAAGCCTCGCCCGTGCGCTCCCTCGTCCGGACGGTGTCGGCCATGAGGTCGAGATGTCAGTGCACGACGAGGACGGGCTTCGGGCTGATGTGGATCAGCCGGTCGGAGACGCTGCCGAGGAACATGCGCGCCACCGCGCCGTGCCCGCGGCTGCCGATCACGATCATCCCGACGTCGGCCGCGGCGCCCTCCTCCGCGATCGACTCCGCGGGCGAGCCGTAGAGCACCGTCGTCGACACCTCGAGCCCCGCCTCGTCGAGCGACGCCACCGCCCGCTCGAGCAGCTTGTCGGCGTAGGCCCGGTGCTCCTTCTCGACCTCGGCGATCGTGAGGCCGTACACGTCCGGGGGGAGGAGCAGCTTCGGGACGACGTGCAC
>WNGL01005145.1_pt1 | contig 19133 bp, 18 predicted proteins | sample 5400591 | NCBI WGS metagenome assembly WNGL01 (sample SAMN13153377, study PRJNA577476) | soil metagenome | isolation source: 80 cm soil or saprolite under Garry oak tree replicate 1 | place: USA:California | collected 2016-06-15 | reverse complement strand
AATCGGTCACTTCTTTCAAAAACGCTTTCAACCGATCTTCAAATTCGCCGCGGAATTTTGCGCCGGCCACCATCGCGCCGATGTCCATCGCGATAATCCGTTTTCGTTTTAACGAATCAGGCACGTCGCCGCTGATGATTCGCCGCGCGAGCCCTTCCACGATTGCGGTTTTACCGACGCCCGGATCCCCAATGAGCACCGGATTATTTTTCGTGCGGCGCGACAGCACCTGCATGATGCGCCGGATTTCGTTGTCGCGTCCAATGACCGGATCAATCTTGCCACGCCGGGCAAGCTCGGTCAGATCGCGCCCGTATTTTTCCAGCGTTTGATATTTGTCTTCGGGATTTTGATCGGTCACCCGTTGCGAACCGCGCACCTGCTGGAGCGCTTGCATCAGCATGTCGCGCGTGACGCCGAGATCTTTGAGCAGTTTGGCCGCAGGCACATTGGCGCCGGTCAACGCGAGGAGATAATGCTCCGCACTCGTGAACTCATCCTTCAATTTCGACATCTCCTTCTCCGCGCCATCCAGCACACTCCGGAGTTCATTTGCGAGTCGCAGATCGACAGCGGCACCGTGGACTTTCGGGCGGCGCCCCAACTCCGAACGCAAAGCGTCGCGCAACTGGTTCGCATTGACTCCAACCTTCTCGAGGAGCGGCCGCGTTATTCCATCCGTTTGATCGAAAAGAGCGGAAAGAAAATGCTCGTTGGCAATTTCCTGGTGATTGGATTGAGAAGCGAGATCCTGCGCCGCTTGCAGCGCCTCTTGCATCTTTTGCGTGAACTTATCGATGCGCATAAATCACCATCAGCTATCGCTCCGCGTGCATCAAACGCACTTTTGGCCTGCGCCCCGCGCGAGCAAATTTGCACCACCTCATTGCAGCTTCAGCGCTCCCACCGTATCAGTCTTGGCCATGAGCGCGGAAGACAAATGGATTGGATATAGAGCGCTGGCGCTTTTGCGGCCGGGCGCTTTCCGGCGTTACATCATTGGTTCGGCCATTTCTGACACGGGGACTTGGATGCAGGTCATGGCGCAAGGATGGGTCATGAGCACGCTCACGAACAAGGCGATTCTTCTGGGCATGGCCAATTTCGCGGCCGGGATTCCTACTCTCGCCCTCACCATGTACGGGGGTTCTGTGGCCGATCGATTTGATAAGCGAAAAATTCTGATCGCAACCCAAATTGTACAGATTTTGCTTGCCGTCGGACTAGGCTGGCTCGTTCTCGCCGGCGGAATTCAGATCTGGCATATCCTTTGTTTTGCCGCGCTGCTTGGGATTTCGATTGCGTTTGAGATGCCGGCAATTTCCGCGCTCGTGCCTGAACTTGTCCGTCGGGACGAAATTGCGGCGGCGGTCGCGATGGACCGCTCGGTTTTTCACGGCTCGCGCCTGGTGGGACCATCGCTCGCTGGTTTGTTCGTCGGCTGGTGGGGCGCAGCTTCGGCTTTCTTCGCGAATGCGTTTTCCTTTCTGGCGCTGATTATCGCGCTGATTTCGCTGCCACCGCGAATAAAGGGAACTGCAGAAGAGGAGGAGCAACGGCGCAGCGGCATCATGGACGGTTTTCGCTACGTCCGATCGGATCGGACCATTTTGTCGATGATCGCCCTCATCGCGTGCACAACGATTTTCGTTTTCCCAACGATTTCAGTGATGCTGCCGCTTTACGTGCGTAATATTTTACAGCTCGGTCCACGGGAGCTGGGCTGGTTAATGGCGGTTTCGGGCACCGGTGCATTTTCAGGTTCACTCGGCCTGCTCACGATCGCGCGAGACAAGCGACTAAGGTTCATGAGCGGCAATGTGCTGGCCATCGCGCTCGGAATGTTTTTTATGTCGCGTTCGCGCAGTTTTCTTCTCACCGCTTGCTCTATGGGAATATTGGCGATTGCGCTCTCCATGAACTTCGGGCTGGCCAACACGATCGTGCAGGAGCACGCGCCTCCTGAATTGCGGGGCCGGGTCTCCGCCGTTTTCGGACTGAGTTTCTTTGGCTTAATGCCGATCGCCGGCCTCGTCGTCACGGGATTTTCCGATTTGGTTGGGATGCGCACTGCGCTCGCAGTTGCCTCGGTGATCTATGGAATTGCCGCGTTCGCTGTTTTGAGTCTCGCAGGTCGCCACGTTTGCGACCGCCCGATTTCACCGACGCCTGAGCCGGAACTCACGCCGGTAGCGTGAGCGCTCGTAGGCAAATGATTTCGTTTTCCACCTGTTGGAACTCCGGACGCCACACAGCCGGAGACGTCATGCTGCGCGAAATTACAGGCAAACTTGGCTTTGACCTGATTGAGCTGGGCCACGGTATCCGCATTTCGCTCATGCCGGGGATTCAAAAAATGTTCGATGCCGGCAAAGTCCGCTTCAGTAGTCTCCATAATTTTTGTCCGCTACCCGTGGAAGTCATGAGCGCTTCGCCAGACTGCTATAAATTTTCGGCTGCGCATCCGGAGGAACGCGAGCGCGCGGTCAAGCAAACATTTCAAACCATTGATTTCGCGGATCGAATTGGGGCACCATTTGTCGTTATGCATCTTGGCGAAGTGCCGATGCAGCCCATCACTGATCCGTTGATCGCTCTCGCGAAAAAGGGAAAACTGCTTTCGCGCGAATATGTGCAACGAAAAATTCGCGCCGTCCAAAAACGGGAAACGGTTGCTGCTCCCTATCTTGAGCGGGTAAAAGATTGCCTGCGCCGCATCATCGATTATGCCGCGGCGAAAAATATCAAGCTGGCCGTTGAAAACCGACGCGGCTATGAAGGAATCCCAACGGAGCGCGAGCTACCGGCGTTACTTGATGAAATGAATTCACCGCAGCTCGGATACTGGCATGACTTCGGTCACGCTCAAATCAAGGCAAACCTGGCGTTTCTCGATCATGCCGAATGGTTGCGCACCATTGGCCCCCGCACGCTTGGCTGCCACGTGCAGGATTGTATCTGGCCGGCGCAAGATCATCAGCCGCCTTTTGCTGGAAATATCGATTTCGAGAAACTTATTCCGCTCCTTCCCTCAAACTGCGTATTTGTCTGGGAGATGAGTCCAAATAAAACAGCCGATGACATTCGCTGGTCGGTGCAAATCTGGAAAGAACATTTCGAGGGATGAAGAAAATCCTAGTCACGCTTTTTCAGCTCGCCGTCACAATCGCGCTGCTCTACTGGGTTTATCACGATCCCAACAGACGCGCACAGATGGCTGAGGCCCTACGGCACGCGCATTATTCTTGGGTTGTAATCGGCATCCTAGCATACGTTGTCGTAGAAATAGCCGCTGCGTTTCGCTGGCACGTTCTGCTGAAGGTCCAAGGCATTCATCTGAGTTTTTGGCGCTTGTCGGGCTTGTTCTTGATCGGTATGTTTTACAACCAGTTTCTACCGGGTGGAACCGGTGGCGATATTATTAAGAGCTATTACCTGCTCAAAGAGACGCCCGATAAGAAGGCGGGCGCATTGCTGGCGGTGGTCTTCGACCGCCTTATCGGTCTGGTCGCGTTGGTCGCCATCACCGGCACGCTCATCGGTTTGCGTTATGATTTCCTTTCGCAAACGACCGAAACACGCCAGTTGCTTTGGATATTGCTCGTGGTCCTTAGCGCTTCAATCGCCGGATTGCTCACTACGTTTGTTATTACTGGATTTAATCTCTTTCATTTGCTGCCGGAAAAATTTCCCGGTCGTGAAAAGCTGATCGAAATCTCCGCTGCGTATCATCTCTACGCGCGGTATTGGCGCGCGACACTGGTCGCGTTTGGATCCTCGATCGTCGCACATCTCGCCACCTTCACCACATTTCTGGGCGCGGCTTATGCTCTGGGAGCTGCCGTGCCGCTGGTCAATTTTTTCGCTGTGATGCCGGTCGAACGCACGATCTCGGCGTTGCCAATCAGTTTCGCGGGAATTGGGCTTCGGGAAAAAGTCTTGCAAATCATGCTGAACGGCCTTTGCGGAGTACCGGAAGCGCAAGCCATCCTCATCGGCTCACTCAGTTTCCTCATTATCCTCATCTGCTGCATTCCGGGCGCTATCGTCTATTTCTTTTACAGACCGAGCGGCGTAGTCACTCACGTGAGATTGCGCGAAATGCAAAAGGAAGTTGCGACCCTGGAGCATGAGATCAGCGAAACGGAATAAGGTTGGCGGCGCCTCAGTTTCCCGCTCAAAGTCAAGTCGCGACGTCCAGGGCCGGCCGAATCGCACCCGCGTTCTGCGGCGTCCATTTGTCGCCGCTACTTTCGCGATGACGGTCGATGGAAAAATCACGACCAGGAATTTTTCGTCGATCGATTTCACGTCACGAGAAGACAAACAGCATTTGTTTCGTCAACGCGCCCTGGCCGACGCCGTCCTGATCGGCCACAGCACGCTCGAGCGCGACAACGTCCGGCTCGGCTTGCCGCCAACAGACTTGCGAGAAACCAGAAGTAAACGCGGGCAAACGCCCTACCCGATTCGCGTAATCGTTTCCAGCGAAGGAAAGATCGACAGTCGGTTGAAGATTTTTCAGTCGGACATTTCTCCCATTATTATTTTTTCGACCAAACGAATGCCGCGGAAACATCAACAGGCCTTGCGGCAGAAAGCGACGCTTCATCTTAGCAATGCACAACATGTCGATCTCGCCGCCATGTTGCGAACATTGCGCGACAAATACAAAATTCGCATGGTCGCATGCGAAGGTGGGCCAACGCTCTTTCGCGCTCTGTTGGAACGCGACCTGATCGATCAACTCAATCTTACCATTGCTCCTTTCATGTTCGGAGGAGCTAATGCGCCAACGTTGACCGGCCTGAGCAAGGAATTTTTGCCCGCCAGTGTGCATTGTTCATTAATCGATATGCATGTGATCGGTGACGAATGTTTCCTGACCTACCGGATCAAGCACAAGCGCCGCCACAGTTCTGTCGAGCCTGCGGTATTCGCGGCGAACGGATAACTCGCTGACTTCGCTGCTATCCATCCGAACTTAACTCTGCCTGGGCGCTACGCAGATTTTCACTGGCAACTTGTAGCGCCGCTTTGAGGTGCAGCGCCGCCTCGAATTCGGGAGTGCTCTCCCGAGCTTTGCCGGATGCGAGCAAGGCCAGGCCCAGGGCTCGGCGCTGTCGGGATTCGGGTTGCTTAGCGTAGCGGCGAATGCACGCAGCGCACGAGCGGCTTATGTTGCGACGGCGTCGGAATGGGCACGCTCGCCCGAGTTTCTTCTTTTACTTAAACGATTTTTCGCGAAGTATCCTACCACAAGCGAATGCCGCGAAAATTTCGACAGGCTCTGCTCAAGAAAGTGACCCTGCATTTAAGCAAGTCGCGTCGTGAAGATCTTGCGCAACTGGTGTACAAGTTACGTGTTAAGTACAAAGTGCGAACGCTCGCATGCGAAGGCGAGTCCGACACTTTTCCGCGCGCTTCTCAAACAGCGCCTGGTTGATCAACTGAACCCCATGATCGCCCCTTATCTCTTCGGCGGCGCAAACGCCCGATGCTCGCCGGTTTAAGCCAAGGTTTTTTACCAGCGAGTGTGCATTGCTCGCTCATCCACATGTGCGTGGTTAGCGATGAATGTTTCTGATTTATCGAATCAAACGAAGGCCAAAATTATAGCGCGGCAATATTCGCGGCAATGTTCCCATCAGCCCGTCGTCGGCCTTTCGATCACGTGCAACCATTGGTGGTCTGATACAACGCCCTCCTGCTCCGGGCTGTCGCTAATCGCCATCATTGTCTTCGGTTACGTTTCGGCATTCGGACAAACTGCGATCGAAGGTCGAGTGGAACTGCCAAAATCGCATTCGGCTCCGGTCATGGCTAAGCGATACGAGATCGTTACGCGTGGCAACGTTCTCTCGACGCAGCCACCGCTGGCGGTGGTTTATCTCGATGGCTCTTTCCCAAAGCCCAATTCGAATCTGACGAAACAGATCGCGCAAAAAGATTTGGCATTTCTACCGTCACTCCTGCCAATACAGGTCGGGACAAGAGTTGAATTCCCAAACTTCGATGACACTTACCACAGTATTTTCTCGTACTCACCGGCGAAACGGTTCGATGTCGGCCGCTACCGTCCAGATGAGAGACCAATTCCGTCGGAGGTTTTTGATACCCCGGGGCTCGTGACGCTTCGCTGTGATATTCATGAGCACATGCGCGGACTTATTCTTGTTCTCAATACGCCGTATTTTGTCACGACGGACTCTGCCGGGCGATTTCGATTAAGCGGACTTCCTTCGGGTCACTACACGCTCAAAGCGTGGATCGACAGCAAGACCACGCGCGAACGCGGCGTGGAACTAAAGCGCGGCGAAACGATGCACGTTGATTTTCCATGAACTTAGCGGCCAAGGCGCACAAACGTAACGCGATTAGTTTTCGGACGAAATTATTGACCGCGATGATGCTCGTGGTTTCGGCGTTGACGGTTCTCGGGCTTTATCTTGCGCAGCGCAACGTCGCTGCAACTGCAGAACGCGATTTGCAGCAGAATTTTCAAGCCGAACTTTCCTCTCTGCACAGGGTCCAGGAATTGCGTCACGTGGCGCTCGCGGAGCGTTGCGGCGAGCTTGTCTCGAAACCGCGAATTCATGCAGCGCTGGAAGACAACGCCCTCGACTTGCTCTATCTGACCGCAAAGGACGAATTGCGCGACTTGATGGAAGGCGAGGAACCGTCCTCAGAACAAGCAGCGAACTCGCTTCACGCAAGATTCTATCGCTTTCTAGATGACACCGGTGCCGTTCTGCCGCTGCCAAATCCAAAAGATGTCGGAGAGCTGAGCGCAAACGCGGAAGCGCAACTGGCCCTAAAGGAATTGCCCAAGACGCAGCAAATTGGTTACCTCTCGGAAAATTCAGATGTGGCGGGCGAGACTGTTCACGAGGTAATGACCGTGCCGATCTTTTCCACTGAGACTGGCGATGTCATTTCCGCGCTGGTTGTTGGATTCAAGCCCTTCGAGCTAACCGGAAAAGGCACCGGTACTGGAATGAAAAGCGGCATTTGGGTAAACGGCCGACTGCATTTGCCATCACTTTCAAACTCCGCGCAAGCTGCTTTGAATAGCGACATCACAAGCGCGGTGGCGAATTCCAATCGCGCGCAAAACAACTTTACCGTCACGGTGAATAATGCGCCACAGCTTCTATTTTATAAGCGGCTCAACCCGGATTCGCTCTTCCCGCCAGCTTACGAAATTTGCGTCTATCCACTTGCCGATTCGATGGCGCAACTGCATCGGCTGCGCTGGCGAATTGGCGGCGCCGGCTTGTTGCTCTTGCTCGGCGGTTTCGTCGTCAGCCACTTCCTCGCGGCCCGGCTGGCAGTGCCGGTTGAGAAGCTGGCGTTGGACTCGGAAGAAAATCGCGCGGAACGACAACGCGCAGAAGCCGCACTCGTCTCGACGAGTGAGGAATTGAAACGCTCAGCCCGCTACTCCGCCGACGCTTCGCATCAGTTGAAGAATCCGGTCTCCGTTCTTCGTGCAGGTCTCGAAAGCTTGCTCACACGTGAAGGTTTCAAACCACAGATCTACGAAGAACTTTCAGCGCTTCTCCACCAAACCCACAGGTTGACTGGCGTAATTGACGATTTGCTTCTCCTGTCGCGCATGGATGCCGGTCACCTCAAGATCGAGTCAAAACCCGTGAATCTGAGTCAGCTCATTGAGGAATGGCTCGATGACCTCGGCGCGCTTCCCGATTCGCTCGATGTGAAAATCGAGAAGAAATTCCCAGTCGAATTATACGTCGCCGGCGAAAAACGATACACCTCGCTCATTGTGCAAAATCTCTTGGAGAACGCCCGAAAGTACAATCGACCGGGAGGCCGCCTTCGAGTTGTCGCACATAAGGAAACTGATGAGGTTGTGCTAACAATTAGCAATAGCGGTCGCCCGATCGCGCGCCCTGCGCAGGAACACGTTTTCGAGCGCTTCCAGCGGGATTTCAATGGCGCAGCCGTTTCCGGTCACGGGCTTGGTTTGAATGTGGCACGCGAACTCGCGCTCCTGCACGGCGGCGATTTAAGACTTGTGCGTTCCGAGGACGATTGGACCGAGTTCGAGTTGCACCTTCGCATCGCTGAGCCGGCGCCACATCGCGGTGCAGAAGTCGCATGAAGCCGCTTAGAGCGCTTAGCTTCTTCCTTCTTGCCTGCACAGCACGGGCGTTTGAGATCGATGATTTTCTCGACCGGCTCGATAACACGCTCACCATCACTACATTGCAGGACAATCTCCGCTCGCGGCTAAGCGGCACAATCGATCTTGAAGGTTATCACTTTCAACAGCCTGCACCTGGACTCATCGACAGCGGGATCGATAATCTTTTCAACCCGCGTCTCACGCTGTTTCTCGACGCGCAGATCGGGTCGCATATTTATTTCTTTGCGCAGTCGCGGCTTGATCGTGGATTCGACCCGAGCGATCACGGCGCCGAGGTTCGGCTCGACGAGTACGCGCTTCGCATAACGCCGTGGAACGACGGCCGTTTCACCCTGCAAGCCGGTAAGTTCGCTACTGTCGTGGGTAATTGGGTCCCGCGGCACTTGTCATGGGAAAATCCGTTTATCAATGCGCCGTTAGTTTATGAAAACGTGACCGCAATCCAGGACAAAGTCGCTCCGTACTCACCGCTGGATTTCATCAGCAGATTTTACAATGAAAAGTACCAATTCAATCCAGTGATTTGGGGGCCGGATTACACTAGCGGCATTTCGATCTCGGGCCGGCTTGGCAAGTTTGATTACGCAGCCGAAATGAAAAACTCGTCGCTCTCTTCACGTCCGCAGTCGTGGGACGTCACCGCGATTGGTTTCGATTACCCGAGCTTCAATGCGCGCTTCGGCTTCCAGCCAAGCCAAATGTGGAATTTTGGTTTATCAGCAAGCGACGGCACCTACTTCCGGCCCGAAGCTGAACGGACATTGCCGCGCGGCCGCAATATCGGCGATTATCGAGAGTTCGTTCTCGGTCAAGATGTCAGTTTCGCCTGGCATCATCTGCAGTTGTGGGCGGAATTTTACGAAGCGCGTTTCGAAGTCCCACGCGTCGGCGACGCGGACACATTCGCATACTATTTTGAAGCGAAATATAAATTCACCCCGCAGCTGTTCGGTGCGCTGCGCTGGAACCAACAACTCTTCAAAAACATAAACAATGGTGCAGGCGGTTCCGTTCGGTGGAGTCAAGACCTCGGGCGGATCGACATTGCGGCTGGCTACCGTTTTACACCGCATACTCAGCTGAAGCTGCAATACAGCTTTCAGCAGGGAACCACTGGGCCACGCAATAACAACAACATGGTGGCCACACAATTCACAGTGCGCTTCTAAGCATCTGATCTTCTTAAAACATGCGCATTCTTGTTGTCGAAGATGAAGTCCGATTGGCGCGACACATCGCTTCGGCGCTGATCGAGGCCAGTCACGATCCGGTCGTAATTCACGACGGCGACGTAGCTTTGCAAAGAGCGACGAGCGAGTCTTTCGATTTGATTGTGCTAGATGTCGGTCTGCCCCACATGGACGGTTTTGAAGTATTGCGCCGTCTACGATCGCGACATGTTACTAGTCGCATTCTGGTGCTAACAGCCCGCGGCGATCTCAAGGATCGCGTGGCCGGACTGCAACTCGGCGCAGATGATTATTTGGCGAAGCCATTTGCCATGCAGGAGTTGGTCGCGCGCGTGCGCGCACTGGGGCGTCGTTATGCAGAAGAACCGGCGCTCAGTTTGCGCGTCGGCGATCTCACTCTTCACCTGGCCAGTCACGACGTCTATCGCGGCACGCGACTAATCGAGCTGTCCACTCGTGAGCTGATGTTACTGAAAGTGCTAATGCGTGAGCCTGGCCGTGTCTTTACCCGCACTGAATTGTGCGAACGCGTCTGGGAGCACGAACACGAATATGACACGAAGCTAGTGGAGGTTTTCATCGGAAGATTGCGGAAAAAAATCGGTGATCCTCCGCTGATTCGTACGGTGCGTTACGTCGGCTACACGATTCACGAAGCAACGGGGGGCTGTTAGCTACGCTCGACATCGAAACCTGGATCGCTCACCCGCGACAAGAAGATTTGGTCACGCGCTGTTTGCGCGATCCGCAAGGTAACAATGGCGTTACTTTCCGCGTGAGGCATCCAGTGCGAATCGCTGCGATTCTACAGGTATGAAAACAAACAACCCTACAGCAAATGATTTTAGTAAGAGCCAGTATCTTCCTCAGGAGGAAAACGAGGCAGAGAGAGTTAAACCTTCAAAGAGTTCTATTAGCCGCCGTTCCTTTTTGGGAAAGTCACTCGCCGTCGGAGCAGGAACCATCGGCGCTGGACTGTTGGCCAACGCTCCCACGGCACGAGCGAGCGGCGATATAACACCGGGAGACGCGGCCCTGCTCCGATTCGCGGCGGCAGCAGAAATACTCGAAGCCGACTTTTGGATCCAATACAACGAACTCGGCGGCGTCCAAGACGGCGAAGTCCCAGGCGGGACCGGCAACGAAGGCTACACCGAAGCCATCGAAGTACTGGATGAAGACATGCCCATATACATCCACGATAACACCGACGATGAAATTACTCACCACACCTTCCTCAATGCCTACCTCGCTTCCAAAGGCGCGGCTACGGTGAATCTAAGGCCATTTCGCACTCTGCCAGGCAGTTCAGCGACAGGATCCAGCGGAAAACTGCGGCTTACAAACCTGACGCAGCTCACTCTCGATACCAGTTGGTGGACTCGGTACCGCGCCACTGGCCATAACCCTGACCTTGATCCGGACTTCACCTTCCCGCAGGCGGTCCCGACTTTGGCGGTTGGACAGCATACGGCAATTCCCAGGACGGATGCCGATTTGAGCGACCCGAACTTCGTTCAGGCGATGGCGAACACCGCGGCTTTCCACTTTCCAACAATTGAACAAGGTGGGAACAGCCTCTATCCCTCGATGGCGCAAAGGGCCACCGACCCGGAAGTCTTGCGAATCCTGATCAGCATCGGCCCCACCGAAACAATGCACTTTCAAACCTGGCACGACAAAGCCGGCAATGCGCCGCCATTGACTGCCGTGGATCCGGTAACCGGCGTATCGGTGACGTTTCCTGATCTGGAGGACGTGGGCGAGAACCTGCAAAAGAGCCTGATCATGCCCGAGCCGTGCCCGTTCCTCAGTCGAAACCTCCCAAGATGTTCGATCATTCGCCCGACCGAAACGAGGGGGGTTGCCATGGGCACTCTTAGGTTCCTAACGGACATGGGGCTTTTCATTGGCCAATCGCCGGCGTTCTTTACCCTCATGAACCAGCTGGCGCGGGCAGCGGATGCGGCCAGACGCGGGTCTTAAGTTCCGGTCGCTAAAAACGGCCGCCTACATTTCGTTGTTTTCCCGACGCGGACGGCGCACGAGTTCGCCGCCGCAATTCGGACAGACGCTGTGCATCTGTTCGGCACAGCTCGGGCAAAATGTGCACTCGTAACTACAGATATAGGCCTCGCCTCGTGCGACAAGTGGGCGGCCGCATTTTTCACACACTGCTTTCATTTCCAAGGCCATTTTTTCTCCTTTCGATTAGAACCTTTTCGATGGACTGTCCCAACGCTCTGCAAAAGCCTCGCAACGTCGATCATTGGCATGAATTACAATTCTAACAGCCATCTTATATTCGATGCATAAGGCTAACTCAATTATCATGCACGCTCCGAAAACCTTGATCTTCGAAACTGCTGCGAACCTGGAGCTGTGGCCGGAAATATTGCCGCACTATCGCTTTATTCGTTATCTCGAACGGGGCCCGAACCGGAACATTGTCGTGATGGCGGCGACACGTTCCGGTATTCCGATTTCCTGGACTTCCGAGCAAATCATCGATCGCGAGCGTCTTGAAATTCAATTCCATCATTTGAAAGCATTCACGAAAGGAATGTGCGTAGTTTGGACATTTCAGGATGCGCCGGCCGGAGTGCTGGTCGAGATTAAACACGATTTGGCTTTTCGGGTGAATCTACTGGGACCGATTGCCGACAAAATTATCGGCGATTTTTTTATTCATAACGTCGCCAGTAAAACATTGCGCTGCATGAAGTCATACGTCGAGGCAAGGGCAAACAAGGTTACCGCATGAGCCGAAGACGTGTTGTCATCACGGGGATCGGTCCGATCACTTGCGTCGGACATGGGCGCGAGAATTTCTGGAAGGGGATTCTGGCGGAGATGAGTGGCATCAAGAGCATTGCTAGTTTCGATCCTAGCGCTTTCCGCGTGCGTTGCGCGGGCGAGATTCGCAATTGGGATCCGGAGGAATTCTTTGAGCCGCATCGCTTGAAACGGCTCGATCGCTATGCGCAGTTCGCCGTGGCATCGGCCAAGCTCGCACTCGATGACGCGCACTTCGAATATTCCCGCGAAAAACCGCAGCATCGCGTCGGTGTCAGTTTTGGTACCGCGCTTGGCGGTGTCTGCAAAGCCGAAGATCAATACATCCGATATCTGAAAAAGGGAGCCCGCGGAGTTCAACCCACGCTCGCTGTCCAGGTTTTTGGTGGCTCAGCCCATTCGAACATCGCGATTGACTTCGGTTTTCGCGGCGTGGGCACAACGAATTCAAACAGCTGTGCGAGTGGCACAGTATCAGTGGGCGAAGCGCTTCGTTATATTCGGGATGATTTCGCCGATGCGATCGTCGCCGGAGGAGCGGAGGCCCCTCTCACGACGATCACGGTCGGGGCATTCGATATCATTAAAACGATGAGCCGCTGGTCGGGCGATCCCGCTCTGGCTTGTCGGCCGTTCGACCTGGTGCGCGACGGATTCGTGATGGGCGAAGGTGCGGCCTCGCTAATCATCGAGGAGCTCGAGCATGCGCGAGCCCGCGGGGCACGGATTTACGCCGAGGTGCTCGGCTACAGTTTAAATAACGATGCTTTTCATATGACCGCGCCTCTCCCGAGCGGTGATTCATGCGTTCGCGCGATGCGCGATGCGCTTGCTGACGCACGGGTCGCGCCCGAGCAAATCGATTATATCAATGCGCATGCAAGCTCGACGCAGCTAAATGACAAGGCCGAAACGATGTCGATCAAACAAGTGTTCGGCGAACACGCCCAGCGAATTCCAGTCAGCGGCACAAAAGGTTATTACGCGCACCCGCTCGGCGCGACCGGCGCGATTGAAGCGGCGCTTTGCGCCCTGGCGTTGGATCGACAATGGGTTCCCCCGACAATTAACTACCAACATGCCGATCCGGCTTGTGATCTCGATATTGTTCCAAATAACGGACGCGAAGCGAAATTGACTTACGTCATGAGCAACTCGTTTGGATTTGGCGGAATTAACGCGTGCGTGGTGTTGGGAAAGGTTAGGTAGCGCACGTGTCTCGCGTGCTGGTTTCGGGGGTCGCGCCGAAACAATCTTCCTTCTGCCTAATCTCTGCTCGTCAGTTACGCTCGGAGAAAAAGTTCGCGATCGCGAGGACGCGCTCGCCAGTACGCGAGACGCGGACGCTACCCAGCTTTATTGAAGCAAATCCGGCCTGTTTTGCTTCGTTCTTTTGAGTCCTTGTTCTTTTCGCCAGGCCGCAATCCCCGCATGATTTCCGGAAAGCAAGACGTCCGGAACTTTCCATCCGCGAAATTCTGCCGGCCTCGTGTATTGCGGCGCTTCAAGCAGGCCCACGCTAAAAGTATCATCCGCGGCGGAATGTTCGTGCCCGAGCACCCCAGGAACAAGCCGCGCGATTGCATCGACGAGCACGACTGCGGCAATCGCGCCATTTGTCAGTACGTAATCGCCGATCGAAATCTCAAGATCGACAAGGTGTTCGATAACGCGGTGATCGACCCCCTCGTAATGACCGCAGATAACGATGAGGTGCGATTCACACGAAAACCGCTGCGCCATCGATTGATCGAAACGGCGCCCAGCCGGCGACATAAGCACGACCTTCGATGTCGGGTGTTCGGTGTTCGGCGTTCGATTTCGAAGATCTTCAACCGCGGCAAAAATCGGTTCCGGCTTCATGATCATCCCCTGGCCGCCGCCAAACGGCGCGTCATCAACGATGTGATGTTTATCCTTCGTCCAGTCGCGCAGGTTATGGATGTGAAGATCGATAGTTCCATTTTCCTGCGCACGTTTCATGATGCTTTCGCTCAGCGGCGCCCGGCAGATTTCCGGGAATAACGTCAGGATATCGATCTTCATTCGTAACCCAGGCTTCCGGCCTGTGAACGTCAAACTGATTTCAGATACAGACAAGACGCCTGTGTTACTCCACGATTTCGAGAGTGGCCCGTTGGCCATGCCGCGCGGCGGAACTAGCCAGCAAGGCACGGATCGCGTGAATGGTTTGGCCATTGCGGCCAATGACCCGGCCGACGTCGCTTTGCCGAAGTTGCAATTTAAAGATCGTGGTTTTTCCGCTGGGAATTTCCGAGAGCATCATCTCATCGGGATATTCGACCAATTGTCGAATGACGAACTCAAGAAATTCTTTCACGTCGCTTCAGGCGTGGCTGGCGATGTATCGGTAGGAATAACCGGAGTCGGCTTCGGTTCGGCCGAAGCTGGCGTTGCCGCGGGCAGAGCAGACTCGTCTTGTTTCTTACTTTTTCTGAGCAAGCTCCGCACTGTGTCCGATGGCTGAGCGCCGCGCGCCATCCAATATTCCGCGCGATCCACTTTCAACGTACTGTTGTGACCTGGTTTCTTGGGATCGTACGTGCCGATGATCTCGATGAATCTGCCCTCGCGTGGACTGCGGCTGTCGGCCACCACCACTTTGTAATAGGGGCGATTCTTTGCTCCTTCTCTACGTAATCTGATTGAAACTGCCATGTTAAGTTTTCATTCGCGCCATTTGCGCCACCATCTTTTTCATTTTGCCCGCGCTTTTCATCATCTTACGCATTTGACCGAAGCGGCGCAGCAAATCGTTCACCTCAGTCACGGTGCTGCCGCTACCACGCGCGATGCGCTGACGACGCCGTGCATTTAGAATGTCAGGGCGCGTTCGCTCTTCGCTCGTCATCGAAAGCATAATGGCTTCCGTGCGCTTGAGCTGCTTCTCGTCAACCGAAAGGCCCTGCACGTTACTCATACCGGGCAACATGCCAAGAATATTTTCGAGCGGACCCAGTTTCCGCATCATTTTAAATTGCGCCAGAAAATCGTTGAAATCGAATGATGCCGTTCGCAGTTTCCGCTCCAGACGCGCGGCTTCCTCTTCATCAACCGCTTCAGCCGCTTTCTCGACAAGACCAATCACGTCGCCCATCCCGAGAATCCGGCCCGCCAGCCGCTCCGGAACGAACAGCTCGAATTGGTCCAGCTTTTCGCCGGTACCGGCGAATTTGATTGGACGCCGCGTAACCTCCCGCATCGACAAGGCCGCGCCACCGCGCGCGATTCCGGTGATTTCTAAAACATCGTTGAAACGAGTTGCGATGCTGACCGCTTGCTGGCCGGTTGCCGCGTCGACAACGAGCAAAGTTTCCTGCGGTTGCAGAAAATCTTTGAGCGCTTTCAATTCTTGAATCAGCGCTTCATCGATTTCCTGCCGGCCCGCGGTATCGAAAATGTCGATGTTAACTCCGTCCCGATCATGCCATTCGAGTGCAGCTGCGGCTGTTCGTTGAACATTCTTTTCGTTCGGATCGGGAGTGTAAACCGGGACATCAATTTGCTTCCCCAACGCAGCAAGTTGTTCAATTGCGGCTGGCCGTTGCAAATCGCACGCAATCAAAGCTGGCGCGTGACCTTGTTTTTTTAAGAGGCGCGCCAGCTTGGCCGACGAAGTCGTCTTTCCGGAACCGTTGAGGCCTACAATCAAAATGCGGCCAGGTTTTTCGAGACTGAGTGGCGCGACGTCGCCTCCGAGCAACGCAGTTAGCTCGTCATGGAAAATTTTTACGATCTGCTGACCTGGTGTGATGCTGCGAAGGACTGCTTCCCCGAGCGCCTTTTCTTTCACGCGGGCAATGAATTTCTTCGCGACCTGAAAATCGACGTCCGCCTCCAGCAGAGCCAGGCGGACATGGCGCAGCGCGGCGTCGATGTTCGATTCGCTGATCGTGCCGTGGCCACGCAGCTCTTTGAAAATGTCCTGTAGCTTATCGCCGAGTTGCGAAAACATAATGTTAGAAAAACACGTTGCGTTTGAGCGAAAAGCTGGATCGACCCGCTCCGCGGGCGATGCTAAAATAATCCGGCTTCGCCGCCACTCGCACGATCGAGCGCCGAGCGCTCGATCCACCTCATTTCTTCGGCGTCGGCGCGGGTTTTGCCGGCGCGGCCACCGGTGCGCCCGCGGCCGTCGCATCGATGCCGAAGGTCCAGTGCGCCTCGACCTTTTTGCCTTCCGATTTCGCGCTGACAATCACCGTGCACGAGTTTTCGCGCAATTTTTGCGTTACTTGATATGAGACCGTTCCGGTTTTCGGATCGTAACTTACCGGAACAACACCGAGTCCGCTCACGCGCATTTGCACGCTGCCGGGTTCGATTGCGCCGACCCCGCTGAGGTTCGCTTTGATGAGGGGGAGCGCCGTGCGCACGGTGTCGCCGTCCGCTGGCTGGGTCGAGAGATTAGTTGCGCCGACTTCAGCAACCGCGGTCGCCCCAGCGCTGGATGTGCCGATCATCTTGACCGCGTCAACGAACACTTTCGGCTTGTTCGCTTCAATCGCATAACGCCCCAGTGAATCGTTTGGGGAGGTAAAGGTGATGGGCTGGCCGTAAACAGTAAACATTGCCTCGTAACCAGCATTTCGCGCAATTTCTTTGACGTGCTCGTTATAACTGCCGAAAGGCACGGCGAAACAATTCACTTTGATCCCAAGCCTCTGTTCGAGAAGCTGTTTGCAGCCGACCACTTCCTTTTGGAGCCATTCCTCGTATTGGGGTCCAGTTAATTTCGTTTTCGTCCTCTTCCCACCGGGGGCAGCCAGCATGATGTTATGCCCTTCGCGCAAGTCCTGATGCGTTGCGGTGTGCGCCTGGATATCAACTCCGTTGTCACGCATATCGGCGAGTTGTTCCCACGTGATCGCCTCCCCGCCGCCCAAGCTACCTCCACGTACGCCTTCGGTGTAAATGAACATCGTGAAGGGGTATCCAAATTTTTTCATGATTGGCCATGCGACTTCATATTGAGATTTCCAACCATCATCGAAAGTGATGACCGCGCATCGCGGCGGTATATTTTTTTCGCCACGCTTCCAGGCGAGCAAATCTTGCAGGCTGATTACGGTGATCCCGGCATCCTTAAGTTGTTTCATCTCCGCTTCAAACGCGGCCGGTGTGATCTCAGTGCCTGGATAGCGAATCTTGTCGACCAAACGATGATAACAAAAGATGAGTGTCTGCGCCGTTTGATCGACAACGGGTTTGGTAATTTTCGGCGCCGACGCTGCCCCCGCAACACCCGGGCCCGGACTGCCGCCAGCAGTCGCCTCAGCCGGTGTCGGAGATGAAGTCGCCGGCTCGGAGCTCGCGGTAGGGCTTGGATTTCTCTTGCACATTGAAAAATTCAATGCCAGGAGCAAAGGCAGAATCGCTAATCGGATCGTCATAAAAGTGGTAAACGCCTTTAAGTGCAGCCGCGCAAAAAACAAGTGCTTTTTGTGTGTGTGATCGCCGGAAAATTAGTTGTTGCTGGATGAAATCAAAGCGCGACGCCTGAAGTTGCCGACCGAAAACTTTTGCTAAAGAAGCACTTTTTGGTATCTAACCGGAATGCCGCGCCTGATCAACCGCGCTCTTGCCATCGCTTTCGTCGCTTCGTTGGCTGCTTGCACGACAGTGCCGACGAAAAACACGAGCAAGACTTTTACGACAGTAGTGGTGGATGCGGGACATGGCGGGAAAGATAATGGCGCGTATCGCCGCTACGGACCGCCGGAGAAGATGGTTGCTCTCGACGTTGCCCAACGTCTCGAGCGTAATTTGCGCGAATCGGAACTAGAAACCGTGATGACGCGGTCCTCGGATGTTTTCATTCCTCTGGATCAACGCGTCGCCATCGAGAATTCGCAGAAAAATGCCATCTTCGTCAGTATTCATTTCAACGATTCACGCCGACGCGGTGTTCACGGCTTCGAGACCTATTATCACTCAGGCACTTCATCTGAACTGGCGAATCGGATCCAATCCAAGCTGATGACGATCCCGCACTCGGTGAATCGGGGCGTGCACACAGCGAATTTCCGCGTCCTGCGCCTCGCCTACTATCCGGCAGTTCTGGTGGAGTGCGGATTCTTGAGCAATCGGTCCGAGGGAAACCAGGCGCGCGATGCCGAATATCGCGAACTGCTGTCGGAGAGAATCGCAGAAGCAATTGTCGAAGAACGCTATGGACCCGGTGTGTATCACGCGTCTCCCCAAGTAGCCGCCGCGCAGCCGCAACCGGCGAGCACCGGATCGGAGCCGACGCCACCCGCGGTCCATCATTAGAATTCTTTGCCGCGCTCCTCGGGCCCGATCGCGGCCAGTACGATCAGCGCCACAAAAATGACCCACAAAAATGACCAGCGCGAAAAGCGCGAGCGCCTTCGCGTAATCCGGATGCCCGCTCGCGTCGCGAAAATGGTCGGCCAGCCGCGCCTCCACCACGGCCGTATTCGCGGCGAGTAAATTCCCGAGCTGGTAGGCAAATCCTGGGAAAGTTCCGCGCAACTCCCCCGGGGAAAGCTCATTTAAGTGCACCGGCACGATCCCCCATGCGCCTTGCACCATGAATTGCATGGCGAATCCGCCAATCACCAGCAGGGAAAAACTCGGCGAAAAAACCCACGCGGGAATCAGAAGGATCCCGAACAGCGCTGCAAAAATGATCGCGCGACGCCGGCCCCATTTTTGCGAGAGATGACCAACAATCGTTCCGCCGCAGATAGCGCCAAAGGCGTAAATGATCCCGGTCGCCGCCTTTTGCGTCACGCCGTAGTGGCGTTGTTCGCCCAGAAAAGTTTGATACATGTCCTGGGTGCCGTGCGACATGGCGTTGAATGCCGTCATCAACAGGATCACGTAAAGAAAAAGAGCCCAGTGCCGCCTCACGACGGTCAGCAAGTTTTTCCAAAAATCAGTCGGCGCGGTGCGCCGACGCAACCATGCTGGCGATTCCGGAACGCGCG
>WNGL01003395.1_pt1 | contig 19133 bp, 12 predicted proteins | sample 5400591 | NCBI WGS metagenome assembly WNGL01 (sample SAMN13153377, study PRJNA577476) | soil metagenome | isolation source: 80 cm soil or saprolite under Garry oak tree replicate 1 | place: USA:California | collected 2016-06-15 | reverse complement strand
GCGGAGCAGTGGGCATCCGGCGAATATGCGCAGGCGCTCCACAAGGGTGACGCGATCTCTTCTGAAGAGAGGCAGAAGGCGATTGAAAACATGTCCCGCTATACCGGCTTGAGCAAGGAAGTGATTGATCAGGCGAATTTGCGGATCGACGTAGCTAAGTTTACCCATTATCTCTTGATTGACCAGAAGCTGCGCGTCGGGCGCCTCGACGGACGTTATACCGGGCCCGATCCCAATGGCCTTCTCGATACGCCGTTTTACGACCCGACCGAAGCCAACATCATGTCTCCTTACAACTCCGCGTTCAACCAGTACGTGCGCACCGAGCTTGGCTACAAGAGCGACATGCCGTATTACGTCTTCTCGCGTGACTCTGGACTCAACGAAAAGTGGGATTGGGGAAATGCGGTAGAGGGTTTTCCCGACACTGCCAGCGCGCTACGGCGGGCTCTGGTCAGGAATCCATTCCTTAAAGTCCTGGTGATGGAGGGCTATTACGACCTTGCTTGTCCTTACTATGCGGCGAACTTCACCATAGATCATCTGAATCTGCCGGAGAAGTATCGCAACCTGGTTTCCTATGCGACATATGAATCTGGCCATATGGTCTATTTGCCGGCGGAGAGCCTGAAGAAGATGAAGAGTGATCAATCCGCGTTTATGGACAAGGCACTGCCGAGCCAATAGACCGCCCAACTCCCGTACTCATTCGCGGCGCGGTTTCGCTTGCTTCCGGCTCCGCTATAAGGTAAAAACGGCGCAGATGCCTATATTGCGCCGTTTGCTTTTCCCCTTCCTGCTGTTTGCCAGCATGGTGGTTTATGCCCAAGTGCCAGTTCCTGTGCCCAAGCCGGAGCCCGCGCAGGCGACGACTCTTCCCGACAAGCCTGCTGACCACTCGCAGGAGTCGTATGTCATTGAAAAGCTCCGGAATTCCTTCCGCTTCGAGAAAGATGGAACCGGCCGCCGCGAGGTTTATGCCCGCATCAAGGTGCAGAGCGAAGCTGGCGTAGAACAATGGGGCCAGCTGGTGATGGGGTACAACTCTGCCAACGAGCGCGTTGAAATCCCGTTTGTGCGTGTGCTGAGGGCAGACGGCTCGACCATTACCACTCCGCAGGATTCAGTTCAAGACCTAAGTATTCCGCTCGAAAAGGAAGCGCCGGTCTATACCGACTATCGCCAAAAGCACATCACTGTTCAAGGTCTTCGCCCGGGAGACGCACTTGAATATGATTTTGTGACCATCACCCACACTGCGCTGGCCCCGGGCCAGTTTTGGATGGAGCATGATTTCGCAAAAAACGGCACGGTGCTCGACGAGCAGCTTGAACTCGATGTCCCCAAAGACCGCGCTATCAAGCTGAAGACGAAACCGGGGAATGATCCGAAGATCACGGAAGCGAACGCCCGCCGCATTTATACCTGGACCAGTTCGCACATTGATCGCGACGAGGACAGCAAGGACAAGAAGAAGAAACCAGCAAAAAAGGAGCCCGAGCCTCCCGCCGTCCAGATGACCACCTTCGCTAGCTGGGAAGAGATGGGCCGCTGGTACGGCCATTTAGAGACCGAGCGCCGCCAGCCCACGCCGGAAATCCGCGCCAAGGCAGCGGCCTTGATCGGTGGTAAAACGACGGATCTGGATAAAATTCAGTCCCTGTACGACTACGTCGCCACAAATTTCCGTTACATCAGCTTGTCTTTTGGAGTCGGCCGCTTTCAGCCACATGCCGCGGGGGACGTGCTGCACAACGAGTATGGCGATTGCAAAGACAAGCACACATTATTGTCCTCGCTGCTCGAAGCTTCCGGCTATCACGCCTCGTCCGTGCTGATCAATTCAGCCCGCAAACTTGATCCCGACATTCCATCGCCTTCCCAGTTTGACCACGTGTTTACGCTGCTGCCACTCGGTAAGGAAGAAGTTTGGATGGACAGCACCACCGAGGTCGCTCCCTTTCGCCTTTTGGCTTCGGTGCTGCGCAAGAAGCAGGCGCTGATCATCCCTGCGGATGGCGCCCCGCATCTAGAGGAAACGCCTGCCGATCCTCCGATGATCAATCGCCAATTCTCTGAAATCACGGGAAAAGTCAGCGAGTTAGGAAAGCTGGACGCGCATGTGCACTACGAGTTTCGTGGCGACACCGAGCTTTACATGCGCATGTTGTTCCGCCATGTTCCGCGTAACAAATGGACAGAGTTCGTAAAGCAGATGAATGTGTTCAGCGGGTTGAACGGCGAAGTTTCTGAGGTGAGTGCAAGCGACGCCGCGGCGACGCACGAACCGTTCAAGCTCGAATACAAAATTGTGGTTAGCAGCTTTTTAGATTGGTCCAAGAAAAAGACGGATCTGGTTTTGCCGCTTTCGCAGATCAATATGTCGGAGTCCAACGACGACGACTCCGATACCGAATCGGTGAAAGTCGGCTCGCCCGTGGAATACGTCTATCGCCTTCACATCGAGTTTCCGCCCAAGTACACCGAGCGCGCTCCGCTTCCTTTCGCAATGAAGCGCGACTACGGTCGCTACGAGGCCAGCTACAAAGCCGATGCCAACGTCTTCACAGCTGAACGGACGCTGGTGACCAGCATGAACGAGCTGCCCGCGCTGCGTAACAGCGACTACATTGCGTTCCGCCGCGCTGTTTTGCAGGATGCGGAACAACATCTTTCGATTGACAGCAGCGCCGCCCCAACTCCCACGCTGGCAACCGATCTAAAAGGCGACGAGCTTTACGACGCCGCCAAGTCCGCCTTCGACCGCGGAAATTACAAATCGGCGGCAGAACTTTTCCAGAAGGTGGTGGATGGGGACCCCAAGCACAAGAGCGCCTGGATGGATCTGGGCCGCACCTTCATGGTCCTGCGTCAAACGGACAGCGCGATCGCTGCCTTCAAGAAGCAGGCAGAGCTGAACCCATACGACGAGTACGCTTTCAGCGCTCTCGGTTGGGCATACACGACGCAGCGCAAGTATGATGACGCCGCTGGTGCGTTTAACAAGGCACTCGAGATAAATCCCCTCAGCCAATATGCGCATGCCGCTCTCGGCGGCATGTACCAGGAGTCTCATCAGTACGACAAGGCAGCTCCTGAATTGGAGAAAGCAGTTTCACTCAAATCGGATGATGCCTCGCTACAAATCAGCCTGGGAGACGCATACCTAAACCTGGGCCAGGACGATAAAGCGCTCGCCGCCTTCGATCGCGCCGTACAAATTTCAGCCACGCCGGAGGTTTGGAACAACATTGCTTATCAGCTCTCGCTCAAGCAGGTGCATCTTGATCGCGCCCAGCAGTATGCGGAATCGGCAGTTACTGCAGTTGCGAATGCTTTGCGCAACCTTTCGCTCGATCGACTATCCGATCGCGACCTCGCCATGGTTTCTGAACTTGACGCAAACTGGGACACTCTGGGCTGGGTTTACTTTGCGCGTGGCGATTTCGAAAAAGCTGAGAAGTATGTGAACGCAGCCTGGGTGCTGGGCGAGCACGGCGAAGTCGGCGACCATCTGGCGCAAATTTATGAAAGACGCGGCCGTAAGAACGAAGCGATTCGAACTTACGCGGAGTCGCTCTCCGGCCTTCGGCCTGCCCTTGAAACCCGTGCCCGCCTCGCTGCCCTCGTAGGTGGAGATGCGAAAGTGTCGCCCGCCATCGAGCAACACAGGCTTGAGTTGCAGAGCATGCGCACAATCAAGCTGGGGAAGATCGCGTCGGTCAGCGGCACAGCAGAGTTTTTCGCGATCCTAACGTCATCGTCAGACGGCTCCAAAATCGAGGCCGCTAAATTCATCAGTGGCGAAGAGAAACTGAAGCCGCTAACTGAAAACCTGCGCAGCGCGAAAATGGATTTCGCGTTCCCCGATAACGTTTCGACCAAAATCCTGCGTCGCGGAACTCTCTCCTGCTCGAAAGACGGTGACTGCGAATTCGTGATGATGCTGCCCGAGGATGTCCACTCCGTGGACTAAGTACCTCTTAGAGAGTAATTCTCCTGTCGCAATTCAGTAGGCGTTTGGCTGTAGCGAACCATCGAACCCAAGCCAGCCGCAAAGCGGCGGAAGAATGCAGCCCGGGGCGCAAGCCCTGGGTAAAGACGCGAAAGCGGATAAGCCCTGAAAGGGCGAAAGAAATTGGGAGATGACTACTAGCCCCTAGCGGCCATTTCCTGCTCCAGCGCATACGCCACGCGCAACACTTTTGCCTCGCCGCCCGGCGGACCCACGATCTGCAATCCTATGGGTAAGCCTTGCGATCCGGCGCCGCACGGGATCGAGATTGCCGGTAACCCCCAAACATTCACCGGTCGGGTATTGCGTAGGAGATTCAACTCGGTCGAGCGTAAGCGAGATGGATCACTCATCAGATCTGAAATTCGAGGGGCCAACACCGGAGTGGTCGGCATAACAAAAACGTCAATCGTCTCGAATTGACCGGCTATTTCGCTTCGTTCTACTCGAAGCTCTTGCACAGCTCTTTGGTATTCGGCATCGCTGATCTGTTCTCCGGAACGAATGCGACGCAGCGTCTCCGGCTGATAGAGCTCTGGCGATGATGCGACCATCTCGCGATGGTAAGCATAGGATTCGGCGCTCTGCAGCGTCCGGTCGGGATTTACTGGCAACTCTATTTCGCGGACATCGCAACCAAGTCTATTGATCCGCTCGATTGTCAAGTCAACCGCCGCCGCCACCTGCGTATCCAGCTCCTCAAAGAAATATTTTCTTGGAATTCCTATCACGAAGTCGGCTATTCCTTCGTTGAGTCCTTGGCGGCAGTTCGTGGGCATATCAACGATTGCGTCGAGCAGAATCGCCGCATCCTCAACGGTGCGCGCAATCGGCCCCGCATGATCGAGAGAATACGAAAGCGGAATTATTCCTTTCGTGCTCACCAATTCGTACGAGGGCTTCAGCCCGACCACTCCACACAGAGCTGCGGGTTCGCGAATCGATCCAGCAGTATCAGTCCCGATTGCGCCGTAGCACATTCCCGTAGCCACTGCCGCCGCCGATCCGCCTGATGATCCGCCAGTAATGAAGTCAGGATTCACCGGATTGCGCACTGGCCCAAAATGACTGATCAGCGAACTGCCGCCATACGCAAACTCGTGCAAGTTGTGTTTGCCGATCAGAACCGCGCCGGCACTCTTGAGCCTTTTCACGATGTCGGCATCTTCCGCAGGAATCCGGTCGCGAAATACCGCGCTCGCAGCCGTCGTTCGGAGGCCTGCGGTATCAATCAAATCTTTCAGGCCGATTGGAATTCCGTGAAGAGGGCCACGCCAGCCGCCCGACTGAATTTCCCCTTCGGCTTGCTTGGCTTCGGCCAGCGCCGATTCATCAGTGACCGTGATGAAGGCGTTCAACGAAGGATTCAGCCGTGCAATAACGTCAAGGCATTCGCGAACCAACTCCCCCGGCGAGATAGCACGGCGCCGGACAAGATCTGAAGCCTCAGCGAGTGTTCGCAAGCTCATTCCGCGTCATCTTACCGTGCTCGCGCAATCTTTTTCCCGCGGCCTATAATCAAATAGCTCGGAGGCCCCGATGGCGCAGATGACAGTAACTTCGGTCCGCACCCAAGGTTTTTATCTGCAAGGCAAGTGGATTGAGGAAGGGACTCCGGTTGAGATCCGAGCGCCTTACGACGGAACTCCAATCGCTCAGGTATTTCAAGCCACGCGGGAGCACGTCGAAAAAGCGATCCAAGCCGCTGTCCGGGCATTCGGTAGTACTCGCAGACTTCCGGCCTTCGAACGGCAGCGAGTGCTGCGATCTATTGCGCAGCACATTACTTCGAGAAAAGAAGAATTTTCCCGCACTCTTGCCCAAGAAGCCGGCAAGCCGCTCAAAGCCGCGCGTACTGAAGTCGAGCGCGCCATCTTCACGTTTAATGTTGCCGCCGAAGAGACCACACGAATTCCCGGCGAGTACCTATCGCTCGATTGGCAGCAGTTCACCTCGGGGCGCTGGGGGATCGTTCGCCGTTTCCCGCTTGGCTCGATTGCCGGAATCACCCCGTTCAACTTTCCTCTGAACCTGGTCGCGCACAAAGTTGCCCCGGCGATCGCCAGCGGCTGCCCAATTATCTTGAAGCCGGCCCCACAAACTCCTCTCAGCTCTCTTCTTCTCGCAGAGGCAGTGGAACAAGCGGGCCTGCCGGACGGTGCGTTCAATGTTCTGCCACTCTCGAACGAAGATGCCGGACTGTTGGTCACCGACGACCGCATAAAGCTGATCAGCTTCACCGGCAGCGCGGCGGTGGGATGGGATGTTAAGCGCCGTGCGGGTAAAAAGAGAGTGGTGCTCGAGCTCGGCGGCAATGCCGGCGTCATCGTGCATGGCGACGCTGATATTCCCTGGGCTGCGGAACGTTGCGTGACCGGAGGTTTCAGTTACGCGGGCCAGACCTGCATTTCGGTTCAGCGAATTCTGGTGGAGCGGCCCGCCTTTACGAAATTTCGCGACTTGCTGCTTTCAGGTGTAAGCAAGCTCAAAATCGGCGATCCAATGGACGACACGACCGACCTGGGTCCGCTGATCCGTGAGAGTGACGCGATTCGCGCGACTGAGTGGGTGCGCGAAGCAGTGCAGGATGGCGCAACTTTGCTTTGTGGTGGAAAGCGTAACGGCTCAGTTCTCGAACCAACAGTGCTAACCGGAACTCGTCCTGACATGAAAGTGAACTGCCAGGAAATATTCGCGCCGGTGGTTACGCTCGAGCCCTACGACGATTTTTCACTAGCGGTCAGGCGAATCAATGAATCGCCATATGGATTGCAGGCTGGGCTCTTCACCCGTGACGCCAACCGGATTTTCCAAGCATACGAAGAACTGGAAGTAGGTGGGCTCATTGCTGGCGATGTGCCGAGCTTCCGCATTGATCACATGCCTTACGGTGGAGTCAAAGACTCTGGCTTAGGTCGCGAAGGCCTGCGCTATGCGATAGAGGAAATGACTGAACCCAAGCTGCTGGTAATGAATCTGAGGTGAACCCGTCGTTGGGCGTTCGTCCTTGGTCGTTGGCCACCCCCCTTTGAAAACGGCAGTTTGTTTGGCCAACGACGAACGACGAATGGCCAGCGACGAGCCCTTGTTTCCGGAGTCTCTCGATACACAAACTGGAAAATCATTTTCCAAATCGCTCAAACTGTTATAATTTCCAGTTTTCAAAAACCAAGCTGCAAGATTTCGCTGATTTGTTTCGGGTTGATCTTTCAATTTTGAACAACGACACCCGCTGTACAGAAAAATTCTGATCGATGCAGATTTTCCATCGCAGCGCGAATGTAATTTCACGGGCCTCGATTTATGCGGGGATATTCACTCTTGCTGGCGTTTTGTGGGCTTGCATTCAGTTCCAGCGCTCGCCTTATGTGACCTACGCCGGAGAGGCTCGCCCGCAGCCCGCGCCGTTCAGCCATCAGCACCATGTGGCGGCGTTGGGCATTGATTGCCGCTATTGCCACACATCGGTTGAGACGTCGAGCTTTGCTGGCATTCCTCCAACCAAAACTTGCATGAACTGCCACTCGCAGATTTGGACCTCCGCGCCATTGCTCGAACCGGTGCGCGAGAGTTTCCGCAGCGGCAAATCGTTGGTGTGGAACCGGGTTAACGATCTTCCCGATTTTGTTTATTTCGACCACAGTATTCACATCAACAAAGGCGTAGGCTGCAATTCGTGTCACGGGCCGGTGGATCGCATGCCGCTGATGTACAACTACGCGTCGCTGCAGATGGAGTGGTGCATCGAATGTCACCGCGCCCCGGAAAAGAATCTGCGCCCACGTGAGCAGGTTTTCAACATGCGTTATCAGCAGCCCACCCGTGATTTGCCGGTGGTGGTGGATGGGCACGCTTACACCGACCAGCTTTCGCTTGGGAGGACATTGGTTCAGAAGTATCACTTGCGAACTGTGATGGATATTACGAGTTGTTCGACTTGTCATAGATGATAAATCGGCAGTGGGCTTTGTGTGTCAGGCTTTGGGCATGTTGGACCTTAGACGTAGGAGGTTTCGGGTGGAGCAGCGCTTCCAGCGCTGCATTGGAGAGCAGAACATCGACCGGCTTTATCCGCTGAGGTACCTCAGGGGCTGAAGCCCGTCAGGATGAGTCTCTACACAGGCCTGGAAGGCCTGCTCCACCCTGGTTCAGCCGCGAAGCGGCGAAAGAATGCCGCCCACGGCGTGGGCCCTCGGTAGAACCGAAAATGATTTAGCCCCTAAGGGGGAGGAAGAGAAATGCGGCACGGATCCGGGTTTTCATCATTGCCCCGGCAGGTTGCACCAGAGATGATCCAGCCCCGAAGGGGCGGCATGCGTTAGCCCAGGACGTAAGTCCTGGGTAGGCTGGGAGTAGATCGAGTCCCGGAGGGACGACACAAAGTTCCAACAGATGAATAACGAACCTCAAAACGGCAAACGCGAGCCAGTCTGCCCCAGCAAAAAAGGCAAACTCGACCTGATACAGGTGCGCGCCGACATCGAAAAGAAAAACGGCCCTGAATTCTGGCGCAGCCTGGAGGAACTCGCCGGCAGCTCCGAATTCCAGGAGATGATGCACCGCGAGTTCCCCAAAGGCGCCTCCGAATGGCTGGACGCGGTTTCGCGCCGTGGCTTCCTCAAGCTAATGGGCGCCTCCATGGCCCTGGCGGGCATGACTGCCTGCACCAAACAGCCGCTCGAACCCATCGTCCCTTACGTTCGCCAGCCGGAAGAAGTTGTTCCTGGGCGCCCCCTGTTCTACGCCACCGCGTTCACGCTGGGTGGATATGCGACTCCGCTGCTCGTCGAAAGCCACATGTATCGCCCGACCAAGATCGAGGGCAATGACCGGCATCCGGCGAGCCAGGGTGGCACGGATGTTTATGCGCAGGCTTCGATTTTGGACATGTACGATCCCGACCGCTCCCAGAACATCCTTAATATGGGAGAGATCAGCAATTGGAGCGCGCTGGCCGGGGCACTGCAAGGCCCGCTGAATTCGCAGAAAGCAGTAAATGGTTCGGGAATCCGCATTCTGTCGAAGTCGTTTTCCTCGCCGACACTCGCCGACCAGATGCAACAAGTGCTCAAGCGCTTTCCCGAAGCGAAGTGGCATTTCTACGAGCCAGTCAACCGCGACAACGTTTACGCAGGAGCGCAGATGGCCTTCGGCCAGCCGGTTGAGACGGTGTACAAGCTCGATGCGGCCGACGTGATCGTCTCGCTCGACGCCGATTTTCTCTCCGCAGGATTTCCCGGCACCACGCGCTACGCACGAGATTTCGCTAAGCGCCGCGATCCGGATTCAGAGAAGATGAGCCGGCTGTACGTGATCGAGAGCACGCCCAGCGCGACCGGGGCGAAGGCGGATCATCGGCTTGCAGTGAAGGCGAGCGATGTGGGCAGCGTCCTAAGTCAGATCCAGAAGTTGATGGATCTTCAGGAGACCTCCCTGTACACGGCCGTTGGCGAGGGGGTTCGCTTTAAGGACGCTCTAGCTGCTGACCTTCGCAGTGCCCGTGGTGCTAGCGTCATCATTCCCGGCGATCATCAGCCGCCCGTTGTTCACGCGGTCTGCTACGGGATTAACGAGAAGCTCGGCAACGTCGGCAAGACAGTTTTCTATACCGACCCCGTTCTCGCGACCACCGCCAGCCAGAGCGATTCACTCAAGGATTTGGTCAGCGACATGCGCGCCGGCAAAGTTGATCTGCTGATCATTCTCGACGGCAACCCGGTGTACGATGCGCCCGCGGATTTCGGTTTTGCCGACGCTCTCAAGAACACCAACATCCCGATTCGCATCCACCTCGGCCTTTACAACGACGAAACTGCCGAGCTTTGTCACTGGCACGTGAACGAAGCCGATTACCTCGAATCCTGGGGCGACACCCGCGCCTACGATGGTACGGTCAGCATCGTGCAGCCGTTGATTGCGCCGCTGTATGACGGCAAGGGCGCAAACGAACTGGTTGCGTTGCTCGCCGGACAATCCGCCGCTAGCGCCCATGACCTGGTCCAAACCTACTGGAAATCGAAGCACACCGGCGCCGACTTCGATATGTGGTGGCGCAAATCGCTACATGAAGGCTGGATTGACGGCACCACATTCCAACCGAAGCAGGTTTCGGCGAAAGCAACGAATCTTCCAGCGGCGACGGCTGCTACTGGTGAGAACGCAATCGAGATCAACTTCCGCCGCGACCCCTGCATCTACGACGGCCAATTTGCCAACAATGGCTGGCTGCAGGAATTGCCCAAACCGATGAGCAAGATGACCTGGGACAATCCGCTGCAGTTGGGTCCCAAGATGGCCGACCGCATCGGCGTGAAGAGCGGAGACATGGTCAAGCTTGAGCTGAACGGAAAGTCGGTTGAGCTGCCGGTCTGGATTCAGGCAGGCCATCCCGATAATTCCGTCACTGTCTTTCTCGGCTACGGCCGCAAGCGTGTTGGCCGCTCCGGCAACGATGTTGGCTTTGACGTTTACCCGCTGCGGTACAGCGCGACTCCGTGGTTCACAACTGGCGTGCAAATCAAAAGGATTTCGGGTACGTATATCCTCGCCAGCACGCAGGGTTATCAGAGCATGGATGTCGGCAACGACGAGCGCCCTCTCATCCGCACGAAAACGCTTGAGGAATACAAGAAAGAAGCCGGCGCCAGCTTCGACGAGGACAAGCCGCAGGAGAACGAGACTCTCTATCCTCCGTACGACTACAAATCTCAGCCGTACTCCTGGGGCATGGCGATTGACCTGAATTCGTGCATTGGCTGCAACAATTGCATCATCGCCTGCCAGTCGGAAAACAATATTCCAGTCGTTGGCAAAGACCAGGTACATCGTGGACGTCACATGCACTGGCTGCGCGTGGATGCCTACTATCAGGGCGATCGCGATAATCCCAAAGCTTACTTCCAGCCGGTACCGTGCATGCAGTGCGAGAACGCGCCGTGCGAACTGGTTTGCCCGGTGGGCGCGACCACGCACAGCACCGAGGGCTTGAATGACATGATTTACAACCGCTGCGTAGGGACGCGGTATTGCTCGAACAACTGTCCTTACAAAGTGCGGCGATTTAATTTCCTGCTGTTCCAGGATTTCGATACGCCACAGTTCAAGATGATGCGCAATCCCGACGTCACCGTTCGTAGCCGCGGCGTGATGGAGAAATGCACGTACTGCGTACAAAGAATCAATCATCACCGGATCGATTCTGAGCGAGAGGATCGGAAGATTGCCGATGGCGAATTGCAAACGGCCTGCCAGCAATCGTGTCCGGCAAATGCAATTGTTTTTGGCAATATTAATGATCCGAACAGTCTGGTTTCGAAGTGGAAAGCGAAGAATCGCAATTATGGATTGCTGGACGACTTGAATACGCGTCCGCGAACGACATACTTAGCAGAGATTAGGAATCCGAATCCGGAGTTGAAAGAAAGCTCTTAGCTGAACGCAAATGGCGAAACCAACCGAAGTCGAAGTCGGCGAACAGAAAGCCCCAGTCATCCAACCTGGGCATACCTTCGCCACCATCACCGAGAAAATCGGCGCGATCGTGTTGCGCCGCCCGATCACTGGCGGGTGGGCTCTCGGCATGCTGATCTGCTTCGTAATCCTGCAATGGTTCCTGTTCGCGGTTTGCTGGTTGTTCTACAAAGGCGTAGGCGTTTGGGGAGTAAACATCCCTGTGGGCTGGGGATTCGCCATTGTCAATTTTGTATGGTGGATTGGTATCGGCCACGCCGGCACCCTCATCTCGGCAATTCTGCTGTTGCTGCGCCAGTCTTGGCGAAATTCGATTAACCGCTTTGCCGAAGCCATGACGCTGTTCGCCGTGGCTTGCGCGGGCATGTTCCCGATCTTCCATCTAGGCCGGCCGTGGCTGTTTTACTGGTTGTTTCCATATCCCAACACCATGACGTACTGGCCGAACTTCCGCAGCCCGCTGGTGTGGGATGTATTCGCGGTCACGACTTATCTGACCATCTCGCTGGTGTTCTGGTTCGTCGGTCTCATTCCCGATCTCGCCAGTCTGCGTGATCAAACCACGAACAAATACATAAAATTTGTTTACGGGTTGTTGGCGATGGGCTGGCGCAATTCCGTCCGCCACTGGAACCGCTACGAGACGGCCTACCTGCTACTGGGTGGCCTAGCAACGCCGCTCGTGCTCTCCGTGCACACGGTCGTGAGCTTCGACTTTTCGGTCGGCATCGTTCCGGGATGGCACACGACGATTTTCCCGCCTTACTTCGTCGCTGGCGCAATCTATTCAGGATTTGCCATGGTGCTGGTGCTGGCAATCCCCATCCGGAAGTTTTACGGGATTGAAGATTTCATCACCCAGCGCCACATTGAGAACTCGGCGATGGTCATGCTCGCAACCGGGTGGATAGTCGCCTACGGCTACGCGTTCGAAGCGTTCATGAATTGGTACGGCGGCGATCCCTACGAGTCCTTTTTGCGCTACAGCCGGCTGCATGGGCCCTATGCGAATTTTTATTACGCGCTGCTGTTCACGAACCTTGTGGTTCCCCAAGTCCTGTGGTTCAAGAAGATTCGCACTAACCCCGTCTTACTGTTCTTTGTTTCGCTCGACGTACTGGTGGGAATGTGGCTGGAGCGCTTCATTATCGTTATCGTCAGCCTGACCCGCGATTTCGTGAACTCCGCATTCGGCATGTACTATCCGACGCAATTTGACTGGGCAATCTTTATCGGGACACTCGGGTTCTTTGCGGCTTGCATGTTCCTCTTCCTGCGCCTGCTGCCGGCGGTTTCAATGTCTGAGTTGAAGACTCTACTGCCGCAAGCTGAGATCAAGGTGAAGCACGAGGCGGAGGTCCATCACTGATGAAGGACACCGGCACTTACGGCCTGATGGCTGAATTCGACGATGTAAATAACGTGATCACCGCGGCGCGGCGCGTGTACGGAGCTGGCTATCGCAAGATTGACGCCTACTCGCCTTTTCCGGTCGAAGAACTTTCGGAGGCCATTGGCTTTCACAAGAACGGAGTCGCGTTAGTTTGTCTCGTCGGCGGATTGCTGGGCTGCACCGGCGCATTCACTCTTCAATGGTGGATCAATACCATCAGTTACCCGATCAATATTGGTGGGCGTCCGCTTAATTCCTGGCCATCGTTCATCATCGTCACCTTTGAGATGACGATTCTCTTCTCCGGATTGTCAGCGGTGTTTGGAATGTTGGCGCTGAATGGTCTTCCGATGCCGTATCACCCGGTCTTCAACGTTCCCCGCTTCGAGTTCGCGTCGAAAGACCGCTTCTTCATTGTCATCTTCTCGTCCGACAAGAATTACGACGCGACTCGCACCCGCCAATTTTTGGAAGGCTTGAATCCGATTTCGGTTGCGGAGGTCCCAAGCTAGATGGTGCGACTGCGCAAATCGTCGTTGCTAGCTGGCTGCCCCACCCTTCGCGATTTTCGAAGGGTGGGGGGAACCCATAGGCTTTGGCATCTCGGATTGCTATCAGTTTTGGCCCTAGCCGGCTGCCGTCAGGATATGCATGACCAGCCGCGGATGAAGACTTATGCCATGAGCGACTTCTACGCTGATTTGCGTTCAGCGCGCCCTCCAGTGGACGGTACGGTAGCGCGCGGGCAGCTCCACGAGGACACCTATTTTTATACCGGCAAGATTGGCGCGAATCCTGGCGATTACATGCCGTTTCCCGTCACCGAAGACGTCGTCGCGCGCGGACGCGAGCGGTTCAACATTTATTGTGCGCCGTGTCACTCCCGCGTTGGCGACGGCAATGGGATGATCGTAAAACGTGGATATAAGCAGCCTCCCACGTATCATCAGGACCGTCTTCGCAAAGCGCCGCTTGGATATTTCTTCGACGTGATGACCAATGGCTTCGGCGCGATGCCGGATTACGCCGCCCAGATTCCGCCACGTGATCGTTGGTGCATCGTGGCTTACATCCGCGCCTTGCAGTTGAGCCAGAACGCTACCCAAGCTGAGGTTGGCGGACAGCAGGTGCCATCGGCGCCGGCCCAGTTCGAAGAGCCCGGTTCGGGCGCCACCTTGCCAACACTCCTGCCAGAGTCCACAGGAGAAGAAAAGAAATGACCCCGGTGCGCCTGACCAATACCGAATTCAAAGCGCCTGAGGTCGTGAACACGATCTATCAGAGGTCGCTCGGGGTTGGGTTGCTTTTTGGCGTTATCTCGTTGATCGCTGCGATTGTTGAGCCGACTCGCGAACAATTCTTTCATTCGTACCTTCTCGGTTTCATGCTGTGGCTTGGCGTCACGCTGGGCAGCATGGCGTTTCTCATGATCCAGCACCTTACCGGGGGCAAGTGGGGAATGGTAATTCGTCGCCAGCTCGAAGCAGCCATGAAGACTCTTCCCCTAATGGCGGTGTTGTTCATTCCGATCATCGTGGGGATGCCTCATCTTTATGGGGTGTGGCTGAAACCCGACCCGAAAAATCAGCACCTCGTTGAGCTGAGCCAGGTGTACTTGACTCGCGGGGGCACGGCGAATTTCCTTTTTCTCAATGGCTACATCGGTCGCGCGGTTGTTTATTTCGCAATCTGGCTCACGATCGCATTCATACTGAACCGCTGGTCGGCGGAGCAAGACTCGCCACCGGTGCAAAACCTCAGCCCGCGGTTCCGCACCATCGCCGCGCCGGGCCTGATCTTGTATGCATTCACCATTTCTTTCGCCGTCATTGATTGGGTCATGTCTTTGAGTCCTCCCTGGATCTCGACTATCTACGGATTCATTTTCATTGCTGGCGAGTGCCTCTCTGCGATGTGCGTGATGGTTGTCGTGGAGCATATCTTGGCGCGCTATGAGCCCACAGCTTCCCTGTTGAAGCCGAAGGAAGTTCACGATCACGGAAAGCTGATGCTCACCTTTGTCATGCTATGGGCCTATTTCAGCTTCTCGCAATTGCTGATCATCTGGGCCGGCAATCTTCCGTCAGAAATTACCTTTTTCACGCGGCGTCTGTACACCGGATGGCAGGCAGTCGCGCTAGCGCTGGTGGTCTTCCATTTTGCAGTGCCATTTCTGCTGTTGTTATCGCGGCAGTTCAAGCGCGATCACAAAACCTTGGTTTGGCTGGCGAGCTGGCTCCTCTTCATGCGTTTTGTGGACTTGTTCTGGTATATCGAGCCCAACTTCCATAAGACGGTTTACATCAGCTGGCTGGATTTGGTTGTGCCCGTCGCCATTGGTGGTTTCTGGCTGGCACTGTTCTTCCATAACTTGAGATCTCGGCCGTTGCTGCCGGCTTACGACCTGCATGCCCAGGAATTTCTGGAATACGCGGAGGCGGCGCATGACTGATCTTCGTCATGAAAATCATCAGAACAACGGTGGCTTCGAGCGTGAAGATCTAGGTTCGAAACCTATCTTTGCTTTCATCATCACCGTGGTTGTGTCTGGCGTGCTGGTTTACTACGTGCTCTGGGGGATGTTCCACTTCCTCGATGCTTACGAGAGAAAACACCAGAAGCCGATTAGTCCAATGTCGCAGGTGCAGCAGGACACCCGCCTCGCGGGTCCAGAGAAGATCCAGCAGTTTCCTGAGCCGCGTCTGGAAGATAACGAACGCACCGAGTTGAATGATTACCGTTATGCGGAGGAAGAAAGGCTCAACAGTGCTGGCTGGGTTGACCAGAGCGCAGGAGTTGCCCACATCCCCATCGACCGAGCCATGCAACTTATAGCGCAGCGTGGATTGCCCACTACGCCGCAGGCAGGCACGACTCCGCCCTCGGTCGTGAACATGGCAAATCAGGCTGCTGCCGCCTCCGATACCAGCAATCAGTTGAAACCTCCGGCGCCGAAAACCGGAAAAAGGAAATCGCAGTGAGCAGTAATTTTCACAATTCGGTTTTGGCAAGCTTCGTGATGTTGGCGCTGAGCTCCGCGGGATGGAGTCAGAGTATGACCGGCGGAATTATGTCCCCGCCTTCCAACGTCCGTCCACCGGGGCTTACCCACGTCGGAATTGCGCAGCATTTGAATGAACAGATCCCTCCCAATCTGATTTTTCGCGATGAGACTGGAAAGTCCGTCCGCATCGGTGATTATTTCGGCAGGAAGGCGCTGATTCTCAACCTGGTCTATTACCGCTGTCCCATGCTGTGCAGCGAAGTGCTCGCTGGGCTTGAGGGCACGCTGCGGACGCTGAAGTTTGATGTAGGCAAAGAGTTCGACGTACTGACCGTGAGCTTCGACCCGAAAGATACTCCAGAAATCGCTACCGCGAAGAAGGCGGACATGATCAAGCGATATCGAAGGGCGGGAGCGTCAGATGGGTGGCACTTTCTAACCGGCCCGCAGGAATCCATCGACGCGCTGACCAAAGCCGCCGGATTTGAGTACGAATACGACTCCAAGACCGGCCAGTTTGCGCATTCCACCGCCATCATGGTCCTAACTCCCGAAGGGAAGATCGCACAGTACTACTACGGCGTGGAGTTTCCCCCGGGGGACTTGCGACTGGGACTGATTCAGGCTTCGCAGAACAAAATTGGAACGCTGGCGGACGCTGTGATTTTGTACTGCTATCACTACGATCCCGCTGCAGGCAAGTACAGCGCAATCGTGAATCGCTTCGTTCAACTGGGCGGTGGATTAACCATTGTTTCGATTGGAATTCTTTTGATCGTATTAATTCGTCGCGGGCCACAAGGCGGCGTCAAGGAGCTGAACAGGTCTCATCAATATGTTCGATAACTTCCCACTTTGGCCAGCGGGCGCGTCTTCGCATGCGTTGCCAGTAGATTTGCTCTACATCTTTCTGGTGGTGCTGTCGCTGGGCATGACGCTACTGATCTTTGCCGTGATCGCGTTCTTTTCGATGAAGTACCGCCGTCGTCACGGGCGCGAGGCTACGCCGATTGAGGGGTCTTTGATACTGGAAATCGGCTGGTCCGTCATTCCTCTTGGCATTTTTATAGTGATCTTTATCTGGGGCGCAATTCTCTTCTTCCAAATGCGCACTCCTCCCCAAGACGCCAGTGAAGTTTACGTCGTCGCAAAACAGTGGATGTGGAAGCTGCAGCACATGGAAGGCGTCCGCGAGATCAATGAATTGCACGTGCCAGTTGACCGCGACATCAAGCTGATTATGACTTCGCAGGACGTGATTCACAGTTTTTACGTGCCCGCGTTTCGCGTGAAACAGGACGTACTCCCGGGCCGCTACACCATCATGTGGTTTCGTCCGACCAAACCCGGAACTTATCATCTGTTCTGCGCGCAGTATTGCGGTACCCAGCATTCAGGGATGATCGGGTCAGTGATTGTGATGAATCCAGCCGACTACCAGTTGTGGCTTTCGGGTGGAGCGCCTGCGGGTTCTCTTGCGCAGAACGGACAAACTCTGTTCCAACAGCTAGGATGTTCCACCTGTCACCGATTCGACGTGCAGGGGCGCGGACCCAACCTGACTGGAATTTTTGGCAAGCCGGTATCACTCGAAGATGGCCGCACCGTAGTAGCAGATGAGAATTATGTGCGTGAGTCCATATTGATTCCGACCGCAAAAGTTGTTTCCGGATTCAAGCCCATCATGCCACCATTTCAGGGACAGGTCAGTGAAGAGCAGTTGCTTGCGCTGGTCGCTTACATCAAATCGTTGAGCCAGCCACCGACCGGGGCAGCTGGCACTCTAACGACATCTGCGCCGGCCGGGACCGGGCAACCGAAGGAATAGCAATGGCAACCATGGCAGTAAGCGCAGAACGAAAGAATTACATCAATGCCGAATACGGCATTCGCTCGTGGCTGTTCACCACGGACCACAAGCGCATCGCCCTGCTCTACTTGATTTCCATCACCGTCTTCTTTTTTATCGGTGGATTCTTCGCCTTGCTCATCCGGCTGGAACTGCTCACTCCTGCGGGCGACCTGATGTCGGCAGACATGTACAACAAGGCGTTCACCATGCACGGCCAGGTGATGGTCTTCTTTTTCCTGATTCCATCCATTCCCGCAGTGCTTGGGAATTTTCTAGTTCCGATGATGATCGGCGCGAAAGACTTAGCCTTCCCGCGCATCAATCTGCTCAGTTGGTACATCTACGTGGTTGCCGGCATTCTGTACATTCACTGCCTGGTGACCGGTGGAGTGGACACCGGCTGGACCTTCTACACGCCTTTCTCTACCGCGTTCAGCAACACGCGAGTGATCGAAGCCGGGCTGGCGATCTTCATTTCCGGGTTCTCGTCCATTTTGACTGGCCTAAATTTCGTGGTCACGGTCCACCGCATGCGCGCGCCCGGCATGACCTGGTCCCGACTTCCCCTGTTTGTCTGGTCGCACTATGCCACCAGCATCATTATGCTGCTGGGAACTCCGGTCATCGCTATCACGCTGGTCCTCGTTGTGCTCGAACGCGCGCTGAACCTTGGCATATTCGATCCCAATCGCGGCGGCGACCCGCTCCTGTTCCAGCACTTGTTCTGGTTCTACTCGCATCCCGCTGTGTACATCATGATTCTGCCTTCGATGGCGGTGATGAGCGAAATCATTCCCTGCTTCTCGCGCAAGCGGATCTTCGGGTACAACTTCGTTGCCATGTCGAGCATTGCCATTGCCGCGATCGGCTTCCTGGTCTGGGCGCACCATATGTTCATGGCCGGAATTTCGCTGTATTCGGCCCTGGTGTTCTCGTTCCTCAGTTTTCTGGTGGCCGTGCCTTCAGCGGTCAAAGTCTTTAACTGGACCGCGACTATGTACAAGGGCTCAGTGTCGTTCTCGACCCCGATGCTCTATGCGTTCGGATTTATCGGACTATTCACCATCGGTGGACTCACCGGACTCTTCCTGGCCACCCTGGGGATTGACCCACATGTTCACGACACCTACTTCGTGATCGCCCACTTCCACTACGTTATGGTCGGCGGCGCGGTCATGGGATATCTGGGAGGCATGCATTTCTGGTGGCCAAAGATTTCTGGGCGTATGTATCCCGAGGGTTGGGGGCGGGCGGCGGCGTTGATCGTTTTTCTCGGCTTTAACCTGACATTCTTCCCGCAGTTTGTCCTCGGTTATCTGGGCATGCCCCGCCGTTATCATGACTATTCACATATGCCGGAATGGCAAGGGCTAAATGTGCTCTCCACGGCAGGCGCGAC
>WNGL01003393.1_pt1 | contig 19138 bp, 15 predicted proteins | sample 5400591 | NCBI WGS metagenome assembly WNGL01 (sample SAMN13153377, study PRJNA577476) | soil metagenome | isolation source: 80 cm soil or saprolite under Garry oak tree replicate 1 | place: USA:California | collected 2016-06-15 | reverse complement strand
CCAGCCGCTCGCGGCCGTAGTCGCCGATGCCGGAGAAGCCGAGCCGGAGCACGCGGTCGCCGACGGCGAGCGCCGCGAGCCGCTCACCCACCGCGACGTCGAGCGCGCCACGGCTGCGCGCCACGCGCGTGAGCAGCCGGTCGAGCAGGATGGCCGCCTCGTCGCGGAGCACGCCCTCGCGCTCGTGCGACCAGGGCGGTCGGAGGGCGAATGCCCTCGCCTTCACGGCTTCGAGCGCGGCCCCGGCGAAGGGCGCGCTTCCGGCGGTCAGGCAGGCTGGCGCTTGCTGCATGAGCGAGAAATAACACGCACCGTGTGGCTGAACAAATGTCCAGATGGGTGCCAGCGCGCCCCACTGGTTCACTCCGCGCCCTGCCTCCCTGCGGCTGGGCACTTGGATACGCGGAATGCTAAGTTCTCGTGATGGCACGGGATGCCCAAGAACTCCGCCGCCTTGCCCAGGAGCTTGCCTCCCTGACGCCCGAAGAGCGTGCTCGTGTGCTCGCCGAGGCAACGCGGCGCCGGTCCCTGCGACCGCCGCCCAGCAACTTCGCGCCGCCGTTGCTGACGGGTGGAACGCGCTGGGTCGGTGGCGATCTCCGCCGCGAGAACCTGTACGGCGACGATGGCCGCTGACCCGGTCTTCCTCGACACCAACGTCCTGGTAGCGGCCACGGTCGTGACTCACCCGGCTCATGCTGCTGCCGGCGCGCTCCTCGACAAACTGACGAATGAGCAGACGCCGCTCTGCATCAGTGTCCAGGTGTGTCGGGAGTTCCTCGTAGTCCTGACGCGCCAGCCGGTGGAAGGGCGGACCTTCACGGTTGAGGAGGCCCTGGCGTCGCTCGACACCTGGCGCTCGGCGGCCTCGACCCTGGATGAGGACGGGGGCGTCCTCCTCGAACTTCTCTCGCTCGTTCGCGCCCGCCAGGTCCGAGGCAAGCAAGTTCACGATGCGAACATCGTGGCGGTCATGCTCGCCAACGGCATCACGAGGCTCGCTACGTTCAACGTGGGCGATTTCCAGCGGTACGAAGACGAGATCCGCATCGACGCGCCCGCCTCGTAGTTCACCTACTCGCCCCTCCGCGCGCCGCCTCCAGCTTGGCCAGGTGTGATCCTCGACGCCCGCGCCCCGCCCGTGCTCTCTTGCGATCGTGCGTGTCGCCATCGCCGTACTGACCGCGCTCGTCGCGCTCGCCGCTTCGCCCGCTTCCGCATGGCCTCCGGCGTCGCCGCTCCTGCCGCCCGACCATTGGGCGGTCCGCGCCGCCGAGCGGCTGCACGAGATCGGGCTCGCGCCGGATTGGCTGCCCGCCCAGCGCGCCGCGCCGCTGTGGGTGGTGGGGCAGACGCTGGCGGCAGCGGCGGAGCGCGCAGAGCGTGGAGCGCCTGCCTGGGCGCCGCTGGCGAAGGCGTGGGCGGCGCGGTTTGCGGTCGAGTTCCCGAGGGCCGGCGGGGCAGAGCCGCGCATCGCCGGTGCGGCTATCGGCGCAGGTGCGCGGTTCGGGCACGTGAGCGAGATGATCCCACCGTCCGTGCAGCCCGGCTTCATCGCCCTCGCCGCGCCCGGAGACGCCGCGGTGGGCGAGGCCTCCGCGGCCGTGCTCCTCGGAGACCACCTCGCGGCCGGGGCGCGAATGCAGGCGAGCACCTGGAACCTCGACGTGTCGTCGGCCGAGCTGGTGGGAGCGCTCGGGCCGCTGGCGCTCTCCGTCGGGCGCGGCCCCATCGGCTACGGTCCGAACGAGGTGGGCGCGGTCGTCGCGAGCGGCGCCGCGCCGCTCGATCGCATCGAGCTCTCGACCTCGGCTCCTGTGCGCCTCCCCGGAGTGTTGGAGGTCCTCGGCGACTTCGCCTTCGACGCGGCGGTGGTGCGGTTCCGGGAGGCGCGCCATCCCTACGACCCGCTGCTGTGGGAGTTCCAGCTACAGTGGCGGCCGCACCCGCGGCTCACGCTGGGCGCGATCCGCGGGGTGATGTTCGGGGGACGGTACTGGGAAGGCATCCCCACCCAGGACATCCCGCTCTCGCTCCTCGGCATCAAGAACTTCAGCGACAACAACGTCTACTCGGTCTCGGCCCGATACCTCCTTCCGACGGAGGGCCTCCTGCCGCTGACCGCCCGGGTGGAGTGGGGCTCGGACGACAACCCCGGCGCGGCGGTGCAGTGGCCGGGCCTGGTGGCCGGCCTGTCGGCGCCGATGCTGGGCGGTCTGCCCGCGGCGCTCGGCGTCGAGTACGCCTACTTCGGCAAGGGCCCGTTCGGCTACCACGATCCGTTCGGCTGGTACTCGCACGGTCAGTACACGGGTGGGTGGGTGACCGGCCAGACGCCGCTCGGCGATTCGATGGGCGGCAACGGGCGCGCCCTCAGGGTCACGGGCGCGGCCGACCTCTGGGACGCGCGTCTGCGGCTGTCGGGCGTGGGCTGGTTGCAGGATCGGTCCGCGGACAACCTGTACACGCCGGCGGCGGCGGGTCGGAGCGTGGGCGGGCGCGGCGAGGCCGAGCTTCGGATCGATCGGTGGGCCGTCGGGCTGCGCGGCGGCTACGAGCGCGGCGAGCAGGGCTGGAGCCGCGGCGACCTCACCGCGGTCGTCCGCGCGTTCCTCTGAGACCTGCCGCTCTTCCTCTCGCCCGGGTAGCGGGAGGGGCTGGTTCGACCTACCCGTGCCTCGACACGGCTGGCCCGGCGCCGGCGCGCTGCTCGCGGTGCGCCAGCTCCAGAAGGTGCCCAGCCGCCGTGAGCTCCAGCGCATTACCGACGAGATGACGTGGCTCGTAAACGAGCTGCGCGTCGGACCCGGATCCGCCGCAGCTCCACCCGCCTCAGTCGCGCGGGAGCTTCGTCTCGAGCAGCGCGATGAGCTGCGGCACGTCGAGCATGACCGTGTCCCAGAGCCGATCGGCGTCGACAGCGTCGTAGCCGTGCACGATCCGGTGGCGCATCGCGACGATCTGCGCCCACGGCAGGTCGGCGAGAGCTCCCTTCGTTTCCTGGGACACCCTCGAGGCGGCCTCGCCGACGATCTCCATCGCCTTCTGCAACGCGAGCACCAGCATCCGGTCGCTGTCGAGATCCGTCCGCGTCCTTCGGTCCACGAACGAAGCCGCCTCTCTGGCCGCGTCGAGCATGTGCCGCAGGCGGATCTCGTCGTCAGCCCGCAAACGCCACCTCCGCGCCCGCCACCACCTCGCCGCGGAAGCGCTGGCTCAGCTCGGCCGGCGTGCGCAAGTCCACCCGGCGGCCGAGAAGATCCGTGAGCTCGATCTCCATTGCGGCGAGCCCGAGGTATCCGATGCGGAACCCCGGCTCGAACTCGACCAAAACGTCGACGTCGCTGTCCGGACGAAAGTCATCCCGCAACACCGAGCCGAAGAGCGAGAGCTTGTGCACGTGATGTGTGCGGCAGAACGACGCGAGTGCCGCGCGATCGATCGGAATCTTCACTGCCATGGCTAAATGATAACGCACTGGTCGATGACCAACGACCTCCCGGACGAGTCCACGTCGTTCAGCGCCCATCGGCTCGTTCGGGGGAGAGGCTGGTTCGCTTACCCGTGCCTCGACACGGCCGGCCCCGCGCCGGCGCGCTGCTCGCGGTGCGCCAGCTCCAGGTCGGACTCCATCATCAGGGTGACGAGCTGCTTGAAGCTCGTCTTCGGCTTCCAGCCGAGCTGCTTCTCGGCCTTCGACGCGTCGCCGCGGAGGAAGTCGACCTCGGTCGGCCGGTAGTAGCGCGGGTCGATCTCGACGAACTCGCGGTAGTCGAGCCCGACGTGCCCGAAGGCCAGCTCGCACAGCTCCCGGACGCTGTGGGCTTCGCCGGTGGCGCAGACGTAGTCATCGCTCTTCGGCTGCTGGAGCATGAGCCACATCGCCTCGACGAAGTCCTTGGCGAACCCCCAGTCGCGCTTCGCCTCCAGGTTGCCGAGGAAGAGCTTCTGCTGCAGCCCGAGCTTGATGCGCGAGGCCGCGCGGGTCACCTTGCGGGTCACGAACGTCTCGCCGCGACGGGGCGACTCGTGGTTGAAGAGGATGCCGTTCGAGATGTGGAGCCCGTAGGCCTCCCGGTAGTTCACGCCGATCCAGTACGAGTAGACCTTGGCGCAGCCGTAGGGGCTCCGCGGGTAGAACGGGGTCTTCTCGTTCTGCGGTGGGGGCGAGGCGCCGAACATCTCCGACGAGGACGCCTGGTAGAGGCGGGTGTCGGTGAGGCCGATCTCGCGAACCGCCTCGAGCAGGCGGATGGTCCCGGTGCCGGTCACCTCGGCCGTGTACTCCGGCACGTCGAACGAGACGCGGACGTGGCTCTGCGCGCCCAGGTTGTAGATCTCGTCCGGCCGGACCTTCTTCAAGATCATGTTGAGCGAGGAGGCGTCGTTGAGGTCCCCGAAGTGGAGGAAGAGCCGCGTCCCCGGCAGGTGCGGGTCCTGGTACAGGTGGTCAATGCGGCCGGTGTTGAAGGACGACGAGCGGCGCACCATTCCGTGCACCTCGTAACCCTTCTCGAGCAGCAGCTCCGCTAGGTAGCTGCCGTCCTGCCCGGTGATGCCGGTGATGAGCGCCTTCTTCACGTGAGCCTCTGTGACTCTGGTGTTCCCTCTCCCCCGACGGGGGAGAGGGCCAGGGTGAGGGGGTTTCTCAGCCCCTATTCTTCTCGTACCACTCGACCGTCTCGCGCAACCCCTCCTCGAACCCGATCCGCGCCTTCCACCCGAACTCCGTCAGCGCCCGCGTCGTATCCAGCATCCTCCGCGGCTGCCCGTTCGGCTTCGTCGTATCCCACACGACCTCGCCCTCGAACCGGCACACCCGAGCGACCAACGGCACCAGGTCCCGGATCTTGATCTCGAACCCCGCCCCCAGGTTCACCGGCTCGCTCTTGTCGTACCGCTCGCAGGCGGCGACGATTCCCTCGGCCGCGTCGCGGGCGTGGAGGAACTCGCGCGAGGCCGAGCCGTCGCCCCAGACGACGATCTGCTTATCGCCGCGCTCCCTCGCCTCGACGCACTTCCGGATGAGCGCCGGGATCACGTGCGAGCTGTGCAGGTCGAAGTTGTCCTTCGGGCCGTAGAGGTTCACCGGGAAGAGCACCGACGAGTTGAACCCGTACTGCTGCCGGTAGGCCTGGCTCTGGACGAGCAGCATCTTCTTCGCCAGGCCGTACGGAGCGTTCGTCTCCTCCGGGTAGCCGTTCCAGATGTCGTCCTCCTTGAACGGCACCGGCGCAAACTTCGGGTAGGCGCAGATGGTCCCGAGCGCGACGAGCTTCTTCAGGCCGACCTGCCGCCCCACCTCGATGAGCTGCACGCCCATCATGAGATTGTCGTAGAAGAACTTGCCCGGGTTGTCGCGGTTCGCGCCGATGCCGCCCACCCGCGCTGCCATGTGGATGACGAGCGTGGGCTTCGCGTCGGCGTAGAGCCGGCGCACCGCGGCTATGTCCACGAGGTCGTAGTCGGCGGAGCGCGGGACGAAGACGTCGCGGGCACCGCGACGACGCAGCTCCTCCAGGACGAAGCTGCCTAGAAAGCCAGCGCCGCCGGTCACCACGATGGACTCCTGTGACCAGTCACTCACCATCGCTCACCCTGCCATGCGCTGTGTCGAGTCGCGTCATCCCGCCTTCCGCACAATTTGCTTCATGCCTGCCGCGGCTTGCATCGATGCGGAGGAGCGCGTGGGCCGTAAGGCGGGGGTTTGTCCCCCGCCCTAGCCTCGCGCATCTCCTGCGTGTCGGCTGGGGTAGGTCTGACCCCTAGTATCGACCGGGAGTCTAAAACACGATATGAGGCTACCTCCTCAACGCCCCTCCGGGGAAGAGGGAGGCGACGGCGCTCTGATGCCTCGCCGCTCCTCATGAATTCACCAGTTCACCGCACGCCGCAGACGCCACCTTGCAACGGTTCGACGAACTTGACGCTTCGATTGTCGCAGAGGGGTGTACCAGGCCTCACCCTTGCTGGGCCACTCTTCGGGCGCGCACAGCCCGCGCCTTCTGCGCCTCGATGGTGAGTCTTTTCAACGCGGCGGGCAGCGCCCACGTCGCCATGCGGGTGAGATGACAGCATGAAGAGCCAGCCCAGGAACACCGACCTTCCGCTCGAGGTGGTCGAGTCCCCGGCGCGGGTGGTGGCACGCGCGCCGCAACCGATCGGCGGCGGACCCCTGGAAGAGCAGGGCCCCACGCTTCGCAGCTACCTCGAGACCGTCCTCGATGCCCGCTGGCTCATCCTCGCCACGACGCTCTCATTCGCGATCATCGGGGCCCTCTACTTCCTCTTCGCGACTCCGGTCTATCAGTCGGACGCGCTGGTGCAGGTGGAGGAGAAGAAGAGCAGCCTGGCGGGGCTCGAGGATCTCTCGAGCATGTTCAGCAGCCAGTCGCCGGCCGACACTGAGATAGAGATCCTCAGGTCGAGGATGCTGGTCGGGTCGGTCGTGGACGACCTCCGCCTCGACATCCTCGCCGAGCCGCGGTTCCTCCCTTTGCTGGGCCGCGGCATCGCTCGCCGGTACGTCTCCGAGACGCCGGCGGCCCCCTTTCCGGGATTGTCGAGGTTCGCCTGGGGTGGGGAGCGCATCCAGGTGGACCGGCTCGACGTTCCGAAGCGCTGGGAAGACAAGCGGCTCGAGCTGGTGGCCCGCGGCGACCGCCGGTACGACCTCTTCGATCCTTCCGGCACGTTGATCGCGCAGGGCGAGGTCGGGAAGCCGCTCGTGGCTGGGAATGTCGGCGTGTTTGTCGCGGAGCTGGTGGCGCGCGAGGGGACGCACTTCCGAGTCACGAAGCTGCCGAGGATCAAGGTGATCGAGAAGCTCCAGAAGGAGCTCGCCATCTCGGAGAAGGGCAAGAAGACGGGGGTCATCCGACTCTCCCTCGAGGGACCGGACCCTTTGCGCGTCTCGGCCGTCGTCGATGCCATGGCCCGGACGTACCTGCGGCAGAACGTCGAGCGGAAGAGCGCCGAGGCCGAGAAGACCCTCCAGTTCATCACCGGGCAGCTCCCGCAGCTCAAGGCCAACGTCGACAAGGCCGAAGCCGCGCTCAACACCTACCGAGAGGAGCGTGGCGGCGGCTTCGACCTCAGCATCGAGACGAAGGCCGCGCTCGACCGCGGCGCCGAGATCGAGAAGCTGCTCACGGAGCTCGAGTTCCAGCGTTCCGAGCTGAAGGAGCGGTTCACGGAGAGCCACCCCTCGATGCGCGCTCTGGGAGGGAAGGCCCAGCAGCTCAAGCAGGAACGGGACGCGCTGGATCGCCAGCTGAAGGGGCTGCCCGAGACGGAGCTGCACGCGGCTCGCCTCACCCGGGATGCGAAGATCGCCACCGAGCTGTACGTCCTGCTGCTCAACAAGGCCCAGGAGCTTCAGGTCATGAAGTCCGGGACCATCGGGAACGTCCGGGTCCTCGATATGGCTGTGGTCCCCCAGGAGGCGGTGAGCCCGAAGCTCGCCACCACGGCGGCCCTCTCGCTCATCCTGGGCCTCATCCTCGGCATCGCGCTGGCGTTCACGCGCAAGTCTCTCGACCAGGGGGTCGAGGATCCCGACCTCATCGAGCGCGAGACGGGCTTGCCGGTGTACGCGACGGTGCCGCACAGCCCGGCGCAGGCCGAGCTGGCTCAGGCCCTCCGCAAACGTGGTGCCTCTGTGCCGGTACTCGCCGTCTCCCACCCGGACGATCTGGCGGTGGAGGCGATGCGGAGCCTACGAACGAGCCTCCAGTTCGCCCTCGCGGAGTCGGGCGGCAACGTGATCGCCATCACGGGTCCGAGCCCGGGCATCGGCAAGTCGTTCGTGAGCGTCAATCTCGCCCACATTCTGGCTAACGTGGGTAAGCGCGTGCTGCTCATTGACGCCGACATGCGCAAGGGGCGCATGCACAACTACTTCGGTGTAGAGAAGGAGCCCGGGCTCTCCGACGTCATCCGGGGCACCACCGCCGAGAAGGACGCCATCCGGAAGACCACGGCAGAGAACCTCCACTTCCTCGCCATGGGCGATCGCCCGCCGAACCCGTCCGAGCTGCTTTCGTCTGATCGTTTTGAGCAGTTTGTAGCGTGGGCATCGCGGGAATACGATCTCGTCGTGATCGACACGGCGCCGATCCTGGCCGTGACCGACGCTGCCATCGCCTGCCGTGCGGCGAGCACAACGCTGCTCGTCCTGCGCGCCGGCCAGCACCCGCTGCGCGAGATCGCCGTCTCGGTGAAGCGCATGGTGCAGAACGGCGTCGAGCCCCGTGCCATCGTCGTGAACGACGTGATGCCGAAGGCTGCAGGATACGCCTATTCGAAGTACGGCTACCACTACCACTACGAGTACAAGTGACGAGCGGCTCTTCGGTACTGGCCGCGAAATAGGACGCAGGCGCTTGGTCCGAACGCTGATACCCAGCGGCACGCGCAGATTCGGGGTGAAGCCGAGGACGTCACCGCAGTCGTGGCGCTACGCCATACAGGTTCGCTGTCGAACGGAACGGGGACACGGATGGACGGGCAAGATATCTCCGCGGGACGTCCACTGGAGGACGCGCTTGCCGCCGAGACGCCATCCATACGTGCGAGCGGGAGGTCACCCCTTGCGGAGCGGATCCTGGGCGCCATCCGCTCGGCCATATCGACTGTCGGCGCGAAGTACATCTGGGTCGTGGGGGCGACCTTCGTCGTCTCTCTCCTTTCCATGGTGGGCGGCATTCTTGTCGCCAGAACCCTGGGCCCTTCAGGGCGCGGCGCCGTCTCCGGAGCGGTGCTGGTCAGCCAAGTGGCTGTATGGACGCTGACGCTCGGGATGGCCCGAGGGAACACGTTCTATCTCAATCACCAGGTGGTTGGTGCCGACAGGAAGTCGGTGTTGCTTGTCAACAGCCTCCTCTATTCACTCGTGACAGGACTCGTTGCTGGTGCCCTGATCGCACATCTATACTTTGCGAGCCTCCTCGGCCACGTCGCCATCTATGTGATCACGGCCCTGGTGACGGCGATGCTTGCCGGGGACTTCATCAATAACCTCCTGCTGGCAAGCCACGACTACAGAGCATACGGGACGAAGCGTTTCGTCGAGACATTGGCGTACGTGACCCTGCTGTTGCTGCTGGCTGCATTCGGGCGTCTCACGCCGACCGGTTCCCTCGCAGCGCTCCTGGCGTCATGCGTGGGCGCGAACATCGTAGGCGGAGTGTTCCTGTCGGGACGAGGCTTCAAGTTCTCGTACCGTCCGGATCGCCACGCCTTCTCCATGGTGGCGAGCTACGGGCTACGCAGTCAGATCTCCGACGCACCGCGCTTTCTCTCACAGTTCCTGCCACAGTTGGTGATCCTACCGCTCCTGGGTATAGGCGCATACGGACTCTACAGCGTCGCTCTATCCCTGGCGGGCCTGACGCAGATGCTCTCGGGGCCCATCAGCTCGGTCTTCCTGTCGGAATGGGCCGGGAAACCGATCGACGAGGTGAAGCGCCGAGCTGCGGCGGGAGCATGGCGACTGCTCTGCATCTTGGCAGTCATCACCGCCGTCCAGCTGATTGCTGCTGACCCGCTCATCCGGGCGCTCTATGGGCGCTCTTTCGCAACTAGCGTCCCGATCGCGCGAGTGCTGTCCGTTTGGTTCATGATCGGTGGCCTCAATCAATTTCTTCAACACACTAATTTGGCCGCAGGGACACCCTTGCGAGCGGCCTTCGCAAGCATCGTGGGCCTCGTAGTTGGCCTAGCCGGAATCGCCGCACTCGCGCGCACGTATGGTGCGCTAGGCATCGCCTACGCCTGCGTGGCCGCATCCGCTGTTGAATGCGCACTCCTCGCGTCTGGCCTTGGCTTGCTGCCGACCAAGCAAAGGCCCGTATGACCCCAGACGTCGCAAGCCGCCGCTCAGCGTTAGTGACCGTGAGTGTTGTAATACCGATAAAGGACGGCCGGGCATACCTGGGCGATGCGTTGCGAACAGCTCTGGGGCAAGAAGGCGTCAACGTGGAGTGCATTGTCGTCGACGATGGTTCAAGGGACCACCCCGAAGAAATTATAGATGAACTGAGCCCGACGTCCGGCGCAGCGGTCACGTTCATCAAGAACGTCACCAATAGGGGCAGATCTTATAGTCGCAACGTTGGTGCGGCGGCAGCCAGCGGCGATGTGCTTGCATTTCTGGACGCAGACGATCGCTATAGGCCAGGGCACCTGAAAGGGGTAGCGGAGGCTTTGGCCGACCACCCCGGGTGTATCTATACGTTTCCTGCCTTCATTGATCACGCGGGAACGCCCTGTGTCGCAGGGAACGTATTGCGTGGCTCGCCCGAGGAACTCGTGATCGCGGGACGGATCCCATACACGTCCGGCATAGCGCTTTCACGTGTGTGCTGGGGACAACTGGGTGGATTCGACTGTTATCTGGAGGAACGAGAAGATTGGGACCTGTTTCTACGGGCGCTGAGGAATGGTGTGGCACTTGCTCTGGACGAGAGGCGTACCGTGGAGGTCCGGAGGCACGAGGGGAACAATTCCGCCAATAGTGAACGATTTCTCCGGAATACATTCATAGTCGCGCGGCGCGCTGCGCATGTCGCTACTCTTATGCCCCCGAGAACTGCCCAGGCGGCTGTCGCCCAGATGCATCTTGGTATCGCGGAAGCCTGCTCGTCGCGACCGTGCGGCTGGGCAGATAAGCTTGCCGGTATTGCGAGCGGCTTGGCGGCGGTTCGTACAAATCCGGCCCTCGTGACAAATCGAGAATGGCTGATGCCCATGGCCAAGTTGCTTCTGCCGATGGACATGTATCGGCGTTGCCGGCGGAGGTCTGGCGCCTATGCGGCAAGGGACTGAGAGCGGAATTGTTCTGTTAGGGCTGTTAGCGGCGCTCGTTGTCGCGGCAGCGACGCTCGAAGTGATTCATTTTCTTCAAGTTGCAGGCATGCTTGTCATCGCGGCGATCGTCTACTTGCGCGCGATGCTCAGGCGCGACACAGACCAGATGGAGCCAACAAAACTGATAGCCTGGCTCTACTTGCTGTACTTTGCTCTGAACAGTACGCAGCAGGAACCGGGCAGGTTGGTGACATCCGCGCTCAACATAGCACTCGTCGGTTTTGCCGGATTTGTGCTGGGAAGTGGGATAGTGCGACCGTATCGAGCCGGCGCGCTAGGCCCTGCAGTCACCAGCAGCCCACTGTGCCCAAGCATTGGTCGAGCCGCGATCGTCTACGGTCTCGGGGTTGCGGGCTTGGTGATCGGCATCGCGACAGGAAATTTCTTTGGGCAGTACGAGCCGAAAAATCCGGAATGGCGCGTATATCTCGGTGTCCTGGAAATGTTCCGTTTTGTGGGCTTTGGGCTCCTAGTCGGTTTGGCCCTGAAACGAAGGACGCTGGCCATAGTGCTGCTTCTGGCTGGAGCGATCCTCTGCGAGACCGGAGTTGCGGTAATCACTACCGCGAAACAGTTGGCGCTATACCCGGTCCTGATGGTGCTCGTGCTATTCAACTACACCGGCCGTAGGATTAAAATTGGCACGCTGGCCGGGATAGCGGCTGGCGCCGTTGTTGTATTCTCTGTCATGTATGCGGTGAGGACGGTGTGGGAAGGGCATATCAGTTCGAACGATGCTGGATTCTCAGGTGTGAGCACGCTCATTCAAGAGGTACCTCAGGTTCTGGGGTCGTACGGAGTCAATGGCCTGCTGGAGAAGCACGCCAAGCAGAGTGGCGTTTCCAGGTTTTGCGGTGCGGAATCCCTGACATATATCGTAGCTCGAGGGGACGACCGCGCTGGCTATGCCGGATATGAAGGGATGGAATACTTCCTTGACGGGCTCATTCCTCGGTTCCTCCACGAGAACAAGCGGCCTACGGATTATCAGGTAATGTTTGGCCATGAGTTTGCTGGGATCTCCGGCGATATCAATGTACTGATACCGCCGATGCGCATAGGCGTGCTGTACCTCGACTACGGGTTAGCCGGCGTCCTTCTCGGCGAAATTGCTTTCGGCGTTATTTGTGGCTGGCTGTACCGTAGAATGGGTCGTTCCCTGGCGGAGCTCGGCTGGTGTGTGCTTCCTTTCTATTGCTACTACCTGATCGAGATGTGCAAGATTGAAGTACATCCTGGGGAGTGGGTGAATGCTCAGCTGAGGTCTCTGCCGGCAATGGCCGCGCTGGCCTTTGTCGCCCTCGGTGGAAGTGGAATGCGTGCGCTTGCCAGGGGTCGAGCCCCGCGCGGGTAATCAGCCGGTATGTGCCTCAACTACGAAGCATCACTAAAGACCTAGCAGGCGCATATAGGCGGAGCTCACGTTGGACATGCTGTAGTCCTGGTGAATGCGTTGCGCCAGGTGGTCCGGGTGCGGCAGAGAAAGCTCCTGGGTCACGAACCGTTGCAGGAGAGCTGCTAGTTGCGCGGCATCTCCTGGCTCGAAGAGGCATTCAGGCAGAATCTCACCTACGACTTCGGGAATGGCTCCGGCACGAGATGCGACGACCGGGCAGCCGCGCGCCATGGCCTCGAGCGCGATGATTCCGAAGCACTCGAGCGCTCGGGTTGGAAGAACGAAGAGATCAGCGGCCTCGTAAGCGAGGGCAGCGTCGGAATCCGACAGCCGCCCCAGAAAGTGCACGCACGACTCGAGGCCGCGTTCGCGCGCGAGGGTCTCGAGCCGTGGCCGCTCGGGGCCGGCTCCGCCCACGTAGACGTGAGGCCGTGGACCTTGGAGCTGTGCAACGGCCTCGATGAGCGTGTCGATGCCCATTCGCCGGACAAGCCGCCGGAGCGTGAAGATGGCGGGCGCTTCGGTGGGCCACCCCAGCAGCGCCTTGGCCTCGGCGCGCGTTCGGGACCGCTTGGCGTCGCACCACCAAGGAATGCAGGTGATGCGTCCTCCGATCTCGGGGCCGTAGAAGTGCGTGATCTCGCGGATGGTGAACTGAGAGAGAGCGCTCAACCGCACTGACGTTGCGTATAGACGCCGCTCGGCGCGCCTGATCGCGGGCTCGCCGAGGAGACGCTTGAGGCGGCCCACCATCGTCCCGTCCGCCCAGTTGATGCGCTGCTCCAGCACCACCGGGGAGTGGATCGTCGCGATTCGCTCCGCGCTCGCGGGGCTGCCTTCGAATGCGCCGAGACCCGTGGCGAGCGAGTGGCTATGGACGACGTCCCAGCGCTGAGCCCCGAGCACGCGTTGCGCCGCCCTGGCGGCCGCCGCGATCCGGACGCTGAGGCGCCGCGGGTTCCACGCGGCCAGCTCTGGAGCTCGGTAGCGTACGATGCGCACGCCCTCCACGACTTCGTCCGGAGCGAAACCGTCGCCTGGAGCCTCGCTGAGGAGCGCCACGTTGTGCCCGCGCGAGTGGGCGACCTTCGCGAGCTCCCAGGCGACGCGCCCGCTGCCGCCGGGCGCGTCCTTGAAGAACCGGTCGCTCGCGACGAGATAGTTCAACGTCGTCTCCACTCCAGCCCGGAGCACAGTAGCACGGCGAACTCGGCGCACGCAGATTCCCGGGCAGCGGCGGCCGCTTGCGGGCTCAAGGCGGCGTGCGGTACTGATCGAACGAAGGCCTCACTCAAGGCGCGGGCCCGTGTTGGGCGCGCTGGTGGCCAGGTCCGCCCCCGCTCGCCCCATATGCGCGTACTTCACGTCACACCCACGTTCGTCCCTGCCTATCGCTACGGCGGGCCCATCGAGACGGTCCTACGGCTCTGTCAGTCTCTACAGGCAGCCGGTGCGGAGGTTGCGGTCGCGACGACGGCCGCCGATGGCCGCAAGGATCTCGACGTCCCCTTGAAGCAATGGGTCGATGTCGAAGGTCTGCAGGTTCAGTACTTTCCTCGGTCGCTCGCGATCGAGTATGCGCCCTCGAGCGCCCTCTGGAACTTCCTGAGGGAGCACGCTTCCGACTTTGATCTCATCCACATCACGTCTACCTTCTCATTTCCGTCCCTGGCGGCGGGACGGGCGGCGCGCAGCGCTGGCGTCCCCTACGTCGTGTCGCCCCATGGCAGCCTCCAGCGGTGGTCGCTGAGCCAGAAGCGATGGAAGAAGGTGCCCTACTGGATCGCGCTGGAGCGCGCGCATCTCATGGGAGCAGCCGGCATCCATGCGACGGCGGACCTGGAGAAGGCGGAGATCGCCGAGGCCATCCACCACCCCGACATCTTCATCGTCCCGAACGGCCAGGTTCCCGTCGCCGTCCCCGATGTGGCACGGCATCCTCGCCGAATCGTCTTCCTTGGACGGATCCACCAGAAAAAGGGTTTCGACGTGCTCGGCCCGGCGCTGTCTCGGGTCGCCCAGGTGATGCCGGACGTCGAGACGCTGGTCGCGGGGCCCGACGACGACGGGGAGTGGCGGCGAGTCGAGGCGCTGCTGGACAGAGCGCAACCCAGGCCCAACGTGCGGTATCTCGGCCAGGTGTACGGTGACAAGCGGTTCGAGCTTCTCGCCAGTGCCGCGGCGTTCGTGCTTCCGTCGCATAGCGAGAACTTCGGGATGACCGTCATCGAGGCGATGGCATGCCGGACGCCCGTCGTCGTGAGCAGGAATTGCCCTTGGCAAAGCGTCGAGGAGCGGGGCGCCGGGGCGTGTGTAGAGAACACGCCCGAGCGCGTTGCACACGCCCTCGTCGAGATCCTTTCCGACCCCGCGCTCGCCACGCGAATGGGCGAGGCAGGCGCCGAGCTCGCGGCAACCTTCGCGTGGCCGCAAATCGGGCGCTCGATGCTGGCCGAGTACGAGCGGATTGTGTCACGTCGACGCACTCGCACGCGCTCCGCGACTCGGTCTCGCAAGGCTGAGCCCGGATTCTCCGAGACCGCGCGTCACTTGACGGCAGGCCCCTCACGCGAACGGATGCGGGTGCTGCAAGTCGTGCCGACCTTCGCGCCTGCCTACCGGTACGGCGGTCCCATCCGAAGCGTGCTCCACCTCTGCCAGTCCTTGCAGCAGGCCGCATGCGAGGTGGATGTCGCCACCACTAATGCCGACGGGCCGCGTGCTCTTGACGTTCCGACGGACAGTTGGGTGGGACACGAGGGATTGCGCGTCCGATACTTCCCGCGGACGATTCCAACGGATTACGCAGTTTCCGCGGGGCTCGTCGGATTCCTGCGGCGTCATACCTCCGAATACGATCTCGTCCACATCACGTCCACCTTCTCCTTCCCGGCGCTCGTTGCCGGGGCCGCGGCGCGCGCAGCTGGTATCCCGTACGTCGTCTCGCCGCGTGGCAGCTTGATGCAGTGGTCGCTGCGCCAGAAGCGCTGGAAGAAGGTGCCCTACTGGTTTGCCGTCGAGAAGTCTCACCTGGAGCGCGCTGCGGCGATCCACGTGACCGCGGAGAACGAGCGTGCCGAGCTCGAGCGCATCCTGCCGCGAGCGAACGTCGTTGTCGTGCCAAATGGCGCAGAGATGGACATGATCCCTGACGACGTCAGGCGAAAGCCACGTCAGATCGTCTTCCTCGGCAGGCTACACAAGAAGAAGGGCTTCGACGTGCTCGTGCCCGCGCTAGCGGAGGTCGCGAAGGTGCTGCCCGACGCCGAGACCGTCATCGCGGGCCCCGACGACGACGGGGAATGGGCCCACGTCCTGAAGCTCCTCGAAGCGAGCGAGCCGACTCCCCGGGTGCGTTACATCGGCCCAATCGACGGAGCCGAGCGCTTCCGGCTTCTCGCCGAGAGCGCCGTCTTCGTATTGCCCTCGCACAGCGAGAACTTCGGCAATGCGGTCGTGGAGGCGATGGCCTGCGGAACGCCGGTCGTCGTGAGCAGGAACTGCCCGTGGCGCGCCGTCGAGGAGCGCGGCGCCGGCGCCTGGGTCGAGAACACGCCCCAGGCGGTCGCGGCGGCGCTCCTGAAGGTCCTACTCGATCCCGTGAGCGCGGCGGCGATGGGGCGCGCCGGGCGCGAGCTGGCGTCCACCTATGCCTGGCCTGCCATCGGGCGTGCCATGGCCGAAAAGTACCGCGCCATCATCGACCAGCGTCGATGACTCCCCGCCTGCGTCGCCAAAGGACTTCATGAACGCACTGGACCTGTCCATCATCATCCTGACGAGGGACGAGGAGCCCAACCTGCCGTTCACGCTCGCGAGCATCGAGCCGCTCGGCGCACGCGTCTTCGTGGTGGACTCGGGCAGCACCGATCGAACGCGCCAGATCGCAGAAGCGGCAGGTTGTCACGTCGTCGAGCACCCCTTCACCAATCAGGCGGACCAGCTCAACTGGGCGCTCGATGACCTGCCGCTCGAGAGCGCCTGGGTGATGCGCCTCGACGCCGACGAGCGGGTGACGCCTGAGCTGGTCGACGAGCTGCGACGGGTTCTGCCCGCGGCGCTCGAGGACGTCAACGGATTCGAGCTCAAGCGGCGGGTCTACTTCTGGGGACGCTGGATCAAGCACGGCGGCTATTACCCGACCTGGCTCTTCCGGATCTGGCGGCGTGGCACGGCGCGAAGCGAGGCGCGCTGGATGGACGAGCACATGGTGTCTTCTGCAGGGCGGGTCGAGCGCCTGGCGCACGACATCATCGACGAGAACCACAAGGGCTTGACCTTCTGGACGGACAAGCACAATCGCTACGCCGACCGCGAAGTGAAGGACATGCTGTCGCTGCAATCGACGCGTGCGGAGGTCGAGCTGGAGGGCCAGGCGGGCAGGAAACGCTGGATGAAAGAGAACCTCTACGCGCGCTCTCCGCTGTTCTTCCGGGCGTTCGCGTACTGGGGGCTGCGGTACTTCTCGCAGGGAGGGTTCCTCGACGGAAGGCCGGGGCTGGTCTTTCACTTCCTCCAGGGATTCTGGTACCGGTTCCTCGTTGACGCGAAGCTCGTCGAGCGGCGCCTGGCTGAGCGCCAGCCGGGCCACGGGCGCACTGACGTGGACGCGAGGAGTGCATGAAAGCAAACAGAACATCTGCGAGCACCGGTACTTCGGAGGCGGGTCGGGCCCGCCTCGACACGTTCCAGAACGCCTGGTACAAGCCAGGCCGAGGGCTCGCATCTCGCGTCGCATGGATGGTGGTGAACCGAGCCTTTTTCCAGTCGACCCTGCCCTGGCCGTACCCTGTGAAGCGGAAGCTCCTGTCGCTGTTCGGCGCGAAGGTGGGACAGGGAGTGGTCATCAAGAACCGCGTCAATATCAAATACCCCTGGCGCCTCGCGGTCGGCGACCACTCCTGGATCGGCGAGGGAGCCTGGATCGACTCGCTCGGGAACGTGACCATCGGCGCGAACGCCTGCCTGTCGCAGGGCTGCATGATCGAGACGGGCAACCACGACTGGTCGAAGCCGTCGTTCGATCTCATGATCGAGGACGTTGTAGTGGAGGATGGTGCCTGGGCTGCGGTGCGGTCGCTGCTGCTTCCAGGCAGCAAGCTCGCCAGCCACGCGGTCCTGGGCGCTGGGAGCGTACTTAGCGGAACAACGGAACCCTACGGGATCTATGTGGGCGTGCCGGCACAGAAGGTCGGCAAACGCAGGATTGGTTCGTGAAGGTCCTGCTCCTCAACCAGTTCTTTCATCCCGATCTCTCAGCGACCGCTCAGATCGCCACGGACCTCGCGATCGACCTCGCGCGCGCCGGTGCGAGCGTCACGGCTCTGGCCACTCGCGGCAGCTACCTCGGAGGAGCTCGACTCGCCGCGGAGGAGATCCACGAGGGCGTGCGCATTCAGCGCGTCCCCTGCACCTCGCTCGGGAAGGGCAGCATCGCGCGGCGTGTCGCCGATTATGGCTCGTTCTACGCGAGTGCTGCGCTCCGGCTCGCCGCGCAGCACCGACCGGACATCGTCATCGCGATGTCGACGCCGCCCCTCGTCTCCACCTTGGGCGCGGGGATGCGAGCATTCGGCGCGAAGTTCGTCTACTGGGTGCAGGATCTTTACCCCGAGCTGGCGGTCGAGTTCGGCGTGCTCGGAGCAGGTTCTCTGGCGACGCGCCTCTTCGATGCGGCGTCGCAGTTCGTGATCCGGCGTGCAGATCGACTGGTGGTGCTTGGCGACGCGATGGCCGAACGGGTGATCGCCAAGGGAGCGGAGCGCGAACGTGTCCAGGTCATACCGAACTGGGCAGACGACGAGGCCGTTCGGCCCATCTCGCCCCGGGAGAACGCGTTCCGCCACGAACACGGGCTCGATGGAAAACTCGTGTTCCTCTACTCCGGAAACATGGGGCGGGGTCACGACCTCGGAACACTGCTCGCGGCGGCCCGCGCCATGCGCGAAGAGGCAGTCTTCTTGTTCATCGGGGACGGCGCGCGGCGGCCTGTCGTCGAGGCGGCTGCGCGCGAGTGTCCGTCGATCCGGGTGCTTCCGTACCAGCCGCGGGCACGCCTCAGCGAGTCGCTCTCCGCGGGAGATGTTCACCTCATCGCGCAAGATGCCGGTACGGTCGGTCTCATCGAGCCGTCGAAGCTCTACGGAATCCTCGCCGTCGGTCGGCCGGTCTTGTACGTGGGGCCGCGCGAGAGCGAGGTGGCGCGTACCATCGAGCGGGAGAGCGTCGGCCGCGTCGTTGCGAACGGCGACGTGGACGGCGCGGTGAAGGCAATGCGGGAGCTCGCGGCGGACTCCGAGTCCCTCGGGTCGAGGGCACGCGCCGCTCTCGACGCTCGGTACACGCGCCGGCATCGAACAAACGAATTCGTGAGGATGCTGGAAAACGTACACGCACGCACAGTGCGCTAGGCCGCGGCTAACGTTTGCAGGTGAGGTGGCGGCTGGTCAACTCGCGCGAGACCTGCGCCGGCTCGACTCCCGGTACGGAACGCGGTAGAACGTCACCTCCCGCGATTGCGGCGATCCGACGGCTCCCCTCGTGTTCAACCGAATCCTCATGGTCTGCACCGGCAACAGCTGCCGGAGCCCGATGGCTGAGGTGCTCCTCGCACATCGGGTGCATGAGCGTGGTCTGACGCCGGTGGTGGAGTCGGCCGGCATCGGCGCCCTGGTCGGTCGGCCCGCCGAGCAGCACGCCCAGGATCTCATGCGGGAGCGCGGCCTCGACCTTTCGCCGCACCGTGCACGGCAGCTCACGCTCGAGATGCTCCGGCAGTTCGAGCTCGTGCTCGTCATGGAGGCCGCCCAGCAGCGCGCGGTCGAGGCGATGTGGCCAGCGGTGCGCGGTCGTGTTCACAGGCTCGGCAAGATG
>WNGL01009089.1_pt1 | contig 19145 bp, 14 predicted proteins | sample 5400591 | NCBI WGS metagenome assembly WNGL01 (sample SAMN13153377, study PRJNA577476) | soil metagenome | isolation source: 80 cm soil or saprolite under Garry oak tree replicate 1 | place: USA:California | collected 2016-06-15 | reverse complement strand
AAGCCGCTCTGAGCCGCTAGACTTCATCTAACCGCCGCGCTTCCTCGAGCGGCACACACGTGGGGCAGGTCATCGCCAAGAACTTCGTCCATCTGCACACCCATAGCGAGTACAGCCTGCTCGACGGGCTGTCCCGCCTGAGCGACCTCGTCGCGCGCGCGAAGGCCCTGGACATGCCCGCGCTCGGTCTCACCGATCACGGCGCGCTGTACGGGGCCATCGACTTCTACACGCTCTGCCGCGACGCCGGCATCAAGCCGATCATCGGAGTCGAGACCTACGTCGCCCGCAACAACCGTTTCGATCGCGATCCGCGGTCCGAGGGCCATGGCAAGCCCTGGCACCTCGTGCTCCTCGCCAAGGACTTCACCGGCTACCAGAACCTCGTCACGCTGGTCACCGCCGCCCACCTGGAGGGCTACTACTACCGCCCGCGTATGGACAAGGACCTCCTTCGCGAGCGCAGCCAGGGCCTGATCGCGCTCTCGGCTTGCCTGCAGGGCGAGCTGGCGCGCGCGATCACCGACGAGGGCATCGACGCGGCGTGCGCGGTCGCCGAAGAGCATCGCAGCATCTTCGGGGACGGCAATTACTACCTCGAGCTCATGTCGCACGGCATCCCCGAGCAGGAGCGCGTGAACGAGGGCGTCCGCGAAGTCTCGCGACGGACCGGGGTGCCGCTCGTCGTCACCAACGACATCCATTACGTGCACGCCGAGGACGCCGAGGCGCAGGACGTCATGGTCTGCATCCAAAGCGGCAAGACCATAGACACGCCCGACCGCCTGAAGATGATCGACAACCCCGAGCTCTTCATGCGGACGGCGGCGCAGATGAACGACCTTTTCCCGAACGACCCCGAGGGGCTCGAGAACACGCTGCGCATAGCCGAGAAGGTCGACCTGCGCCTGCCGCTGGGTGAGCTCCGCCTCCCGCACTTCGAAGTCCCGGCGGGAAAGACGCCCGAGGAGCAGCTCCGCACGCTCGCGGAAGCGGGCACGGTCGCGAAGTACGGCTCCATCACGCCGGAGCTGCGCGAGCGGATCGACAAGGAGCTCGCGATCATCGCGAAGACGGGCTACACGGGCTACATCCTCATCGTGCAGGACTTCATCCGCTTCGCGCACGAGCAGGGGATCCTCACCGCGGTACGCGGATCGGCCGGCGGATCTGTCGTGAATTACGCGATCGGTATGACCGACATCGACCCGTTGAAGTACGGACTCATCTTCGAGCGGTTCCTGAACCTCGAGCGCTTCACCCCGCCGGACATCGACGTCGACTTCATGGGCGACCGCCGCGACGAAGTCATCCAGTACGTGACGCAGAAGTACGGCGCCGACCGCGTGGCTCAGATCGGCACGTTCAACACGATGCTCGCGCGTGCCGCCGTGCGCGACGTCGCGCGCGTCCTCGGCATGCCGTACGGCGAGGCCGATCGCGTGGCGAAGACCATCCCGTTCGGCACGACCCTCACGGACTCGCGTCGGATGTCCGCCGAGCTACGCGACCTCGAGCAGGAGGGGCACGTGCAGCGGCTCCTCGACCTCGCGGAGAAGGTCGAGGGCCTCGTGCGGTCGACGGGCACGCACGCCGCCGGCGTCGTGATCTCTCGCGAGCCGATCACGCAGCTCGTCCCACTGGAGCGCTCGAAGGGCAACGTCAATGCGCTCCAGACCCAGTACGAGGACAAGCAGCTCGAGAAGCTCGGGGTGCTGAAGTTCGACTTCCTCGGGCTCGGGAACCTCACGATCCTCGAGCACGCGCTTCGGCTCATCGAGCACGAGCGCGGCGTCAAGATCCGGCGTGAGGACATTCCACTTGACGACCAGAAGACCTTCGACCTCCTGGGTTCGGGCGAGACGACCGGCATGTTCCAGCTGGAATCCGCCGGCATGCGCCGCTACATCCGCGAGCTCAAGCCCGACCGGGTCGAGGACGTGATGGCCATGGTCGCGCTCTTCCGGCCGGGACCGATGGACTACATCCCGACGTACATCCGCCGCAAGCACGGCGAGGAGCCGGTGACGTATGCGCATCCCACGCTCGAGCCGGTGCTGAAGGCGACGTACGGCGTCATGGTCTACCAGGAGGACGTGATGGCGGTGACCCAGGCGCTCGCCGGCTTCACGCTCGCCGAGGCCGACGTGCTCTGCTACGCAGTCCGCAAGAAGTTCCGCGACAAGCTCGATGCGCAGAAGGTGAAGTTCGTGTCGGGCGCGGTCCGCAACGGCGTGCACGCCGACGTGATCGAGGCGGTGTGGAAGGACTTCGAGCCCTTTGCTCGCTACGGATTCAACCGCGCGCACGCGGCGATCTACGGGATCATTGCCTACCACACCGCCTACCTGAAGGCGAACTACACGACCGAATACATGACCGCCGTGCTCTCGGCCGAAATGGGGACACCGGACCGGATCGCGATCGCGGTGGCCGAGTGCCGCCGTATGGGGCTCGCGGTCCTGCCGCCGGACGTCAACGAGTCGGAGCTCGACTTCGCGTTCACGCCGAAGGGCATCCGGTTCGGCCTGGGCGCCGTCAAGAACGTCGGCGAAGGCGCGGTCGAAGGCCTGATCGAGGCGCGTCGCGCGGGAGGGCCGTTCCGCTCGCAGGATGACTTCTGCGAGCGCCTCGACCTTCAGCGTGCCAACAAACGCGTGATCGAGTCGCTCATCAAGGCGGGCGCCTGCGACGAATTCGGCCCGAGGTTGTGGCAGCTGGACCGGCTCGACCAGGTGCTCGAAACCGCGCAACGACTTCAGCGCGATCGCGAGTCCGGCCAGGTCGGTCTCTTCGCCGAGTTCGGATTCAGCGGGCAACTCGATGTGAAGTTCATCCCTGGACCGAACAGCAAGTTCGTAGACGCCCCCAAAGAAAAACTTGCCTGGGAAAAGGAGCTGCTCGGGATCTATCTCTCAGCGCACCCGCTCAACGCACTCGCTCCCCGGATGAAAGACGTCGACAATCTTGTCGCTCTGGCCGAACTCAATGAGGCGGGAGAGGATCTGGTCACGATCGCGTGCGTCGTGACGAACGCGCGCAAGCACATCACCAAGAACAAGCAGCTCATGATGTTCGCGCAGGTCGAGGACCTCACCGGAAGCGTCGAGGTCACCGTGTTCCCACGCGTGTATGAGGCCACCGCGCCGCTCTGGGGCGCCGACGAGATCCTCCTCGTCCTCGCGCGTGTCGAGCAGCGCGACGAGGATCCGAAGCTCCTGTGCGAGCACGCCGTGCGCTTCGACGATGCGGGGATCGAGGAGATCAAGCGCGTCGCTGACGAGCGCCGTCAGTTCCTCGCCAAGCGAGCGAAGTTCACGTCACGAAATGGCAACGCCGGGGGAACCGCCATGCAGCCGGGCGCCGTGCAGCCGGGGGGCGGCGCATTTCCTCGTCGGACCTATGGGCCCCCTGGGCGAGACGAAAGCGTGATCCCGCAGGCCCAACGGTCCTCCTCGGAAACGCCCCACCCCCCGTCAACGCGGGACCTGTCCGAGATGGAGGAGCCGCCGGCGCTGGTCATTCGCTTTCGCGAGGTTCTGGATTACGAGGGTTCCATCGCGCTGTTCCAGAAGATCCAGGAAGTCCTCAAGGATCACGCGGGCGTGTCGCAGGTCGTCCTCGAGCTGCCGCGAAACGGCGGAGGCACGCGTCGGGTGCAGACGTCGTTCCGCGCGAAGCCGTCGCTCGAGCTTGCGGAGGCGGTCGCGCGCGAGGTCGGAGGGGACGTCGTCGAAGTCGTCCTTCCTCGTTGACCGGTATCGGTAGCCCGCTCGCCTAGCGGGAGATTGGCACAGCGCGTGCCTCCCTCCGCTCATATGGCCAGCCGCGCGCGCCTGCGCCGATTGCACGAGGCCAACGACGAAATGATCCGGTCGCTCGAGCTCGAGCATCGGCTGCGGAACGCGGTCGTGTCCGCCCGCGACCTCATGCCGGCCGACGCGGCCGCGGTGTTCCTTCCCAATAGCGAAGGGGATGCACTCGTGATTCGAGCGCACGACGGCCTGTCCGAAAGCTACGCGGCCCAGCAGAGCCTCCCGATGGACGAAGTCCGCGCGCAGTTTCGCGCCGCTGGCGAGCATCTGATCCTCGACATGCCCGCCGACAGCGTCGGTGATCACGCCTTGATCACGACGGAAGGCCTCGCGAAGGTGCTCTCGCTTCCGCTTTTCTTCGAAAGCAAGCTGATCGGCGCGCTCGCGATCTACAGCAAGGATCCGAAGCGCACGTTCGAGCCCGACGACATCGAGGTCGCGCACCTCTTCGCCTCGACGACGGCGATCGGGATAACCAACTCGCGTCTCTATGGGGAGGCCGTCGCGCAGCAGGACCTGCACCGGCATCTACTCGACGCCCTCGGCGACGGGGTCCTCATCGCCTGGCCCGACGGCCGCTACGAGACCAATCCGCGGGCGCAGGAAATACTCGGGGTCCCTCAGTTTCAAACACTCGCCGAACTTCGTGCCGCGGTCGATGTCAAGGACCTCGTTACCGGTGAGTCGATCGCGCCTGGCGCCTACCCGCTGGATCGCGCCCTCAAAGGCGAGAAAACGCGGGGCGAGTTCTTCGTGAGTAGGCCCGACATGGGCGACCGGCGGGACCTGGAGATCAGCGCGGCGCCGGTGCTCGGCGCAAATGGCGAGGTCGCGGCGGGGGTCATGACCATCCACGACATCACCAATCTTTTGGCGAGCGAGCGCGAGCGGGAGCAGTTCCTGTCGATCGTGTCACACGAGCTCCGAACGCCCCTCACGCCGCTCAAAGCGCTTGCCCAGCTCGTCCGCTCGCGGATGCGCCGCGCAAAGACGCAGGGCACGGAGCTCGACATGGAATCCCTCGATCGCAACCTCGCCGCGATCGAGCGGCAGGTGGATCGGATGAACGGTCTCGTCAACGATCTGCTGTCAGTCTCGCGCGCCGAGAAAGGCTCGTTAAGCATGGAGCGGGTGCCGTACGACCTCGCCGTCGTGGTTCGCGAGGTCGTCCAGCGGTACATCGACGCGACCCTGGAGGAAGGACGCCATACATTCACGCTCGACGCACCCGCGAGCATGGCCGCCCACGGTGACCAGTCCCGCGTCGAGCAATTGCTGATGAACCTCGTGGGCAACGCGGTGAAGTACTCGCCGACCGGCGGGCCGATTCACGTGGCACTCGCCGCCCATGACCGAAGCGCCGAGATCGCGATCAGAGACGAAGGCATCGGGATCCCGGCTGACGACATAGGGAAGCTCGGCCATCCCTTTGTCCGCGGGTCCGGGCGCGCCGCGACGTTCGCCGGGATGGGCGTCGGCCTGTACGTCGCGCGGATCGTGGCCGAAGCGCACGCCGGGTCGCTCGCGCTCGAAAGCGATGGCGACGGCAAAGGAACGACGGTGCGGGTGAAGCTGCCTCTCTAGGACTCCGTCGCCCAGGACCGGTCGCTCTTAGGCGGACTTCTTCGCGGCGATTGCCGTCAGTTCGGCGCGCGCCGCCGCGGCGATGTCGGCGCCGGTGTTGGCGTGCCCCGCAACGCCCCAACCGCCTTCGGGTGACTCCGTGATCAGAACCCAGGTGCGCTGAGTCAGCGTCGGGTCGCCGGCGGCGGCCTCGACGATGTCGGTCAGCTCCCGAACGACGCCGAGCTGCATGTCGCGATCGAGCACGCCGACCGGAGTGAGGACCTGCACCCGGACGTAGTTGCTGTCACCGGAAACGTTTGAAATTGCGTCGGCCGGCAGGTCGTGGATGAAGGCTGCGGTGTTGTTCTTGAACAGAGCGAGATCCGGGACCTTCTCCCATCGCATCACGGCGGCGGCGAGATTCTTGGCCAGCGTCTTGCGGTCGCGGAACGTTCCTTCCTTGGCGTACACGTCGATCATCGGCACGAGGTTTCTCCTTGGCGAATTATGACGATTGTCATAGCGTCGAAGGCTAGTCTATGTTGATCGTCATAGTCAAGCGGAAAGAGCGAACCGACAGCCGAGCCAGCATGGTGCGCGGCGCCGTGTCACTGATCCGCACCCGCGGCGTGAACGCGACGTCCTTCTCGGACGTACTGGCCGAGAGCGGCGCTCCCCGCGGGTCGATCTACCACCACTTTCCGAATGGAAAGGAGCAGCTTGCCGGCGACGCGATCCGCTGGACCTCAGACCGCGTACTCGCTCACCAACGCGCGTGCCGGGCCACCACGCCGGCGGGCGTGCTGGACTGCTTTATCGACATGTGGCGACAGGTCGTCGTGGCCTCGGGCGGGACTGCCGGTTGCGTCGTGGCGGGTGTCGCGATCGACACCGTTGCGGCTGATTGGCCCATGATCGATCTCGTCCGCGCGACTTTCCGGTCCTGGGTCGATCTGCTTACCGAGCAGCTCGCGGCGGTCGGGGTACAGGGTCGTCGAGGAGCACGGGTCGCAGTGGCGGTGGTGGCTGGGATGGAAGGAGCGCTCATCCTGTGCCGCGCGGAAGGCGGTAGTGCGCCGCTAGAAACCGTCGCCGCCGAGCTCAAGCGTTTGCTGCCACCGGAGGTGTGACGTCCTGTCGCACAAAATGACGACAGGAATGCTCACTTTTGACGACAACACACGCACGGCCGTTTCTTGCACGATGCGTCCGTGCCGAAGGGCTGGTCGAACGGGCTAACCAAAGAAACGGACCCTCGAGTCGCACGTCGTGCGGAGGCGCACCGCGGACTGCGGTACGTACGTCAAGCCGTGGCTATCAGGAGTTTCAGACGCGAACCCCTGACGTGGTCCCGTGAACTCGCGTACGCGCTCGGGTTGGCGGCGACTGATGGCTGCTTGATCAACACCGGCCGGCACGTGGCCTTTGTCTCGAACGACCGCCAGCTGGTCGAGACGTTTCTCGCGTGTATCGGTCGCCCGGGCGCATGGATTCGGCAGCAGGGCAATGCCTATCGCGTGCAACTTGGCGACGTCGAGCTGTACCGGTGGCTAGAAGACGCCGGGCTGAGCCAGCGCAAGAGTCTGACCTTGGGTGGATTGGAGTTTCCCGACGCGCTTCTCTTCGATGTCGTTCGAGGCCTCCTTGATGGCGACGGGTCGATCGCGCACTACGTTCATCGTCCAGTTCTTCGCGACTATCCGCGCTACCTGTATCGAAGACTCTCCGTGGTGTTCCGTTCCGCCAGCTCCGATCATTTGGCCTGGCTTCAAATGCGGTTGCGTGCAGCACTTTCGATCAGCACTCCGATTCTCTCCGAGGCCCGGACCACTCCAAACAAGCTGTACTCGCTCAGATACGGCAAGTACGCATCGATAGCGCTCCTCACGAAGCTCTATGAGGACCCGACCAGCCCTCGGCTCATTCGTAAGTGGCTGATCTGGGAAGACTTCAAGGCTCAGCCGGTGACAACTCGCCCATATCGACGACAGAACGGGGCCTAGCGGCGTCTACGGTGCGGAGGACACCGTCAGTTGCATACGGTGCCGGAGGAGGGACTCGAACCCTCATGGGCTTTCGCCCAGCAGATTTTGAGGCTGCCACGTCTAGCCGATTGCGTCACTCCGGCTTGTCGTTTCATATTCTAGGTTTCGCGAGCAACGCGACCGCAGCCTTCGCGAGTCGCGGATTGGCAATCACAACCTGCCGCTCATTCCATAACAGATCGAACCGACCCATCGCGAGGTAGGAGATCTCGAGCCCGGCCGATCCGATCACGCGAAGACGCGCGCAGGTCGCGTTCAGGGTCGTGAAACGCGAATCCTTCTTCGTCGTCTCGCCGAATCCCAAACTCGCGACCGCGAATGCATCCGGGAGTCGGCTCACTCGTGACACCCCGATCGGTACGCCGTTTCGCGTCGCGCCGGCGCCTTCCGATGCCACGAACGTCTCGCCCGTTCGCGGGGCATGGACAGCTCCCGCGCGCGCCTTGCCGTCCTCGACGTAGCCGATGAGCACGCAATAGAAGGGAAGGCCCTGGCTGAAGTTGAGCGTGCCGTCGAGTGGGTCGACGACCCAGAGGCGCTCGGCATCGACGACCCCCTTGCGAACGCTCTCCTCCGCGAGGATTGGGATGCGCGAGTCGTGGGCCAAGAGCCGCGACATGATCGCGCGCTCGGCGGCGTGATCCGCCGCGGTCGCGAAGTTCGCCCGCCCACGCTTGCGCGTGACGATCGCGGTGTCGTCGAGAGCGATCGCGTCACCTACGGAAATGGCGGTCTCGGCGGCAAGGCGCGCAAGCGCCGCGAAGCGGGCATGGTCGCGCGAGCTAGTTTTGGCCTCCGGCATCGGCAGGGCAGAGTACCCGGACCTGCTCCAGGAGATCGTTCAGATCGAAGGGTTTCGAGATCACGTCCTTGATGCCCCGCTGGGCGAAGTCGCTGTCGTACTGATTCGTCGCCGCACTGACGAAGAGCACCGGCATGTCCCGGATGTCGTTGTCAGCCCGAACGCGATCGAACACCTCAAACCCATCGAGTCCCGGCATCATGATGTCGAGGATGAGGAGGTCGGCGTGCACCTGACGGACAACCTCGATCACCAGCGCGCCATCGGACACGACGACGGACTGGTATCCGTCCTCGTCGTTGATCGAATCGCGCAGCAACGAGGCGATCGGTTCGTCGTCCTCACCAATGACGACGACCTTCTTCTTACGGTCTTCGGTCATGCTTTCCACGCGGCAATCTACCGGAGAAGCTGCGGACAGGCGAAAGTCCGCTGATGCGCCCGGAACTCGGGGGAGCGAGCGATGTGCTCCTCGACCGCGCACGGCGCGGCGACGCCCGCGCTTTCGAGCAGCTTGCTCTCGAGATCGAGCGACCTCTCTATCGCCATGCGGCTCGGATGCTTGGCCATGACGACGCCGAAGACTGCGTGCAAGACGCGCTCCTGTCCGCCTGGAAATCGATGGCGTCGTTCGAAGGAACCTCGTTTCGCGCGTGGGTGTTTCGGATCGTGACCAACCGCGCGCTCGATCGGCTCCGGTCGAGGAAGCGACGTCCTGAGCTGCCGCTCGATCCGCCGTCGGAGAGCGACGATTCGATGAGCTGGGCTGAACCTGTCGCGGGGGCCCCTGAGCTCGCGGATCTCGCCGGCGATCGCGAAGCGTTGCGCGTCGTCGAAGACGCGCTCGCGACCATACCGGCCGATCAGCGCGCCGCCCTGCTCCTACGCGACGTCGAAGGCTTCGCGTACGAGGAGATCGCGACGATCACGTCGACCGAGATCGGAACCGTGAAGTCGCGTATCCATAGAGGCCGTGTCGCGGTAAGAAACATCCTGATCAGCCGTGGCTGGAAGGGATCGAGCGGGTGAGGGAACCGGTCGCGCCGCGCGGCGTTCTAGGGATAGGAGGCTAGGCCGTGCATCCGTTCGGCGACCTTTCGGCGTACCTGGACGAGGCGCTTTCGTCCGAGGCTCAGGCTTCGGTGCAGGCGCACCTCGACACGTGCGCGCTTTGCCGGTCGCGGCTGGCGGAGCTTCGCGGCACCGCGCGGCTCATCGCGGCGCTTCCGAATCCGGTCCCGTCGCGGTCGCTCGTCCCGCGCGTGTCGGTGCCGTTCTGGCTCGCTCCGCTGCGTACGTTCTCGACCTTTGCGAGTGGGGCCGCGATCTTCCTGTTCCTTGCCTCGGCGTTGATTGCGTCCTTCCCGCGAACCGCCGGGACCGCTGCTGCGCCCGCCCCCGCCGCGTCGCAGCCGGCCGCCTTCAGCGTCGGGGGCGCCTCGGCCGCATCACCGAGCCCGCAAGATGTGAAGGGTTCGGCCCCCAGCCCAGCGCCTGTCGTGAGCAGCGACCGAACCGTCGCCGCCCCTTCGGCCGCGCCGGCCGAGACCGCTAAGGAGATCAGCCGCCAGGGTTCGGCGAGTCCCTCCTCGAACTCGGTGGGGGACCAGACCGCACGCCTGAACCGAGCTGCCGAACCGGCGCCGTTCGCGTTCCTTCTTTCGCCCTGGCTCTGGCTCGTCCTGGCCCTAGCGTTTGGGGCGCTGTCGTTCATCGTCGGCCGGAGGCTCCGCTCGGCATAGCGGCGATACTCGTCTGGTGACCGAACGTCTCGCGCTCATCGATTCGAACAGCCTGATCTACCGGGCGTTCTTTGCCGTGCCGCCCCTCACGACGACGAAGGGCGAGCTCGCCAACGCGACGTTCGGCTTCGCGTCGATCCTCCTGAAGTCGCTCGAGCAGGCGACCCCGCAGCACATCGCGGCGGCGTTCGACCTGCCGGTCCCGACGTTCCGGCGCGAGATGGAGCCGACGTACAAGGCAACGCGGAAGCCGATGCCCGACGAGCTGCGGCCGCAGTTCGAACGTTGCAAGCAGCTCCTCGAAGCCTTCGGCATTCCGATGTATTCCCTCCCGGGGTTCGAGGCCGACGACGTCATCGGCGCGCTCGCGCGGCAGGCCGCGGCGAAGGGACTCGAAACGATCATCGTGTCGGGGGACCTCGACCCGCTCCAGCTTGTGACGCCTCACATCAAGCTGATGACCACGCGTCAGGGATTCCAGAACACCGTCATCTACGACGAAGAGATGATCCGGCAGCGGTACGGCCTGCGGCCGGACCAGATGGTGGACTTCAAAGCGCTCAAGGGCGACGCGACCGACAACATCCCGGGCGTGCCCGGTGTCGGAGACAAAACGGCGGCGAAGCTCATCGCGGAGCGCGGAACTCTCGAGGGCGTGTACGCCGATCTCGGCACATACACGCCACGGTTGCGCGAAGCCCTCGCCGTGAACAAGGATCAGGTCTTCCGCAGCCGCGAGCTCGCCACGATCGTCACCGACCTACCCGTGACGCTGGAGCTTGAGCGCACGCGCCGGACCACCTATGACCGCGCCGCCGTGCTCGATCTTTTCCGCGACCTCGAGTTCCGGAGCCTCGTGCCCAGGCTGCCTCCGGCGGACCAGAACCTCGCGGCGCCGCCGCCGACCCCGTCCGCCCCGGTCGTGGTGCGTGGCGGGCAGATGCAGCTCGGTCTCGAGCCCGCGCCCGCCTCCGCGCCACCAGTCGACACCGCGCTCGTCGCCGATGTCGACACGGATCAGGTCGCTGCGGAGCTGCGCAGGGCCGGCGCGTTCGCCGTCCACGCGGACGTCGATCTGTCGGGTCGTCACCCGCTGCTCGTCGGCCTCGGCCTCGCCGCGGGCGAGCGGGCGTGGTACGTGCCGACACCCGACGGCGTCCCCGGCGCGGTTGCCGCGGTGCTGCGGGATGAGAGTGTCCCCAAGACCGCGCACGACGCCAAGACCGCCCGCCGCGCGCTGCGCCGCGCCGGGACGGACATCGGCGGTCTTTCGATGGACACGATGATCGCGAGCTATCTCGTCAACGCCAGTCGCCGCTATCACGCGCTCGAGGACCTCGCGGCGGAGCGGCTGAAGCTCGAAGTGCCAGTCCTGCCGGTGCCCGATCGGAAGGACCCTTATCGGACGCCGACGCTCGACGAGCGTCTCGCGCGCGCGGGCGCCGGCGCTGTCGCGGCGGCTCGGCTCGGCGAGCAATTCGCGGACGAGCTCGTGCGGCTGAACCTCGAGCGTCTGTATCGCGACGTGGAGCTTCCGCTCGTCGACGTGCTCGTCGAGATGGAAGAGGCCGGTATCGCGGTTGACGTCGCGTACTTGCGCAATCTCGGTGAGGAGTTCGCGCGTGAGGTCGCACGAATCGAACAAGAGGCCTTCGCCGCCGTCGGTCACGAGTTCGGTCTGAATTCTCCGAAGCAGCTCCAATCGCTCCTGTTCGAGGAGCTGAAGCTCCCCCGCGGGCGCCGGACCGGGACCGGCTTCTCGACCGACGCGACGGTGCTCGAAGAGCTTCGTGGGGCGCACCCGGTGATCGACAAGATCCTCGAGTACCGCGAGATCGAAAAGCTGCGGTCGACATACGCGGAGGGCCTCGGTGGGCGCGGCGACCCCGAAACACGGCGCGTGCACACGACATTCGACCAGACCGTCGCCGCGACCGGGCGGCTTTCGAGCCGCGCCCCGAATCTGCAGAACATCCCGATACGCACGCCGCTCGGCCGTCGCATCCGCCGCGCGTTCGTCGCGGGCTCGGCGGACCGGGTCCTCGTCGCCGCGGATTATTCGCAGATCGAGCTGCGCGTCCTCGCGCACGTGTCGCAGGATCCCGCGCTTCTGGACGCGTTCCGCTCCGGTGCCGACATCCACCGACGCACCGCCGCGGCGGGGTTCGGCGTTGCTGAAAGCGCCGTGACGCGGGAGCAGCGCGATGTAGCGAAGATGCTCAACTTCGGGATCATCTACGGGATGAGCGACTTTGGCCTCGCGTGGCGGATGCAGATGCCGCGCGAAGAGGCGCAGCGCTTTATCGACGAGTACTTCAAGCGCTACGGCCAGGTCCGCCGGTACGTGCTCGAGACGAAAGCGTTCTGCGTCGAGCAGGGCTACGTCGAGACACTCCTCGGGCGGCGCCGCTACATCCCGGACATGACGAGCCGCGTGAATGCGGTGCGCAACGCGGCGGAGCGCATGGCGATCAACATGCCAATCCAGGGCACGGCCGCGGACATCATGAAAATCGCGATGGCGCGCGTGCACCGCGCGCTGCACGAGAGCGACCTCCACGCGCGCGTCCTCCTGCAGGTGCACGATGAGCTCGTCGCCGAGGTGCCGCGGCTCGAGGTCGAGCGGATGGCGCGACTCCTCGGCGACGAGATGAGCGGGGCGTACGAGCTCGACGTGCCCCTCATCGTGGACGTCCGCGCCGGACCGAACTGGGACGAGATGCAGCGACTCGAAGTCCCCGCCACCGCCAATGCCTGAGCTACCCGAGGTCGAGACCATCGCGCGCCAGCTCCGCGGGCTCGTCGTCGATCGCACGATCAGCGAATTCGAGTCGCGGTGGGTCCGCCTCACCGAGCCGGAGCCGGCCGAGGTGGTGAGCGCGCGGCTGCGCGGGCGCCGCATCAGCGACGTGCGGCGCCGCGGCAAGTTCGTGGTGTTCGATCTCGACGGCGGCGAGGCACTCGTCGTCTCACTCCGCATGACCGGCAAGCTTCTGTACGGAGTGGCCGACGTCGATGAGCGCTACATCCGCGGGGAGATTCGTTTCGAGGACGGGACCGCGATGCGCTTCTCCGACACGCGCAAGTTCGGACGCATGGCGGTCATCGATGCGGCGACGCTCGATGGGAACGGGGACGTTCGCCGTCCGAGGATGCCGCTGCATGCGTCGCTCGGGCAGGAGCCTCTCGCGCGTGGCTTCACGGTGGCGTGGCTACGCGCGCTCTTGCGCCGCCGCCCTCGTGCGGCGATCAAGGTGCTGCTCCTCGATCAACGCGCGATCGCGGGCATCGGAAACATCTACGCGATCGAGGCACTCTGGCGCGCGCGAGTCCACCCCCTTCGGAAAGCGGGCACGCTGCGCGCCGAAGAGATCGCGCGGCTGCACGAGGCGATCCGCTGGGCGCTCCGCAAGGGGATCCGCCTCGGCGGTGCGTCACCGAGCGATTACGTCGACGCGCGCGGGAACAAGGGACGGATGCAGCGCGAGTTCCAGGTCTACCAGCGCGCAGGCGAGCCGTGTCCGCGCTGCGGTCGCGCGATCGTGCGCACGGTCGTCGGCGGCCGCGGCACTTTCCATTGCCCGCGCTGCCAGCGGGCGCCCCGACCATGAGCGTCCTTTCCGTCCAGGCGGTCGCCAAGCGCTTTGGCGAGCGGCTCGTTTTCAGCGAGGTGTCCTTCCGGCTCGCGCACGGTGACCGTGTCGGTCTCGTGGGGCCGAACGGGGTGGGGAAGACCACCCTGCTGCGCGTCGCCGCGGGCTTCGACTCCGCTGATGCGGGAAACGTCGCTCTCGCTCGCGGGACACGCATTGGCTTCATGGAGCAGGAGGTGCTCACCGAAGCGACCGGGACGGTCGAAGAGCATGCGCTCGGAGCGGCGGCGCATCTGCGCGAGCTCGAGGCTGAGATGCATGAGCTCGAGCCGCGTCTCGGAAGCGGTGACGAGGACCTCCTCGAACGATATTCCGAGGCGCAACACCAGTTCGAGCACGCCGGCGGCTATGACTTCGAAGCAACCGTCGGGAGGGTCCTCGGAGGGCTCGGCCTCGACGCGCTCCGTGACCGTGAGGTCGCCACGCTCTCCGGTGGCGAGCGAACGCGCCTCGCACTCGCGCGCCTTCTGCTAGACGACCCCGACCTATTGTTGCTCGACGAGCCGACGAACCATCTCGACGTCGCCGCGCTCGAATGGCTGGAGCGGTTCCTTATCGAGCAGGACGAGACGATCCTCGTGAGCAGTCACGACCGTTGGTTCCTCGATCGCGTCACAGGCCGCACGCTCTCGTTCGAGAAAGGCACGGTCGTCGAGTACCGCGGGGGCTACTCGTCGTACGCGCGCCAGCGCGCGGCACGCGAGGCGGCAACGGAAAAGGCGGCGGCGCGCCAGGCCGTCGAGATCGAGCGCACCGAAGAGTTCATCCGCCGTTACGGCGCGGGGCAGCGTTCCAAAGAAGCGCGCGGTAGGGGTAAGAAGCTCGCTCGCGTCGAACGCATCGAAGCGCCGGAGCGCGCGCAGAAGCACGGCTGGCGTCTCGAGGCCGCACATCTGGCCGGAGACACGGTCGTGCAGACAACGCCACTCGCGGTCGGGTACAGCGAGCCGCTCGTCCGCACCGGGATGCTCCGCGTCGCTCGCGACGCACGCATAGCGGTCGTCGGTCCGAACGGGGCCGGGAAGACCACGCTCGTGCGCACGCTCGTCGGCGACCTCGCCGCGCTGGAAGGGTACGTGCAGTCGGCACCCACGGCGCGGGTCGCGTTCCTCGCGCAGGCGCAGCTGGAGTTGACCGGCGACGATACGGTCCTCGACACCATGAAAGTCGCGAGCGGAATGACCGACGCGGAAGCTCGCGACCATCTCGCGCGTTTCCTTTTCAGAGGGGACGACGTGTTCAAGAGTGTCGGAGTGCTCTCAGGCGGCGAGAGAAGTCGCCTCGCGTTGGCGCGTCTCGCCGCGCTACACGCAAATCTTCTCGTGTTGGACGAACCAACCAACCACCTCGATCTTCTCGCTCGCGAACAACTCGAATTAGTTCTCCAAAACTTCGAGGGAGCCCTGCTCTTCGTCTCGCACGACCGTTACTTCATCGACAAACTCGCTACAGAGATCTGGCCAATAGAGCAGGGCGTGCTGAAGCGATTCGAAGGGAACTGGTCCGGCCTCCAGCGCCTGCGGGCTTTGGGTACGGAACTTCCGATGCCTGAGCTGCAGGCCGCGGGTGGCACCGGCGAGCGGGTTGTGCGCGAGCCGCGGGTGCCCCGGGGCCCCAGTCCCGCGACCGCTCCGCGGTCGCGGAAAACTGGGGAGGGTGCGGCGAGCGCGCAGCCCCGAGCCGGTGACAGGACCCGCGGCGACAAGCTCAGAAGCAACGCGAAGGCGTCGCCCCTTCGGAGAGTCAGCGGCATGCGGGCGCTGGAGGCAAGGATCGGTGCGATGGAGCTTCAGCTCCGCCAGCTCTCCGACAAAGTGAGCCAGATCGCGCAGAGCGGGAATTACATGGAGACGCGGCGTGTCGGCGAAGAGTACGCGTCGCTCGAACGCGATCTGAGGACTCTGTATGACGAGTGGGCGAAGGAGAGCGAGAAGAGCGAGTGACAGCGTTCGTCGTGGGACTCACTGGGCCGATGGGGGCGGGGAAGTCGATGGTCGCAGCGATGCTGCGGGAGCTCGGCGCGAAGGTGCTCGACGCCGACGCGCTCGTGCACGACGAGCAGCTTCGCGGAACCGTTGGCTACAGCGCGATCGTGCAGACCTTCGGGACAAAGGTGTTGGGCGAGGACAAGGAGGTCGATCGCTCGAAGCTCGCGGCCGAGGTGTTCGGCGATCCCGCGAAGCTCCGCCGTCTCGAGCAGATCCTCCATCCGCGAGTGATCGCCCGCGTGCTCGAAGCGCGCTCGATGCTGCCGGATGACGCGGTGCTCGTGGTCGAGGCCATCAAGCTGCTCGACGGCGAGCTACGCAAGGCGTCCGACCGCATCTGGGTCGTCGTGGCCCCGCACAAGCTGATGCTCGAGCGGCTCGCCTTACGCGGGATCGGTGAGCGCGAGGCGGAGCTCCGCCTCGCGCAGCAGCTCACCGAGGACCAGTTCCGGGCAGCCGCGGATGTCGTCATCGTGAACGACGGCGACCGCGAACGGACGCGCGAGCGTGTGCGTGACGCCTGGCTAGAGGTCCGCCGAGCTAGGGCGTGATCTTCTGCGGGATGTAGATCTTCCAGTCAGGCTGGATGTTCGAGAAGCTCGCGCCTACCGTCCCCGTCGCGCGCTCGTCTTTCGGTGCGCGCAGCAGGAGTTGGACGACGCCGCCCGATGCCTGCATGTAGCCGATGCGCTCGGCCGTCGTGGCGTCGGTGCGGATCACGTAGACGGCGACGTTCCGCATGAGGATCGGCACGCGCTCGAGGACGATGCGCGCAGATGCGTCGGTCGAGTTCACGGCGGGGTTCGGGTTCTTGAAGAGCTTGTCCGGGCTTATGTTCATCGTGAACAGGACGTCGACGATGTCACCCGGCTGGATGCTACCGCCGGCGGCCTGAGCGTCGGCCACTGTGATCGACATCGCGCGGTAGCTCGGCGAATTTGCCAGGGGCGCGCCGTCGGCCCCGAGGGAGGCGGCCGGAAACACGACGAAGACCTGACCGTTCGCGCCGCCCAGCTTGGTCGGAAGGATCGGCTCACCTACGGAGATCGAGGTGATCGTGATCCGCCCCACGACGTCCTCGGACCTCGTGAGGGCGGCCGGGGGAACGACCTCGGTGTTCATCTTGACGAGCTTGAGGTCCGCCGCGGTGATCTGCGTCTTCGGCGGGATCTCCCGAGCGGCGACCACGATGCTCGAGGTCGGGATCGGCGCGGGGGCTTCGGATTTGGCCGTGTTGGCGACGAAGAAGGTCGTCGCTCCGGCTCCGACAGCGAACAAGAGTCCAACAATCAGCACCAGCCGGGCGCGGCGTCGGGATCGATCTTCCACTATTACCTTCCTCTACGGCCCTTTTGTATGCGGTATGGGTCGGCGGCGACTGTAGCAACGGCTTACAACTGAACGGGACTCAAACCGGTGTTGATGCGCGACAATGGGAGCAGCTGCGGGCGGCAATTTCGTACCAGAACGCCTGTTCTAGAATGAGGCACTCATGCCCCATGGCGAGACGCTCCAGGTCCCACTCGACCGACCGGCCGCGAAGGCGCCCTTCCGGCTTGTTTTGCCTTGGGATCTCGCCGGCGACCAGCCCACCGCGGCGGCTGGCCTCACAAACGCGCTTACAGGGGGCGAGCGTCACGTAACGCTTCGCGGTGTCACCGGTTCGGGCAAGACGGTGACGATGGCGAAGGTCATCGCCGATGCCGGGCGGCCGACCCTCGTGCTCGCCCACAACAAGACGCTCGCCGCGCAGCTTTATGGAGAGTTCAAGGAGTTCTTCCCCGAGAACGCGGTCCAGTACTTCGTCTCCTACTACGACTACTACCAGCCCGAGGCGTACATCGCGCGGAGCGACACGTACATCGAGAAGGACAGCTCGCGCAACGAAGAGATCGACCGGATGCGCCACTCGGCGACGCGGTCGTTGTTCGAGCGGCGCGACGTGATCATCGTCGCTTCGGTCTCGTGCATCTACGGCCTCGGTGCACCGGTGGACTACGGTGCGGTGACCGTCCGATTGAAGAAGGGCGAGCGCGTCCGGCGCGACACCGTGCTCCGGCATCTCGTCGACATCCAGTACGAGCGCACGAACACCGATCTCGTGCGGGGCAAGTTCCGGGTCCGTGGCGACACGCTCGAGGTCCAGCCCGCGTATGAGGAGCTCGCCGTTCGCGTGGAGTTCTTCGGCGACGACGTGGAGCGGATCACCGAGCTCGATCCCCTGACCGGCGAGGTCCTCGCGGAGCGCGACAGGATCGACATCTATCCGGCCCGGCACTTCGTAACGCCTCGCGAGAAGCTCCTTGAGGCGATCAAGGACATCGAGGCCGAGCTCACAGACCGCCTGAAGGAGCTCGAGGACGCGGGCCGGCTACTCGAGGCGCAGCGGCTGCGGCAGCGGACCAACTTCGATCTCGAGATGCTGCGCGAAACCGGGACGTGCGCGGGTGTCGAGAACTACTCGCGTCACCTCGCGCGCCGGCCCGCCGGAAGCCGGCCGTGGACCCTTCTCGATTACTTCCCGCCGGACTTCCTCGCGTTCGTCGACGAGTCCCACATCTCGATGCCGCAGGTGCGCGGAATGTACTTCGGCGACCGCTCGCGAAAGGAAATCCTCGTCGACTACGGCTTCCGGCTCCCGAGCGCCCTCGACAACCGGCCGCTCACGTTCGCGGAGTTCGAGCAGCGCCTCGATCAGGCCATTTACGTATCCGCGACGCCTGGGCCGTACGAGCTCGAGCATTCCACCCACGTCGTCGAGCAGATCATCCGGCCGACCGGCCTCATCGATCCGCAGATCGAGGTGCGCAAGACCGAGGGGCAGATCGACGATCTCCTCGCCGAGCTCAACCTGCGCGTCGAGAGGGGCCAGCGCGCGATCGTCACGACCCTCACCAAGAAGATGGCCGAGGATCTCGCCGACTACCTCCGCGAGATGGGTGTCAAAGTGCAGTACCTGCACTCGGAGATCGAGACGCTGCAGCGCGTCGAGATCCTCCGCGACCTTCGCCTCGGCGTGTACGACGTGGTCGTCGGGGTCAACCTCCTCCGCGAAGGCATCGACCTTCCCGAGGTCACCCTCGTGGCGATCCTCGACGCGGACAAAGAGGGCTATCTGCGGTCGGAGGGTTCGCTGATCCAGGTGATCGGACGGGCCGCCCGCCACGTTGAGGGCCGCGTGATCATGTACGCCGACCGCGTGACCGCGTCGATGAAAGCCGCGATGGACGAGACGGATCGTCGCCGCGAGATCCAGGTCGCATACAACACGGAACACGGAATCGACCCGCAGACCATCGTCAAAGCGATCCGCGACATCGGCCTCCGACTGCGTGACGTCGCCGATGTCGAGGGCGTCAACGAGAAAGCTCGACGACCGCTAGCTGCCGGCTCCTTGCCGAAGGACGAGCTCCTGCGTCTCATCAAGGATCTCGAGGGCCAGATGAAGCGGGCCGCCAAGGACCTCGAGTTCGAAAAGGCAGCCTTGCTTCGCGACGAAGTCGTCGAGCTCCGCGGTCTCATGGTGCTCGAGCA
>WNGL01004725.1_pt1 | contig 19145 bp, 13 predicted proteins | sample 5400591 | NCBI WGS metagenome assembly WNGL01 (sample SAMN13153377, study PRJNA577476) | soil metagenome | isolation source: 80 cm soil or saprolite under Garry oak tree replicate 1 | place: USA:California | collected 2016-06-15 | reverse complement strand
ATGGATGCGTCATTGATACCTCAAATCCGATGGACGAATCCTTAGCCAGGGTAATGCGTTCCATCCACGACCTGGACCGCCAGCATATACACAGTTCGATAGATTGATTGAGAGACCCTCTTATAATGAAAGTGCTACTACTTCTTCGAGTCAGTAGCATTCTGAGCAGTAACACATAGACACGGTGCTTCGTCACCATTTGGAAAGGATCTATTTCACATGGCAAAAACAGTAGCAGATGTCGAGAAGAAAATTGGCATCATGGACGAGACAGAAGAGGCTCACAAAGGTCTCGACAAGAAATTCTGGGTCTTCGCCCCATTAGCCCTGGCGACCGTCGCCTGCTGTGCTTTCCTGGTCGTGCGTCGCCGACTTGGAGAGCATAAAGATATTTAACCGGGAAAACACCGAGTTTCTCAAGCAGCTTGTAAAAGAGGGAGGTCCACCATGATTGGGATGCCTCCCTCTTTTATGATCTGGCTCAACGATGCGATATGCTGCAACCCCGCTGTACGAGCTACACGGATACAGCCTCCATTTCCCCTATCCTCTCGCGTCTATACTCTTGGACAGATCGAATAAGTCTGCTATAATGAGCGGCGTAAATCATTTTTACACGCCTGGTAAAAGTTCACTGTGTATTGATGAATCAGATCATAGTGACACTCGTTGCTCAATACTAAAATAAACCGAGAGCTTCATTGAACTTACTTAAAGGTATAACGGAGGATAGACCTATGGCCCTACAAACGCAGGACCCACCACAAGCGAAACGTTCCGGTATCAGGAGAGGCTTTACCCTGATAACTGCCATAGTCTGTTTCGGCTTACTGGGATACTTGCTTTTCCAGATCGTTCATCAATTCGTTGTCCCTCCACCGCCTCACCGGCTCATACTCCTCCAGGATGTTCCGCTGCCCAGTGGCATGCCTTTACTGTCCAATGGGTCGCCTAATCGTACAGAGGAACAATCACTGGCTAAAGGTACTGACCTAAGGGCCCTGGCCCCTGGTGTGCAGGAAAATCTTGATGGATTTGACTTCCAGGCCTATGATCCAGGCCTCCATCTCCTGTTTGTTGCCCATACCGGGCCAAATCCCGACTTCGTGCCCGGCTTTGATCCTAGGCTTGATGCGCCATTTGATGGACATATTATTGTTTTTAATACGCAGTTGAACAAGGTCGTCGAGCGTATCGCTGTTCCCCAGGTTGCAGGTATGATATACGTAAACGATCCCTCACACGGCCTGGATAAAGTCTTTGCTGCCGATGCGCAAGACAGTTATATCGCTGTCATCGATCCCCATACCCTCAAGGTTACCTCCACGATCCAGCTCCAGGACAACGAAAGTCCTGATGCTATGGTTTATGACCCGACTGATGGAAGATTGTTTGTCTCCGACCCAGGCACTGCGATTAGTCCGATCACTCCAGAAAATCCAAAAGGGGATAATAACACGGATAGGAATAATGAGAACATCGCGGTGATAGACGCCGTCCATGATATGCTGATGATGCCGCCGTATATCAATTTAGGCAACATAGATCTCCTACCCGGGGAGAATGTTCGCCCTACAGATAGGCTACCGAGTCCGGGCCATGCTGGAAAATTCATCCCTAAATTTGGCCATGACGTAGGGCACGACCAATACTACAATGGATTCATCTACGTGACTTCCCAGGTCCTGCCGGATGCTAATAATATGGATCCATTTTTCCTGCCGCCTGCCGGTACAGGAGAATTGTTCCAGATCAATGCGGCGAATTTGCAAATTGTCAACGAGATAGATCTGCCGGTCACGTGTAGTACCCCCCACGGTTTCGCAATCGATGCCTCGCAGCATACCGGGTACATTGCCTGCACCGATGCTGCTTCCAGCAATTCTAATCGTAACCTCTTCGAGAATCTGGTGAGAGTTGATCTTGGCGATCCTGCGGCTATGAAGGTGATCCCGACTGATCCCAAGCAAACGAGGTTGCTGGGCGGACCTGATATCGTCAGGATAGATCAAGATCCCAAATCAAATATAGATGTCCTGTTTGTGGCCTGTAAGGGGGGCATTTCCATCTTTGATATAACACCGAATAAATTTCGCAAAATCAGCGATGAAATCATTGGAAAAGGGACACACACCCTCGCCGTCGACCCGGCGACGCAGACCGTGTACCTGCCAATTGTTATTGGGGGGAGACCTGTCCTGAGAATTGCCAGGTATGATCCCAATGGACAATGAAGCTTCTAAAGGGGAAGCTGTTACAGAGACACCTGGTATGTGTGCATACCAGGTGCCGCTTTCGTTATGAGCGTCTTCTGGCTGGGTAGGGGGATGGGCCAGAGAGATGTAGTGACGCCCCTTGCGGGCGTCAAATCCCCATCAACCTGACAAAAGCCCACAAAATGAGACCAGGGCCTGGAGACACCCGGACCCTGGTACTGATCACAGCTCCTTGTTCACCTATGATGTTACAAACTGCAACACGGCAGTAGGGGAGACATGAATACGGTCACCGTTGTTGAGCACCAGCCGGTCGACGCGCTGGCCGCGATAGATCAGTCCGTTGAGACTTTCCGCGTCCTCGATGACCCATGTGCCGTTCTCCTCGTGTATTTTGGCGTGCAGGCGTGAGACACGTTGGGAAGGCACCTGCACATCGTTCGACGAAAGGCGCCCGACAGTTAGAAAAGGCTTGTTCAATGCACGTTCACCGATCACCTTGCCATCAACTTCGATCAGCACACGCGCTCTCTGAGGTGCAACAGGGACTGCGACACGCTGTGGCTGTTGCCGCCCATTGCCATCCGGTCTTCCCTTAGGATAAACGGGTTGTGACGGTTGGACAGCAGGTGATACTGGCAATGGCCAGTTTTGCCCTGCCGGAGGAGGCACGGGCGAAGCCGGGATAACGGGTGGACGGGGCGGTTGTACCGGTGCCTGTTGCACGTAGCGCTGATCGTAGATCTCCAGGGGCACAAAGGCCGAACGGACCATAGATTGCTCTGCGGCCTTCTCCAGGTTGTAGCGATTCTGCTCATTCAGCAGTCCTGCGAATACTCCACCCCTGCGTTTCAACTCCTGGAACGTTCCCTGCTCGGCGATCTGCCCATTCTTGAGGACGATGATCTCTTCCACGTTGCCGAGCGTGCTGAGGCGGTGCGAGATCATGATAACGGTGCGGCCAACAATCAATTTTTCCAGCGCGTGCAGCACCTCGGCCTCGGATTCAACGTCCAGGGCGGCGGTAGGCTCATCGAGTATGAGGATGGGCGCATCGCGCAGAATGGCGCGGGCGATGGCCATGCGCTGGCGCTGCCCGCCCGACAGATTCTTGCCCTGCTCGCGTATCTCACCATCGTATCCGCCGAGGTCTTTGATGATGGTTTCGTGGATGTTGGCCTTTTTCGCCGCCTCGATCACTTCGTACAGGGGCGCGCCCGGTTTGCCAATGGCAATATTCTCAGCAACCGTACCCTCAAACAGCACCGAGTCCTGTAGCACCATGCTCACATTCTGGCGTAAGACGGTGAGTGGGTACGCGCGGTTGTCAACGCCGTCAACCTTCACCGCTCCTTGCTGGATTTCATAGAAGCGTGGGATGAGTTTCACCAGCGTTGTTTTACCGCCTCCAGAAAGACCCACGAGCGCAACCTTTTTCCCGGCAGGAATGTGCAGGTTCATCCCTTTGAGTACTGCTTGCTCCCGGTTATAGCCAAAGACGACGTTCTCAAAGCGAATATCGCCGCGTAGTTTGGTAGGCCCGTTGTAGGGAACCTGGCTCTCCAGCACTTCAGGGGCCTGGTCCAGCACTTCCTGGATGCGTTCCGCGCCAGACCCCGCGGTACTGAAAAGGGTCGCGAGCTTGGAAAGGTCGCGTATAGGCTGGTAAAGCAGCTTGAGGAAGGTGAGGAACAAGATCAGCGTGCCAATGTCCACGCTCAAAGCTGGAATGGTGATAAAGCCCAGGCTGAAGTTGTTATTATTAGCGACTATGCCGCCTACACCGAGCACTGCCGCGGTACCCAGGATTACCAGCAGGGAGACGATAGGGGCGAATTGCGCCGCCAGGCCGCCCGCGCGCAAGCCTGCCCGGCGGTTCTTATCGACGTGCTCGCCAAAGCGCAGGGCTTCCTTCTCCTCGCGCGTGAATACCTTGATGACGGTGAGGGCGTTGATATCTTCTGTCGCGACATCCGAAACCTGGCCCGTCGCCTTGGCCGCCTTCTTCGCGGCAGCTTTGATACTCTTCGTATAGCCAAGAGTGATCATGAACAGCGCGGGTACAATGGTCAGCGCGATCACGGTATACTGCGGGCTAAGCAATAGCATGACCGACGCAATCCCTGCCAGGGTCAAAACGGCTGCCAGCAGGTCTACCAGGCCATCGGTGACCAGTTTCTCAATATCGGAGATGTTGCCGGTGATGCGCTGCACAAGATCGCCCTTCTTCTGTTTACCGTGCCAGTCGAGCGATAAGCGTTGTAAATGTTCAAACAACTGGTTGCGCAGCCTGGCCGTCAGGTTTTGCGCGATATAGGCCGCGATGTACAGGTCCAGGTAGGCCAGGAACGCGCTTAATGAACCGAAGACGATCAGCAGTAATATCGAAAACACGATCACGCCATTGACGCTGTGATGAGTGAAGACTGGCGGGGGGGGGTTCGTGTCGGAAGGTGAAACGGGACACGGTGCTATTGGCGGCGTCTGATTTGGTCCTCCTGGAGTTAATGGAGCGAGCGACGGGTCAAACAGGGGAATGTCAAATTTATCGAGAATCGGATTGAGAAACGAGAAATGGGAATCAAAGGTGCAGGCCGGGTCATTCCCCGAATTGCTCACCTTACTGGGAATAAATTTCAGCGGAAACGCGGCAGCGATATCGCTGCCAACCTGCAAGATGGTCACAAATATCGCCAACACGACCAGTAAGCGATATCCTTTCAGGTTGCGAAATAGAAACTTGAATACTAACATTACACACTCCTGAACTGCCCTATAGACAGGCGGCTATCTCGTGAAGCATGGCCGACAACTCTTTTGGCCTTGGACTATTGAGACGATTGACGCGGCGCGTGGCGATTTTGAAGAGGAGCGCGGCTTCATAGAGCCGCGAACGCTCGATGATCCCCTCAATGACGGCCTGTTCCGTGCCAAGCTCACGCATGGCCTGGCTATAGGTGGTCGTGAAGACTTCTGCCGCCGCCTCGAACCATGCGCGCATGCCGGGGCGTGCATACCACAAGCCACTGGGGCGCAGGTAGGCCAGGAAGTAGCCCACATCCAGCGCGGCATCCGCCAGGCAAAAGCCATCAAAATCGACGACGAATACCTGGTGGCTGTGGAAGAGCAGCTGGCTGGACTTAAACCCGCCGTGCGCTGGCCGGTAGCTGTCCGGCTGGAGTGCTTCCAGGCGCGATGCGAGCTGCTGCGCCAGTTGCTGAACTTCTTCCGCCTGCGCTGGATTGTGCCTGGCGATGAGCGCGGCGCGGTCGCGCGCGCGTTTTGCTTCTTTTGCCCCCGTGCGCGGCGTCTTTTCGTCCGGGTGTACCGCGCTGGTGTGCAGGCGCGCAAGGGCAACCGCCGTCAACCGCAGTTCCTCCACGGGAATGGCCATGTTGATAATCTCGCCCCCGCGCCCTCGCTCCATCCTGGGCTGCAGGGCGCGTGTGCCCGTCAACATGCGCTGGCCAGGTTCCGCGGGCTGCACCGCCTCATTAAAGGTCAGGCCCAGTTCTTTGACGATACCAAGTGGGCGCGGAAGGAGCGGCGTGCGATACACCTGTCCTGCCGTCTCACTGCCGGACCTTGCTAGCTGCTCGTCATAGAGGCGCTGTTGCAGGGCCTGCACACTGCGAGCCTGCTCCGGGTCAGCGTAAACCTTCCCGAATAGGGTGACGTTGCGAATAGCGCCACCGTTAGCCTCGCTGTCCTCGAGTAAAACGTGATAGCGAATGACGCAGCGATTGGAGGGTTTATAGCGTACAGGTTCCGCCTTGATATGCATGATGTGCGCGTCACGATTTCCAGGTTGTGTGTGTATCGCCCTCTCTATCGCCTCAAACACCTGGCTCTGTGACATGTCACAACTCGCGGCGAGGGCAGGCAGACCACTGTCGGCAGGAAATGCCTGTACAGACAGGCCGATATCGTCGGCTCGCAGCACCCCCGACGGTTGCACCTCCAGGGGAGTCTGCCGCGTCTGAGTTTCATTAAAGCGTATCTGCGCCCCTGCCAGCGCCTCTTCATCCAGTGTCAGGCTGACAGAGCGGTTGGGATCGTGGGCGTGTTCAAGATCGCGATTCCCCAGTTCGTCTACGGCATAAATCACCGCCAGCCCGCGTGCTGGTTTACGCCGCAGATAGCGCACAAACAACCCTGGTGTCTGCTGTGACTCTGGCAGGAGCTGGCGCTGAGCGCGCTCAAAAAGCTGGATCACAATGCCTGGTAGATCTGAAATCGTTACACTGGCATTCGTTAACTGGTCACTCATACTAGCGTATTCCTTTCCCCTGCCAGTTTTTCCACCAGGGCGACCAGCGCGCGGTCCGCGCCGGGAACGCCGCGAAAACCTGGAAAACCATTGACATCTACAATCACCGGCCCCTTATCTGTTACCAGCAGATCGACACCGTAGAGCCGCATATTGAAAACGCGCCCAATTTCTAAGGTGATAAACGCCCAATCGCCCGGTAATTCGTCTGGCGCGATCTGGTGGTCTTCTTTCGGCGCGTTCGGCTCCAATGGCGTGCGGCGGCGTGCCGCGAATAGCTGCTGGTCGATCACCCACAGCTTGATATCCCAGCCATCGCTCTTCGCATATTCCTGCAGCACGATTGGCTCCTTGCTCCAATTGACCGCGAGCGCCTCCAATTGTGCGTGGTCGCGCACGAAGTCCACCAGGTCCCCACGATGGCTGAAGTGGCTTTTGATGATCACCGGATAGCTCAAGGTCGCTAAAAAGGGGGAATCCGCTAACAACTGCTCCAGGGTCGCGAAATGCCAGGTGTGCGGCCAGGGGAGATGAGCTTCGTGCATGCGCTGTGCCATCAGTACGCGGTCCTGGCATGCTACCGACGACGCCCAGCTATTGACCACCAGCGCCCCTTTTTGTTCCAGCGCGTGCGCTACTTCCAACGCCTGTGGAGCATGTGATTTCAGCAGGTAGAGGTCGGCGAGCGTGTGTCGCTCTTCTTCACTGATGGCCTGCGCGCCTGTAAGCGTGCGCACATCCAACAAGCGTATGGTGTGTGTCGCGCTCAATTGCTGCAATGCTACCGCGATAACCGGGTGATGCGGTGTTTCCGGGTTATCCATTATCAGGCAGATATGCATGGCGTAACTCCTTCTCTACTCGCGCGTACATGCCGCGAGATCTCCCTGTATCTTCTCATCAAGCGGATTCGGCGCTGTTTGCGTTTGTAACGCCTGCTGCGCTTTTTTCCGCAGCAACGTCTCACGGTGGCGACGGCTGCGCTCAATGAGCGCGGCGCGCTGCAATTCCGCGCGTTTCGCCGCGTGCAGAACGTATTCCGAGACGCGCACGACTGCGCGGGGAACGCCCCCAAAACTGGGGAAGTCGTTGATATCCAGGATCGCTGGCCCTTGCGGTGTATCAACTACGTCCAGCCCGTAGATATCCAATCCAAAAATCTTGCCGACCTGCAGCGCGAGTTTGCGCACCTGTGGCGTCAATGGGACAAAACGCTCTTTCATCTCTGCGTGTAGCGGGGATTTTTTCGCGATGGCCGCGTACACTTCATTTCCGGTTACGTAGACTTTGATATCGAAGCCGGTATTTTCCGCGTATCGCTGTGCCAGAAAGAAACTGTCATTGGCCTCAGCAATTTCTAAAGCCTCCAAATCAGCCGGACTGTCCAGCCGATAAATCCCCTTACAGGAACTTCCATTGCTCGGCTTTACCACGAGAGGATAGTTCTCTAGGGGTATCTGGTGTAACAGGCGTGGATGAGAGACGAAATAGGTTGGTGGGATGGGCAATCCGTGGGCGCGCGCGAAGGCCACCGCTATCGCCTTGTCTCGCACCAGGTGAATAGCGCGGGAGTTGTTAATCGTGGGGATGCCAACAGCTTCTGCCGCCTCCAAAATACTCATGCCCGGTCCATCTGCCAGCGATTTGAGCACATAGGCATCGTAGCCCCGTTGCTCAAGGTCGGTTAAACAAGTGACGGCTGTTTGTGGCTCTAACAGGTCAACGTCGTGTCCCCATTGATGTAGCTGGTCCGCGATCACTAGAGGCATGGCATCATTACGATACTGCTCCTCGACAATAAAGCAAAAGCGCATGGTCACCTCTTCCAGAAGTACGAAATTATTGCTTTAAGTATAGCAGCTTTAAGGCGTTATGGCTGTTTACTGAGTCACTCACACGATGTGCAATAGGCTATAGAACATTAACGGAAGATTAAAAGCACTATAACACATCCGCCGCCACTTGGGAAGTAATGAAATATTCTGAACTCCCATTGCTTGTTGAAAAATCTTGCAGCATGGTATACTTAATGGTTGTGGGTGCGTTGTACGTGTGAGGAGTTTCTCTTTGCTCACCTGGATGTCCAGGAACCTCCACAGAGAACCAATCCGCTCAAGATGACGAGAACCAGAGCAAACAACTTTCTCTACAGAGACACTCTCTTTAGGTAGATACATACCGGCGCTTGCCTATTCTGGGGAACGTTTTCTCTACACACCGTTGGCACTGGCATCACACAAGAAGTGGGAGGGAAGATAGTGAGCAGGTACACATTGGATCTCTCGTGGCAAATGACCGGCCATGAGAAGATGCTACAAGCACAGCTGAAAGCCAGTTACGACGAGCAAGAAATCTTAGTGCAGGCCTTGACTGCTACAGCCCTGGCACATGATTGGGAGATGGGGATGCACGGGCAGCGGGTTGCAGACTTAGCTTCGGCAATGGCACACACGTTACAGCCACCGGAAGAACCATCTTTGGTGAGGATGGCAGCACTCCTGCATGATATTGGTAAAATTGGTATTCCTGAGGCCATTCTGCAGAAACCAGCCCCATTGACGGAAGAAGAGCGGCAGATCATGCGGCGGCATCCAGAAATCGGTTATCATATCCTTGACCAGATCGGTGGGGCCTTTGAGCGCCTGGCTCACATCGTGGTGGCCCATCACGAACGTTGGGATGGACGCGGCTACCCATACGGTTTAGCGAAAACGGCTATTCCTTTTATCGCTCGTGTGCTCGCCGTGGTGGACTCCTTTGACGCGATGACCTCGCCTAGACCGTATCGTCAGGTGCCACTCACTGTGAGTGAGGCAAAGTCAGAGTTACGACGAGGTGCAGGGAGCCAATTTGATCCGTGTATTGTCGGGGCTTTTTTAGCGATGTTGGAGGAGCGAGAGCAGATGCAGTGAGAATAGCGGCAACATGCAGGGGGACTCCTTTCACCGCACACGCCTGTCTATGGTCTCTTCGCTGCGTACAGGCTCGTGGGGATTTGGCAGATCGGCGGGTGCCAGGTTGCCCATAATCACCGGCTCCTGCCGCAGAATCTGATCGCGCCGCATGGGTTGCGTCTCTTGCTTTTCAAGGGAGAGCCGCGCATCCAGCTCTTCCAACAAATGAGCAATATCGGGGCGAAGCTTGCGGTTCTCCTGCGGTATGCGTGTCCACTGCGCCAGGGCAGCCGGGTAGTAGCCAGCGCGATAGCAGTACAGGCCGAGCATGGCGCGGGCATCGTAGATATTCATACGCTGCCAGAGGGCAAGCTCCTCGGCAGGTGTTTCAATGACATCTTCATTGGCCTCGATGATCTCAACAAGATGATAGAGCCGCATACCCAGCAGGCGGAAAGGATAGCCATAGTACAGCGCCAGCCTGCGGCGGCGTGTGCGTTCAGCAGGGTGCTTGCCCACGAAATACCGGCGCGTATAGGAGCCGCTGGACCAGATGAACCATGCCAGGATGATGACCAGACCACGGCCAAGGTAGCGCTCCCAGGTTTCAGGCGCGAAGACGGACAGTACGCCCAGCGAGGCGAAGCAGGCGCCAAGGGCCCAGGCTCCATAGACCAGGCGGCAGCGATCCCACCCCAGCAAATCAAAATGGTGGTGCAGTGGTGTTGCCAGAAATGGCAATGGAAACTCCGTATGTGGCACAAACTCGCGCTGGCTGATAAAGCGCAGCACTTGCAGATTGTTGCGGAAGAAACGGGTCATGACCTTGGCTGAGATCAGCGCGGAAAGGCCTTCGAGCACGAATACTCCCCCGATCATGAGCAGCAGAATTTCGTTGCGTGACAAAATAGCGACCATCGCCAGAATGCCGCCCAGGCTTAATGCACCGCTGTCGCCCATGATAATTTTCGCGCGTCTGCGCGCGCTGCCGCGCCGCGCCGCCCACGATGAAGGCCAGTTCAGCGGCAGATACCCCAGCACGCTGCCCGCGCAGAGCAGCGCCAGGATTTCCAGAACGATGCCTTCGGGATGTTTCGGATGGAGCAGAGAAGTGATAATAATGGCAAAGGCCAGGGCCGCGCTAAACACCAGGCCGCCCGCCAATCCATCCAGTCCATCGCTAAAATCGACCGAGATGGACGTAACGCTGCCGATCAAGCCTGTCATTAGCATAAGGAAGATCAGCCATGTGAAAGGGAGTTCGAAGATCGGCCTCAATATATCTAAGTAGGGAGAGTAGGGTTCGCGTCCGTGCTGCGTGAGCAAGTAATAAAAGAGTGCGGCCGCCATAGAGACGAACAACACTCCAGCAAATTTTGCACGCTCGGAAATTCCTTCATTTGCATGCACTTTGTACCAGTCGTCGATGAAGCCAACAACCATAAAGCCGAAGGTCGCGCCGAGACCGATCAGCAAGAGGGTCCATTGCTCAGAAGAGAGCTTGAAGAACACGCCCGCGCCAATACCTGTCGCAATTATTGCCAGGGTAATCGCCGGGCCGCCAACCAGCGGCAGTTCTATGGTCTTGATTTCTCGACCACTGGCCGGGAGGTCTGAGCGATGCGGACCAGGTTTAAATTCACCACTGCGGAACTTCGGGAATAAGAGCTTCGCGATCCAGGACAAAACCAGGCTCAGTAGCCCGCATGCGACGAACATCAGCAATAACCAGACTGGAACCATATCAACTCCCACAGACGAAAAACTTTCCAGGCGCTTCAAAAGTACTACCTATCATCACTGCTGAGCTGAGACGCAGTCTCGTTGCAGTGATGCTTTCAAGCTTTGAAACGTCAAACATATTAAGACAGTAACGTGATGTATTTTTAACGATAATCCAATAATAAACGTAATTGTTCGCGAGCTACGCGTCGATCATCCCAGGGTATCTTTTCCCTTCCAATAATAATACTTTGTTCGTGGCCTTTTCCCGCCAGTAGAATGGTATCACCTACCCGTGCCCTTGCAAAGGCCGCTACAATAGCTTGTGTGCGGTCCGCCATACACAGGAAATCGCGCCCCTCGCGTTTGCCCGCTGCTTCGCAGCCCCTGGCTATCTCGCGCAATATCTGTACGCGATCCTCCTCGCGCGGGTCTTCATCAGTAATAACGCAAAAATCGGCCATCTGAGCGGCAATTTCTCCCATAATAGGACGTTTCTGCACATCTCGTTGGCCTGCCGAGCCAAAAACGACCAGTAATTTGCCCGGAGTGAGTGGCCGCAGAATCGCTAGTACTTTTGCCAGGCTGTCAGGAGTGTGGGCGTAATCAACAATCACGGTAAATGGCTGCCCTTCGTCGATACGCTCCATACGGCCGGTCACACCCGCGACTCTGGCCAGCCCGCGCGCAATCATTTCGGGCCCCACTCCTTGACTATACGTTGTTGCAATCGCGGCAAGGCAATTACTGACGTTGAAGCGCCCTACGAGTTGTGTTTCAATCGCCACCTCCGCGTCGGGAAGGATGGCGCGGAAACGGGTGCGCTGCGCATCCATCTGGAGATCAACTGCCCGTATGGCGGCGGGAGAATCAATACCATAGTCGAGCATGGACACGCGGCAGTACGGTTTCAAGACCTCGTAGGATGCATCGTCGCGGTTTAAGATAGCGGCAGGGCGTATTCCCAATCCCTTATCGCGTTGAGGATCGAGCATTTCGAAGAGACGCGCCTTCGCCCGCCGGTAATTTTCAAGCGTCTTGTGAAAGTCAAGATGCTCGTGCGTAATATTTGTGACCACCCCGACATCAAAAGCGCATCCACGCACGCGCTGTAGTTCTAGCCCGTGCGAAGTCGCCTCGATGACGGCGTGCGTAACGCCGTCATCGAGCATGCGGCGTAATAACTGCTGAACCTCCAGCGCCTCCAGGGTGCTCTGGCGCGTTGTGTTCTCCCATTCCTCGCAATGAATCTTGAAATTGGCGGTGGTCATCAGCCCGGCGCGTATGCCGGCTTCGCTGAGAATCGTGTGTATGAGATTGCTGGTGGTAGTTTTGCCATCCGTACCCGTCACGCCAATCGTGCAGAGTTGTTGCGCCGGATAGCCATAAAACGCGCAGGCAAGGTCGGCCAGCGCTGCCAGGACATTGCGTACCTGTATATAGGGCAATGGCGGTTGTGTATGGTCATCAAGCACTGGTCCAAGCGCCGCCACCGCTCCCCGCTGCGCCGCGTTCGCGAGGTACTTACGCCCATCGGTATGGGTGCCAGGAACCGCAATAAAGAGCGTACCGGGAGTGACCTTCCGTGAATCGTAGGCCAGCTGGCTGATCTCGATCTGCTCACGCTCTCCACCGGCGGGTGGACCTTGCCAGCGTTCGGGCTGCTCCTCTAATGCTGCCAGCAGGTTAGTTAGTCGCATGTATGTCCTTTATATCTGTTCTCCATTTTCCGGGCCATTTGTAGGGGCGCGATTTAGAACCTTCAAAAATTAAGAGAGGATGTAGGGACGCGATTTATCGCGTCCAGGCCCCGGTTCAATGGGCGCCGAGGTGGACGCGATAAATCGCGTCCCTACATTTTGATCCCTGATTCATTGGTTCATGTTCATTATCGCGTCCTTGAACCCGCAAGACTTCCCAGGTGGGCGCGATAAATCGCGCCCCTACTAGTAATACATAGTACGTACCCGGTGATACGGACGCATACTGGTAATGTTCTGGCTGAGAAGCCAGAGTTGCTGGTCTATCTCGGCTGCTGTGATGGACTGCACTCCGGCCATGGTCATGATCTGCCGTAACAGCTCACACGCCCAGACTGTTGCCGCGCGTATCTCTACTTCCTCTTCTCCTCCCGGTTCCAGCAGTTCAAGCTTATCGATGCGCTCTGCCAGTTCGGGATGGTATTCCAGTACGCCGAAATGGCGTAAGATTTGCGGCAGCTTATAATCCGCGAAAATGGTCAGCTGGTCCAGGTCGGTCAATGCGCCCCACAACTTGCCGCCAAATGCTCCGTACAGGTCGGCAGCGCAAATCTGAGCGCGTTTGAGGAGACGCACTTCCCGTTTGCGATAGGAGGCGACATCGTGAAATGAAGGAAAAGCCTCTGCCAACAGTAGTGCGAGTTTGACCGCGCTCCTCCCAGCCTCTTCAATTACATGTGCGAACTGCCCATCGTATCGCTCTAACAAGACGTTGCCTACTTCATGCGCATTGGCTAAACGCTGCTCGAACAATGGAATCATCGCCGGACTATCACCATTTTCTGGTGGAACCCCGCGAAAGATATGCGCCAGGTCTTCGCTGCTCATGCTACTCAGATAGCGCGCGTCCCACAGGGGAAAGCCCTCTTCAGCCCCTCGCTTAAGTGAGGCCGCTTCAGCCCAATACCCATTCAATATCTCACCCTGGTACTCAATGCGCCAGCGCAGCGCGTCCTTCTCCGCCCAGAAGCAAAAGTTCAGCGCGTCGAGTACCAGCAGCCAGTTCAGGGTACGCACTGTCCCATCAAAAAAATGATACTGCTCATACCATACAGGCGCTGGCGCTGGCGCGCTATCTTTGAGGTCTTTTTCCTGAGAAAAGGCATGCAGTTGATCTACGAGCGCGTCGAGACGGTCTCGATTGATCCAGACCCACTCTCCAGCCTCTACAACCGGGCGCGTCGTACTGAGTACACCTAAATCGTCGGTACCTGCGAGAGCATACGCACTCTCGATATCATCATCAGTCGAATTCCACTGTGTTGTCATGCATATTTCTCCACCGAGCCAACTTTCATTTCCCGCCTCGATTGTACCGACAATGCGCAGTTTCGTCAATCACCCTGGTATTAGCAGCAATGTAGCCAGCAAACGCACCATCCAATGCCATGAATATCTCTGCTAGCTAGCCAAATTGGTTCTGTAGCACTTGACGAAAGACTCATCTTTGTGGACAATACAAACATTACAAAAGAGTCATTTTTGATGTACTATAAGCATCAAATTTAACCAACGAACAGAAGGGAGGCACATGGCCATAGCAGAACACTAGTTCAGTGTATTTGGGTATATTAACGTTGTATTCGTATATTAGGAACATTGTTTCGCTTTCATCCTACCCGATCATTATAACAATTGTAATGGGAGGTGCCTCTTGGCTTCAAGCAAACGTGAAGAACTCATCGACCAAGACATTAAACGCCTGCATGGTCTCGGCTATGCGCAGGAACTGTTCCGCGCGATGGGCGGCTTCTCCAACTTCGCGATCTCGTTCACCATCATCTCGATCCTTAGTGGGTGTGTCACCCTCTTTTACCTGGTTCCGACGACAGTAGGCTATCCTGCCGCCTCGATAGGCTGGCCGCTCGTCACTATCTTCGTGGTCATCGTCGCTCTGGGCATGGCTGAGCTGGCCTCTGCATTCCCGACCGCCGGAGGCCTCTATTACTGGTCCTCCAAGCTTGGTTTTAGAGGGCGTGGTGGGCCTGCCTGGGGATGGTATACCGGCTGGTTTAATTTGATCGGCCAGGTCGCGATCACCGCAGGTATCGCTTATGGCGCTGCCGTCACCGTTGACTTGTTGTTGCATGCCTGGATCCCTTCCTTTCCCGCGGTACCTGGTTTTGCAGATCCTCTAACACAATGGACAACTCTGTTGATCTACGCGATCATACTGGTTGTGGTTGCCGTGCTCAATATCTTTGGTGTGCGCATTGTAGCCTTCCTGAATGATGTCAGCGTCTGGTGGCATATTGTCGGTGTGATCCTGATTGTCGCAGGTGTGGTAGGCGCGACGATCATCGGGCAACAGTTCATTCCTGGTTCCAATGGAGTGGCGCCCGCCACACAGGTAACGGGTACTGCTCAAGGGTTTAATTCCTTAAGCACGCTTTTCACCGTTAATTCGGGCGCCAACGTGACCGGCTTCCCCCTGTTGTATGCCTTCCTCTTAAGCCTGCTGCTGGCGCAGTACACCTACACTGGCTACGATGCTTCAGCCCATATGACCGAGGAGACGATCGGGGCAGAGACGCGAGCGCCGTGGGGCGTGGTCATGTCGGTGGTTGTCTCTTTCATTGCCGGTTATGCTCTGCTGATGGCCCTGATAGCGACTACACCCATCCTGCTAGCGCCTAATCCCAACGTGCCTGCGGCTAATAATTTTGTCAATGGAGTGCTTTACATCCTGCAAAGCCGAGTTGGCTATTTCCTGGGAACCCTTTTGTTCGCCGTGATTGCAGTTGCGCAGCTCTTCTGCAGCATGTCCTCGATCACCTCGAACTCACGTATGATCTATGCCTTCTCCCGTGACGGCGCCGTGCCATTCCACAATGTCTGGCATAGACTGGATAGGGGTCGCACACCGCGTAATGCCATCATACTGGCGGCGGTGGCTGCCTTTATCCTGGCTGTCCCCACGGTAGTGAACTACACATCCTACCTGGCGATTACTTCTATTGCCGTCATCGGCCTCTATATCGCGTACGCGATACCAATTTTCCTGCGCCAGTTTTCAACGGACTTCAAGCATGGACCATGGCATCTGGGAGCATGGAGCAGGCTGATTGGCTGGACCGCTGTGATCTGGGTTGCCTTCATCTCCGTGCTGTTTATGCTGCCAACGGTCACTCCCATTACTCGCGATAACTTCAACTACACACCTGTGGTAGTGCTGGGCACGATCGTGCTTGTCACCATCTGGTGGCTTGTCAGTGCGCGTAAGTGGTTCAAAGGGCCGATTATTCAAGGCTCGGAGGCTGAACTGGCTGCTGGCAAATAGTACTGGCACATAACGCTTGCTTCATTCGGTGACAGGAGTCATCCCATTTGGGGTGACTCCTGCCCCACTGTTCTGGCTACACTGGCTCGATGACATGCTGCCGGTACATTTCCTGAATGATTGCAGTGACAAATGTCTGCTCAAGCTCACGTATGCCGTCCTCTTGCTCATCTCCCAGCAATGCAGCAACCTCGGCAGCAATCTCGCGAACCTGGTGTTTGCCATCGATCCTCTCAAAAAGCGGAAGAGAGGTGATAGGCATGTTGGTTTGCTTCTTCGGAATGCCCACTTCCTCGTGCACAATTTGCACGAAAGGCTGCAAGAGGTTATCGCGCTCCTCCATCGAAATGGTGTAACGCATACCGGCGGCGAAGCGCGGGCGGCTCATAGCCACATCCGCACCATTCCCTGCAGCGAGTTTTTTCAGTGCCAATGTCGCGGGCGTAGACTGCTGCATAACATTCTCACGTGCCTGCTCCAGTATTGCGCTATCCAGGTGATCGTAGATCGTTTTGACCTGGGATGAGCTAAAGCCTCCCATTTCTTGCAGTTCTGGAGGCTCCTGACTGGAAAGGCCAGCAGCAAAGCCCGCGGTAAGCAGAATAAAAGCCTGGCGGATGGATAAATTCGAACTGGAATCCATGAGTTGCTTCGCCTGCCAAAACCAGGCGTCCTGGTTGCGGTGCCCTTTATACCAGTGCACAGCCATCTGCAAAAAGCTCTGGAACTTCCCCCTGTATTGCTCTTCGTACCAGTTCATCACCCAGTTGGTAAGCTGCGGATCGCTAAGGGCGGTATTGATAGCCAGGGCGGCTTGCAGACCACCATCCATTGCCAGGGTCACTCCCGTTGACAAAATTGGATCGACGAAGCAGGCCGCGTCACCTACTAAAAGATAACCAGGTCCCTGGAAACTCCGGCAGATGTATGACCAGTCGCTCTGCGTATACAACGACTCAGATTCGATACGCGCGTCCTTCAGCAGGAAGCTAATCTCAGGCGTAGCAGCCAGCGTGTCCAGGTAAAACTTGCGGCGACCTTCCTGGTTAATCCCCTGGGCCAGCGAGGCGTCTGTCACCAGCCCGACGCTAAATAACGTGTCCCCCAACGGAATATACCAGATCCAACCAATATCGACCGCCACAACAAAGATATTTCCCTGACTTTGGGGTGAAAGATCATGCACATACTCTACAAGTGGCTTTCCGCCGCGAAAATAAGCGTATAATGCGATATTGCGCAGCGGCCGGTTGAACCTGCGAAATCGCATGGAGCGGCCCATGATCGCGCTCTGCCCGGAAGCATCCACGCAGAAGCGACTGCTCACCGCCTGCAATGCGCCCGCTTCGTCCAGGTATTTCACGCCTGTGACCCGCCCGTCTTCGTGCAGCGCCTGCGTTACCCTACAACCCTCCTGCACCCGCACTCCGCACTCGCGGCTGTATTCAAGAAGAAGCGTGTCAAAGCGAGCCCTTTCTACCTGGTACGCGTGGGTGGTATCATCGATCATCTCGGAAAAAGAGATTGTCCATGGTTGCCGCGTTTTGCCCCATACATACGTAGCTCCCAGTTTATGCACGAAATTAGCCCGCTCAACCTTATCCAACACTCCGAGCCGCTGCATAACACGCGATGCCAGCGGCAGAAGCGACTCTCCTATATGGTGCCGGGGAAAGTGCTCCTTCTCCAGCAGCAGGACACGGCGCCCCCACTGGGATAACAATGTTGCCACTGTAGAGCCTGCGGGGCCTCCTCCGATCACTACAACATCATAGTCGTGCATCGACTTCCCCCTCCTCCTGGCTTCATCACCATATCCAGGCCATTGTGTGCAGCCATGCGCTCGCTCCTCCTAACAGGAAAAATATGTGGAAGATAGATGTTATTCCTCCATACCTTTCCAGCATTAGCAATAATAAAGTACACCTGTGATTACTACATATCATCTCATCAATATTATTGTCAAGTACTACCCGAAGCACCCGTATAAACACATACCGGTTTTATGTTACAAATATGCATATTGCAATGCACATAAAGCAATCTGGAGAGCCTTTTCCCGGTTATTCTACTTGTTTCCTTCCATAAACTTCGAGTTCTATATAAAACATAATTTCTCGAACTACTTGCATTTTTCTCAACAATAGAGTATAATAGTATTATGTAAAGTTGTGGTTCTCATTGTGAACTTGAGCATGTGTATTTCGTTCTTGTAGCGTCCACCTGTATATCCCCAATCACTCGTAGTTTCCCACCATCTCAAATATGAAGAACGTGTACGTTGTTTCTTGTATAACATCATCCGATAGAGTTTATCTCATGAACCCGGCAACATGCAAAAGAAAGGAACATTCCCCCCATGGAAGAACAACTGATTCAAGAATTTGTTCATCGCGTCTCCACCGATGAGAAGTTACGCGAGGAACTGAAGAACGACCCTGATGGCGTCATTATGCGCGAGGGGTTTTCGCCGAGAGTAGCCCAGGTTGTGTCACGGCTGGTACCGCATCTGGCTTTCGATAAGCCAATCGATCCCTCCCTCAACTTTTGGCATTGATACTCAGGTAAAGGTATAACATTTTACCTATGTACGAGGATAGAGGCTCTTCTGTAAATCCTTTCACCGCTCACCAGCAAATACTGCGCGAGCGGCTGCACTTTTTTTTATGTACACTGCATCCAGAGGTGTACGCGGATGTCGTACGTGCGTTTGAGGACGAGTTAAAAATTCTGCACCAGGTCAACCAGGATATTCATGCCCTTCAAAACGTTCGTTCCTCTGGTATCTGGTCACTGCTTACCTTGTTAGTGGCACAGCATGTCGCGCCGGAAATCGATCTCACCTATGCCAGCAGCGTTGCTCTGGCCGTCGAGAGCTTTGTCACGGCCATTGATCTGCTCGATGATATAGAAGACGAAGATCAAACAGAAATTGTCCGTGAACTGGGAACTGCCCGTGTCGTAAATACCGCGGCTATCCTCTTCACATTAGCACAACAGGCG
>WNGL01003988.1_pt1 | contig 19148 bp, 8 predicted proteins | sample 5400591 | NCBI WGS metagenome assembly WNGL01 (sample SAMN13153377, study PRJNA577476) | soil metagenome | isolation source: 80 cm soil or saprolite under Garry oak tree replicate 1 | place: USA:California | collected 2016-06-15 | reverse complement strand
CGGTGCGTGTAGTCGTCGTCTTCAAATAAGCCGATCCCGAATTGCTCGTCGAGCAAACCTACTTTCTCGAAAACGTCGCTCCTCATCGCCACGCAGAACATCGCCAGCATGGGAATTGAAAAGACCTGTCCATCATGCTCTCGGACGAAGCTTGCGGCCCAGGCGGGCATGTCCGCCGGATCGCTGTAGCCAACGTCGACCTTCGCTTCGTTACCGATAGTATTAGTGACTGGACCAATCAGCCCGATACTGGCGTCGGCCTGGAGATGGCGAATCAAAGTCGAAAGCCAACCGCGAGTAACGATGGTATCATTATTCAGAAGCACCAGATAATCGCCCGTCGCTTGCTGTAAGCCAATGTTGTTAGCTGCGGCAAAGCCGAGGTTGCTCTCGTTTAAGATCACGCGCAAATTGGTGAAGTTCTTCTCGACTTCCTTGAGATACTCCGGAGTGCCATCAGTAGAATGATTGTCAACCACGATCACTTCGAAATTTGGCCATTCAGTTCGCGCATAGATGCTTTCCAGGCAAAGCCTGTTCAATTCGAGATTGTTATAAGTGACGACGATAATCGAAGCCTTCTGGAAAACATCACGAACGGCGGGAGCGAGCACCTCGTAACGTTTCTTCCAGGTATTCTCTTTCGCAAATGCGCGTCGGGCCTCGACCAGCTTCAAGGGGCGATCCAATCGCGACTTCATCAGCGCCGAGAGTGCGTGCCAACCAGGCAAAGATCGACTCGCTCGATTTTCAAATGGCGAAGTGGCCGCCGGCTCGTTCTCGGCCAGTGCGGCGCTGACTTCTTGCTCGAACTCTTTCGCATCCGATGCTAAACGCACGAAGCGAGAAAGAGCCCGCATCTCGGGAATGGGCACCGAAACAATCGGTTTGCCGGCCGCTAAAATCTCGTATGCTTTAACCGGGTTCGTAGACTCAGTAAGTGGAGTACGCTTGAACGGAATGATTATGACATCGAATTTGCGAACCCAATCGGGAATCTCTGCATAATGCTTTTCGCCGGGCAAAGAAACATTGGGAAGTTTCGCTAATCGCTTTATGTCCGCGCTAAAAGTGGAGCCCACCAGAACAAAGTCCCAGTCCGGGCGTCTCTCAGCCAGCTCCGCAACCAGTTCAGAGTCGAACCAGTCGGCGATGGCGCCGTAGTAACCTATTACGGGTCGTGAGTTTTGTTTCTGACCGCCTGGGGCGGAGTGGGACGGGTCACTACCGCTCCCGGTTCTGACACTGACATGTGCGAAGTGATCGTAGTCGCAGGCGTTTCGTACCAGCAGAACGTTTTGATTAGCTCGCTGTGCCTGCGTTTGCAAGGCGTCCGAAGAAACGACAACCAAATCAGCCGACGATAACAGTTCGGGTTCGTAGTCCAGCATCGCCTGATCACTATTGGAAAAGCCGGCGTAGTGGTCCATGCAGTCATATATGATCGGCCAGCCAAACTGTGCTCTCGCTTTGTCGACTATCGGCCACCAGAAAGGCAACTGCGCGAATGCTACCGTGGCGCCTAACAATAGATCGCGGCGAAGGATGTCCAGCGAACTGAATAGTATCTCGCATGCCTGCTCATCCAAAACGTCTGTATAAATAACGCGGCTAGGCGCGCAAAGCGAAACCTCATAAACGTTTTCGCGCTTCTCCTGAACTGTGTACGCTGGACCGGAAGCATGAAATTTCTGGTTGAGATAAAAGACCCTATGACCGTCGGCGGCAAACTGCGACATTAGCTGTTGAGGGCGCTGGAAGCGAAAGTCCCAATCAATGATTGGAAAACAAATCACGTCAAAGGCATGTGACTCGAGCGGAATGGCTACCCGTTCTGCACCCGTTGCTGGTGCGGGTTGACCGTTCTGATCCATTGTCAGAGGCTCGCTTCGGCTCCGACCATATGGAGGCAGCTTGAGCGCCCGGTACACCGGCAAGAGGCGTTGGTATTTAATTCGACCATAGCGACTCAACATGCGCCAGCCGAGCGAATTCTTGATCCCTTCCAGTTCGTGAGTCTTCGCTGACAACTCTGCTGAAAGCAGTAGCTTCTGTCGTTCTGATTCCGCCAGGTCTTGCTGAAATCGGTTGATTGCCTCGCCCCGAGCGATGACGATCTCGTCCCTTTCGGCAATTTGCTCACGCTGTCTTTGGAAATCGTTTGCCAGGCGTAATTCGTAAATAAAGTGCGCCTTGTTCAACCAAGCGGAAATTGCTGACCGTACCGAATCCGACGCATTTGGGTCGAAGTCAATGTTCTCGCGAGAGTTTACTAGCGAGTTTCGAAATGTTTCGTACGATTCCTGGCGCAAAAGGAAATTGAAAGGGTGGCCAAGAAGGGCAAACAGTTCCGCGTCGCTCCTTACTCTAGTGCGTTGCACTTCGCTTCTCTTCACGATCAACGAATCAAGAGATGCCTTAAATTCGTCTACGGCCATTTCCAAAGATTCTCGCGCCGCAGGCACCCAACGGCTCCGCTCAAGAAAGAAATAGAGAACGATTGCCAGGGTCGTTCTTAGATTGCGGTCGTCCAGATTCTTAAAAATTGAACAGAGCGTGTGTTTTTGACTTAGCCTATGAATATACTCGGGGGCCAGCTTGTTAGAGCTTGCTCCACCTCGGTGATAAACCACCGATTCTGAGGAGATTGCGCATTCATATCCCCGCAGCCACAGCCTCCAACCTAGATCGACATCCTCTTGATATAGGAAGAAGTCCGGATCAAAGCCGCCTAATTCCTGAAAGGCTTGGCGCTGAATCAGCGCTGCTCCTCCGGAAGCAAAGAGAGTTAAAGAACAAGGTGCAGCCTCTGACAAGTCAGCAGAAGGATCGTTAGAGGGTTCATAGGCCAAGCAGAACGCGTCGTCTATTCGTCCCTTGAAATCAACTTTGGTTCCCTCCCAATTCAAAACCGTCGAGCCTACGCAGGCGAAGCCTTCTCCTGCTCGAGCTGTTTCCAGCAGAACCGACAGCCAGTTCTTTCCGACGCGCATGTCATTATTCAGGAAGGCGACATATTCGCCTTTCGCACGTTCGGCTCCGATATTGGCTGCTTTAGAGAAGCCAAGGTTGGTTTCATTGTGAATCAGAACAACACCTGGAAAGCGGGCCTTGATGAACCCCAACGAACCGTCTGTCGAGCCATTATCGACTACGATGATCTCTAACTGTTGCTTGGGGAACTCGAGGTCCTGCAAAGACGACAAGCAAGCCTCGAGATGCTCACGTCCGTTGTAGTTCAGGATTATTATGGAAACGAGGGTCTCTGGTGTCATTAAGTTTTAAATCAGAGCTAATCCAGGAATCCCTTCTGGTGTGGTGCGACTGAGTGTGCCGCATTATACTAAACCGATTTGAAAGTTACCACCCAGAGTTTGATTTTGAACTGGCAGGTGTGATACCGATTGTCCGATAACCCACAGCTTCACGCGAGGAGCACCCTGTTGTCCAATAAAGCCCAGAATCCAAGTTTAATCGTGACGGGAATGCATTGCTCAGGCACGCGGCTGGTCGCGGCGATGCTGGCTGCGCTTTCGGTAAGGATGGGCGACCACCTGCGGACCGCCGAATCGCGCAAAGAGGCGGGGCGTTTTGAAGACGAGAAGTTTGTTCGATTTCATCGGCGAGTTCTATCCGCAGCGTGCCGGAGCGATGAACCTGGCTATCCGGATTGGGGCTGGAACGAGAGTGGGCGTCTCGATGTGGGGCGCTTCAACGAATTTCGTGACGAAGCCGGACGGCTGCTGATGACGCGGTCTCCTGAGTCGGAGTTGTCTGGATGGGAAGATCCGAGAGCGACGCTTTTCCTGGACCAGTGGGACAGCATGATTGAAGATGCCCGTTACATCCTAGTCTACGGCTTTCCCTGGGACGTCTCTGAGGCGATGCAATGGCTGTGGATAGAAGAATTCCTCAAACATCCGGAGTACGCCTATCGCATCTGGGATTTCTATAACCAGCGCGTGCGTGACTTTTATGTCAAGCATGCGGATCGTTGCCTGTTGGTCAATATGAATGCGGTGCCTGCTAGTCTCGAGAGGTTCGTCTTTCTGCTGGGAAAGCTCGGCATTGGCTCGACGGATGTAGGTTTGGCAGAGGTAGTCGAAGCCCACCAACCGAAAAGCATCGAAGTACAGAAGTCCTGGGTTGAGATGGCTGTGGTGGGCAATCTCAGGTCGCGCTTGACACAGGGCCCTCTGAGGGCCCGCTGGATAAATGTTGAGCGGCAGGATCCGTTGATCGATCTCTCGGTGCTGGCCTGGCCCGACTCAGCTAAGCTGCTGACTGAACTTGATGGATTGGCAGACATTTCTGGCGATGGTTTTTGGCAACCGAGGCCCATCAAGAGCAGATTATTGAGGCCCGCCACTGACGGAGCGCCGGTTGATCTTTCGGTGATCACGCCGTGTTATAACCAGGGAGCGTTTCTCATTGACGCGATTGCCAGCGTTGAGCGGCATGCGCCACCAAATTGCGAGTTGATAATTATCAACGATGGATCGCGCGAGCCGAGGACGCTGGAGATCCTGGAGCGATTGAAGGGAGCCGGTTACTTCGTATTTGATCAGGAGAACGTGGGACTGGCGGCGGCGCGCAATCAGGGGATCACTTTGGCGCGTGGCCACTACGTTCTGCCTCTGGATGGCGACAATCGAATTAGAGAGGGATTTCTTCAAGCAGCGCTCGAAATCCTCGATTCCTCTCCGGAAGTAGGGGTCGTCTATGGTGATCGCCAGGATTTCGGGCTACACCACAAAACGCAGCAAGTGCCGGACTTCGATTTGTTCGAATTACTGAAGGACAATTTCATCGATGCATGTGCGGTGCTCCGAAAACAGGTGTGGATTGATTGCGCCGGTTACGACACAAGCTTTCGCGACCTTCAAGACTGGGAGTTGTGGATTCACGCCGCTGAACTGGGGTGGCGTTTTCATCACCTGCCGCAGGTAACGTTCGACTACCGCGTGCGGCCGGGATCGATGTCACAAATGATCGATTCAATCGATGTCTGGGAAGGTTTTTTCAAGCGAATCCGAAATAAGCATCCGGACCTTTATTGGTTTGTGGCGGTCGGACGAATCGAGGCTCTGAAATCAGAACTGAAGTCGATGAACTCACAGCTCGAGGAAAAACACCGCGAAGTGCGACAACTCGAATCCGAACTGAAAGCCAGGAACCCGATTGAAGAAAAGGATCGTGAGATTCAGGCGCTGCTCACTGAAATGCAAGCGTTGAGCGCTCGGTTGGTAGAGCGAGAAGCAGAGTTATCGCGCATAACTAATTCATTTGGCTGGCGTCTTTTGGGTCGTTACGGCCAAATCAAATATCGGTATCTCTTGCCGGTTTACAGGCTGTTTGGTCACGTACCCGCGGCCATAAAAGAACCCGACGCCCGCGCAGAATCACACGTCATCCGAGGGAGTTCCGGCGCGCCAAACTGAATGACTTCAAACAAGAGTGTGATTAGAAATGGGAGTCAAGCAACCAGTGTTCAGAGTTCAAGCTTTAGCTTGCGGTTATGGACGCAACCTGAAGGTTGAACTCTGAACCGCCCTGCTTGAGTCCTCACTTTTAATTCACCGCCTCAAATGATCTGCTCCGGTAAACGCGTCCGAAATGAATGGAGTCGGTATGGATCTTAGCGTAGTGATACCTACTTACAACCGCGCTTCACTTCTGATTAAGTTGCTGGATGCGTGGCGCGAAGTGGACCAGGTTACAAAATACAAATACGAGCTGATCTTCAGCGATGACGGATCGTCGGACGATACAGTTGCTACGCTAAAGCAACAGGCGAAGGGCCTGCCTATTGTCACGCTTGAAAACGAGCATGGCGGCGCCGCCCGGGCCAGAAACGCCGCCATCCGGCGCGCGCAGGGCGAAAGAATTCTCATGCTGGGGGACGATATCTTCCCCAATCCGCAACTGGTTAATCGTCATGTCGAGCTGTCCCGGCAATTCGGTCCAGACACCGCAATACTCGGCGACATAAAGTGGCATCCCGAATTGAAACTCAACTACTTGATGACCCACATCACTGAAGTAGGTCACGAGCAGTTTAGTCTTAATGCTTTTCAACCGGGTCAATATGTAGATTTTCGCCACTTCTACACTGCCAACATTTCCCTCGATAGACAATTCCTGTTGTCCGAGCCGGGTTTGTTTGACGAGAGATTTTCCAAAGTCAACTTCGAAGACGCGGAATTGGGATATCGGCTGGCCAACAGGGGCGTGCATATCCGCTTCGAGCCAGAGGCCTGGGTCTACCATTATCACGATTACACGGCAGAGGCATTCTGCAGTCGGCAAAAGATAGCGGGAGAAATGGCGGTCGTCTTTGTTAGACTTCATCCTGAGCTGGGGGATCTCTTCGGGGTTGAAAGAACGCGTGATAGGTATGCCAAATTTCGAAGCTCTAGCTTGGTCGGGCTTCCCCGACTTACTGACGCCCCCCGGAATTTTGACGCGATCATCAAAGTTTGTGAAACATATGAGTATGAGTTACCGCTGGCAATGGAGCCAGAGCAAAAATACATCAAGCTGGCATTGTCGTCGCTCTACGTGAGACTGTTTCGAGCCTGCTTCGAACTCGGCATCCTTAATAAGTTGGATCCGACGCGGACCGACTATCACGACTATTTGAAGAGCGTCTATTTCAACTCTGATGGTTACTGGAATCTCTATCTGGAAGCTACGGACGCTTTCAGAGACCTTAGCGAACCCGATCGCAACCTGAGAGAGATTATCCTGCGCAGTTACGCCGACCAAACCCATGCGGGAATGCAGATCGCGTTAACTAATAAAGAAGTGGAATTGCTTCGGCGAAATGAGGTGCTGGCCCAGACCGAGCGCGAGTTAGCGGACACGCGAAGAGAACTCGAACGCCTCAAAGCGTCCCGCGCCTGGCGCATCGGCAGAACGGTGGTCTACCCCGCCAGGCTAATCCGGAACTTGACCCGAAGGCTGACTTCAACGTTGCCGCAGAGAGATGCTGGAAACGTTCCTAAAGCTGCCGAGGAGCAAGTTCAATCTCCGATTGAGAACGGCCATGTTCCAAGCACCAGGCTGGGAATCATCCTGTCCGAAGGCGACTTACCTTCACCCGAAGAGCGCAGCAGCTTTCTTTTAGATTTCGGGAAGGAACATTGTTTCATCCTGCGCGCGAACCACGATGAATTTAGGGTGTTCTCCGCTGGAAGAGAGCTGAGAACGAATTACGAGGCCTTGCCGGTCGACTATTTTTATCAGCCCGCCAACTGGGACCAGGGACTATCCGGCAATCATTTCAGAAATGCTTTGCTTTGCTTAGCGCATGTAAGTCTTGATTTTGTCATGGTGTCACCGACACTGTCCCCGCCGCCACAGTTGGCAATCTCTTCTTCTGCCAAGAATCATCTCATTTTCTCAAAGAGGCTGGGGCTGGACTTCCTGGAGAACGGAGATAAGCAGGCCAAAGGCCGAGTCATGCGACTCTTGCCGCCTGATTTTCCAGTCACTGAAGTCTCCGTTGAAAAAGTATTCAGGAATAGCACAATCAACTATACGTCTGACCCGGGCCGCTACACGCCGGACCAGGGATATCTCTACCTCAACCAGGAGTTGGAGCGGATGTCTGACGCTTCGGCGAGCGAGATCCGGGCAACGCAGTTCATACCGAAATTCAAAAAAGAAAAGAAACTTGTGTTCGTTTTGCCGATGGTAATGGCAATAGGCGGAGTTGAGCGAAATGCGGTTGAGGTTATGACGCAGCTAAAGGACCGCTATCAATTTGTGGTAATCACGATGGACCGGCATGACCAAGCTCACGGGAGCTTACATCATCAGCTCAGAGGTCTGACTGAAGCTGTTTATGATCTGATGGAATTGGGTCATCTTTATTACTACCTGGCTTTTCTCAACGACCTCAAGAGCGTCTATGAGCCTGATGCGGTCTGGATCTGCAACGGAATGTTGTGGCTCTGCGATCACGCCGAGCACGTTCGCAGGATTTTCCATGACGTGCCAATCATAGACAACCAGGCTTGGGACGCCGAAGTTGGTTGGAGTGAGTTCTATCACCTGCCCGGCATTCAATCGTTCGATCGCTTCATCGCCACCAATTCCCGCGTTTACCGCAAGTTTGTTGATGATTTAAAAATGAATCCTGCCAGAATCGATTCAATATATCCTTGCTTCGATTCAGAGCGTTTTGGCGCCCCGAGCCCTGTCGATGAACAAAAAGCTTTCATTAGAGAGTTCGATCTCCCTGAGGACCGGCCTATCTTTCTCTTCTGCGGTCGCCTTCACAGCCAAAAAGGGCCATTCGATTTTCTGGAACTGGCGCAGCGTAGGTTACAAAAGCAGGATGATGCGTTCTTTGTGATGCGCGGAACCGGAGAACTTGCCCCTGAGGTCGACAAGTTCATCCGTGACAACGGCCTTACCAATTTGCGCCGCATCAGTTTCGTCGAAAATACTGTGCCCTTACTTACCATCGCCTCCGGCCTGATTATTACTTCTCACTATGAGACGATTACGATAGTTTTACTCGAGGCTCTTTCAATGGGCTTGCCGGTGCTGGCCACCGACGTGGGCGACATCCGCCTCGTCCTAGAACAATGCGAGGCTGGCCTGGTAGTGCCGGAGATCGGTGAACCCGCTGCTTTAGAGTCGGCCTATGAGAGCTGGCGAAAGGATCTGACCTTTTATACCACCAAAGCGAGCCAGTGCAGCGCCGCGATTCGGCGGCGTTTTTCATCCGAAACGATAGCGGAACAATACGCCGACTCGTGGGAGAGAGCGATGACGGAATTTGCATGAAGAGCGTTGATAGGTTGGCGACATGGTTCGACAACCATGCGGCACGAACCCCGAATCCAGCCAGTGCAACTTGTCTCCGGGGCGTAGCCGCCTTTGAGCTAATGCCAGGATGTCCGCTTTGACAGCTTTCCACATTCACGCCGATAATCACGCGTAATGGAAACCACCGTGAACGAAGATGTCTATGCGACGCCTCGCGTGGTGACGGATCTAGCAGACTGCTACTTCTATCACACTACCGACATTCCGGGCGTAGGAACCGTTCGCGGCGAATGGGACCTGAGACCCGGGATCTCAGAATACCTCGGACGCGTTGATTTTCGCGGCAAGCGGGTCCTCGAAGTGGGAACCGCGAGCGGCTTCGTCTGTTTTCACGTCGAATCGCTCGGTGCGAACGTGGTCGCCGTCGACCTTTCCCAATGCGAGTCGTGGGACATCGTGCCGTACGCTACGGTCGATACTGCCACGATCTTCGCGCAGCGGCGCGCGCTCGCGCACGGTATGAATAACGCGTTTTGGCTGTGCTACCGCGCCCTCCAGTCGCGCGCTAGGATGGTTTACTGCACGGCCTATAGCATCCCGGATGCTGTAGGAATCGTGGACATTACCATCTTCGCCGCCATCCTGCTCCACATGCGCGATCCATGGCTGGCTCTTGAGCGCACGGCCCGCCGCACACGCGAGACGATGATTGTTACCGACCTGGCGCCCTCTGACGATGATGACCTGGCCTTCGTCCCCGATCCGAACAAGAACGACACGTCTCAGACATGGTGGCGGTTCTCGCCGCGACTGATGGTGCGCTATCTCGGCGTCCTGGGATTCCGCGACGCGGTCGTCACCCACCATCAGCAACAGACTTCGAATGGCGACAACGTTCCGATGTTTACGGTCGTCGCCCATCGTCGAATGGGCCATCCTGCCGAATGACAAACGATAAAGGATTTCATCATTCCCGATTGATTAGATCCATGCCAACGATCGAAGCTGCTGATGTTATTTTGGTCGGCGAGGGCCGTGTCAGACAAAACAACATTGATGCAAAACTGATTCTTGATGCGGACAACAACGCTCTGGGAGGAAGGAAACTAGTTGATATCTTGACCACCCCCACAACATCGGGCTCAGACACGTCTCGACCAAGGTTGGGCGTCTTCCTGAAAACCGAGGACCTGCCTTCAGAGGCGGAGCGGAGAAGCTTCTTCGCGAAATTCGGCTGCCAGCATTGTTTCATAACCACGGCGTGGTGGAATAAGCTTCACGTATTTTTTCCGGCCGCCGCTGAGAAACAATCGTTCGACTCATTGGCGATTGATTACCTTTACGCGCCGGATCACTGGAAGGTCCGGCTGACGGATGACCAGCTTAGAAACGCCTTGCTCTCCCTGAGACATTGGGAGAGCGACTTTCTGGTTGTTTCAGCCTCACTTTCCGAATTACCTTTAGTAGAAGTCTCATCCATTAGGAACCACACAATATTCTCAAAAGAGTTGGGCCTTGAGTTTCCCGAAGGTCAGCGCGCGAAACCGGCGAAGGGTAAACTTCTGCGGCTTCCTCCTTACGATCACAGAAGCAGCGAAGTTAACGTCGAAAAGGTCTTCGGAGAGCAACTGACGTGGGCGGCTATCCCTTGCTGGCCGCATCGTAATGTGCTACGGAAGACTAATGCGCAGCCCTGCGCCCGCGACGATCCGGAAACTTCATTCATTCCCAAGTTCAAAAAACAGAAGCCACTGGTTTTTGTTTGGCCCATGCTGTGGGTTGTCGGCGGCGCCGAGCGGAATGCGATTGAAGCGATGCGGCATCTTAAGGATCGCTATCACTTCGTCGTAATCACCATGGAGAGGCCACACAAGAGTCAGGGCAGCCTTCACCATCAGCTCAGAGGCACTGCAGAAGCAGTTTACGACCTCGGCGAGCTGGCGCCATACGAAGCCTATCTTGACATGCTGAGGGATCTGAAGCAGACGTACCAGCCGGATTTGATTTGGACTACAAACGGGTCGCCCTGGTTTTCTGATAATTGCACATATCTTCGCGAGTTATTCAAGGACGTGCCCATAATCGACCAGCAAGTATACGACACGAATCGGGGTTGGATTCTTCGCTACCGCGAGTCAGGAGTTCAATCCTTCGACCGCTTCATCGCGATAAACAAGAAGATTCAGGAAACGTTTATTGGGCGGTTCCGCATGGATCCTGAACGAGTGGACTTGATATATCACGCGGTAGATACTCATCGCTTCAATTCGTCAGTCTACTCCGAGGCCGATCGCCGCGAATATTTCATGAAGTTCGATCTCGACGAGCGGCGGAGAGTTTTTGTATTTGCGGGCCGGCTTACCGGTCAAAAGCGGCCAATCGATTTTCTGCAACTTGCTTTGAAAAGGCAGCAGGCAGGCGATGATGCCTTATTCGCAATGGTTGGTGACGGCGACCTGGCGCCCGTGGTCGATGAGTTTATTCGCAAACACGACTTGAAAAATCTGCGCCGCGTTCCTTTCATTGAGAACATGGCTGAAGTTCTTTCAATCGCGTCGGGCCTGGTCCTTACTTCCGAATTTGAAGGAATGCCGATCGTAATTCTCGAAGCGCTTTGCACGGGCGTTCCCGTCCTGTCTACTGATGTTGGAGACGTAAAGTTAATGCTCGAGGAATACGGCGCCGGTCTCGTTATATCCGAAATCGGAAACCTTGATTGTCTGGAGCAGGGATACGAGAGATGGCTCGCAAATTTGGACACCTACCGGAGAAATGCGCAGGCAAATGCCGAAACGGTTCGCAATCGCTTCTCCGGTGAGGCAGTCGCGCGCCAGTATGCCCAGAGTTGGGAACGCGCAGTAACGCAAACTAACAGTTCGCGCCACAACGAACAAGCAGTAACGCAAACTAACAGTTTGCGCCACGACCCAAACCTGGTATCGATAATTATTCCCAGCTACAACCACGCCCGATATATCGACGCCGCGATAGAGAGCGCGTTGGGACAGACCTACGAACACATTGAAGCGATTGTCGTTGATGATGGTTCAAGTGACGATTCGCTCAATCACTTGGTGAAGATAAAGGATCCGCGCTTCAGCTTCTATGCCCAGGAGAACCAGGGCGCGCACGTGGCCATCAATCGAGGGTTGGGATTGGCATCCGGTGAATTTCTGGCGATCTTAAACTCAGATGATGTGTTTCATCCCGATCGAATCCAGGAGTTAATCGAGGAGTTTCGAGAGGATCCGGAGTTGGAGTTGCTTTCAACTTGGATCGAAGTCATTGACGCAACTGGACAACAGCTTGCCATAAAGGAAGGTTGGCATAATCTCGAGCCGTGGCCAATTGAGCATCCTGAGTTGAGCTTCCAGCAAACCGATGACTTCGGCTTGAACCTGTTGCGGGGGAATTTTGTGGCGTCGACCAGCAACATACTAATGCGACGTAGTCTCTACAATAAGATTGGCGGAATGCGAAACCTGCGTTTCGCGCACGATTGGGATTTCTTGATGAGGGCCGCGGCTTGTGCCAAATGCAAGCTCATTCCTAAGCCGTTGTTGAAATACCGAGTCCACGAAACTAATACGATTAGTAGCGATCGAGCGTGGATGTTATTCGATATTTGCTGGGTGCTAGCAGCAAATCTTCATCGCTTCGAGGGGAAGCGAATTTTCAATAGCTCGGACCCGGAAAAGAGTATGCAGGATCTGGTCACGCTTTATGAATCAATTAATTTTCAGGGAAATGACAAAGTGTTCTGGGCGATGAGAGCTTTCATTCAGTCGTTGAGATCGCAAGGCGTCGAAAACGCGGAAGAATTGCTCCTGGAAAATAATGAGCTTAGGGGCAAGCTGATGGGCTATGTCCAATGTTAGCGGCAAACTCGGTTCTGTAGACAGTCGGCAAGATGCGCAGCCTCAGACTGAAATTTGAGAACTCCCGTTTTTCTGCGGTCGAATTGGATCTTCGGAAGATTGCTCAAATGAGAATACGACCTCTTGATTACGTCCGGAATCTCACTCTCGCAACCAGACTCTTGCTATGTCTCTGGCTGGTGTTCGGCTCTCTTGTTGCTTTCGGAATTCATGGTTCTTCGATCGCAGAGACCGCCCAATTCTGGGCGCCGGAAATGTCCTACCACGGATACTTGGTTGACATTCCAGAAATATTTAAGCGCGGAGATCCTGAGTGGGGAAATCACCACATGTTCGGTGAACGTTTGTACGTCAACCCCGGAGCAACTGGTGATCAAATCGCCACAAACGGCAAAGATACCAGCTCGGATGTGGGTCAGCTCGTCGCTTTGCAGCCCAGTTCAGCCACGACCACGATTCGGCGAATCGGGGTTACGAACAGCAATGCACGCAGCGAAAGTATTAGCGTGGGGAAGCCTCCGAATCTCTTGTCCGGCGATTTATTGATCACAATTGTCACCAGTTCGTTTGCTTATGGCGGTTTGCCGACGCCGTCGGGATGGACACAAATTCGCATTGTGCAATCAGCAGAGCAGATCGTTGACTTGGACACCTATTATCGAGTTGTTGATGGCAGCGAGCCCGCGAATTGGACCTGGCAACTAGGAAGTCCCAATGGAAACCCTAACGCCAGAGCAACTGCAAGCATAATTGTTTATCGCGGCGTTAGCACGTCTACGCCGATCGGTTCCACGAGCGTTCAGTGTTGCACTCCGGGAAAGAGCACGTCAGTCGGCTCCATTACTACGCTCACGCCAAACAATCTTGTCTTGGGAATCTTCGCAGAAGGCATGTCAGACAGCATTTACACTCCGCCCCCAGAGCTGAGCGGTGTCGTGAATGTAACACTTGGCCCATCTGCCGAAGCCACCGACCGTCTGGCGGAACTGGTGATGGCAAAATCCAGATGGTTTAGAGGCGATGAGCTGACGGTGGCCACTCCATATGCTCTGAGCCAGTTGTTCCACAGTCCACGCTTTCCTGTTGTGAATACGAACATCGGAGATGGTCAAAACATGCTGGTGTGGTGGTACGAATTTCCTGTGCTTCATCCGGCCACACTAGCCCGACCTGGAACGTGGGGATACTTCTTCTTTGGGGCGCAGCGTGGCCTCGCTTGGTTTTGGTGGTTCCAGGTCTTTGCTTGTTTTACGGCTCTTTACCTGTTGTTTGTAATTATTCTGAAAGGCCATAAGGGCTTGGCAGCCTTTGGCGCCTTCTGGTTTTGCGGTTCAGCCTATGTAGTTTGTTGGTCGCTGTGGCCGGCGCGTATCACATTCTACATTGCGTTGGCGAGCGTCTGTGCTTACCACCTCCTCGCATCAAACAAACGATCTGTCCAGGTTGTTTGCGCGGTCCTTTTTGGCCTCAGTGCGGCTGGATTTTTTATGATGCTCTATCCTCCGTGGCAGATAGCGCTTGGGTATCTTTTCCTCTGTGTATTCACCGGACTTTTCATTCGCGACAGACTGTACGTTTCTCTTAGAACCATATCCAGAGATAGGCTTGTTTGCATTATTGGGGCGTTGGGATTGGCTGGCGGACTCATTGCCTCTTTCCTGTACACGTGTCTGCCTGCATTAAAGCTCATGGCTGGCTCAATCTATCCGGGAAAACGTTTCTCCTTAGGTGGCGACTATTCCTTCGCCATGCTCTTCAAGGGTATGTATAACATGCTTACGATCTACCAGAGGCCCCCACCCTTCTTGTCAAATGAGAGTGAAGCCTCATCCTTCTACCATCTTTTCCCGGCTGTGTTCATGGGCATGGTTCTTTCAAAACGACTTGTTTTAAAGCTTGGCGTCTTGGGATGGCTGCTAATCGGATATCTGGTTGCGATCCTTTATTTCATGTTGGTGGGCCTTCCTGAGAAGCTTGCAAGACTTTCTCTATTGGGCCATGTCCCGCCGGTTCGGACTGACTTGGGTGTTGGGCTTGCCTCGATCACTTTATGCATTTACGTGTTGGCGCTGAACGCTGACGAGGCTCGCAAATCTTCAACATGGTGGCAAAGAATCATGCCTGTAGTGGGTGGGGCCTTGATTACAGGCTTCTTTCTTTACCACGGAGCGATTACCGTAAAAGAATTTGATAAATTCCCGCCGCCAATTCAGATAGTTCTTCTTGCTTCGCTGCTGGCCGGTCTTGCCTCTTTCGCCCTATTGTCAGGGAGAACGGAAATGTTTTGTGGGATCATGGGACCGGCTCTCGTCGCCACGAGCGCTTTGTTCAATCCGTTATCAACCAACTTGTCCCACATCTATGACTCGGAACTGGCTCACGAGGTAGTGAAGCTTGATAAACAGGCGGCGAATCATCCCCTATGGCTCTGCTATGGTAGCGTTCGACCAGGTGTTTTGATTAGCGCGTTGGGCGCGCGCTCACTTACGGGGATGCTGTGGCCACCTCAACTATCACTATGGCGGAAGTTTGATCCCTACGGTCAATACATGCACGTATACAACAATCTCGCACACATTTTCCTGACATACGATAGTGAGCAGAGTTCGGTGAGATTTGTTCCAGTTGAGCTCACTCATCCAGGCGTGGCTACCCTGGCGATGCAGATATCACCAAATAATCCCATGCTGAAAGAGATGGGCGCGCGGTACGTTGTGGCTTTTGATGACTGGCAGCAACGTCTTGCGCCGGCAAATCTACATCCGATCTACAGGTCAACTACAGGTAAGTTTTCGATTTTTGAAATCCAACCGCCTGACCAAAGCCGAAGCAACGACTCCGGCAGATTGCTGAAGAGCATGACCCGTTTCAAATAAGAGTGAATCGTTAAGATCCAATGGCATCGCGCGGATCCGGAAGAATTGCTCCTGGAAAATAATGATTTTAAGCAAAAGCTGATTGCATATATCTCGGTTTAGTTAGCAGCGTCCGAGTATTACCACTTAACTTTCTTCTCTGAGCAGTAATACATGCCTTCTCCCGCCTTTACGACGTCCGTGGCGCCTACATAGTGACGGTACATCGGGTAGGTGTTGAAGGGGCAATAATGGGTTGCGATGCTGCGTCGGGTTTTGGCCGGATCTTCTATCTCGCTACCTCCGTGAGCCAGATCTGCGCTCCAGATAAAAACATCGCCTTTCTGCGGGAGAAATTTTGTTCTGGAAATGTTCCGCGCCTGAGCAGAAGCGTGCAGCTGAGCATAATAGCGATCAAGCTCATTGCATCCGGGAAAGACCCATCTGCACTGACCGCCGAAAAGGAATTCGGGAAACTGATGACTGCTCGGATAGTAGACGAGTTCACCGCTACCGGGCTGAATGTCCTCGAGCGCAGTCCATGAGGCGACAAATTCCATCGGCGAACTAACCCGCACGAACACCGTGTCCTGATGGATAGGTTGTTGCGATCCTTTAAAAAAGAATAGGCTCTGATGCGCTATGACAGGTCTCTCAAATACCAGTTTGATGAAGCGCGTAGTCGCAGGTGCAAAGATCACATTCCGAGCTGACTGCAGGTACGTGTAAACATCCAACAGTTTGACGCCTTTGTCTGCCGCTTCCGCATCACCGGGCTTCATTTGACGCCCGCCCCAGTGACCGTCTTCGAAGCAGGTCACCCATGCTTCTAAAGGAGGGTCCTTTGCCATTCTTTCAATATCTTCATTGAACTCGTCAATCGCCTCTGCATCTACGGCACGTCGCAGAACGACATAACCGTTTTCAACAAAGAAACGTAGTAGTTGAGCGTCTTCCTCGTTTATCATCCCGAGTTCGAGTTTTCCTTCAATCAACTCGATGGCATTGTTCAAATCAGTCCACAGCCCGCCAAATCTACTGCGAAATTGCGGCACCTGCACAGGATCTCGATAGGGATCAAACATAGTCAACTCCTGATTCCAACCTCTCGTTCAATAATAGTGCGCTAATAGAATCACGGTCACTGTTTTGGGATGCGCCGCGAATACGCGCGGGCGCAGATTAGCATGCGCCTTATAGTCTCACCTTGGAACCCACTGCCCAGAACTAAGGGGTTCGCCGCCTGAATGGTGAAACCTGCTTGGTCGAAAAGCTGTTCCAGTTCGCGCAAAGAATATATCCGGATGTAAGCACCGCCAATAGACTCCTCCTCAAAATAAGCCCGCGATAGAGAAAGGTTTTCGTCGTGCATAATAAAATCTACGAACAGCATGCCGTTCAGATCTATCTGCGCGCGCAGATTAACCAACGTTTGTTCGATTGACGGGTACAGATGTTCGAAAGTCGCTGAGCATAGACCAATATCAAAAGATTGGGAGAGTTTGTATTGAGAGCAGTCACCAATCTCGAACCGGATGCGATCATCGCCAAACTGCCGGCGCAGCTTATCCACGCGAGCCGCTGAGAGATCGACGCCACAAAAACTGGCAAACGGATGCCCACGATCCAACAGTGTTTTGAGCAATCGACCATAGCCTGGCCCAATCTCAAGAATGCGGGTGTAAGCTGTGAACCGGAAATGCTTTTCGACCTCATCGAAAAACGAGTCGCCCGTCATTATGCTGCCCCAGGTTAGTCCAGCATCGGGTTCATCGCCGTGCCATCGAGATTTTGCCTGAGACGCAAGATTGGAATCATTTCCCATTAGAAGTCTCCCAGACTCGAGCCGTTAATAGCCAGAATCCGAATTGTCCGCACGCTCCGCTAGCCTTTAATCGCCCTCATTGAATCTGTCAACTAGCTAGATTCTGCCTTGGGCTCCGCCGCAACAGTCTCGCGTTTGCGCAGATCTGCATGCGCCTTATGCTCTCACCGTGCGATCCAGTGCCCAGAACCATTGGATGCACTGCCTGGAAAGCGAAGCCGGCATGATCAAATGGCTGTTCCAACTCCTGCAAAGAATATATTCGTATATATGCACCACCAGCAGACTCCTGCTCAAAGCAGGCGATTGTCTACATGGCTCCCGCCGCAGTGCCACTTGGACCGCGCTGCTATTTTCTCCGCTGTTGAAGTCTATCAAGTACTCTTGCCAATCAGTTTGCCTCGGTGGAAAAGCACTGATTCGGCCGAGGATGATATTGTTGGTAACATCAGCTACGGCAACGTAGGGCAGAGCGCCACTCACGATGCCCTCAGTGCGAGCCACAAAATGAAACCGGTAATGCGTGCCGGGTGTAACAAGCACGAACTGCGAAATGATGGGTGTGCCCGCCTCAGAATCCCCGTTAAAATCAACTCGCAGGCTGAAACGCCCTTGGTTGGGATTTTTCTGGTCGAGCGAGAGTGATAATGACGCCGCTTTGTTTTCACGGCGCCAGCCAAAGCCTGGCTCGTCCAGATTGCTCTCTTGTTCGAAACCCGGATCAGTCAGATGATCGACGATAGGCGCAGGGTGATCGATTGACCAGAGTAGGGCAGCCTCTTTTATGGTCTGCGCCGAAATTAATTCTTGTAGATATTGCCGTCGCTCCTGCTCGGCAGCGGGGCCGGCGGCGCGTAACATTTCAATGGCCTCGGTAACCTTGCCACGCTTCTTGAAGTAATCAGCCAGCGCCTTATACGACTCTGGAGACTTTGGATCGACAGCCCGCTTAACGAAATCAGCATCTCCACCTGATAACTGCCATTCTAAATCAATGATTGCAGGCAGCAGCGTTGCGTCATCCGCTCCCGACAGACTCAACTCCTTGAGGCCTTCGTCAAGTTGTTTTGCTCGTATGAGAATATTGCCCAGTTGCCAGTGAGGCCGCGCGTAATACGGCGCCAGAGGCACGGCCTGTCTTGCCGCGGCAATCGCGCCGGCAGTATCGCCGTTCATCTCGCGCGCGTGTGCGAGTCTGAGCCACAAGACGTAGTCCTTGGGTCGCAGGGTCACTGCCTGGCTGAACGCCTCGGCAGCGGCCGGTAGCTCGCCTTTCGCTTCGAGAATGGCAGCCTGAACATAATCTGCGTCGGGATCGGTTCGGCTAAGGCTTATGGCAGCTTTGGCCACGGCAATCTGATTCGTCTTTGCGGCATAGGTGGTGAGCAAACTGACAAGGCCATCCCGGCCGACGCTCCATATCGCTAGAAATAGAATTAGGAGCACAACCGGGCCGCGGGCAATAAGCAAAGCGATCCTGGCAGCGGAATGTTTTCCGTCATTCACTAATTGCATGGCGTTTCAGAGCGACCGATAGAATTCGAATTTCCGTCGTTAGAAGCTTCATGGCGCCGAAGGACCAGGATTCATTCCCCGGTCGGTGAGTCCAATATCCAAGCCCGATTCCATATGCCCTCCGATTACTCCAAACATCGCGGCTGCGATAATATGAAACAGTCCGTCTCCTCTATTTTCTTCTACCCCTGGGGGAGGCCAGGCGCGTTGCGGAAAACATACCGGCAGAGAGACGGTTGCATTCGGATCCGTTCTCGCGGCAAGGCCCTGAGGTGTCAAAACCTCACCCGTGAT